>JAABUY010006950.1_pt1 | contig 10908 bp, 8 predicted proteins | sample 5560271 | NCBI WGS metagenome assembly JAABUY01 (sample SAMN10711886, study PRJNA513374) | rock metagenome | isolation source: Antarctica rocks | place: Antarctica: Victoria Land, University Valley
AAACCTTCCATCTCGTCTACCGTGCTGCTGCGCATACAATAAGCGGTGATAAAAGCAGCCATTTGCGAAGGATTGTACTGGCCGCGAGCAATATTGATCAGGATATTTTTTGCTTCTTCTCTGGCAAAACTTCTGTTTTCAAATAAATGGTTTAAAATGGCTTTCATGCGGGGTTATTCCTGCCCAAAGCTAAGGCAAATGCATGGATAAACACAAGCAAAACAAAGGTTAATACGGGTTAAACCACCAATATAAAAAATATAGCGATAAAAAAAGCATGCGTTGTTTTAGCCTTTGGGCTGCCGATAATTTTGCTTCTTTTACATTACTTTTTATAAATGACCTTTTTATTCAATATTTAACGCTTACCAATTTTAAGTGGTAAAAGAAGTATGACCAATTAATAGAATGCCGAAAACAAAATTTACCATGCAGGACGATCTGGGACTGGGACTGCAACCGGCTGTACAAAACCAGCGCACTATAAACCGGGACGGAACTTCGAATAGCCGCCGGACTGGTGTGCCTTTTTTTCGCACGGCGGATATATATAACAGCTTGATCAATATGTCGTGGGGAATGTTTAACCTCCTGGTTTTTGCGGCTTATGTGGCTATTAATATATTTTTCGCATCGATTTACATGATTATCGGCATCCAAAACTTAGACGGAATTAAAACCGGCGGTTCCACTTTTCAGCATTTTATGGATGCTTTTTTCTTCTCGGCACAAACGGTTTCTACGGTTGGTTACGGGCATATCAGCCCAACAGGTTTGCTAACTAGCACCGTTGCTGCGCTTGAATCGCTGATTGGTTTACTTAGCTTTGCACTTGCCACCGGTTTGCTATACGGGCGTTTTTCCCGGCCCTCTGCCAAAATCAGGTATAGTAAAAATATCATTGTTGCCCCTTATCATGATATTACGGCACTGATGTTCCGGCTGGCCAACTTTCGCAGTACCCAGTTGGTTGAGCTGGAAGTGCAGGTGATGTTCACTTACAATGCTATAATTGATGGAAAAGCGATACGGCAGTATGTACCACTGGAACTGGAAAGAAGCAACATCAGCCTGCTTACGTTAAGCTGGACAGTTGTGCATCCCATTACCGAAGACAGTCCGCTTAAAACTATGAACCTTGAATTTTTGCAGCACAACGAAGCCGAGTTTATTGTGATGCTGAAAGCTTTCGATGATAGTTTTTCGCAAACGGTACAGTCCAGAACCTCTTACACAGACGAAGAAATTATTTGGGGCGCTAAATTTTTGCCTGCTTTTGCCCGTAATGCAGCCGGTGTCCATATTTTGGCTTTAAACAAAATTGATGATTTGGAGAAAGTTGAGATGGATAACAAATAAAGGTTAATACCTCACAAATTCATACCCTTGATAAATTTGATTCTATTGGTAAACAATATTTATTGCTTTTAAATACCAAGCAATGGAAGTATTTTAGCGAATGAGTTTGTATTTTTTTAAATTATTAGTAAAATGACCTAAATCGCTCCATTTTATTAATTTTTTTTGCAATAAAATTTAATATTCCCAGTTTTACTCCGTAACTTTAACTAACTTTAGCATTTAAAACTAATTTAACTAATTTAAAACATGAAAAAACTTCTACATGTAAGTGTGGTCTTCCTGCTTTTATTTGCCTCGCAAGTTTTTGCACAAAACCGCACAATTACCGGTACAGTTACAGCGAAGGAGGATGGATTATCACTTCCGGGTGTAAGTGTACGGGTTCAAGGAACAACAATTGGTACCGTAACAGGAGGGGATGGTAGATACAGCATTAATATTCCTTCTGCAAACAACATTCTGATTTTTACTTACATCGGATATGTGCAGCAACAAATTAACATTATTAATAGAACTACAGTAAATGTTATACTTGTCAGTGATAGTAAACAACTCGGAGAAGTTGTTGTAGTTGGTCCTTTAGGTATTAAACGTACTGCAAAGGAAAATGGTTATGCAGAAACCAATATCACCAATAAAGAACTTACACAAACCAACGTAACTAACCTAGCAAATGGTTTAACAGGAAAAGTTTCAGGTTTACAAATAAATACTACAAATAACGGTGTAGATCCTTCGTTAAGAATCGTATTGCGCGGAAACCGTTCTATTAATAATAACAACGAAGCACTTATTGTATTAGATGGTGTTCCGGTACCAAATAGTACTCTATCATCTATAAACCCGAACGATATTGAAAGTGTTAACGTACTAAAAGGTGCCGGAGCTGCTGCTTTGTATGGATCAGAAGCATCTAACGGTGCCTTGATTGTTACAACTAAAAGAGGCACAACCAATGGTAAGCCAACCATTAAGTACAGTAACTCTTATCAATTACAAAAAGTTGCTTATTTTCCTGATTTTCAGAATACGTTTGGACAATATGGTGGCGAGGGCTTAGCAGATGGAGGTATCGATCCATTAACGGGTTTTGCTAAATATGTTCCTTATGAAAATCAACTGTACGGACCAGCTTTTAATGGAGGAATGGTACAATTAGGTGCACCTTTGGCTGATGGTACTGTAAATATGGTTCCTTATACATCATTAGGCAATCAGCAAAAAAGGTTTTTCAATACTGGTATAACAGAACAAAATGATGTTTCCTTTTCTCAGGGAGATGCAGATAATAATTTCTTTTTCTCTGCTCAAAATGTGTATAACTCCGGAGTAGTACCAAAAGATTTAAGTAAAAGAACAGCATTGCGTGTTTCGGGTGCAAAAAGATATGGAATATTTAAAGCAGATTTTAGTGTTGGTTATACCAATACCAATATCAGTACTTATGGAAACGGTTATGATGGATCAAACTTGTATACTAACGTTATGCAATGGCCTGCAAACGTTGACATTAAATCCTTTCAGGATCCATCGGGTAAGTTTTCTAATCCTAACGATTTTTTTAGCGGATATTCTATCAATCCGTATTGGATTATCAATAACTCACGTTCATCGCAAAGAAGAGATGTTTTACTGGCAAACATCAACTTAAATTTAGCACCAACAAAATGGTTTGATGCTACTTATCGGCTGGCACAAAACTACGGTATATACCAACAAAGAAATACCAGACAGCAGGTAAACTTTTCGCAATATGCTATCAGTGACCCGCTTGGTGCAGGTAACCAGCCTTCTAATTACCCAAGTGGTGTAATTTCCGGTCAGGTTTTTGATATCACCCGTTTTGGTGATGGCGGAAATGAATCAAATCCTTATTCGCGTTTACAACAAGATGTATTGTTAAATTTTCATCATACCTTTTTTGATGATTTTAAAGCCAATTTAATATTAGGTAATACTATTTGGCAAAGAACCACCAAGCAAATTAACGCTGGCAGTAATAATTTACTTATACCGGATTTTTATAACATCAACTCTATTGGTGGTGTAATTTCCGCAGGTGAAGGTGAAGCCACTATCCGCCAAATTGCAGCATTCGGTTCATTAAATATTGGATACAAAGATTATGCTTTTATTGAAGCAACTGGCAGGAATGATTGGGATTCGCGTTTAGCTAAACAAAACCGTTCATTCTTTTACCCTTCTATAAAAGGTTCTTTTATATTTACTCAAGCAATTGATGCTTTAAAAAATAATCGTATCCTTTCGTATGGTAAATTACGGGCTTCGTTTAGTAAAGTGGGCCAGGTAAGTATTGGCCCTTATTCAATTAACAATGTATTTAATGCAACATCAGGCTTTCCATATGGTAATTTAGGTGGATACGGTATCAGCACTCAATTAAATAATCCAAATTTAAAACCCGAAATTGTACGTGAGGTTGAATTTGGTACAGAGTTAGGCTTTTTAGATAGTCGAATTAATGTTATTGGCACCTACTTTAATCAAAAAAGTACAAATCAAACCTTCGGTGTTGGTTTTTCTCCTGCAACAGGTTATAGTTCGGCTGTTATTAACGCTGGTGAATTACAATCTAAAGGATACGAAATTGATTTAAGAATTAGTGCATTAACCAAGAAAAACAATAAAGTAAGTTTAGATGTAGGTGGTAACTTAGCTATTAATCAATCTAAGGTAATTTCTTTAGTAGGCGATACAAAACAGTTTCAAATTGTTGGCGCATCAACTAATATCTACGCTGTTGTTGGTCAACCATATCCAGCCATACAGGGTACTGATTTACTACGAGATCCACAAGGCCGGGTAATTGTATCTCCTACAACAGGCTATCCAATTGTTAATCCTACACAACAAAATTTTGGAAGAACATCTCCTAAGTTTATTTTAGGTTTAAATACATCAATCGGTTATAAATTTGTAACCTTAACTGCTATAGCAGAATATAGAGCCGGATATCAAATATTTAATAGCATTGGTTCTACGCTTAACTTTGCGGGTCTTTCTGCCATAAGTGCTGCTGCCGGCCGTCAACGTTTTGTTTATCCAAATTCAGTATTACAAAATCCTGACGGTTCTTTTACGCCAAATACAAGCATTGTAGTAAGAGATGGTAATTACGGTTTCTGGCAGAGTTCTTCTTATAACCGTGTAAATAGTCCGTTTGTATCCAGTGCAGCATTTTGGAAATTAAGAGAAGTAAATTTAAATTTTGATTTATCACAATTTATTAAAAAAACAAAGTTTATTAAAGGGTTATCTTTTGCATTAACAGGTAGAAATCTTTTATTATTTAAACCAAAAAATAATCCATGGGCAGATCCTGAGTTTTCATTAGATAATTCAAACGCTGTAGGACAAACCAGCTCCCTTCAAACTCCGCCTACCAGGGTATTTGGTGGAAACTTACAGGTAACCTTTTAATCATATACCAATGAAAAAAACATTTTCTATAATATTTTTCGCTTTAGTAATTAGTGCTTCCAGTTGTAAGAAAGACTTTTTAAGCCTGGAGAACAATCCTAATACACCTTCAGTAACTTCACCCTCCCTTATTTTATCTGGTGCAGAAAAGGTTACTGCTGATATAGTAAATACAAATTATTCAACTTATGGTGTTTGGATGGGCTATTGGTCACCCAGCGGTAACTACGTGCCGAATGCAGCTTTAGTTCAGTATAACTATACAACAGATGATTATCAGGTTTGGACAAACTTGTATAGTAACCTTTCAAATTATAACTACCTTGAAACCGCTACAGCAGGAGACGTTAGCCAAAATAATTTTCAAGCAATTGCTAAAATTATGAAAGCTTTTAATTTTCAATCATTAGTAGATAACTACAATAATGTACCTTATACAAAAGCTTTTCAAGGCTTAGCTAATAATGCACCAACCTATGATAAAGGTGAGGATATTTATAATGATTTAATTAAACAGATAGATGCTGCAATTGCTCTGATAAAAGCAGCACCAGCTACATCTTCTAATCCGGGAAGTGCAGACATAATTTTTAAAGGAAATATGACTAACTGGATTAAATTTGCAAACACTTTAAAACTTCGATTAATCCTCCGTCAGTGGAATCTTACAGCTAAACAAACAACCTTAAAAGCGGCTATGGCAACTACTGCTGCCGAAGGTTTTATGGATGAAAGTACACCAGTTGTCGCAAACCCGGGCTATTTAAATTCGGATGCCTACGGCGGTCAGCAGAGTCCGTTTTGGAGGTCTTATGGTTATACGCAAAATGGCAATACTACGGGCAATTATGCTTATTACCGTGCAAACAGTTACGCTGTAAATGTATTAAGCAGTTTTAACGATACACGCTTAACTAAGTTTTATGCGCCATTACCTAACGGTATTGTGGCTGGAAATGCATTCGGAGATGCTAATTCAAGGTCTAATGCTTCTATAAGTGCAATTGGTACAGGCCTTTTAAAATCTGCTACAATGGATGCAAACGTATTCTCTACTGCACAAGCTTTATTTTTACAAGCAGAAGCAGCAATGTATGGACTAGTATCCGGTAGTTCTAAAGATTATTATCAGAGAGGCATTACTTCTTCATTTTTAGTGTTAGGGCTGACAGAAGCACAGGCAACTACTTATTATAATCAACCAATTGCAAATGTTAACTGGGATGCTTCAACAGATAAGTTACAGGCCATTATTACACAAAAGTGGATTTCATTAAATGGATACAATAATCTGGAAGCCTACAACGAATACCGGAGAACAGGCTATCCTAATGTTCCTCGTTCTGTAGCCTCTGGCGCAAATGGAACAACTTTGCCAGCTCGTATATTCTACCCAACCTCAGAATATCAGCAAAATGCAACAAGTGTTGGAGCACAGGGAGCAATAGACAGGTTTACTTCTAAAATATTTTGGGCTAAATAAATAATGATTTTAAAAATGAAAACAAGCTTATATAAAAAGATGCCGATAATAGCAGTAACTATTTTAACTTTCGTGTTCAGTTCCTGTTTAAAAGACGATAAATACATAAACTTTGCAGGAGTAGGCACTACAATAGAACTACCTTTGGCTGCTTATAGTCCCTCAACCACAGGTAGTTTTGTTTATAAAATATCTACTCAAATTGATACTATAAAAAGTGTTCCACAAGATTTGCCTGTAGTAGTAAATGTCGCATCACCAAAACCTTTAAGCAATGATTTAACTGTTACTTTAGGCGTTGATGCTGATGCTTTTAATAAATTAAACACTACTTTACCAAATAAATACGCAATGTTACCAACAGCAGGTTATAGCTTGCCTAATCCAAAGGTTACAATTCCGGCAAATACCCGTTTAGGTACTGTATTCTTTAAAATAAATACGTCTGCGATTGATAAAACGGTAAAGAACTATATTTTACCTGTTTCTATTACAGATGCAAGTGGCCAACAAATCAGTAATTACAAAACCATATATTATAATATCCAGGTTAAATAATTAAATAAATACTTATAAAAAGAGTGGGCTGCGCAAATTTACACAGCCCACTCTTTTTATAAAACTAAAAAACATTTAGCTGAGAAAACCAAAAAAAACGATCCCTCAAAGTTCATTTCTAACCCCTACCCTTCCACCAAAATCCCCCTCTCCACCAACTCATTCAATACCGCCACCAATTCCTGCACACACTTATCCGCATTCGTCTTACTATGCGCCGGGAAAGCAATCGCTTTAGTATACTCAACAGAAGTAATTCCAGCTAATTTGATTGCGGCCAGCACTTCTTTTTCCAAAACTTTCATCACCGTGATCACTACTTTTGGTTTTATCCAGGCCAAACGCTCACCTAAAGGTTGAACGCAATCCGTCCTGACTTGTTGCCGCACTTCCGGTGATAAACCATTGATCATTTCCGGGCACAAGTAATCTACATAGCAGCCGCTTTCTTTAAAAAAAACAAGGAATTCTTCGTTATCTTTAAATGCTCCAAAAACCAGGCTGAATGCTTCTTTTACCGCCCTAAAAACATTGGAATTTTTGCGGTAGAAGAAAATGTTTCCGGGTTGGATGGCTTCTTCAACAAAAAGGATTTGTATGATTTCCGGTTTGTACTGTTGCCTGATCTGGTTTAAAGCTTCTGTCATGTAACTAAAATGTTTTGGGTAACTTAATGTTTTGTTAATGTTTTGCAGCCTCAGCCTCAATCCTTCTTATAAGAGAAGGACTTGAAACGATGCCGTAGCTAACTCCCTCTCCCCTGGAGAGGGCTGGGGTGAGGCTCTAAAAATACTATAGCAACGAAACTTGATGAATTTTTTGAGCCTCAACCTAAATCCCTCTCCATTGGAAAGAGGTTAGGGGTGTGTCCTTTAACCAATATTTAATATTAAAAAAGCACATCAATAACAAAAAATAAACCATCAATTTATACATGTAAAAACAACATCTTGCAATACCAATTGAAAACTCTCTGCTATGAAATTACAAACACGAAGACATTTCATCAAATCTACTGGTGCGCTGGCTGCCGGTGCTGCATTAGTTTCTGTTCCGGCTTCCTCCAAACCAAATCCCCTCCCTACTGTTGCTGCTTCCATGTACAACTCGCCTAATTTTAACGGTAAAGTTTTTGTCAATCCCATTCCCACTAAAACCGGTTTATCTTCCAGCATTTTTAAAGTTTTAGCAGAATATACCAAAGATCACCCCAATAGAACTCCCCGCATTCAGCCCGGCCCTTTTCCGGTCGATCTTCCGCTTTTAAATACATTGCCTATAAATACGTTGCGCATCATTTTAATCGGTCATTCTTCTTTATTAATTGAAATTGATGGAAAACGCATTTTAACAGATCCGGTTTGGGTAAAACGCGCTTCGCCTTTTCAGTTTTTTGGCCCGGAAAGATTTTTCCCGGCACCAATCGCTTTAACTGATTTGCCTCCAATTGATGCAATCATCATCTCCCACGATCATTTCGATCATTTGGATGAAGCAACCGTAAAAATACTGGCTAAAAGAAGCATTCCGTTTTTCTGTTCGCTTGGCGTTGGGAAGATTTTGAATGATTGGGGCATCAGCAAAAACCAGATCACAGAGTTCGACTGGTGGCAGGAGGAAGAAATCTGGCCTGGTTTTAAGCTGGCTGCTGCTCCGGCCCGGCATTTTTCTGGCAGAGGAATAACCAACAGAAATACCACACTTTGGGCTTCCTACATCATCAAAGGCCCGAAACATAAGGTTTATTTCGGCGCCGATTCTGGCATGCACCCGCTGTTTAAAACCATTGGCGAAAAATACGGCCCTTTTGATATTGCTATGCTGGAAATTGGCGCGTACAACGATCTCTGGAAAGACATCCACATGGGGCCAGACAATGCTGCTGATGCTTTTTTGGCTTTAAACGCCAATTTGATGATGCCGATCCACTGGGGCTTGTTCAACCTGGCTTTTCACACCTGGACACAACCTGTTGAAAGGCTGCTTGAAATCGCCCCGCAAAAAAAGATTCCACTATTAGTGCCGCAGCCTGGAGAAACTTACACTTATGACGGGCAACCCTACATAAACAAATGGTGGGAAGCTTTTAAATAGTGCAAATGGAGCAGAAATTTTTAAAAGCTTATTTATCGGAATTTGTGGGCACAGCTTTACTGGTTTTAGTGGGGCTATCTGTCGTGATCTTTATTAACGGAAAAGGTTCCCCCGTCATCAAACTTATTCCTGACCCTGGGACAAGAAGGGCCATAAGCGGGTTTTTATTTGGCACAACCGGCTGTTTGATCGCGCTTTCTACGGTAGGAAAAATAAGCGGTGCGCATATTAACCCTATTGTAAGTATCGCTTTCTGGCTGCGCAAAAATATGCAGTTTAAAAACATGCTTGGCTTTATCACGGCACAAATGGCAGGCGCAGCTTTAGGTTGTTTGCCCTTACTGCTATGGAAAACCCAAGGCCAAAGTATGGATTATGGCGCCACGATACCAAGCAGTTTGAATGCTGCTTTTATCGGTGAAATCTGGACGACTTTTGTACTAATCGTCGTAATTATATTTTTCACCACGCATGACAAAATCAAAAATTTTACACCTTTTATGATACCCATTATTTACTGCGCAATGGTTTATGTGGAAGCACCCCTTTCGGGCACAAGCACTAACCCGGCAAGAAGCTTCGGACCGGCAGTTGTAAGTATGGTTTGGACGGGTTACTGGCTTTACTGGCTGGCTCCGATTACTGGCATGCTGCTGGCGGTTTTGCTCTTCAACGTCGGCTGGCTGAAACACCTGAAAACAGATGTGGCCAAATTGTATCATTTTGGAAAATACCGGCACATCAGCAATGATCTGTAAGCATTGATGCTTCTTTTATGCCTGTTTTATTCGTGTTTGCGCTGTTTCATTTCCGCTTGGCGCATCGGCATGGCATCAATGATTTGATATAATTTTTCTAAGTTGACGGGTTCGTGCGAACGTATCTTTTCGCCGCCGTCTTTCCCCAATAAAATAAAGGTGAAGTTTTGTGTTGATGCTTTGTATTTTTTAAACAAGCTTTCGTTGCCTTTTAAACCGATAATTTCATGAACTTGTATATCCCGTTCTTTTAACCCGGCAGCATCTTTAGCCAACATAGATTTTTGGGTGATAAAAGAAGCATTGCCACTATGCGAAGAAAATATCCAAATGTCGCGATAGGTTTTTTGTTGTGCCGATAGGTGAGGCGAAGAAAAAAGCAGGATTATTGTGGTTAGGAATAGTTTGGCCATGTTTGGAAACAGGAATTTATTTTAGTTCGGTTGCTTTGCTAAAATTGCCAGGGCCTTTTAGGCCGTGGCCGTATAATAAATTCAGTTATTGGCTTTAGCCAAATCACTTTTGCAAATGAAATACACAATTAGGAACCATGGTTTTATAATTCGTTTTTTGGCTAAAACCTGATATTTGCTGTTCTTTAATCCACGACCTAAAGGCCGCGGCAACAAGGCCGTGGTAATCGTAGCTTGATTATCATTACCCATTCTATCCGTCTTAGGACCAATTAGGCCAACAGCAGATAAAGAATTTGTTGTAAAATGATGTGGCTAAAATTGCCACGGCCTTCAGGCCGTGGATTAAATAAAATTTAGGAACTGGCTTTAGCCAAACCGCTTTCCAAACGATGTATATTTAAAAACCCTTCATATTCTTCGGCAAAAGTTTTCTTTTTATGGTGTGTTTCCTGGTTTAAAATATAAGCCCTTACTTTATCAATTGCAGAATAGCTTACCGATAATGCAATGTATTCATCCTGCCATTCGAATTTGCTTTTTAGGAAGTCTTGTTTGTTTGCCCAAAACGAAGATTCCCCTTTAATGAGCATGGCCGTTTTGGCAATCGTCTGTTCTGTACCCAGGGAAACAAGCAAATGGATGTGATTGGAAACACAATTTATGGCATCAATAAAAATTTCTTTTTTGATGCTGTTCTCTTTGATATGGTTTAGCAATAAAGGCTTTAGCTCATTGCTGATTAGATGTTCTCGGTTTTTGGTAGCCCAAATAAAATGTATCAATACTTTGGTGTATG
>JAABUY010006951.1_pt1 | contig 10906 bp, 15 predicted proteins | sample 5560271 | NCBI WGS metagenome assembly JAABUY01 (sample SAMN10711886, study PRJNA513374) | rock metagenome | isolation source: Antarctica rocks | place: Antarctica: Victoria Land, University Valley
AACGCGTTGGCGCTGACCAGGGAGAGCAGGTCGCCGATGCCCTTGAACACGCTCCCCACCTCTGCGCCGCCCCGCGCCGCTTTGGGCCCCGCATATCACAAGAAGACATCTGCGGACTGCCCCTGACGTAGCACCCCGTGTGGTTGGGGGCGCCGGCGCGTGCGCCCAGGCGCGCCACAGCGGGCGGCGCAGCGCGGCGCCCCAGCGGGCGCACGGTCAAAGAAGCAGCGGACGGTGTTGAGGATGCCGCCGCCGCCGCCGCAGTTGTCGGCCCAGTGCGTCGGGCGGCCGGGCGCGACCGTCTGGCTGCCGGCGCGCCCGCTCGCCAGCGCGCCCTGGCTGCCGCTGGCGGCCACGGTCTCCGCCAGCGCGCTCACGTAGTGCTGCAGGCCGAACCTGCGCCGCGCGCAGTTATAGGGTTAGGCCGAACTGCCGCGCACGCAGGCGGTCCGCGGACATGCAGGCGCGCTCTCGCAGCAGAGGTTAGTCCCATGCACTGCTCGGCGTGGTGCGGCGCGCTGCGCCGCGCGCGCGCCACCAGAGCGGCGGTGCGAACGCAGCAAGTCGCAGCAAGACACCCGCACAGCACGGCCGGACAGGGGAGGCACGCCATCTGCCGCACAGCGCAGGCAGAGCACTGCGCCGCAGAGGCTGGGGCGCGCACTGCTCGAGGCCGGGCGCCGCGGTGGTAATATTGTCCTCTAGAATAAGCGGCATCGGCGCCTCTGGCGACGCCTGCGGGCCCAGAGGCCGCGGGTCGCCGCGCACCGTCCAGTCGTACTCCAGGTCAACCAGCTGCTGGGACGCCCAGGAGAACCTGCGGCGCCGGCGGCGCGCCCGGCGTCCCTGTGCCGCTCGAGGCGTGATGCTGCGGGCGCTGCGGGGGGTTTGCCAGGGGGTGCCTCGTGGCTGGGCTCATCGGGTGCGGGCACAGACAGCACCGCCTGCCGCAGGAGCGAGGCTTGCGTCGCGCTGGCAGGGTGGCACGCGCGAACAGCGGCACACGGACAGGTTTCGACAGACAGGCGCTGGAGCATGCCGGTCGCCGGCCCTTGCGCACTAGCGGACCGTGCGCCCAAGGCCGCGCCGCGCTCGCGGGCGCCAGGCAGGAAGGGCGGGCCGGCAGCGGCGCCGCGCACCGGCGGTCGCCCACGCGCTGCGCGCCGAACGTGATGCAGCGGACCTGCGCCTGCGGCCAGGCGGCGGCGGCAAAGGTCGCCGCCAGTCGCGCCAGCGCGCCGCCGTCCGCAAACCCGGCCGCCACCACGCGCGCGGGCGCCTCCCCGCCCGACACGTCCCGCGCCGCCTGCGCGCCGCGGCCGCCCCTGCTCGCGCGCGCGTCGCGCGGCGCGCTCCGACGCCGCGGCAGCCTGCGGGGTGCCCGCGCTTGCCAGCATTGCCGTCATTGTCGGCAAGCCACTGAAGAAGGCGCGCCAGAAGTGGCCGGTGTAGCGCGGGCTGCGGACGCTTACGCAGGTAGGCCGTGATGTCGGGCGACCTCCTTGAGGCAGAGCTGCGCCAGCTGCGTTGCCGCACACTTCGTCATCGTCGGTACAAAGTGCGCCTTCTTGGTCAGGCGGTCCATGACTGCGTAGACGACGTCGAAGCCGTCCGCGGTCCGCGGTAACACCATGCTGAAGCTCCGCAACAATGGCCTCATCGTGATGCAACCGCGGACCGCGGACGGCTTCGACGCCGTTTACGTGCTGGTGGACCGTCTGACCAAGATGGCGCACTATGTACCGACGAGGACACTGCATACGGCAACGCAGCTGGCGCAGCTCTCACTCTAGGAGGTCGTCCCGAATCACAGCCTACCTGCGACTACTGTAAGAGACCGTGACCCGCGCTTCGCCGGCAACTTCTGGCGGGCCTTCATCACTGCCGACGAGCCGGGCGCGAGTACTGGCGCGCTGGCTGCCCACTGCTGACCTGCATGCTGGGGTGCACACTGGCGTGCTGGAGACATGGGTAGGGCGGTTTATGCGCGCATGCTCTGGCTCTCGCACATGCACAGCAGGGAGCATGCAAGAAGCATGCAAGGTGCATGCAGCGCGAGCGGCGTGGCACCTGCTCCAGCACCGAGGCGCCCGCCGGCCGCGCCGCGAGCGCGCCGGGCGCCAGCGCGGCCGCGAACGGGTCGGCGGCGGGCTCCACGACGCCGCGCGTCCCGTTGCCGCCAAAGGCGTCCAGGAAGAAGGCCGCGCGCGTCAGGTTGGCGGTCGCCAGCGCGCGCGTCGTGTTGCCGGCCGCGAACGCGAGCGTGAGCGCGCCCGCGCCCGCGCTCCAGGCGGCCAGTAGCGCGCCGCCCTGCAGCGGCGTCAGCCGGGCAGCGTCTGCCGCCGTGCGCGGCGTCAGTCGGCGCCCGCAGGGTGCCCATAGCTTGACAGCAGCCCAAGCTGCAGGGGCAGGCGCGCAGACCTGCGGGCAGGCCAGCTGTCGAGTTGCCCTCCACGGCGACCACATACAGCGCCGCCTCCACCGTCTTGTACAACACCGGCCCTGCGCGCCGCGTCAGCGCTCAGCAGAGCGTCCAGTGAAGAAAACCCCATGCAGCGGCTGCTGAGGCGCGCGGTGGCTTGCGTGCCGAGCGCGTGCCGCGCGTCATTAGTCGCATGCGGGCGCACCCGACGCAGCGCTGTCGTTGAGGAGCTGCACCAAGCGTGGCACGGACACATCTACCAGCGGCGCTGGGCCGGGCGCGGGCGCGGGCGCCATCGCCAGCAGCTTCTTCGCATCGCTGCTCGACACGCAGGCGAGCGCAAGCAGCGCAAGTAATACAAGCATGGAAATCCGCATGCTGGTCAGGATTGCAGCCGCCTTACGTCAACTGTGGGCCTACAGCATCTCTGTCATGATGGATACGTACGTAACAAGCAGGGCGACACTATAACTCTATGAAAGATGTATAGCTTCCAATTGGATGCAGAGGTATGGACCAGACGTGCCGGCTCGGCCTCTTTTTCTTTGTACAAAAAGCTCTCGGCTTTGGAACGCTCCGGCCCTAGCCTAGTAGGATGCGGTTCTCGGGCCAACACCTAGGTGAGCAAGGAGCAAGCAGCCTGCACAAAGCCAAAGGCGCCCTCAGATTGAAAGGCTGCTTTACCAAACTGTTCTGCTGACTGACAAGCCGAACGTGCCCGCGGTCCAAGCAACGTCAGGCTCTCTGCGTGCACGGAGTTTTGAGGTGCTTGTGCCTGAGCTGCGCAGAGCTCCTCGACTGTGGTGGCCACGGCAGCTACTGTGTCTGTCCGTGTCTGCGTAAAATCCCGGGAGCGCACGCAGCTCGGCCTCCGCTCGAGCGCGCACACCAGCATGCCCAAGCGGGGCATCCACCCGTTCCTGAACCGGCTGACGTATGTGCTGCGCAACGGCGCCAGCGTCGAGCTGCCCAGCGTGATGCAGAGCAGCAAGCCCATCCTGCTGCAGTCGGTGCGCCGTCGGGCCCAGGCTGTGTGACTGCCTGCCCTCTTCTCACCGCCGGGCGATGGTGAAGGCGTGGCATTGCAGGACCCCACGAGCCACCCGCGCTGGACGGGGCGGGCGCGCGCGGCCGGCGAGGACGAGGGCCGCATCTCGCAGTTTGCGGCCAAGTACGAGGGCTTTGGCGGCGGGCTGGAGGCGGAGGAGGAGGCGCGGCTGTTTGCTCCTGCACAGCGGAGCAAGCCCAAGTGATGCCGGGCAGCCGGCGTTCTGCAGAGCCGTGCTGCTTGACTTTCCGTCACAGCTGTGGAGTGCCATATTGCTGTGCACCGAGCAGGGCGGGAGCCTGACCACACAAGTAACCAGTTTTGGGCTGTAAAGAGGCCAGCGGCGGCGGTGCGGCGGGGCGCGCGCTCCCGCCGCACCGCCAGCCGCGCGCCACGCGGGACCCCAAACCATGACCTCTGCTGTAACCCATCAGCGAGTTTCACCGGCTGACTGGTGTGCGGGCGCCCCCGCGGCGCCGCGGCCGTCGAACAGCGCCTGCACCTCGTCCAGGCCCAGGCCTGCGCGCGCCCGGCAGCGCACGGTGGCGGCGTGAGCGTCTCTCCACCAAGTTGCACGCACAAAGAACACCTGCAGTAAACGCGGCGGTTGCATAAGTTAGTGCCGACACTGGTGTCGGCCCTTTGATGGCTTTCGGGAGCGATGTGGCTGCTGGAGCCTGTCCGCGGCAGAGCCGCCAGCGCCGCAGCCCGGAGCGGGGCGCGGGCGCGGGCGCACCCGCAGTCTCCGGCAGCGCAAGGTACACCCAGGCGGCGCCCGCGGCTGCCACGGCCGCGTACAGCCAGAACACGCCGGCCGGCCCGAGCGCACGCGCGAGCGACAGGAATGTCTGCGCCACGAGCGCGTTGGCCGACCAGTTGGCGGTCACCGCCACGCCGTTGGCCAGGCCCCGCACCTGCCGCGCCAGAGCATCAGCCTGCATCGGCGCCGCGCCAGCGGGCGGCTCCGACAGAGCCTGTCTCTCTCAACGGAGCCACTGTCTGTCAAGAGAGCCCGCAGCCTCGCACGCCTGCGCCAGACCCGCCATAGCCGCACGCCTTTGCGCTGGCGGACGGGGCCGGGCCCTGCCGAGCAGGCCCGCTGCGGGAGGAAGGGGCGGGGCGGGGCGCGCCTGCAGCGGGTAGATCTCCGAGTTGACGGCCCACGGCACGGGGCCGAGCCCCGGCGAGAAGGCGGCCAGGTAGAGCAGCACGCATGCGATGATGGCCGGCGTGTACGGCGAGGGGCAGCCCGCGTCGCTGTACGCCGCCTCGGGGCACGGGCCGCCCTTGGCGATGCACGCGCCGCCGGCGCCGGCCGCGCAGAACCCGCAGCCCTGCGCGCGCCGCGGAAGGTCGGCCACCGGCCCGCCGCCGACGCCGTCGCTCACCTCAGGCACCGCGCTGCGAGGCGCAAGCCTCTCGGGTCCCGCGAGCATGCGGGAGCCGTGTGAAAGGCTAGCGGCTGGGGCCAGGGCGGCGCGCGGCGCGGGGCGCCGGCGCGGCGCGCACCGCGCGCAGGCAGGCGGCGCAGCTGGCGGCGGCGCCGGCGGCGGCGCAGGTGCCGGCCTCGGTGACCGGCGGGCTGGCGGCCTCGGCCGCGTGGAAGGCCGCGCCCAGGCCGGCCAGCGCGGCGATGACGCCCGCCAGGCTGGCCAGCAGCAGCCGCCTGCGCGCGCGCGCGGGCGCGCTGCGGAGCCGCTGGTGCGCGCGCCCGGGCAACTACGGGCAGGAGCACGAGGAGCACGCTGCAGCCGGCCCGGGTGCCTTGGCTCTCTACGTAACATATGATGTGCCAGGCTGAGCTGGACAATGCTGTAAAAATCAACGGGGGCCCTGTTCTGGCAGGCGTGGGAGGCGCTTGGCGGGCGCGCAAGGCGCCGCACGCGCCTGCGCCCGCAGCGGTCGATGGCGGCCATGCCGACGACGGTGCCGGCCGCGTTGACGGCGGCGGGCGCGAGCGCGACCAGCAGCTGCTGGCGGCGCGAGCGCACGCCCGCCAGCGCCAGGATGTGCGGCGTGTAGTACCTGCGCGCGCCCGCGGCCCGCTTGGCCGGCGTGCGCTGTGAGCGCGGCCATGCTGTGGGCATGCTGCTGCTGCGTGCCCGCGGAGTCGGCGCACGCCGCTCGTAGGGCGCGCCGGATGGCGCAGGGCAAGGGCCTATGAGTTGGCAAGGACCCAGACAGGGCAGGCGTGCCGCGCCCGGCGCAACACACTTGAGCAGGATGTTGAGGCGAGGGGCGTAACTGGGGGCAGCGTGCCAGACTGCATCACGGGACGTGTAAGAGGGGGCGCACATGACCGTATTGATGGCCGCAAACTGCTGCAGCACCTGCAGGCCCACCCCTGCGCGGCACCGACGCCTCAGTGCCGTCGCCTCGAACAGAGCGACTGGTCGGGCCCCCACGTCCGACGCGGGGCGCGCCACCCAGAGCGCAGTAACCGAGAGGCAAAGCAGGTGTGCGGCGATGCAAGCCACACAGGTGCGAGCGCAGCGCGTGTCATGCCCCTAACAGCCACCTCGGCAGACTCATGGCGGGGCGGCGTTGCGCGCGGCGCGGGCGGGGGGCGCGCCGAGCAGGAGCTGCCGGCGCAGCGCGGGCGCGCGCAGGGCCTGCCGCAGCGCGGGCGCGCCGGCGCATGCGGCCGCCGCCGCGGCCAGCTCGGCCGCCTCGCGCGCGGCCTCGCGCGGGCCCGCCAGCGCGCGCAGCGCGCGCTGCGCGCGCCGCAGGTCCCCGCGCCCCGCCAGCCACCTGCGCGCGCGCGCGCGTCGGCGGCCGCCCGCGCGTCGCCCGAGCGCAGGCACGCCGTCCGGATCTCGGGCAGCCGACCATGAACCACCAGGCCCCAGCGGCGTGCTCTGGCGCGCCGCGCGGCGCGCACCGCGGCGACTCCGGCAGCGCCAGCAGCCCGAGCGCCTGCGCCAGCGCGGGCGCCGCGGCGGCGCCCAGCATCCAGCGCCAGGTGCCCGGCGCGAACGTGAAGCCGAAGTCGGCCGCGTACGCCACGAACTGGCCGCCGGTGATCATGAGCGTGTTGGCGGTGACCAGCGCGGCGCGCCAGCGGCGCGGGCTCGCCTCCGCAATGTACACGGGCACGACGACCGACGCCAGGCCGATGCCCAGGCCCGAGGCGGCGCGCCCTGGCCGCCGCTGCGCGCGCGCGTGAGCCGGTGCACGCCGCTGCACGGGTGTTGATGATGGTGCCGGGGGGGCCGCAGCGCAGCGTGTGCGCGCTGGGCCGTGTGCGTGCTGGTGTGACCGGCCGCACGCTACCAAGCACCAGGGCTGTCGTATGGGGTTTGTGGACCCGGCGTGTCACGGGAGCGCTACCCGCAAGGCCCAGGCCGGGCAGGGCTAGGGCGTCACAGCAAGCATCGCGGTTCATCATGCCTGTGCAGCGCTGCCGCATTGACCGCATGCCGGGCCCCGTCTGCCGCAAGCGGCCGCGCCGACACGGCGGCCGGCGCGGCCGGCTGTCACAGGCAGGGCCGCCGGGACGCGCTCGAGGAGCGGCGGCGGGCGGGACGCGCCCGCGACCAGCGTGGCCACGTTGGGCGCGGCCGCCATGAGCGCGGCGCCCGCCGCGAACAGCGCGTCGGCCACCAGCAGCACCGGCCGGCGGCCCAGGCGGTCGCTGGCGACGCCGCCGCCGGCCGCGCCCACCGCCGCGCCAACCACCGCCGCCGACACGATGCCCTCCTGGACCGCGGTGAGCCTGCGCGGGCGTGTCAGCGGCTGGTCCGGGACCGGTCCAAGGCCGGCGGTGCGGGCGCCTGCTGCTGCGCCCAGCCTGCCGGCGAGGTCGGCCCAGGTGCAGGCGGAGGGGGCACACTCGCAGCGTGGGCAGAGGCTGGCCGGTCAGCCGAGGGCCCCGCTCGCCTCCGGCGGCCGGGGGACAGCGTCTTCAGCGGGTGCCCGGCGCCTGCGAGGAGCGCCGCACAGGCAGCCGAGCGGGGCGCTGCCAGCGGGGCGCGTGCGGGAGCGCACCGCGCCGCATCGCTCTCGTAGTCCTTCAGCAGCGTGTCCCGCAGGTACGGCAGCGCGCCCGCTATCACGCCCGTGTCATACCTGCCGCTCGGAGAGCTGCGAGTCAGCACCGCCCCCCGGGTGCAGAGTGTCGGGAGGGACGGCAGAGGTGGGAAAGCACGTACCCAAAAAGAAAGCCCCCAGAGCTCACGACAAGCGTGAAGAGCAGCAGGTACTGCGCCTGCGTCAGCCTGCGCTGGCGCTCGGTCAGCGCTGCCGCCCCACGAAGTTGGCAACAGGCTGGTTGCGCTGCCGCCGGCTGCACCGCCGACGTCCGGCACACCAGGGCCGGGGGCCATCGTCGACCGCGCCGCTGATGAGCGGGTCCAGCCCCTCGGCCTTGCCTGACGCGTCCATGCCAGCGGCCAGCTCCAGAGACGCCGCTTGCGTGTGTTCCTGGAGCGGCATCAGCCCCTGTCGGCGGCCCACGCAGCGCCCATGCCACTATACAGGCCGCCTGGGCATCACAGGTGGCTCGTCCGCCAGCTGGTGAGTGTGCAACACGCAGCGGAGCAGACCGGTGCTACTCTGCTGGCCTGTGAGTCGCGGAGGCGCAATTTCCTGTGTGTCATGTCCAGCAGACATGGCACGTGCACATGCATGCAGGTCCAGGCGGGTTAATTCCCGCCTGCCTTGGTCACCGGCATGAACTATATGAACGGCTACGAGCAAAAGAGTGGTACGTGGGGTTATGACCCCATGTTGAGTGGTACAGGGGCCATGGCCGAGACAGGACAGGCGCTTGGCGTGCAGCTTACACCAGACGTGCCTTGCTGTATGCGGGTGCGCGCAGCACCGTGCCCTGCCACGCTCAGCCGGGCCACCACAACAATGTGAGCACTGGCAAGGGCCAAGCTCAGTGCTTTACACGCTGCTGACTCCCTGGTGCGACCTGCTAAGACGCGTGACCTAACACCGACGAGGTACCCCAGCTAGAGGGCGTGCTTCCAAAATCACAGTCCTGGCGGCTGCTGACGCAGCTCGCTCTGCAGTTCCATCACATTTGGCAGTGCTGGCCAGGCTCTTGCAGCCACGGCGCGGCAGAACAGCCGGCAAGTTACAAAAACACACGGCGGCGGCGGCGGCGGCTGAGCTCGGACACGCGGGGGCGCGCCCCGCTCGCCAGCGCGGGGCGCCCTCGCTGGCGCGCCCGCGCCCGGCCCTGACGCAGAGCCCACCTCAGGCCCTGACGCTAGGCAGCCTTGGCGCCGCGCACGCGCAGGTGGCGCGTCTCGCGCGCGGCCAGGCCGAAGTAGGCGGTGGCGGCCACCAGCGCAACCGCGTTGGCCGTCAGCGCGGTCTGCACGGAGGTCAGGTCGGCGATGTAGCCGAGCAGCGCCGGGCCCACCATCAGGCCTGCGCGGGTGCACCGACCCTAGCACTTGACCTTACACCCCAGCCTGGGACTTCACGCCGTGCCAATGCCTGTTGAGGCACAGTCCACCCGGGCTCTGACCAGCAGCTCGATTTGCGACATGGCAAAAGGCGCCTTCACGCTCAAGAAAGTACAGCACAGCACGGTCGCGCTGCCGCCGGGAGGGGCGCGCCAATGTCGCCGGCGCAGCGGTAGATGCCAAGCCCAAAGCCGGAGACCGCAGACGGCATGACATCCGCGGCGTACGCGGCCGGTGTTGCGCCGATGCACGCGTTGGCCGCCGCGTAGACCACCATGGCCGCGAAGAAAAATTCAGTGCGCCCTGCGTGCGCCGCCGCCGCGCCCCCCTTGATGGGTTTGCTAGGGTAGGGTAGGGTCGTTAAGGGTGGGATAAGGTAGGCGGAACGGTGCGACCGGCACCGTGCACCCGGCTGCAAAGGCATGCAGGCGACAACAGCATGCACCCGCTCTCGGCACCCTGCATCAAGGCACAGCGCCCAGTCGTCGCAGGCATCTGTGCAGAGTCCCCGCACGCCGGTTGCAACGCGAGGCTGCGCGGCGGGGCGGGCGCGCACGCGTTGCGGCCATGAGCAGCAGCGCGGCGGCCAGGCCCAGGCAGGACGGCACGATAGTCCACTTGCGGCCCAGGTGGTCGGCCACCCACGCCGCCGGCATCACGCCCACCAGGCTCACCACCGCCATGCCCGCAAACAGCAGCCCTGCGGCCCCAGCGCGCGCGGCTCGAGCGCGCCCCCCAGCCCGTTTATGGAACCGACTGCCTTCAGTCGAGGCACGTGCCGCCGGCTGCACGCCAGGTAGCTACGAGGCAATTTGATGGGTCAACAGGGCATGCGCAATGGGTGCTACGCTCGCGGCTGCCCGATGGAAGGCGCACAGCAACGGGCATGCGAACCCGGCTACGTTAGGCGCCAGGCGCGGCCCCGCAGGCGGCGGGGCGCGCCCATGACGGTGGTCGTCAGCCCGAACGCCTGGTGGCCGTGCAGCGGCACGAGCACGGAGCGGCTGCCGTTGGCGGTCATGAACATGATGCCGTTGATGAGCGAGATCGCGCCAAAGTCGCGGCTGGTCAGCAGCTGCAGCCAGCCCGGCCGCCGCCACCTCCTGCGCCGCGCCGCCCTTTTTCAACGCTCTCAGTCACCCCTTGCTACCCGAGCCGCACGGACGTTCCAGCTCAAGCGCAGCCGGCCGTGGTGCGCGGAGCTCCCCCACACCCACTGTGCCGGTGGGCACAGCGCGCAGTGCAGGCACGCCCGGGAGCGGGTGGCCTTGGCAGCGCGCGCTGTGCGTCTGCGGCCGCCAGGGCCCGGCGTCCCGGCTGCGAGCACGCGCGACAAGCAGCGCAGGGCGCCCAGCCACGCCCGCCGCGCACCGTTTCCTCGGCAAGCTCCCGGGCGCCGCCTCGGCGCCTGCGCCGCCCTCCACCGCCGTGGCCAGCACCCGCGCCCCAGGCGCGCCCGGCGCGGCGCCCGGCTCCGCGCCCGACGACGCCCGCGACGGCGCCGGCTCCTCCTCGTCGTCTTCTGCCTGTGCGCGGCGAGGCACGCATCATACCGGCTCGCGAATGCACTTGCTGCATCGAGTGGCGCACACAGCATGTGCCCGCCCGGCCTGCACGCTCTCCGGCCGGCTGCTCGAGTCCCGGCGATCCCGCTGCCAGCGCTCTGGCGGCGCGCGCGCACACGCATGTGAGCACAACATGATGCCGGGGCGGGGCGCGCGGCGGCGGACGCGCGCACCGCGCCCGAGCCGCCCGCCTCCTCAGCGCCGCGCGCGTCGGCCTCGCGGCTGCGTGCCGCGGCGCCCAGCGCGCGCGTCTCGGGCAGGCGCAGCAGGCCGTACACGGCGGCCGCGGCGGCCGCCACGCCGGTCAGCGTGAACGGCGCGCGCAGGCCCGACACGTCCGCCAGCAGCCCGCCCACCGCCGGCCCCACCAGGCCGCCCACCAGCGAGGCCGCCTACACGCCGCCCCAGGCAGCGCGCGCGTCAGCGCAAGCCTACTGCGCTTGGCGCCCGC
>JAABUY010006954.1_pt1 | contig 10901 bp, 19 predicted proteins | sample 5560271 | NCBI WGS metagenome assembly JAABUY01 (sample SAMN10711886, study PRJNA513374) | rock metagenome | isolation source: Antarctica rocks | place: Antarctica: Victoria Land, University Valley
CGCCGCCCCAGCGGCCAACCCGTTTTGCGCAGCAGGCGCAGCAGGGCAACAACAGCAGGATGTCTGGAGCTGGCCCCCGTCCAGCAGGCCTCGACGGGGCCGCCGCTGGGCGCGCCAGCGGCGGCGCTGCGGGGGGCTCAGCGCCTGCGCCGTGGCCGCCCGGCGACCCGCACGCGCCGCCGCGCTCGGCGCCCGGCGGCGCTCGGCGACGCTGGCCGCACGCGCCGCCCGCCGACGACGCGCCCCTCCCAGACACTGAGCTGGGCAGCGCGGAGGCTGACGGCGACGACGTGCACATGCACAACTCGGGCGCGGCCGGCGGCGACAGCGCGAATGATGCAGCAGATGGTCTGGATGCGGGCGAGGCACAGCACGCGGGCGGCTCAGGCCTGTGGCAACCGCAGGCCAGGGTGCGCTTTGGCCGCGCCGCGTTGCCGGGCGCCGGCGGCGCAGGCGCTGGCGGGCTGAGGGGCGCAGGCGAGCCAGGGGGTCCGCTGGTGGAAGACAGCGGAGGGCAGGATGCGCGGCAGGCGGCTGGCGCGCCGCCGGTCTCGAGCAGGTACCTGGCTCGGCAGATGGCAGATGACGACGAGGAGGCTGCCGATGGCGAAGCAATCCCTGGCACCCCCTAGCGCTGTGCGTGACGGGCGGCCCTTGGCAGAGGCTCAGCTGGCGAGCAAACGGGCAGGCTGGAACACCGCTAGAGCGCTGCCTATAGTGAGGCTGCCTTGGCATGAAGCTACTTGAAGTGGACAGTGCATGAATGTTGACTTGCGTGTCAAGATACCAGGCCATGCGCTGCGCAGTGTAGTCAATGGTGAGCATTTACAGGCATATATCGGTGCAACATGTCACCCTGGCCCAAGCCCGGCAGAACAGCAGCCAAGCCAGCAGCTGTTCCAGCAGCACCACACGCCTGCGCTCTTCATGCAAGCGGAGCACTCACACTGACATGAGGCAAGCAGCATGCGGGAAACCACGCTGATGCAGGAACGGCATCCGCATGCCACCCACAGGGTTTGAACAACACTGCCTAAGCTTCCGCCACTCGTTCACTACCACTTGTTCACTACCACTTTCGACGATGGTGCCCTCGGACAACCCTGCAAAATGGTTGTTCCTACTGCACCAATCCCAGCTAAACATGCGGTGTTTTGAATTGGCACAAAGCAGTTGCAAGCGGGCTGAATTCTTTGGACGACTCTGGCAGCATGCCATGTCGCTTCCTACAGCAGCTATGTACAACCACAGAACTTTCTTGACACTCATTTTTTCTGTTCACTTCCCATAAAAAGCTCAGGCAGAGGGAGCAGCCGCCATGGTAGCGCGCGGCGTGCAGAACATGGGCAAGCCGTCCTTGAACTGCAGTGTCCCGCGCAGCACTTCCAGGTCCTCCATGCTCTTCGCTGCGACCTACACGCACCAAGGGTGCGTCTCTGTCACTCACGCAGTACTGGTTGTCCTGCAACGTGACACGTGCACTCCACATGACATGAACGGCACACTTGCTCCGGTCCCCAGGCGTTCCACACGACGATCCATTGGCATATCCATTCTGCCGGTAAGCAATACAGACTAGGGACAACAGGGGTGCCACTCGTGCCAATCATAGCGCAGCACACACATTAAAACACGCATTGTTTAAGCGCGGAGAGCTGAGGACACACGCAGTCGTGCAGCGCGCTGCATGAGCGCACCTCTGGCGTCAGCTCAAACTTGAAGGCAGACACGAGCATGGCCACCGCGGTTGGCATGTTGATCTTAGCCAGTTGCTGACCTGCGGACAGCGCTGTGGCACTCAGGCCCGCCCTCCTAGGGCCTGCCTTTCTGCCACGGCTGCACGTCCTCAAACAAATTCAGCATGTAATAGGATGTGCATGCAGCACACCACCGACCTACAGGGAAAGTCAGCCGGCCAACAAGTAGCCCTGCACACCATAACCTCGCCATAACTTTACTACATTAACTCCCATGCATGCATCAGCACATCGACACTGTCATGGTAGCGAGCTGCGGGGAATCGCACCGACGCAATTCCGCATGCCGTTCCCGAACGGCGTATACCTGAGCGCCTACACACCCATACCAACGTCATGCACGCCGGGATGTTACTCAATCCCATAATTTCTGGCGAGCCAAAATACAACAGTGTGACAATAACTAACAGCTTTGACGCAGCAATGGTAGTAAGCAGAGACCTAATAGCCTGCTGCCTCCCTGGCACACATTAAGCAGACAGCCAGCTTGCAAATATTCCAGACCATGCATCAAGCTTTTACGTTCTCAGTGCCCATGCAACCTGACGCCTTGTTTGGCAGAGCAACTCATAGGGGGCACCTGAAAAGCACAGTGGCAGAATGCCTCGCTGATGCGCCGCCCTTTACGTACTCCCAAAACACATGGTCTTAGAGCCCACCGCGGACTCAGGAGCCAACAACTAGACCTCCTGCATGGCCCTGGCCCCTGACCGCGGCGCCGCACCTTGGTCGCGGAGCCCTTGAAGTCGGGTACGCCGTCGTCCAGGCCGCCCTGCCCGGCGTCGGGGCGCGCGCACGCTTCCGCCGTGGGCGCGCTGCGCTCGACGTACACCGCCTCCTGGTTCTCGAAGCGCTCCTGACTCCGGATAGAAAGCTTCAGTGTAATGGTGCAGCACGCATGCGCGAGGTTGCATGATGTAAACAAGCGACCTCTAATCAAGAAGCATGGCTGAGAAGCCGCGACAGCACCCCGCAATGTGCAATCGTCAGAGTACAAAGAAGTACTGGGTAGAAGCATCAGGGACATGCACAGGCTTGCAGCAACACAAACAACCGGAGGTCCCTGACAGAGAACCTTGTGACACAGATGACAACATGCTAAGCAGACAGTAGTGCATAGTCAGAGCAGTCCTGCCTGTTAGCCTTACAGCACTGCCTTCAAATTGAACTGTGCATATGGTAAAGTTGCATCGCGCTTTTGAGCGCTTACGCACGTCCACTTCGGGCCAGACAGAGCCGCATTCTACAATCGCGGACACTGCGAACAAGGGGCGTGCATGCGTCCGCACCGGCATGAAGCGCTCGGGCGCGTCCCAGGAGTGCGGGTTGTTCAGCACCGCCAGGTTGGAGCCGGTGATAGTCGCGCCGCGCGGCAGCACCAGCCCATTGGACAGGCGCACGTCGCGCGCCACGACGCGCAGCATGCCGCCCGCGACCACCGGCCGCAGCCGCATCGACTCCTGGGCAGCAGCAGCAGCCCAGGTTGACAGCATACCGATGCGCGTCATAATTGCAGACCTGTGCCATGACAGTTGACACTGTACCAGGCGCACTACGATTGTTGAGCATGGGGAAGCAAATGACACTGCTGCCTGTCTCCATTAGTCTCTTCAGTCTCTGGCAACACCCGCAGCACCAGGCACGCGCGCGCGGTGGCAAACACCAAACATAGGGTTTGGGTCAGCACGCGCGCCTTGAGCACCGCATCCAGGTACCGCAGGCGGCTGATGTCGGCGAACGCGAACGGCCGCGGGTGCGGGCGCGCGGGCGTCGCGAGCAGGCCCGCGCCGTCCAGCTCCTTCTCCAGCGCGGCCAGCGCGGCTGGGTGCTTGGCCAGCAGGTAGAGCGTCCAGGCGATGCTGTAGCCGGTCGTCTCCGAGCCTGCGTTGAACAGCAGCAGGTTGCAACGGCAGGCAAGCAGGGCGCTAGCCCAGGGGACGAGGGCTCATACCATTGCGGCAAGTGCGCAGGCAGAGGCACTGCACAGCCAGAGGCACGGCGACTGAAAGCAATGCATGCTTTGTCCTCCAGAGAGTTTATGTAAGACAGGATGACGCACTGTAGCTCCCACACCACACCAGCTTTCCTTCACTGGGGAATAATGAGCACAGCCATGCAGCACAATACCAGCAGGATGGCAGGCAACTCCCTGGCCACGGCCGGCGGCGCGAAGGGGCATGCAACGCCGGGCGCACCGGCGATGAACATGATGGACGCCTCGTCCTCCAGGCGGTCCATGCTCAGCGGCCGCTGCGTCACCGGGTCCACGACGCGCAGCAGGTGCGCCTGCGCACGCGACGCGCCCCGGGCCGCTCAGTTTAGTCCACGAGCGCATGGAGGCGGCGCGGCGGCTTACCCGTCCTTTGGACAACCCCTCTACCTATCTGCGCACACTGAAGAAGGCGGGAAGCTGGCGCCGCAGAGGCATGCGCTGCCAGAGGTTAGTCACGCTGCCGGCCTAGCTCGCCCCTGTGCGCCCAACGCCCAAACGCATGAAACGAGCGGGCCGTCTGCGCTGCGCGCGCGGCGCGGCGCACCGCGATGGAGCGCTCGTCGAGGTTCGTGCTCGCGCGGCACTCCTCCATCAGCTGGCGCGACATCTGCAGGATGCGCCCGGAAGCCCACTCGCCCTTGCTCGCCTCCTGCGCGGCACGCCAACTTCAACCAGCAGGTGATTGGGCATACAGCTTGACCAATCCTTGATTACCGCCGTACAGGATGGAGTGCACTTCAGACACACGCATCCCGCACTGTGTGCAGGCATGCCCAGGCCATGCTCGAGGTGAGCCGCCACGCACAGGGAGCAGCGCCCGTCGATCCACCCTGCCTGAGCCACAGCAGGGCCCCTGGTGAGCAGCCAGGGCGGGGCCGGCGCGCCACGGGACCGGCGCCGGCACACGGTCATAGCTTCGCCACGCCCCAGAGAGCGCAGGGGACCATCTAAGCGCAGCGCTCGCCAGTCCACCCCAGTAGCGCCTCAATCACGACAGGGCCCAGGGCTGCGCTGGGTCGGGCGCGCACCCTCCTGTGGCCCAGGAAGCGCAGCGGGTTGTTGAAGCGCTTGCCGGCCTCGCCCAGCAGCGTCTTGAACACGTCGAACACGTCCGGCTCGCCGCCGAAGGACGCCGACACATCGATGCGCCTGGGCAGCCGAGCCGCAGACTGTCAGAAACCTGCCAACTGTTTTGGGGTTGAGGCAGGTCTCATGCACTGCCAGCACCCTCACAGCATTCTACATCATTCGCATGCGCAATGTCAGAGTGGTGGGGCATGCATGAAGACCATAACAATGTGCAGTCATCTGAACCTATTCACATTGCTTGGCTATCCAGACCCACTTGGTACGCTTGCCTTTCAGAACCAGCTTGTTCAAAGTAGCTGCCACTCATGCGCACACTGGGGAACACAACCAAAAGCCAAACATGCAGTGTGACCTCTAAGAGATCACACTGGACGCTCACCAGTGCCTCATTTCCCAGGCCCGTCTGGGACCCAAGCCAAACGCAAGCGCTCGCACTCTTGAACAGACATGCTCAGGCACCGCAGACCGCGCCTACAGACACGCGCGCCCCATGCGCCCTGCTCATAGCAAGGGCCGCGCGCCTGCTGACGCCAAAGTCGTGATCAAAGCCCACGCGCCCAATGACGTCGAACGACTCGCGCTGCACTTGCACACTATTCCTTAGCACCATATTTGCATGCATGTAGCAGCCCTGCCCAATCAAATAGAGCAGGAAACCACAGGCATGCGCGCCCCGTGACGCACAAGCCAGACCACCAGCTCGGCCCGACGGCAAGCTGCTGGCATATTGCAGCGTATCATGAATGAGCGCACTGGCTGGGCGCGCCTGTGCGATGTTGGAGATGTCAAGTGCTTCGCCCGGCCCACGCGCCGCAATGCCGTTGATGAGGTTCTGGACCACTGTGCAGATGTGGTGGTGGAAAGCCCTGCAATGCAGTCAGTCAGTCTGAGCCAGGACACCATATCATTCAGCAGCACACTCAGACCAGCGCCGCAAACAGGTTTGCAGCCGACCAAAATTAGGGAGCGCCTCACTTGAGGTTGGCGGTCGAAAACGCCGGTGCAACTGCCTTCCGCACGAGCCGCCACTTGTAGTTGCCGGACAACTCACTGCCCGGGAGCACCGGCGGTCAGTGGTCGTGCTGATGGCGCTGGACAGCAGAGGGACGTTCATGAGCCGAAAGCATGACAGGCGCTCGCAGAGACGGGCAGATTGCGCGCTCGCGCCGCCGCACCTGAACACGTTCCGCTCACTCGTCTTGCCCCTGGGCCGGATGAGCTGCATGACAGGCTTCTCGATGTAGCCCGCCCGCTCCGCGGCAAACACCTCTTGCAGCAGGAACGGGTCTGTGACGTAGATGGCCTGCGGCGCAGACCGCGGCAGGCTTCAGTAGCTGCCTGGGTGCATTGCCAGGTGCGGCGGCCCTCCCAGTGCAGTCTCAACACATGCTGCGTCCGCGGGAAGTTGCGAGACGAGGCCGGGAAGCTGCGCCCGCGCTCGCCAACCCCGCCCCCCGCCGCATGCGGCCCGCCGCGGGCCGCATGCCTGGCGCCAGAGCAGCCGCAGGCGGAAGATGCCGCGGTACTGCTCGCTGAGCTGCTTCACAACGCGGTGCGCCGGCGCGTCGGGCCGGTTGAGCAGCGGCACGTGACCGGCAAGCAGGCTGGCGGGCGGCGGCCCCGGGAAGGCGCGCAGCATCCACGCGGCGCGCACATACGTCCACAGCTTCCCCGAGTACAGCGCGGCCAGGACGGCCAGGCCCGCGAGCAGGATTGTCACGGCAACCATTGCACGTTCTGCCTGGTGCGCTGGACGGGCGGCCGATCTCACTGCGCAGCTGTCCCCGGGGTGGTCGGCCCAGGCAGAGTGTGAGACTCACGCGACGTGACTAAACTCCTGCGATTAGTAAACTGTAAATGTACGAAAGGCTATGCTCGCTGTTTTGGATCTGACGACGGCAGCCGGCGGCACCTTGACAGCGAGCACCGCACCAAGAAACCAGCCTGCCCGAACAGCATGGCCAGGATGAGCGTCTACGTGATCTGTGCCCTTTCGGACCTTTGCCTGTTTGGCGGGGCAAGGGGCTGGGGCAGCTGCGACTCAAAGTACGTGGCGACGCAGACCAGCACGCCGTACTCGGCGGCCAAGTGCGCACCCCGGGCCTTGCTGCAGCAGCGCAGAGGGTGGGCCAGATCGCCGCAGCCGGTGCCCACACGATCAGGCGCCTGACAGCGCCGCCGCTCACGCAGCTACTGCGTGAACCCCGGCTCCTGTGACAGCAGCCTGGGCATGGCCTGCCCGACGGTGGTGCCGTGCACGTCCGCCGCCACCAGCGCCCTGCCCGGCGCCTTCCCCTGCGTGGCCCCCGGGTGCCCCGCCTGCGCGCCCCCGGGCGACCCGGCCGCCGCCCTGCCGCTCTTCCCGATCCAGCCCGGCGGCCCGCCGGCGCCCGCCGGTGCGCAAGTGGTCCAGCCCTGGCATGGCCTCTCGCCCTGCTCCTGGTCGTGTGCACTTCTTGGCGGCCACGGGCGCCTGAGCGGCCTACTCGCGCGCCTGCTCCGTGCGCGGCAGCACAAACGCCTCCCTGGCCCACACCACACCTGTGAGGAGGGCTTGATGGCGTGGTGGCTGATCTGGCTGTCGAGCAGCATCACAACAGGCTCGCGGCTCGTGGCGCAGCCTCCTGCACCCGCAACTTTTCCCACACACCTGCGTAAGCCCTGGTCTACACGGCCCATGATCAGCAACAGAACACCCGGCCCCGGCCTGCAGCAGGCAGCCTGTACATCGCGCTGGACACGAGCACGGCCGGCGTCACCAGCGTCACGCTCACGCTGCAGCTGCCGAACGGCACCATAGTCGGGCCGGGCGGCAAGTTCTCGGCGCGCGCCCCGCCATGGCTCATGAGCAACCTGCATGTACCTGCGGGGCTAGCCACCCAGGAGTGTAGAGCGCACCTGGGACTCGTCAGACAACAGGCATGCTTCTGAACCAGCACTGCCGACTCATCCAGAGCGCCTGGTGCCATTCATTGGGAACGGGGTATCGCGGCGCCGCAGAACGCACACGCGCCTCTTATACCGGAGCAAATCGTGTCTGATGTGCGATGCTCACATCACGCCCTGCAAGGCAGAGGCAAGCTAGCTTCAGGTCCTTCTTGCCTGTGCTCACTGCGGTGAAGCGATGCAAGCGCGGGCTGCGAGCAGGCATACGTGAGCGCCACGCCGCCGCTCGCAGACGGCACGGCGGCCAAGCAGACGGATGGCGCCCTGGGGTGCGGCCCTGCCCTGACCAGACACCACTGCTATATGGATGCAAATGGTAAAGCCAGAGCGGCATGGCGCACCGCAGACATCATGGAGCCTCCGTGAGCCTGCTTACCTGCAGGCAAGGTGTGCAGGGTCAGCGTGCTCGGCGCCGCGCCGCGCTGTTCGTCCATCCAGTGCCGCCCTTGCGCCCGCCGTCACTGGGCTGCTTGAGACGGGCGCATGCAGGCGCATGCGGGCAGGGGATCTAGCCCTGCCTTGACCTCGTCGCGCGCTGCTCCCGCGCAGGTACGACAGCATCCGCGTCAGCGCAAACTGCGCGACGTACACGCGTGCGGTGCCGGCTGCCGCCTGCTCGGCCGCGCCCATCTACATCGGTGCGCCGGCCGTAACCCCGCCTCGTGCGCAGCAGCGGCACAAGGTGGCCGGCGGTGCGGACCTGCCGGCCGCCCCGACTGGCGCGCATCTGGGCCATTTAGCACTGCATGCATCGTGGCAAGCACGGCTCCTCCTCGCCCTGTGCGGGGTCCATAGTCTGCCCGAGGCAGGGCACAAGGCTGCTCAGGCCCGCCGCGCGAGCCCGGCAAAAGTGCGCCTCCCAGATGGCAGCGCCGAGCCGCGCCTGAGGCGGGCGGCGCCTGCGCGCAGCGGTGCAGGCAACGGTGTGCGCCTCAGCGCAGTACGCATACGGCATGCTGCACGCGACCGACCCGGGGTCCATTGACGCGCCGGGCGCCAGCTACCTCGACCCCAGCGTGCAGGCCGGCGGCTGCGGCTGCGACGACCGCTCGTGCGCTCCCGCAGCGCATGCATGCCGCACACGCACGTGGCGTGCACTCGCACACGAAAGCGTGCGGCGCTGTGGCTGTTCACCGTGCCCGTACGCGCGCTCGGGAGCCACAGGATTTGTGTCAGCGTGTGCGCCAGCCTCAAGCCATGCAGCTTGCATGTTGTGCGTGTGCGCACACGAGCGTATGCGCCGAAGTACCTTGCGCATGCATACGCTGATGCAGGGCAGCGTGCCGCGACGCCGACGTTATGTGTCCCGTCGCTGCCAGCTATCGTGCCCTGCGACGCGGCACGGCCTGCCCATCAAGGCGCCGTCGCCTGCCCTTTTGGTTATGAGTAGAGCTCTGCCCATGGGGCGCCTTGCCCGGCGCTTGCACCGCGCATCCCGGGCGCGGCAGGTCGGGCCATGACATCTGCCTCACCATCGGCAGCGTGCCGGCGGCCCCGTCGGCGACGTGGTCGCCCGTCCCCGGCCCGGGCGCCGCATCCGTGACCTGGTTCGGCGACGCGAGCTCCAACAGCGCATACATTGCCGTACGTTGTTAGCGGTCCCCTCCCTTGGCTCGCGCGCCTAAACATGGTGGGGTCATGCATGCAACCCGCAGTGCACTGCAGCCCGCGAAAGTGGCTGCCTGCTTAGCTCTCAGCCCGTACAATGGTGCCAGCGGTAGCTGTGGCCATGCGAGCTTCGCCTGCCCCGTATGCTGCCGCCCGGCGGCCCCTGCGCGCTGCTGCTGCCCTGCGAGCTCACATAGCCTGCCTGGGAGCATGCTGCCACCAGCAGCCCGGCGCGCGCGCCCGGTCTGACATCATCCTGAGCCGTGCCAGCCTGTGCTCATTTCGCCTTTGGCTAACTCAGCCTCCCCACCTGCTGGACCTCCCGTCCGCGCAGGTTGCGCCACTGCTCTCGGCCGCATGCGCGCTCGTGCCCGCACCCGCTGCGCCCGCACCCGCGCCCGTGCCGGTCGCCGCCCCGGCGCCGGCGCCCGCCGCCGTCGCCGCCGCCGCCCCGGTGCCCGCCAGCGCGGCGCCCCACGCGCCGGCGCCGGCGCCTGTGCCCGCGCCTGTGCCGGGGCCAGTGGCGCCCGCGCCTGCCCCCTCGCCGGTGGCGCCCGCGCCGGTGGTCATGCACTCCGCCCCAGCCCCCGCGCCGGCAGGCTCGACGTCCCATGCGCCTGCGCCAGCGCATGCGCCGGCCGCGACGGCGCCGGGGCCCGCCATGCATGCTGTCCCCGCCCCGGCGCCTGCGAGCGCGGCCCACAACGCGCCCGCGCCCGCCGCACACACCGTCCCCGCCCTGGCGCCCGCGCCGGGCCCTGCGAGCCGCAGGGCCCCCGCCCCGGCGCCGAGCCTGCCGCCTCCGCCGCCCACGGTGCGCCAGGAAGTGGTGGCAGGCAACGTCACATTAGCAGGGGGGGGCTCTGGCACTGCATCTGTCCTGGCCTGCAGTGTTGGCGAGGCGCTTGCATCCCGGTGCTCCATTGCCACTGCAAGCCAGCGCAGCCACCGCAATCGCTTGTGCTTGCTCGGCGTCCAGGACACCATGCACTGCGTCGTGAGCGACCGCCAGGCGCCCGTGTTTGCGCGCGCATACAGTCTGATGTTCACTGCTGACGCGCGGCGCAGTGCGATGCGTTCGGCTACGACGCGCCGATGCGCTGCTACGTCTCGAGCGGCGGCGCGCACTGCTTTGCATGCGGCCACCAGGCGCCGGCGCGCGCCCCCGGCGGCGTGTCGTGCTGCACCTGCGCCGCCGCCGGCGGCGGCGCCTGCGCGCAGGGCGAAGTCTGCGTCAAGACAGACGGCGACGGCGGGCGGTGCCAGCGCGCGCCGAGCCCGGCGCCCGCGCCGGCGCCCAAGCCGAGCCCGCCCGGCGCGTCCTGGGGCAGCAGCGCCGCGCCGCCGCCCACGACCATCGGCAAGCCCGGCGAGGACCGCGGCGAGGACAGCCAGGCGGGCCCGAGCGCGCCGGGCGGCGCGCGCGGCTCCGGCGAGCGCTCGCGCCGCGCGCTGCTGGACGGCGGCGACGGTTGGGGCGGCCAGCTGGACACGCCCGGCGCGCAGGG
>JAABUY010006955.1_pt1 | contig 10900 bp, 11 predicted proteins | sample 5560271 | NCBI WGS metagenome assembly JAABUY01 (sample SAMN10711886, study PRJNA513374) | rock metagenome | isolation source: Antarctica rocks | place: Antarctica: Victoria Land, University Valley
ACTGGCTGACCGAGAAGATGCGGCAGAACAACTTCACGGTCAGCAGCATGCACGGCGACATGCCGCAGAAGGAGCGCGACGCGATCATGCAGGAGTTCCGCGGCGGCACCAGCCGCGTGCTCATCTCCACCGACGTCTGGGCGCGCGGCCTGGACGTGCAGCAGGCGCGGCCGCCCGGCCCGCAGGGCGCTTGAGCTTCGCCGAGGACACATGCTGGCGTGCTCAGCGTTCTGCCTGTGCGTCCATCGCCGAGCGTGGGCGCGTGGTTCGGGCGCGCCGCTGGCGCGGCAGCCTGGTCTGGAGCGCGAGTGTGACGCGCGTGTTGGTATGGCGGCAGGGTGCGCCGTGATAGACTTGCCAGTGCCGAGCATGGGGCAGGCGGCATACGTTTGTCTAGCGCCTGGCCGAATGTGGTTGCTGCGCGCAAGCGCTGCTTGTCGCTTGTGCCGCCCCTTTCACAAGGAAACCTCTGACCCGGCATCGGCCGCGCGGCTGCAGGTGTCCCTCGTCATCAACTACGACGTGCCCAACAACCGCGAGCTGTACATTCACCGCATCGGGCGCTCGGGGCGGTACGGCCGCAAGGGTGTGGCCATCAACTTCGTGCGCAACGACGACATCCGCATCCTGCGCGACATTGAGCAGTACTACTCCACGCAGATCGATGAGATGGTGCGCCCTGCAGCGACTCTGCCCACCCAGCTGTCGCTTTGCTTTGCGCCGTGTGTGCATGTCTGGTGTCTGCCAAACACATGCATGCATCAGCGCCTGCCTTTAAGTGCTACAATCACAGCAGCACAGCAGCACGGCAGCACAGCAGCACTCTTGATTGCCCCAGGCCGCAGTGCAACAGCACCGCCCCCCATGACGGGCATGACTCGAGTGGGCTGTGCGCGTGCTGCGCAGCCGATGAACGTCGCGGACCTCATCTGACCGGGGCGGCTGCGGGCACGCTGCACTGCAGTCGCGAGCAGTGGCTCGCGGCGGAGCGGGCACTGCAGCAGGCGCTGGCTGCCGTGTCACAGCACCAGCGGCAGATGCAAATGCGGAAGATGGAGCTGGGGATAGGGTTAGGGTTATGCTGCTAGCTGACCGCACCCCTGGTACCCTGCACCCCGCTATGCTTCAGCCTGTCTGCACGGGGCAGCCGCGCCACGTGCCACGCGCAGGACTGGCTGGGCGCGCCGCCCGAGGGTCCCTCTCAGGGCGAGGCTTGTCTGCGCGTGCTGCGTTTGGCGGTGTGCCTGGAGTGGGACTGAGTCATGTGTGTTGGTCGTGCGAGCCGTGCACCAAAGTTCAGAGTTCGTTCTGCCTGTCTGCATGTGTCGGCTGCATGTCCTGTATACACTGAAGAAACGCGTGTGCTGAGCTCACGCGGGCTCATGCGGCAAACAATTAAGGTGGTGAGCGATTGTGGCAAGTGCACTTTGTAGGTGCTGCCAGGGGACAAACACGTCCGGGAATGAAGAGGAGCCTGCTTCATGAGTGTACCCCAGAAAGTACTGCTGCAAGCCCTTCCTTCACAGAAGACCTTTTGAAGGCCGCATGACAAGTCTGAAAGTGCCTGACCACTGCAGTCAGGCCGCAGACAGGCGAAGTCATGCCTCGCGCGCAAGGAAGGGGGCAGTGCGGGCGCACACTCCTCTCACAGCTCCAGCTCCAAGTCCGGCCACTCACTCTCATGTAAACACCCCTGTCATGGGGCAGGGTGGTACACCGGCCAGATGCATGTCCTTCACTCAGGCTGGTCAGTCATGCATGCTCGCCTGGCGGGCTCAGGCGCGTTTGGCGCTGCCGCTGCCAGCCCGGCGCACACCCAGCAGGCTCAGGCACATTTTGCTCTGCCGATGCTAACCCGGCGCGCGCTCAGCACCTCTCGCCGCACAGTGCTCTCAGATGCCGGCGGCCTCGAGCGTGCCGGCGGCCGCGCCGCCGTTGCCGCCGCCGTTGCCGCCGGACAGGGCGGGCGCCCGAGGCTGGCTGGGGCCCGCGGCGGCCCCGGCCTCCACGGCTGGCGGCTCGAGCGCGGCGGGCTCGCCGCTGGGCGGCAGCTGCGGCGGCTCCAAGCGCGCGAAGCGCGGCTTGCGCGCCTTCAGGATGCAGTACGTGACCCTGCGCGCGTCAGCGGACGCGCGTCGTCTCACAGCCCACCCCACTGCATGCCTCAGTGACACGATCCGTCAGCTGCACAGCCGTCATCAAGAGCTACTATACGCACAATGATACCGTTGCTCATCGAGCCGCCTGGGCAGGGAGCGCCTGTGCGGGTGCGGACTCGAGCAGCCGCGCCTGCGGCGCGTCCAGGCGGCGCACATGACAGCCCCCGGGGTGCTGAGCAGGTCCACGTGAAACAGGCGCAGTGCCGCCGGCGACTGCACCGAAACACATGCGCCCCCACCTGGGCAGCCTGCCCGGCAGCAGGAGCGGGAGAGACCCTATCCCTGGACAAGCATGACCCGGGCCCGCGCGGGCGCGCACCAGTAGTTGAACAGGATGACGCGCGCCTGCGACTTGGCCGTCCTGGCCACGCTGCTGCCCGCAAAGCCCAGGCGCTCGAGCACCTGCAGACCATGCGTGTGTGTGCGTATGTGTGTGTTGGACACCCAAGGGCAAGGCGCCCTTGAGAGGCCGTGGCCCTCCTCCTGCTGAGGTCTGCTTCGTTAATAACTCATTCCAGGCCGCGCCTGGTTGATGTCAGCAGGGACCCATGCCTGGCGCCACCCCACCTGAGAGCACGCACGCCTCCAGGTGACCAGCCTACACAGACAGTGCCGAGTGGCCAGCCACGCACACACCATGCCAGCCCTGCCAAGCTCCTGCCTAAGCCACACACGCGCTGCAGACCGGCGGCGGGCGCGCGCGCGCGCGCCTGCTCGCCGGTCTGGTCCCCGCGGCCGGCGCCGCCGGGCGCGGGCTCGAACGCAAGCCCGGGGAACTCCGTCGCACACAGGCCCTCGAAGCCGTGCTTGATGAGCGAGGCAGAGGGCACCCAGCGCAGCACGCGCGGCACGTTGCCGGCGTTGACGTAGTAGCCGCCGAACTGCGACGGCATGAAGGCCGTGTCAAGGGTAGCGATTCATGCTGATGTGCAAATGCCAATGTGCTCTGCTAGAGCGCGCACGACGAAGACGTGCATCTCAGAACGGCAATGCCCAGGTCACAGAGCAGAGACCTGAGTGGTCTGCAGAGAACAGTCGCGACGCGGCAGCAACAGAGCCCGGGCCTCGAGTGGCAGTCCTTGCCACCAGCTCGCAAGCTCCCTCCTCGCCACATCGCCTCAGCGCCCGCCCGGGCTGGGCCGGGCAGCGCACCACGACGAAGAGCACCATGATGCCTGGGCCGATCGCGAGCGCGGCGTCGGTGGACGGCGCGAACGAGCCGACGGCCAGGCCCAGCGACGTGGACGCGAACGACTCCAGCGTCAGCACGCCGCAGAACTGCGCAAACCTGCCCCGCGCGCGAGCGGCCGCCGCTTGAGACCCGGGCGGACCCCGCTTCCCGGACCAGCCGCGGAACCCAGCGCGGCCTTGCCTGCTCATGATCCTGCTTTCAGCCTGATCAGGTCCTGATACAAGTGACCGGACAGTTGGCGTCGCCGCCCATTAGCTGATTGTTAGCTGGCATCGCCGCCTATCACCTCCACGAGGCTACCTGTTGCTCCCGCTGCACTGGCCCCTAGGGCGCCGCTCTCGCTGCTCCCACGCGCCCTGGCCAGGCGGACCCGCGGGCCTGAGAGGGCACGGGGCCTGGAGAGCGGACCTGGACAGCCGGGGGTGCAGGCCCGCGGCCGGGTACACCAGCGCGGCGAAGAGCAGCGGGAAGAGTGCGCCGATGGGCGACTCGGCCGCCAGCTTGGACGCAAAGTAGGGCGCCACGCCGTAGCTGCCCTGCCGGCGCCGCGCCGCACTGGAGTTACGCGCAGGCACCTGAGCGGACCGGGCGCGGGGCGCGCAGACTGCTCCAGGAGCGCAGCCGCGCGCTGCGCCGGGTGCGTGCGCCCAAAGCGACCACGTTCGAGTGGTGTGCAGCCTGCCACGGCCTGCCAGGGACCTGAGCCAGTGAAAGACGGCCTGGTGAGCAACACAGGGCCGCGTGCGGTGCATGTGACATGGCGACCACACCACATGTCTTGCGACAGCCTGCCAGGATGTGCGCCAAGAAATGCGGCTAGAGGACAACGGCCCAGAGCCGCGGGCAGTCCATCTAACGGGGCGCGCAGGCCGCGCGGCGCGGGGCCGCCACCTTAGCGCGCTCGCGCTGCACAATTGTGCGCTCCTTTGGGAAGACGTTGAGCGTCTTCACCAGGCTGGACATCGCCGCGTTGATGGCCGCCACCTGCGCATGCTATACAGTAATTAGGGGTTAGGGTACGGTACTGCATGGGTCTGCGCGCATGCGCGGCACGCCCGCCGCTGTCGCGCGGCGCTCTCGCCGAGTGAGGGTGCTGCTTTAGACTCAAGTCGATCACTTGCCCGTGTAACAGGCGCCCTGCCGCTGACCGGCCAGGCAGGCCGCGGGCGCGCGCTGCCAGAGTCCAGGAGCGCCCGCCGGCCGCGCGGCCGGTCGCCGGTCTGCGCGCGGCACCGGTCGGCCCTGCAGGGAGGCCCTGCGTGGCCCCGGCTGGCCCTGCACCGGCGGGCGCGCGCCTGCAGCAGGCCCATGCGGTCCTGGATGGCGCTCTGCGCGCGGCCCATGCGCCAGAAGATGCCGCCGAAGATGAGCGCGGAGGACACGTTGGACGCCGCGCGCGCGACGTTGGTCGCGCGGTCGCGGCTGACCTGCCGCCTGCGCGCGCCGGGCGGGGGTCATGTGCACGGCTTACAAAATGAAAGCTGCGCAATGCCCTACAGCTGAGGGCCATGCTGGCGCGTGCCCTGGCGCGCGCCTGCACGGAAGTCGCGCTCGGGGAGGCGCAGCAGGGCGGGGGCGTCCTTGGCACAGCGGCATGCACTCAGCCGCATGCCAGCGGCAGGCCTGGCACTCGCTGCAGAGGGGCGCAGACGGCAGCACGCCCCGGAGACGCCAGGGGGGGATAAAGCGCTGCTGCGCGGCGCTGTCCTGAGGCCGGGCATGCGGGCTCTGCAGGCCGGCGTCCCAGGCGCCCCTGCCAATGACGCAGCAGCAACCCCAGCAAGGACGGCCGTCCCCCGACGGCTCTCCAGCGCACTACACAGATCAGCATTTGGTGCTGTTTTGCGCCGCTGCAGGCGCGCCGTGCATCTCAGCCCGGGGCGCACCAGGAGCGGCCGAACAGCAGCCTGACCTGCTGCAGCGGCCCGCAGACGGGCTCGGCGCCCTCGCCCGCGAACGCGCCGCCGTCCCCATCGCCATTGTCCTCGCCGGACGCGCCCGCGCCCGCGCCGTCCGCCATGGCCGACAGCGAGCTGCCGCTAGCCGCAAAGCTGCTGCGCAGGCCGTCCACGCGCGACCTGCAGCAGAGAGTGCACTGGTCTCCGGACGGGTTGGCATGGCGTGAAGGGGAGAAGCTGGGAGTTGCTGATAAGCCGCCTGCCGCTGATTCGCTGCCGCAGAGGCAGCGAATTACTCGTGCAAGGATGTGTATTTTAAACACACGCCTGTGTTTCCTGGCACACAGGTGAAGGACTGAGGCACACCGCGTGGCCGCCTCAGCGTCGGCGGACGTGGGGTCCACGGAGATGAGGTCGGCGAGGAACTCGGCCGGGTTGTAGTGCTCGGGGCACTCGTGGCCCTGCTCCCCACGCGCGGCGCGTGCGGCTCAGCCGCATGGGCGGCCAGGGCAAACAGGCTGGTTCGTCGACGCGGCCACGGGCGTGCCACGGCGCGTCGGCACAGGCGCAGCGCGCCTGCTCGTCACTGCAGTCGCGCCGCACCCACCCAGCACTCCGCCTCGCCGGTGCTGTTTCGGCAGTGGTCTGGAATGGCCGGGCGCGCCTGCTTGGCGAAGAAGTCGAGCGCGCCGTCGGCCGGGCCGGCGTAGACGGCGGTGCCCTCGCTCAGCAGCACCAGGTCGTCGAACATGGCAAAGATGCTGGAGCGCGGCTGGTGGATGGACGCGACCACGGTGCGCCCGTCGCGCGCCAGGTCCCGCAGCGTCGCCATGACCTGGCGGGGCCCGGGTCCTGCTGGGCGCTCTGCTCTGATCTGGCAGGGGCAGGCAGGCCCGAAACTGACACTGTGCCCAACCGCCGCGGCCTGGCGGATGGCGGCCAGGACATGCGCGCAGGGACGAGACCCTCGGCAGTGGGTAGCGGTGAGGTGCGGCGCTGCTGCGGACGCGCGTCGTCTCGCAGAAAGACTGGGGCGGCCTCGCGCGCAGCCTGCCACCCTGGCCAGGGCGGCGGGCTAGCAGCCCCATGGGTAGACCCTACAGAGTATTGTGTATGGTAACGAGCTACCTTCTCAGCTTGGAAGGAGTCCAGGCCCGAGGTCGGCTCGTCGCAGAACAGCAGCCGCGGCGACCCCAGCAGCTCCATGCCGATGCTCAGGCGCTTGCGCTCCCTGCGCCCGCGCGGTGCGCAGGCGTCAGGCGCCCCGCCCCCGCACACCCCCGCATGCGCGCGCCCACCGGCGCAGTCGCCCCCTTGCGTGCGGCCGGCTGCAGCTGTGCGGCGCGGTGGCAGAGGTGGTGCCGGGTGCGTGGAGGCACCGGCAGCGTGCGCGGGATCGGGGCCCACCACCGACTGTCACTCTCTGTGGCGGTCTCAGCTTACATGTTATGCTTGTTGCCCTCTGCTGCCGCAGCCTTGTACCGCGAACATCACGAACACCTGCGGCTCATCTCCAACGAACTTGAAGGAGGCGATGTGGCGAGCATGGGGGGCAATGCGCACCCTCCGCTGAGCCCGCGCGTCTTCTCATCACCTACCACACTGTCCGCAACCTGCGGCCACAAAGACGCGCATGAGCGCGCCTGCTGCACCGCGGCTGGCGCCACGCAAGCATTGGCCGCCGACGCGCGCTGCTTTCCACCGCAGCACCTCACAGCGCTTCAACATGCGCCCCAGCCTGCCCGTCAACCGCAAGCTGACTCGCTGCGCTGCGCACAGGCCCTGGCAGCCGGCCGACGCAGGGCGTGCGGGCGTGCACGTTGGTGAGATCAGGGTAGGGCAGGGTAGGGTAGGGGCACACATTGGCAAGGCCCAGCCGCTTGATGAGGCCCTCTGCGCGCTCCTCCTTCTCCGCGTCGGGCATGCCCGCGGGCAGCCGCAGCCGCGCCGCCATCAGCAGCGTCTCCCTGCGCGCGCGCGCAGCCGGCTGAGGGAGAGGAGGCCGGTGGCATGGGCCTGGGGTGACTGGCACGGCTGGCCGGCCGGCTGTTGGGGTTCTCCGCACAGGGCGCCTCCGCGGCGGCCAGTCGGCCCAGGCTGCCGATACACTACCACCACAGGGCCGAGTCTTTAAAACGCATGTCAGCCATGCCGCAGAGCCGCGCTGAGCGGCCAGCCGGCGCGCGCGCGGCGGGCAGCGCCGCACCGCACGGTCAGCTGCGAGTAGAACAGGTCCTGCTGCTGCACGTACGCCTGCCGGACGCGCGCGCGCTCCTGCGGCCGCCCGTTGACGGTCACCACGCCGCTCAGCGTCAGGCCCGCCGCGGCCGGCAGCTGCCCCGCCAGCGCATTGAGCTGCGCGCGGCGCAAGAGCCCCATGTCGTCTGCCGACTGGGTGGGCCGTGGTCGGGGGTCGGGTGCGCTGGTGTCAGCGGCGCCTAACCTGGCTTCGGCGGCGCGCAAGTTGTCACCGGCGCATTGTCACTGGCACATCGACTGGCAGTCGCCGTACGGGAAGCGGGTCGGCGCCCCGGCTGATGGCTGTCTACTCGGCACACAGTGTGCATGTTGCGTCACTGCTGCACAGGTTGGCTGTCCGTCCTTAGCAACACGACGTTCATAACGCCAAGCTGCGCTGGGTGCAGCATGTGCAAACAGCACACTGTGCCAGAAGCATGGATGCCGACGTGCTTCCCAACTTCACATGACATGCACTAGGAAAGGAAGGTTGCAATGCTTGGGCGGCAGCAGGGAAGCACAGCGAATGTGCGCGCATCAACTAGACAGCCTCAGGTGCCTGTAAAATGTGTCCGGCAGCCGTGAATCTGCGACATGGGCGCACCAGAGTCGTCTTGCCGCCGCCGCTCGGCCCCATAATTGCCAGCAGCCTGCGCAGCGCCCCAACGAAGGCTCAAGTGGCGCAGGCAGCGGGGCAGGCACGCTGCTCGGGCGCATGCATGGGCACCACCTGTCACTGATTCAGGCGGAAGCTCTGCGACTTGCCCACGATGCTCGCCTATTGTCCCCCAGCTCCATGCGGCTGCCTGCCCCCGGGCCGCCCCTCCCTGGGCATACCCCACAAGCACAAGCGCCACAGCTGCGTTCATAGCAAGCAACATGCACGCAACGCGCTGATGCTAACAGCCAAGGACCTCCGAGCGGCCGGAGAGGGCAAACTTCCCTGCCAGGCCTGGGACACACCACGTGCGGCCAGAGTCACAGGCATGCCTGGCACCACCCCTGCATCGTCGCGCGCCAGGGACAGGGCCGCGCCGGGTTGCGCTCGGGGCCCGCGCGCGCACCGCCCCGGCCGCGCACACCCCTCCAGGCCCCGCAGGATCTGCTTGCGGCCGCCCTTCTTGTCCGCCAGGGCGCAGTCGAGCTGGCGCCACTCGAGCACGACCTGCTCCTCGCCGCCGTCCAGCTCGCTCGGCGCCGCTGCGTCCTGCTGGCGCCGGGAGCGCCGGACGTGCCGCGCGCCGTTGACCGCTGCGGTGCCGAGCAGCAGCGGCACCTGCGCGCCAGCGAAGCGCGCGTGTGCTTATTTTGGCGCCCCAGCGTGGCAATCAGTTATCAAGTTTGCTCTAGGACGGCGGCACGGGCCGGGGTGACAGGCGCGAGCGCAGGCGACCGCCGTCCAGCGACAGCCGCTGCCTTGGGCAGCTTTCCCTTGGACTTGCTGCAGGCCGCGTGGCCGCAGTACATTGGCCGTGTGAGTAGGCAATGTGTGGCGGCCGCTCCGCAGAGCAATGTGCCTGAGTGGGGACAGAGTGCTTGGCAGCGGGTCAGCGGTGCGCGCCTTGTGCTGCGGGAGCGCTATCAGCGCAGCGCCGAGCACAAAGTCGACCCAGGCGCTCTTCATGGCTGCAATTTGGTGCACTGATGCGCTCAGACACGCTCACCTGACACCATCCGCGCCCTGCGGAGTAACCGCCCGCCATCAATGACCCACACTTGCAACAAGGGGCAAGGCGGTGGGCAGTGGAACACGTCACTGTCGACAGGCGCACTGCCACATATGTGACCGGGCTCCAAGCACAGCACGCCAAGGCGGACCCTTGTTGCATTGCTGGGCCGCACACCTTGAGGCCAGGGGAGACTCGAGGTGGGTGTCACGAGACGCCTCAGCCATAAGCCTGGGCTTCTCTCTTGCGTTGATGGGACACAGCTGGGGATCACCGCTGGGAGCATGTCGACCCTACCCTGGGCTGGCAAGCCATGTGCATCCAGCCTGCGAGCAGCACCCCCACCTCCAATCACGCAAAGCCTGGACGTTGGATAGGCCGCTGCATTGGCTAGAGACACCGCCGGGCACCTCTCCTGACCCCCGCCGCAGCCGGCTGTTTTTCCTGGGTTTGCAGCGCGCGGGCGGGGGTTGGCCGGCGCCTCATGTCGGCGTGGCGCGGCCGCCTCGGCATCTGCCCAGACCGCGCCGGGTGATACATGAGGGTTGCGGCGAGGGGCCTCGTACGCTGGAGCCCGCTCCGCAGGAAGCGCCCGGATGTTGAAGAGCATGAAGCAGGCGCGGTCGATCGCTGGCCCGCAGCGCCCCGCACCGCGGCCCGCCCGGGCGCTGACGCCTTGACGGAACCTGTTTGCGCGCGCAGAAGTTTGGAGGCCGGAAGAGCGGCGGGGCTAGCAATAGCGGGCGCAAGGAGCCCGCGCCCGCGCCCAGCGGGCGCCAGGCCTCCAACGCGGCGGCCTCTGCCCTGGATCGGAGGCCATCCTTGGCTGGGCGAGCCAGTGGAGCGGGCGTGGGGCCCGGCTCCGCGCCGGGCAGGGAGAAGCCGGGCCTGCCCGTCCTGAGCGAGGAGGGCTGCCGAGCGGTGTATGCGGAGCCGCTGCCCACGTTCCGGGACGTGCCGGCCGCGGAGAAGCAGCTCCTGTTCGTCAAAAAGCTGCACCTCTGCGCCTACACCTTCGACTTCACCGACCAGGCCAGGAGCGTGCGGGAAAAGGAGATCAAGCGGCAGACGCTGCTGGAGCTGGTGGACTACGTGAACCAGGGCGCGGGCAAGTTCACCGAGGCCGTGGCGGAGGACATCGTCTTCATGTTGAGCAACAACCTGTTCCGGGCGCTGCCCCCCACCAAACCACACGACCAGGACAACTTGGACCCGGACGAGGAGGAGCCCGCGCTGGAGCCGGCCTGGCCCCACCTGCAGGCGCGGCCCGCGCCCGCGCTGCTTAGGGCATACGGCTGCGCCCGCCGGGCGCGCGCGCCGCGTGCACCCCTGGGGAAGGCGCGCCGGGCGCGCGGCGCGGGCGGCTGCGCGCGCCGGTGGCCGGGAGGCGGCAATGTGCAAAGGCGCTGCCGCGCTGTCGCGGTCTTGGATGACAGTGCATTGCGCGCACTCCAGCTGTCCGTCGACTTGCATGCCGGCCCGGCGCGCCCCCGGACAGGGCGAGGCGGGGGCGTGTCTTGTAGTGCCTGAAGCAGCGGCGCGCGGCGGCAACGTCTGCGCCTCACAGCGGTGAGCGCTGCCGCCGGCCAGCACAGCACTGCTTTGAGAGCTGTGCGGCTGAAGCGCCGTTGGGGGCGGCGGGCGCGCAGATCGTGTACGAGTTCCTGCTGCGGTATGTGGTGTCCAACGACACGGACGCGAAAGCGGCCAAAAAGCACATCGACCAGTACTTTGTGGTGCGCGCCC
>JAABUY010006957.1_pt1 | contig 10893 bp, 15 predicted proteins | sample 5560271 | NCBI WGS metagenome assembly JAABUY01 (sample SAMN10711886, study PRJNA513374) | rock metagenome | isolation source: Antarctica rocks | place: Antarctica: Victoria Land, University Valley
TCCTCCCGGGTGATCCTGATCGGTGCTGCCATGCTGACCCCCACACATCTGGTGCAGAGCACACCGAATCACGTCAGCGCCGGCTTGGGAATCCCAAGAGTCAGACGATCAAACCGGGCGTATCAGAAGATGTCATGTGACTATCCTGGCCCGATATCCAAAAATTCAGGGAAACTATCTACACCTACCAATAAACACCCTCTAATCGCTTTCTTCAAACAAGCGGACAGCATCGAAATAAAAACTTGCTCTATACCGCATCAAGCCAATATTAGAATGTAACTGACCAGTCTGTTCAATTTTACCTACTGATGATCGGAGATCCGTTTTGATCGATCAGGGGGGCGCCGTTGCCATCGACCAAGTACGGCGACGGTGATGGCACCATATGCGCCAGGGCCTGAACCAACAGCACGACACTTCGAAGAAGGTAGCGCCCGCTTGCCGTACCCAGACCCAGCGTAACCATGTAGATCTGGCCAGCCAGCCCGCCGGACAGCCACAGCACGGCACGATCTCCATCAACGGCGGAGCTGTTCAGGACCAGTCCTCCCGCCTGCTGCGGAGATATTTGGACATCCATTGTGGCAATCCCGTCGCCGTCGAGCCCGAGCAAGGCGGGCGATGCATCAAGAACGTAGTCGAGCACGTCCGATGGATCCTTCGCCGGCCAGCAAAGGTCGTACCCTCCCGCGCCCACGCCCCGCACCTGCGGCCCGCATCCGTCAAGCCGAACGACACGAGCCATGCTCGGCCGGGCGATATACTGGGCAGGTGTCGCCATCTCACGCCACCCCCGGATGCACGTCGCTGCCGGCCGAACCCGGTACCCTGAGCTGGTCCTGAAGTTCACCCACCCGCCTTGCCAGTTCCGCCACGTCAATCATGGGTGCCACCGGAGCCTTCTCCGCTTGCGGCAGCGAAAAGCCGTCAGGCCCAACGACCCATCCCGGAACGACCTCGGGCTTGCCCTGCAACTCGACCCAAAGCAGATCCGGATGGTACAGCTCCTCGATCCGCCCGGCCGTCTCCACGACTTCACGAACGCTACCCTGCTCGACTCGCGCATATCTCGTCATCTCTACCACTCCACCACGACCAGGCCGGAACCGCCTGCCCCACCGCTGCCGCTGCCGATCCCCCCCGAGCCACCGGCCCCAGGACCTGCGCCCGGCAGCCCGGAAAGGCTGCTGGAGCTGCCGCCAACCACCGCCGCACTCCCGGGATTGCCGAACGAGCCGCCCCCCTGCCCCCCGATGCAGCAGCCCGAGACGGTGCTTCCGGACTGTCCCCACGAACCCGCAGTCCCGAAGCCAGGCCCGAAACCGCTGCCGGGCAGGTTGGAGCCTGCCCCTCCGGCCCCGGCCGTGCCCGCACTCCCCCCTCCACCCCCGCTTGCCGAGGCAAGATTCCCGAAGCTCGACGTCCCGCCAGCCGAACCAGCCCCTGCGCCGCCACTCGCCACCGTGACCGCATAGGCCTGCCCGGGAACCACGCTCACATAGGCCTCGCTGAAGCCACCGCCGCTGCCGCCGCCGGCAGCACCTCCGCCGCCCGCGCCGCCCGCGCCGCCCCCGCCCCAGATCCGCAACTTCACCAGCCGAACCCCGTTCGGCGTGACCCACGGCCCCGACGAGCCCGCACCGAACGCCGCCATGTTGCGATACCCGGGCGTCATCTGCGGAAGCTTCGTGGCGACGAAGGGCGCACCCGGCACCTGCGCGATGCTGGAGCCGACAACCTGCTGCGCGCCATAGCCGACGGTGACCGACCAGATCGCGACAAACCCCGGATCAGCCGTCGGAGTGACCTGCGCCCCAGCCGGCGCCGGTATGCCGGCTTTCACCTGCACCAGGACTCGCTGGAGACGCTGGGTGTTTTGCGCCGCGCCGGTGTTGTTGACGCCGCTGAACGGCTGTGCCGGGTTCGCGGCATTGTAGTACGGCAGCACCAGCGACGCCGCATCCAGCTCGCTGAACCCGACCTGGATCAGATGGCTGACCGCCTGGCCGGCGCTGGCCGGCGGCTGCACCGCGAACTGCAGCCCCGTCACGTTGACGCCCATCTTGACGACAGGATCATTCGCATCCACCCCCAGGGAGCCGAAGGAATTCGGGTCTATGGGGCTGAGCTGCGTGATGCTCCCCGGCCCGATCACCACGGCAAGCGACGCCGGACTAGCCGGAGTGCAGGCAAGGACGTCGACCACCACGCCCGCCCCCAGTGTGGCCTGCGCCAGGTAGCCGATCGCGATCATCGTGCTCCGCTGCACGTTCAGCAGATCGGTATCAAGCGGAATGCTTCCGGGATAGACAATCTGTCTGTCCATGCTGTCATCCTTATCATAGGTGAAGTCGCTGCCGCAGGCGACGTTCTGACCTGTTCAATCTTCGGAAAATCAGGCACATGCCAGCGGCTCTGTTACAGATCCAGCAAAGCAAGCAAGATTGAGGCTTTGCCTCAAACTCCGCCAAAGGCAGGCCTTTGGAATCCGTTACTTAAGCAAATCGGTATCAATTGTTTTTTGGCAGGTCTGGGCAAAGTCCAGCCCTGCTTGTGGGTCAGAAATCCTATCCCTTGCGGCCAGACTACAGTATTCTGGCCCAGGCGATTGATCCGGCCGGCATGACGCCCACGATCGTCGTCAGGATGTCCGAGTCGGACACCTCGGCGCCGATCCAGCCCATGCTGGCGTAGACCAGAGGCCCGGGGCTGCTGTAGCCCCCGACCAGCGGTATCCCCATCCCAAGTGGCCGACGCGCCGTAACAAAGCACTGGAACGGCAGCGACAAGGAGCCGTATGCCCCTGCGACGTTGTACCCGAGGGCGCCTGACGAATACCCGCCCGTATCGGCGGGACGCGCCGACTCGAACACCACCGCCGGCCGGCCCGTCAGATCCAGCAGCGCATCCAGCAACGACTGCCGCGTGCCACGCTCGCGCAGGATCTCCCGCCCGATCCGTCTGCGAAACGGCGTATCCGCCTCGCCGGAAAACCGCCCGAGCGCCATCCCGAAGAAATCCTCGGCGATCAGGTCCAGGAACGCCCCCGAGGCCGTGCCGATCCGACTCTGCGCCTGCGCAAACCGGAGCAGGCCATACATCCCGCTCCAGGCAGTCCCGAAGCCCGACAGCACGCCGTCGAGCACCGGAGCGACGTCGCTGAACCAGCCCCTCGGCAGCACGGCCCGCAAACGGACGACAAAATCGGCCCGGTCGCCGACCATCTCAGTTCACCACCAGCGTTGCCAGCCGCACGACACCGTTCGCCGGCGGGACAAGATCGTATGGCCCCGCATTGATCGAGACCAGCGTCACGTTCGTCACCGCAGGATCGGTCGCATAGGCCAGCCCGGCGATCCGCGACACCGGCAGGCTGGCCCCGATGCCCAGGCCCTGAACCCACGCGATGATCTGCGCAGCCACCGCCGCCGACACCGCGGCCGTATCGCTGCCCGCCTGGATCTGCAACGTGAGCACGACCGCGGCCGATACCACCTGAGGCGGCAGCACGGCGAACGTGGTCCCCACAGGCCTGACCGCATCCACCGCGGCGGACACCGCAGCCAGCAGGGACGCCGGCGGTGCGCCGCTGCCGTCATCCACGCTCACCACAAAATTGCCGACATGCGCCTGGCCGTTCGCGTCCTGGTTATCCGCCACCACGAACTTCAGCCCAGGCTGCACCGAGCTCACGGCGAACCGGACCGCCTGCAGCGTCGCCCTCGACCGGCTGTTGATGTACAACTGAAACCGGCTGCGGAACAGCAGGTCGCTCTCCGCATCGGTGCCACCCTGCAGGGCCGCCGCGTTGCTCACGCTGTCCACACCGGGAATTGCGGTGGAAAGCTGGCTCAGGCTCCCGGCCAGCACGTTGCCCGCGCTGCCGGAGACCGTCACCGCCACCGGATAGTCCGCCGACAGGGCCGCAGCCGCCAGGACATACCCGCCTGCAACCGCGCTCCAGTCCGCCCTGGTCGTGTCCCGCACGACCGCGGCACTGATCGTGCCATCGGACGTGCGCACCGCCGCCCCGGCAGGCACGACCGCCTGCAGGCCCGCCGTGATCCTGGCGAACGTCACCGAGCCGGTCGCGGCGACCCCGGGCAACCGCGTCAGGCCGTAATCCGCCATCCAGCTATCGAGGTCGGCACCGCTGCTGGTGGATGCACGCGTCAGGGACAGCACCAGCATGATCAGCCACTGCATCCACAGCGCCAGCGAGGCATTGGCCTCGATGACCGCGCGCAGCACGCTGCCGACGGACACGTCGACGAGCTGGCTGCCGACACCCTGCACGGTGGCGGACATGTCCGCCACCAGCGTGGCGAAGTTCTTCAACGGCAACTGCATCGTCACGCACCCACCGAGAACGCAAGAACCTGCCCGCTGCTCGTGTCGACGTCGGCATAGCGGATGTGGACGTAGACGGCGCCGTTCTGCCCGCTCTGCACGTCGATGACCGGTTCCGGGTCATGCGCGACCGAGGGTTCCATGTACATCTGCGACCGGATGGTGGCGGCGATCATCGCCCGGTTCACCGGCCCTCCCACATAGCTCCCCAGCCCAGCCCCGTAGTCCGGCTGCCAGATGTAGTCGCCAGGATTGGTGAGAAGCCGACGCAGCACCCGCTGCTGGCCTGCCTCGGGTCCGCCGACCGTCGCCAGGTCCCCGCCGAGCCCTGCGGACAGGTCGTCGCTCCAGAGATGGAAAAGATCCTGCATGGCTACACCGGTCCCTGCGTGTCGTCGCTGCCGGCCTTCACGCCGCCATGCAGATGCGAGTCCAGGCTGATGCCGCCTGCCACGACATCGCCGCTCACAACGACGCTGCCCGTGACATGGACATCTCCGGTCAGCACCCAGGTCTTGGCGCTCCCGGACACCAGCCCGTCGTTGGTGAGCTTGAGAAAGCTGCCGGACTTGTGCACCAGCCAAAGTTCCCCGGATGGCGCCGCCAGTGGCGGCTGAGTCGCGGACCACAGACGGCCGGCGATGATGCCGTGCTCCGCATCCCCCTCCTGCGCCAGCACCAGCACCTGGTCGCCCGGAGAGGGCGGACACGCCAGCCCCCACCCCGCCCCGATCCACGACGACAGGACCGGCAACCACCCGGACAGCACGCCCTCGGGCTGCAGCATGACCCGCGCGGTGTAGCCCGACGGATCAACCGAGCTGACAATCCCCAGGCGAGGCTGCCCAGTGCCCTGGTCGAGTGCCGAGGCCTGCGCCTTCATCATGTTCAGAAAGGCATCCATCATCCGGCCATCCCTGCTGGTATCGTGGCGCCGCTGGCGACTGTGCTGTTCTTCACCGTCACCTGCTGCACGAAGCCCCGCTCCACGCTGAGCTCGCGCTCGATCTCGGCGACCTGATAGACCTGGTCGAAATCCGTTCCCGTCCCCGCGATCGCGACCATGCTGCGCGGCGAGAGCACAAGCGCCCCGGGCATGGTCAACCGGACCACCCGCTCGTGACGCGACAGATCCGCGAGGATGCGCTGCGCGAGCTGCAAGGCCTGATCCGGAAGCAGGTTGGGACGGACGTAGACGTAGCGCTGCGTCCGTCCTCCGGCGCCCGAGCGATGTCCGGACTGCCGGGCCACCTGCATGAAGGCCTTCTGCTGCCGGCTGTTCCAGCTCTTGACCACCACCTCGATGTCGCTCGCCAGGGTCAGCGCGCGCTGCATCCGGAAACCGGTGCACTCCGACGGCGAGACGGTCTGCGCCACCACCGCGGCGGCGGCCGGCTGGAAGTGCAGCGTCGAGCCGGACACCCAGACGTCGAATCCTTCGTGCTGCGCGAGGAAGACGAGCAGGTCCCACTGCGTCGTCGCCCGGCAGAACTGGTCCAGCGCCACCTGGTCGTGCTCCGACTGGTAGTAGCGCCCGACCGGCGTCATGGTCTGCGCCACGTCCGCAAGCAGCCCGTGCCCCTGCGCAAACCCCTGGGCGATCTCGCTCGATGTCTGGTTGCTGAACGTCTGCTGGATCCTGGTCTCGATTAGGCCCGCACAGAAATCGCGCCCCTCTATCTCGACGGTCCCCTGGATCGGGTCGATATCGATCCGATCCGCCAGCCCGACGATCAGGCTCTGCAGGCCCGTATCCACGCCGACGAGGATCTCGATCTGCAGACTGGCGGTGGCCAGAACATCTGCGCCGACGCTGGACAAGGCCGCCCGAAACCTGAAGCGGTCCGCCGCATAATGGCTGTTGGAGGAGACGCTCGCTTCCAGCACGCCGCCCAGCACTGCGGAATTGGCCTGGACCTGAAGCTGCGGCCGCCTCAGACTACTGCTGAACAATGCCGCCTCCCGCCGTCACATCGATCTCCGGCAGGCGCAGAACCACCAGCCCATGCAGCACAGGATCAGCAAGCCCGTTGAGCTGTGCGATGCGTATCCACTGTGTCGCGTCGCCAAGGTACTCGGAGGCGATCTGGAACAACGAGCCCCCCGTGACAACAATCGTCTTCACGGCCCACCTCCTGCTTCTCGGCATCCACCAGACACCGCCCTGACCGCTGGAACTCGCGTGCTGGCTCCGGCAGCAGCACCAGCGGAGTCCTGCTCACGTCAGCGGCCCTGGAAAGCGACTTCTCAGCAAGCAAGGCTGGGCTCTGCCCAGACCCGCCAGGGGCGAGCCGCCCCTGGACCGGCTTTACTTAAGTATTGGTTTCCAAAGGCGAGCCTTTGGCGGAGTTTGAGGCAGAGCCTCAACCTTGCTTCCTTGCCAGCCCCGCGATGGAGCAGCTGGTCTCAGAAATCAACGTCCGACAGGGTCGCTGCTGCACGTCCCGCATAGCCGCGCGCCACGCCGAGCTGCGCGAGCGTCCCGCAGGCCGACACGGAGCTCCCCAGATCGCCACCCTGCAGCGCCTGTCCCGCAGCCCCCAGGTGCGCATCGATGCCCTGCTGCCCGGCAGAGATCGCGCCGACTGCCGCGACGTTGGCCGCACTGCCCTGAACCTCCATCCCGGGCACCGCGACGGCAGACTGCGCATCCGCAAGCCCGGCGTAGCCGGCAGCCGTCGCGATGTCCGACACGACCTGGCTCACGAGCGCAGCACCCAGCCCGACAAGATCCGCGATCGGGTCCTGCACGACCTTGCAGGTCAGATGATACGGGATCCACCAGGGGCTGCTGTACTCCGCCTCCAGCCGCTCGACGACCACGGTGTAGGTGAACACGTCCCACGTCAGCGCGACCTCCGCTCCCAGCAGCCGCAGGCTGTCCAGCAGCCGAACCCGCTCCGAGGCGTCCGCGCCGCTGAACACGCCCGACCAGACCAGATCCGCGCTCTGCGCGCCCATTACGTCGATGACCCGGCCGCCACTGGGCAGCTCGTGCACGGCGAGCTTCTGCGTCCCGCCGAACGTGATCCGCTCCGGAACCTCGAAATCGCGGAAGGCCACCGGCCCCAGAACAAGCCTCGTCCCGCTCACCACGTCACCGCCGCGCCCGGCCACGCAGCGCTTCGCCTCGGATCGAAGCCGGTCGGCCCCGTGTTCGGCCGACCCGCGTCACGCGCCATCTGCTCCGACATCCAGCGTCCGACACGGGCGCCGTCGAGGAACACGTCGCCGCGCATCGAACTCTCCTTCGCCCGTGACGAGGAAGCGGGCGGCGCATAGGACGGCGCAGGCCTCGACGCCGCCGGAGAAACCGGCGGCGCCAATGCTGCCGGCACTCCCGTTACAGGTGACATCCGCATCGTCGGCACATCGGGCACGGCAGCAGGCCGCGGCAGCCGAACCCCGCGCGTCTCGCCGGTCCGGACCTGCGGAAGCCGTGCCGCCGCCCTGCTGCCCGGTTCAGCAGGGGCCTGCGGCGCGATCGGCGTTCGGCTCACAGGCACCGGCGGCACAACCGGCGCCAGGCTCGCGAGCGCCGGCGGCGCCACGCCCGGGACCGTCGGCTGCAGCACTCGACCCTGCGAACGCTCGCCAGCAGGTGCCACAAACCCGGTCGCCCGCAGCTCGGGCACCACCTGCCTGACGACGCCCGGGCCAGTACCCGCAGGCTCACCCGGCAACACCGCGCGCGGCACAGGTGCCACCGGGAGTCGCTCCGGCAGTTTCGGGCCTGTCACTCCCTGCGCACTCTCCGCAGCGGGAGTCGCAGGCCGAACGACGGCCGGAGCCACCACGACGCCCGGGCGCGGCGACACCGGCTGCGACGCAGGCCCAGCCTCCCCGGCCGGCATCAGCGCGGACGGGGCAGGGACAGGTGCGCTGGCCAGCACGCGCGCCGCCGAAGCGCGCGTCGGGCCAACAGGCGCCACCTCGGCCGGTGACGGCGCCGCCAACGTCTCAGGCTCGCCCAGCGGCGGAGGCGGCATCACGACAGCGGCAGGCCTGCGCGGCAGCGGGCCGGACACCGCCTGCTCCACCCGCCCCTGCGAGGCTGCCAGAGCCTGGGCGCCGATCCGCTGCAGCGCATCCAGCCGCAACGCCGTCTGCGCGATGGCCTGGTCGAGCGAGCCCAGATCGCGCCGGATCGCGGCGATCCCGTCGGAGATGCCGTCCTGCAGCGCCAGCTTGATGCCGATCTCGTAGGCCTCGATCACCTGAACATCTCCGCAACCGCCGCACCGATGGACCGTGCCGCCTCCTCGCCGCCCTGCTCCGCGACGGGCCCCAGGAACGGCCGCGGGCGGTCCCGCGCCGTGCCCGTCTCCTGGAACACCGCGACCGCACTGCTGCTCCCGACCACCGCCGCGCAGTCATCAGCCTCATGGCCGATGCTGTCGCGCAAGGCGCCGCTGCGAAGCCAGGGCGCCTCGTGCCCGCCTCCGGCGGGCTGCGACAACGCCTCGCGCACCGCCTCCGCCATCACGGCCGCGCTCCGCTCCAGGGCATCGCGTCGCACCGCCTCGAACGGCAACTGCGCAAGCCAGGCGGCGAACTCGGCGACGGTCATGTCGGCATGTTCCAACTCCGCGTATGCCAGTCGAAATCCCCTCCCTCCAGCGTGCCCAGGGCCACGACCCAGGCAAGCCGCTCGTCCGGACCGAGCGAGAAGGCGATATCGAACGGCACCCCGTTCCGGACCAGGTACAGATTATCCACCAGGTCGGGGTGCCGGCTCAGTTTCCCGGCAGATCCCCGCCGTCCCCGTCCTGCTCCACCTCCGGCCGCAATCCGTCCGCCGCCGCGGCGATGCCCGAATCGCCAAGCCGCGAGATCAGCGCCTCGACCTGCGCCTCGGTGGCGGGCGCCGGAACCGGCACGTCGTCGATGGCAGTGACCGAACTCGCCAGCATCGCCATCCCCAGGTACGGCGGATTCTGCGCCAGCACCGGTCCGATCGCCTTGAACAGCCGCAGCCGGTCCAGCGCCCCCATGCGCCGCAGCGTCAGCAGCCGCCCGTCGCGATCGCTGACCTGGATCGCGGCGTTGGCCTGCGCCACGATCCGCGCCGTGGGCCCGTCCACGCGCTACACCCGCCGCCGGGTGGTCGCGAAGAACTCGAGCTTCTGCTTGACGCTCTGATCCCCCTTCCAGGTCCCGGCATTGGTCAGCTTGAAGACAGCGCCGTCGAACTGGTACGTCGACGTGGACCCGTCCACCTCGGTGACATACTGGTAGAGAGTCCCGGTCGGCATCGCACCCCTGGCGAAGTAGTTCGCCTCGAACGCCGCAATCATGTCGTCGACCGAGCTGGAACCACGCTCGACCTCGAAGCTGCCCTCCCACCCCTTCGGCACGTCCACGCCAAGCTGCGTGCCGTCCATCCTCGCGATGCGCACCGGGTTGGTGAGCTGCCTGCTCTCGAATGAGGTGACGTGCGTGAGATCGACGCGCCCCTGCGGTCCCATCACCACGACCTGGCAGTTCCGGCCGAGCGTGAAGCTGTTCGTCGCCATGTCCTGTGCTCCCTACGACGCCTGGCCGGCCGGCAGCGTCTGACGGTTCACAGTGACCGTCTGGCCGCCTTCCATGTTCACGATGAACTTCTCGTTGATCCCCTGGTACTGGACCTGCACGTCGCACTGCACGTAGCCGAGGCTGGTCCTGGACTGCGGGTTGTTGGTGATGTCGCACACCACGCTGAACGGCAGGTTGCCATCCGTGCTTCCCAGGATGCCCTGGCCCAGCAGGGTCTGCAGGAAGCTGAGCTGCGTGGCGCGGATGCGGCGGAACAGCCCGGCGTTGATCACCTGGCCGACATACTGCCCCATCCCGGACGCGAGCGTCGCGGCCAGGAAGTTCGTCATCCTGGTGTAGCTGTCGCCGTTGGTCGACGCGCTGCTCGAGCTGTTGTGCCCGCACCGCGCCCCCCAGTATGCGCCCCCCGGCTGGGGATTGCTGATGACGTCGATGCCCGCCCCGAACAGCAACTGCAACTCGGCCGAGCTGTAGGACGCCGTCTGCGCGCTGTTGGGCGCGCCCGACCTCTGGCTGCCGATCACGCTGTACAGTGGCTTGTTCAGGCTGGACTGCTTCGGCGACAGGTTGCCCAGCCGCCCAGCAATGAACCCCTGCGGCGAGACCAGCCTGATCTGCGCGTTCGCGGTATCGGACCAGTAAATCCAGTCGCCGAACATCAGCTTGGCAGCCGGGCTGTCGAGCCCCGCCTGCTGCTTGGCGGCGACGGCACCGGTGATCGTGTCCCCCAGCGGCCCGGCCAGGATCATGTAGACGCCCTCAGCCGCACCGAACTGCGCCTGCGCCGTCCACTGCGTGCTGTCGTCCGCGTCCGCCAGCAGGGCCACGCTGCACCCCTGCCCGCGCAACACGTACAGGCCGCGCCGCGGCAGCGTGTCCTGCCCCACCAGGATCGTCGAGGTCATACCAGCGGCCCTAAGTTTTGACCTGTCAGGAGCAAGGCTGGGCTCCGCCCAGACCCGCCAGGGGCGAGCCGCCCCTGGACCGGCCTTCCTTAAGTGT
>JAABUY010006958.1_pt1 | contig 10891 bp, 10 predicted proteins | sample 5560271 | NCBI WGS metagenome assembly JAABUY01 (sample SAMN10711886, study PRJNA513374) | rock metagenome | isolation source: Antarctica rocks | place: Antarctica: Victoria Land, University Valley
GAAGTGGGGGTCGAATCTTTTTTAGGGGGAGGGGGGGTAAGGGGGTTAGTTTGGCGTGGATGTTCGTGGAGGGGCTTCGAGGAGTCGGAGGTCTGGGTAGGCGAATTATGGGAATGATAGCAGGCATTGGTACTCACTTGGCAAACATTCGCTCCTTGCTGCCTTTCGGTTCGAGGAAGAAGACGCTGGTGCGGGTCCACTGCTCTTGGCCTTTGTTGACTTCGCCTTTGCGGTCAAAGTACCAGATGGGCTCGATCAGTGTTTTCACGACGTCGGGTCGCTCTTTTCGGAGTGTGTTGTACAGGTGATGTGTGGAGACGATGTCGGATTCCCCGCCCTCCTTGGCGCGGGCGAGACAGAGCAAGCCTACGATGTCGCTGTAGTCTGCGTGGAAATCTTGTCTTTGGTGGATATTAGCTCGGTTTTGTAGTACGCGCCGATTGTAAGGCGAGGTGAGTGTTCTTCCTTTGAAACGAAAATGACTACCCTCTGTTTGTCCTGTACGAACGAATCTTTCCCACTTGCGACGCATCCTCGTTCATATCCTTGATATGTCCCAGAACGTGACCTTTTCCGTTTTGGGAAATCAGTTTACCGAAGTGCGCGCCAAGGCCCATGTAGCTGAAGCGGGTGTCAGAGCCATTCGATATATCCTCAGTCTGAGAGTTGTTCTTTGACATGAGATGTAAACACCAATGAATGGTTTATATGTATACGTACGCGATTGCCGTCTTATACCGGCTCCATTCCGTGACAGGCAGTCCTTTGAAAAGTACGAAACCTTTTCCGTTAATCAATTCCTCTCGTATTGACTCAAGGTATTTGGACAGTTCCGGCAGTGCGAATTCTTCCTAAATGCTAGTTGTCAGTATATTTAAGGCCCAGAGAGCCTACGTTACAGGAGACCTTTGATATATTCAACAGCGGTAACCCTGATGCATTGAAATGATCGGCCGCTTTGCTAATCTCATTAATTTCTTGTTCGCTCAATTGATGGGTCCATCGCTCGGGGTTATCTTGGTATTCGGCTGCCTTCCAGACTGTAGGTCCAGTGATCTCTTCTGGGAAATCCTCGTATGATCTAAGCTCATCATAATAAGGTGCATGCTGGCCAGATGTTTTTATGCCATCAGGGAATTGTGCACGGAGTGGGGTGTAGTCTCCATTCTGAGCTGGATTCGCGAAGCCATTGACAGAATTGGAGGACATTTTTGAGGATAGTGATTTCCTTTGACATGATGGAGGAAAAAGTGAGTCAAGTCGAAAGCTTGGTAATAATATGAAGAACGAAATGTAGTACCTTCGCAATAACGTTAATCTTGTACAAAACGCTGTCGCCTTTGGTCTGGCTGACCGATCTATTCCATGCTTGGGCAAGACGACGTTCGTTGTCAGTGTCAGCAACCGTCTCACAGCTACACAGTAGTTTAAAACGCGCCAATGATGGTGAAGGCTTCGGTATCCTGCATAAGAGCTGCATCCCGTGCGAAGCGGGGCTTTGCCAATGAGAATTAGGTAGGTATCTTGCTCAGCGCTTCGAAAGTTCGAGTGTCAGCTTTTCCGTGCCCCCACATTTTTGGAGTTCTGGCACGCGAACACTCAATGAAGAAACTGGAGTAGATAATCTGTAAACACCTGGACCATTAGCCAGGTACGACTCATTGGCCATTGTACTAAAGGGCGAGTTATCCTAAATGACATAGCAAATGTTTCTCGTCGAACATAAGAAGAATAGACCGGAACCAGTGGATCCCGACCACATTGGGAGAAGAACAGAGCAAGAGAAATGAAAAGTAGATATATCCTGAGCACGACCACGGATCATCATAGCCATATTCCACTATGATCTCTGGCGAATATTATCATCAACCACCCCCAGAATTCCGTAAACTAAATCAAAAAGTCTCTTTGTTTCTCTGAACCGGTCTAAATGCAAAGCCAGCTCGGAATGGACGCTCCCATTAATCTTGTAGCCTCACGTATCCTTTCGCAGTGCTAAACAAATGGCATCTATCAGCTGCTCTGGCTACTATTATGCGACCCTTTCCGGTCGAAGCCGTAACGCTTAGTCTTTGCAGCTCATCTGCTAAAGCTGGAACATGGATTTCTCCAACAGTTCGATATCCACATACGATTCATACCTAGGTTTAAATTTTATATAGTCCATAGTTCACAAGTTAGAGACGCATAAGTTGTTATAGATGACTTCTTACACAGAATCATATCTGATGGGTAACGAGGTTCCATGTCGCCATTGACCTACTCGTATAGTTGCAAAATGCTGAGGTATGGTTTTCATGATTGAGCTCAATCAGAGAATATAATCAGAGGTCAGTAGGATGTATTGAACATGGTTGTGATCGATTCAAATAACCTGCCAATGCATTTAGTTGCGCAAAGAGGGCCGAATCTTGTGAGTCCTACGAAGTTGTTAATGACAGATGTATTTACGGAGGTGAGAGATGAAAGAGCTGAATCCTAAGGAGGAATGATCAGTTATGTCGCGAGGATGGGGGGTTAATACCGTGAGCCTATTGGCGAACCAAAAAGCCTTATGTCTCTAATGGACAAGGCTCACCAATCACCATTACACCGGTAGAAGTTTGCGTCCCCTGACGAGACCAAGCGAGCGGTCAGCACTCTTTGAAGAAGCCCTCCTTGTATTTTGATTGGCTTTGGCTTCTGACGTCGGTCTAGGTATCTGTTTCTTACCTGTTTGGAAACGCTAACTTTCTGCTCTTTGCTGCACCGTGCACGTTCAAATTGAGTGATAGGTCCTTTGTAGGTTCCTCTGCTCGGGGTCCAATCCTTTGAGCGGAAGGAGTCAGAGGAGTGTCGGTCCCTCAAGATAATTTCATTATCTCCGGTGCAAAAACTGGAGGTCTAGGAGGTCTTACAGTCTTACTTCGTCAAGGACGCTCGAAGGAAATGAGGGTCGCCCCTGCTGTCGAGATTATTTTCCAGGGAATAGGTTGAGGCCAAGGATGCCAAGCCCTAGAAGGATCAGGATCAGGATCAGGATCGACGTTAGATGTAAAATCAACACTATCTTGGAACAATTTTCAGCCATAAGGATTGGGGCTGAGCGGCGCGAAACAACAATTATTTTCGTCCAGGACAAGGGATGCATGTCCCGCGAACTCAATAACATACGGTAGTACGGGGTAGAGACACCGGGGTAGCCATCATGTCCAGGAAGGAACGCTGATGACAAACGACGATGACCGAGAATCGGGCTTCCAATCATTAACCAGAACGTTTGGCAACAATCGTACATGTTAGATGCCATCACGTCTTGACCAAAAATGCAATACGTAGTGCACAATCAAGCGATGTGGGATAAGTTAATGCCAGTACTCCATGAAAACATAGTCAAGAGCCTATCCCCAACACAAGCGATACATGGCATAGATAGACAGCGTGGCGGCGGCAATGCAGGCGCATGAGATGTGGTTGGGTCCAGTGAAGTGCACGGCTGGAAGAATCGCCATAAGGCTTCAGCTTCACAGCAGTACTAATAATACAAGTACCACCTAAGCAAACGTTTCATGTTCAGCATGTGTCTTGTAAAGCCTTAGGTCACTCAAGGGGTTGTTTTGACTTATGCGAGAAGGATCCGGCTACGCCTTGAATTGTTCTTGGCGCTCGTTTTCGATTGCTCGGGAAGTCTAGAAGGGGGTTTCAGCCTCCTCCGCTCCGCCCCCCGTTAGCGATCCATGCCACGTGATTGCAAGGCTGTGATATTAATTATACTGAAGGATTGTGAAAAGGATTGGTGGAGTGATATCCGCAGGATCCTGATGCTACAGCGAAGGATTAGAAATGGAATTGCGCCTCTGAATGCGGCCACGTCAATCCTTTAGAAAGTCCGGGTCGTATGATGTTCCCATGTATCAGCTAATTGTCACTTTGCGCAGTTCGCCCTTCCAAAAATATTGTTGCGCTCTTCTCAGCTATCCTCTTCCCTCTATATAAATGTAGGCATCGCCCTTCCTCTCCTCTTCACCTCCTCATACTATCCAACAATTCAATAACCTCCAACCAACATCACTAAACCGCCAGAATTCAACCCTCAACCATCCAATAACGACATCTATCGAACCTGATCAGATCAATACCGTCCACGATGCAGACCAAGCTCTTCGTACTCGCTGCTCTATTTTCCGCCGCGTCTATGGTCGCTGGTCAGAGTAGCAGCAGCAGCAGCGGTAGCACTAGCAGCCCCCCAACTGCTTCGCAGGTAGGTTTCTATCCGAGCCATACTCTTGTGCCTCGACTGACTGACTCTGTTCTAGACCTCAAAGGCTATGGCCGACGTAGCAAGCTATATCTCATCCGTCACCGCGGACTCCGCTTTCGCATCGCAAAACGCCGCCATCAAAAGCGCCGTACCATCAATGGATTTAGTCAGCGCTGCACTCAACGCTTCCGCCATTATCGGTACTGGTGCTGTCACACCTGCAGCGTCACTTTCTGGATACAGTGCTCTCCCAACGAGCCAACAGAGTTACATCGCAAGCGTCGCTTCGGCAGCGTCAGGTATTGCAAGCAAAGATCTGTCCGGCGCTGCGCCCCAGGCTACAGGAATGATCGTGGCAGCAGGTGCGGCAGCGGCAGGAGTGCTCGGTTTTGCCGCTATGTTGTAGATGAGCGAACTGCATTAGGTTCCTGAGAAAGTGGTTATATATTGCATTTGTCTTTAGCCTCGATGCGATTGTACTTGCTGTCGTTGTTTAAAGGTCGGTGTTCTGTATTTCTAGATATCCATTAGATCAACAAGAAAGCTTTGACGCTCACTTACATCTGGTTGAGATTCTTTACCAACAATCCACCTGGGTTGCCACGATTATCTACAGTCCTCGCATATTCGACTAAGCATGACCCGGCCACTCACTCAGAAGGTTAAGTTGATGGCCAAGAAGATGGTCAAATAAAACCATAATTTGGACACCTCCCGCCCACCACGTAACTCCTAGTCGAGGAAAATGAACAGCGCTGGCGCACAGTGACCGGACAGTGCAATGTTTGGTCATAGTGGCTAGTTCTAGGAGCAGCTTTAATGCTTAGATATGGAAAGAAGAAGGACATCGCACTCCTTGCGTACATAAGGTCGAACACATGGCTTGTAATAGGCGAAGATCGAAGACAACAGGGAGGATCAAGCAGTGGGTGCATGAAGTCGTGTAGTATAAGCGGCAAATATCGAACACGCTATAAGAGATAATTTGGGCTACTATCAGCGCAACGCCCTTGCGACGCGACCATGCGAACAGCCAGGTAAACTTGGTGGTAAGCCCATCAAGTCGAATGTGGAGTGATATTTCGATGTGTAGAGCCAAAATGGCACCCACTGGCGAACCTTAAGTATCAACCTCCCTATCTCAAGCGCTATCCATCTGTTGTCGTCGTTTGTCGACAGAGTGATCATATGCTTCACAGATGGGGCCGGAGCAGAAATGAAGCAATGAACAAATGACTAATCTTTCGGTGAATTGCCCTGGGCCGAGGTTTCTTGCATAAGTGATATTATAGCCAACGTGGGTTTTCAATCCCTTTTCTTCGTCTCCTACAAGTACTCCCTTCTACTCCACTTCCATTTCCCTTTCGAGCGTCTTCGCCATGGCGAAAACACAGACATCCCGTGAGCGGTTCCCTGAATTATACGTTCAAAAGTCTTCATGGGTTGATCCTCATAATCGCACACGCAAGGTACCTATGCGAGTACTTTGCCTTGGCATGCCGAGAACTGGGACGGCATCCATGTGGACAGCTCTTCAGATGTTGGGTTACAACAAATGCTATCATATGGTAGAAACATTGTACAATCCCCCCGACACTAGGATGTGGCAGGAAGCTATCGATGCTCAATTTTATGGTCAAGGCAAGCGGTTTGGGAGAGAACAGTGGGATCAGTTGCTAGGTGACTGTCAGGTATGAATGACGGCTTAAATTCAACCAAGAATCCCACAATTCCCTCCCAAGTCTTACGTGGAGAGGAACATAGAAGCGCAAGGGCTGATCAAAGATTGGCAAATATTCAGGCCGTCATTGATATGCCGGGCGCCGCTTTCTCAGAAAGTCTTGTTGCCTCATACCCCGACGCAAAGGTGATCCTCACTACTCGAGACGTAGATGCCTGGTACAAAAGCATGATGGATACAGTCATTCTAGCAATGCGATCTGTCCCTTTGAAGTTGGTCTCTTATATTGACCCCGATGGTGTCGGTGCCTGGAGGCCTATGATCACTACCCTCTTCAACGGATATTTCGAGCAAAAGCCATTTGAGGAAATCGGCAAAAAGAAGTTTGCCGAACACTACGACCAGGTGAGGCAACTTGTGCCAGAAGAGAATCTTCTTGAGTACAGGGTTGGGGAGGGCTGGGCCCGGCTTTGCGAGTTCCTGGATCAGCCAATGCCGAAAGAGGAATTTCCAAGAACCAACGACACCAAGTCTTTTGGAGATCGCATGGAGATAGTGATCCAATTGGTATTGTTACGGTTTTTGAAGAGGGCAGCGCCGATCGTCGGCGCTTTGGGAGCTGGAGGAGCAGCGCTGTATTTTTGGAAAGGTTGAGTAAGGGTGGAGGAGTTGCCTATTTTGCTGGTTCGACCCTGCTTTTCAGGTGCGCCTGTTACTATCTGTAAATAGTGAAACAGATGCGCGGCTTTTGTAGAGCTTTCGTCATTTGCAAATCATCGATTGCGTGGAGCCATCGCTGCCGTGAGTTGGGTGGGTGAACAAATGCTTGAGAATCGCTGTCGTGTGTTAGGTTGCTCTGTTTACTTTTTTCTATTTATAATCCCTGCATCCAAAGTTGAAACCAACAATACGCCGCCATATCTACGTCAGCACCGTGCACAGCATACGTACTGAACGTACGGAAGTATTCCATACACAGTAAGAACCTGTAGTATTTTGTCGTAGTCATCGTGCTTCTTTGGTATGGAGGTATTGGATCAAATCGTTCCCGGTGGCTGTTTCGTTCCCCAGCCACGATTTTACGAGTACAACAACAACAGCAAAACCGGACCGGGAGCTATCATCTAGAATATTGAATGGGCTAATGCAACACACTGACCCCATCTATTACTATTATCGATTAAACGCATCGACCTTTGTAACTATCAGCTAGGGATAGATTTACCACAACAATTGATCTGCTGAACAATTGTGGCCGGTCTCTCGCCCGGAAAGCCAACCTAAACGCCTTCCTCTGGATTGCAATTTATCGTACTCAAGGTTACCCGCATTATAACCAAAAAAGCTAGGACTCGTTGTCTCACGGTGCTGCATTGACTTCACAGGATGGTCTCGAAGATAGCCAAGATGCCGCTCAGTGGCACCCATACAGCCGGGATATACGCTGACATGACCGTGGATGGTCCTGAGATTGGCACTTTGGTTGTTGTGGTGGATCGAGCAAAGAACTTGCCCAACAGAAAAACAATGGGGAAACAGGATCCTTATTGTGCGGCAAGGCTCGGCAAGGAAGCAAAGAAGACGGAAACAGACAAGAGAGGAGGTCAAACACCGCGATGGTAAGGCTGTTGGTCTTTCAAGGATTCAACACCGCTAACAAGACCTAGGGACCAAGAGATGCGCTTCACCGTTCACGAATCACCTGACTACTACCAGCTGAAAGTTTCCGTGTTCAATGACGACAAGAAGACCGAGCTGATTGGAGAAACCTGGGTCGCTCTAGATCGACTTGTAGTACCTGGTGGAGGACGGAACGATCTCTGGCACAATCTGAATTGCAAAGGGAGATATGCTGGCGAGATTAGGATTGAGCTCACCTACTACGACATGCGACCAAAAGAAGAGAAGGCCGAGGAGAGACGGCAAGATGCTTCGACCAATGACTTTCAAGATCAAGGGAGAGAGACTGTGGGTGGACCAAGACAGCCAAAACAAGTCAAAAGGAGGCCGCTACCAGCCGATCCAACTGGGACAATAACATCTCGTCCTGCAATGGCCGATCACTCGATATCTGCGCCACTACCGTACACTACCCCAGATAACCGAAACTTGCACAGTTCTCAGCAAGCCTACACAAACTCATCAATGGACTATGAATCTGAACCTCAACCACCATTAGATAATCGATATCAACATCTGGGACAGGCCCCGCCTCGAGGATCATCGCCAAGCTACAATAGCTATGATCAAGAACAGTTTAACGGTGATATCGACATATCCCATAATTTTGGCCAGCCACCGTCAAATCAATATGGAGTCTACAATCCCATTTCGCCAAGCGTATATCGACAAGAGGTTGCCTTGGATCAACACGTGATTTCTCACAGGGAGCAAGAACTCGAGTACCCGTCATTGTACGGCAGCGAATCTTACATGCCTGAACCTGAACCTATTCGTAACAATCAGCCTACGAACCTTCAGACATTTTCTGGATACGATAATAGGGACGTTAGACCTTCTGCACAACCATTGCACATTGCCAATGGAATCTTTTCGTCGAACTCTATGCCGGACATTCGGCCGCAACAGAGAAAGCAGGGTGTTAGCGCACCAAAACACAGGTCGTCGCTGCAAAAGAGCAGCAACTATGAAGATCTGCACCCTCTCTCTACCGGCAACCATGCATGGCCAGTTCCATCGGAAACTGCCGGTGACGATTCGGGGCCTCCACCACCCCCAGTCCATCGGAATAGCGGGCTAAGGTCTACACCTGAACCTAGCGGGCAGGCCCCGGCTGAATACTCTCCCCCAATAACCCAGCCAGTTCCCCTGAGGATGAGAAACGAAAGAAGTAGCGTATCAAACAGCCCTTTGTCTCAAGTGCAAAGTAATATATCATACACTGACCACCCTTTATCGACATCTCCATCGAACTCGCAACTCTCGCATTCGGGTGTCTCCGTCACGTCGCGTACGTCCTATAGCCAACGCGATAGTCGACAGTCGCAAAACGGAATGTCCTCATCCCCGGTACGAGACCATACTTACACAATGCCACCAAGTCTTGTACCGGGGTACGCGCCCAGCATAGCCGACGACGAGACTGAGAGGGAGGTCCGTGAAAGGCGCATGAGCGCCCGACCAGTATATGCAAATGACGCTGTCTCGCAATACCAACAGCTGCCGCATAGCAGTGCTCAACCACGAGCACCTCTACCAATAAATCCGGCTCCGGGGCCAATCCGAACAATAGAAAACTCACATGACCGAAGAGCGCATCGATCCTCTGCCCCTATCGCCATGTCGCAGGCATCCGGTATCGATCCTCGAACACCTGTGCGCAAGTCTGTCAGTCCGCAACCAGGATCGGCACCAGGCGAAAGACGGCTTTCCGCTGTCCCCTTCTCGCCGGATTCTTACGACGCATACAATCCGTCTATTAGCACTGCCGCTAGTGTCAATGCCGCTGGGCCCAAATACAACACACCCGAGCAAGCCAAAGATGCTTTCAGGCAGCACGAAGTAGAGTCTAGGCTAGCAGAGGGCCCCATAATTGGCAGTGATGGTCGAGTCATTGATCCATCTGATCATCTTCCAACCGAGACATGGGCCCCTGAACCCGAAGTCAAGACGCCTAAGAAAGGCCCTCAAATCACAATGAGATTCAGGCAGAGTCCACTGGGTGCTCAACCTATGCCAGCCTCATCTCGGCGACCGATTCAAGTTACCACGGCTCGTCCTCATTCTGTTTCCACCCCTATTTACACGCATTCACCAGACTCGAGCGCGTCAGTTTCCGGTAGCCGTGGTCGCCTGCAAAAGAAGTCTCGGGTACCTGTGGAGCAAGCGACACCGCCCCCTAATACTAGTCCTTTAGCACCAAGAATTGATACTAACTCATACAATTCTACGCCAAGGCCATCTCCATCTGCTTATGCGTTACGAGAGCATGAAAGTTACGGCTATGGTAGTAGTCCTACCCATACGAGGAATTCACCAGGCGTTATCCCGCCTCCAGTCCCAGGCAAGATACCCATGACGGCAGGACAAGAGGAATGGGGAAGAGACGCCTTGAGTGAAGAGATGAGGATGATTGATATCGGCGTTGGTGGGGGGCAGTCTAGGGTAAGGAGGAGCAGATTTGGGGCATAAGGGTTGGTATTACTATTTATAGGCGCTATGGATACGGTCTAGTACATAACGGGCGGTCGTAGGTTTGGGATGGTGCGGCCTTTTGGGAGTTGTGGCAGCTATAGAACCATAGATACTGGAAAAATGTGGAAGGGAAGAGAGTAGGCCTGTCAAAATGTCTTTCTATCGTAAGACGCGCAGTTAGGATCATATATAGATGATAATGTGGAGTCTCACAAGAAGTCCACATGGTTTATATAGTAAGGTACCTAAGGTACTCCACGATTGTTTCATCTTAGTGCCTACGATTGTTCTGACGATCTATGAAACAAGCGCTCAGATCTCCGCCACGCGCTAAGCCTAACTCGAAAGCACTACGACGACCTCCCCGCTTCTGCCTCAGGCCGCTCAACTCCATCACCACTGTCTTTGTTGGTTAGAAACCTCACCTTACCTATACCTTATACCTCAAACGTTCTTTTCCTTTACCTCCCCTCTCACCGCCCGCCTCCCTCCACCAACACCCCCTTCAAACCCCACCATGGACACCCCCCTCCCCTCCACCCCCACCCCCACCTCCCCCTCCGTCCTCCAATGGATCCTCTCCTACCTCCTCGTCGGCATGGCCTGGGGTTTCACAACCCCCTACATCCGCCGCGCCGCCCTGCACCACAAACCCATCGCCCACCCTTCCCTTCAGAAACTCGAGTCTTCGCCCAACAAGAGTGTGGGGAACTGGGTACGGATGAAGGTCCTGGGAGCGTTTTTCGTGGTCACGGATTTGCTTAGGAGGTGGGAGTATGCGGTGCCGCTGGTGGTGAATTTGACGGGGAGTGTGT
>JAABUY010006959.1_pt1 | contig 10887 bp, 15 predicted proteins | sample 5560271 | NCBI WGS metagenome assembly JAABUY01 (sample SAMN10711886, study PRJNA513374) | rock metagenome | isolation source: Antarctica rocks | place: Antarctica: Victoria Land, University Valley
GATTGGCGATATCCCGTCTCGTCCTAGGAGTTCATGCTGGATCTGCGATACGTCGTGTCACCCTATCTTCGAACCGCTCTTGTACCGCCGTATCGCAATCATCCATGCCGACCACGGAGGGATCGATGGACCCGAAGTTACAGAGGGTGAGACGACGGAGGCCGGAGAATACGCAGCGGCTTATTCAGTCACATCATTCGTGGAATTCCATGGCGGAATCGTCCAACGACTCTGAATAAGCTCGGTACGGTTGAATGAATCGACCGGGCAGTGTTGAAGGGTTGATGAATAGCAGGAGTTCAATACAAGGCCACTCTCTGCGACCGAAGAGCGTTCGAGCTAATGCCTTGACCGTGGATGGGATGGTTTAGAGGTTGGCGAAAACGATGGATACCTTCTTGATGTTTGGGTTGTCGTGGATTCTCAGATGGCTCAGCTACATGGCATACCATCCGAAGCAGTCAGGAGTCTTGACCACGAGATGCCTCGGCCGCAAATTGGGGATGTAGGCGCAGTAGTGAGTCTTGCAAAATCTGAAGGATGGGTCTGGAACATCGCCGTGGCGGGAATAGACGATCATCACTGCGACGTTCGGGAGATTGGTTCCATGATTGCTCTTACACGCGTATTCTCCTGTGCAGGACGAGGAGCTATGTTCTGTAAGGAAAGTACAACACTTGACCTGCGTGCAAGGTCGACCGGTGAGCCTGGTGCAGTGTAGCAAGAGCTGGGAATTGAGAACGACACACCGCCACCCGCTCTTGGCTGTACTCGCCATTGACTTGATGCCAGCGCCCAGGAATGGATCGAAATGAACGCCGCAGGTGAGATCGAGGTGCTCGTACAGATGTGGGCTGAACAGATCGTAGTACTCCTTTGAAAGGCAAACGAGCTCCGCCAGGACGGATCTGGGCGAGTGAGATATGACGCGCTCGAGGAGGTCAGGGTGGGTGATAGGTGAGGACGATTAGGACTTGGTATTGGGAGTAGACTTTGAGATCGGGAATTCCGTCAGCATGATTGTTTATTGTTTCGCTCGCATTATTCCACTCACGGATCATCTCGGCCTTCCCTGTTGGGATTCGAACGGAAGACCTTATCAAAAGCTGGATGTCCCGGGGATTGGACCCGGAGGCATTGCACTAAACACCCGAAGGTGAGACATCCCAGAGAGCGCTATATCCAACATTCCCAGCTAGAGATAGAAGGCAAAAGTGTCGTGCTTCTCGCCGAAGAGCAACTTGAATCAGATCAGTGACCTAAATCCCGACGCATTACATAATAGCCGTACCAACAACTTACATCGTGCTTCAAGATGAGATGCATAGTCGACTCTTAAAGAGACGAAGGAGCTGGAGCAAGACCGCTGGTAAACTCAAGAAATCACCTGCCCATTCTCGACCGAGGACTTCGACAACCTTGAGGATCTTCTTGACGAGGGCTGAGGTCTTCGCCGGGTTTTGAGCCGTTTCCCAACGTTGGGATCTACCGAGACATAGCGCAGTCGAATTGTGCTTTGAGGTGGTGTGAGCAGAAAGTTAAGGAATAGTTCGTCTTACAAAGATTCAGCCGTCACGTGACCTTGTTACGAGAGACATCCAGTTTGCGCTGCAACCAGCGGTCCTTCATTCATCTTTCACCCACGGCTGATCTTCCCAATCAATGTTCTGGCGTCTGCCTAGCCCATCAGCCTGAGTAATGCAGGTCTCCATGCCCAATTCGAAAAGGCCCGTCCAAATCACCTCATCCGATCCGGACCAGTCCGACCTCGACTCACAATCCTCTTCAGAAGATGTAACGGAAGATGAACTCGGTACCGAGCTCACACCTGCCCTCGATGCGGCCATCCTGCAAACGCTGGGACGGATCAAGCGGGGAGAAGGGGTGTATGGGGAAGAAGATGTTCTCGGAGAAGCGTTCAGGCAGGCTGAGGCCAGAGCAAGGGCATTGAAGTTCAGGCCAATGGCCGGGGTCCAAAAAGCAGAAAAGGTACCTCTGAGCTGTCAAAAGGAAGGAAAATGCTGAAAGTCTCCCAGCCCTTTCTGCTTGCTGATCACCACCGCCTTACCCTCCTATCTAATACCACTGCGGACGAGGATCAAGACAAGCCGCAGCTCATAGCGCCGATGACAAACGTCCAGTCCGAGCGGTTGATGCGGGCGGAGGCTCTATCGGCTTTCCGGTCCCTCGCAAATGATGATGCCGAGGAAGAAGGAAAATTCGAGCCGAAGAGGCGCGAGAAGGACGAGGAGGAGGTGGTGGCGGATGAGGAGGAATATCGAAGCTTCTTGCTTGAGATGGGAGGTGGGGAGGAGGAAGTTAGGAGGGTTTTGGGGATGGGTGATCAACCTGTGCCCGGTCGTCTGCCTGTTGCGGAGCACGATCTGGAGGAGGATCAAGGGGACGAGGTGTGGAGTGTGCGTGGTGCTGGACGAAGAGCAAAGAAAAAGTCGAGAAAGAAGGCGAAGGAGGATGATGATTTCCTCATGAAGTGAGGGAGACAGACTAAAGGTCGGATGACAAGCTGATTCGACGCCAGCTTCATCCTGAACCGCGGCTGGATCGATCGGTCAGACCAGCACATCCCGACCTACAACGAGGTTGTCGGCGACGATCAAGAACCCGCAGAGGAGCTTGTGGTGGAACACGAGGCTGGACCGAGTCATCCTTGGGGTACCCTTGACGAGGACGACTTTGACAACAAGGCGGAGGATTTCGAAGCAGCCTATAACTTCCGATTCGAAGAACCGTTTGTCTGTCCCACCTTTCACACTTACCTTACCGATCGACATCAGGGGCTCCACCTCGATCTCGACACATCCCCGCACTATCCCCACCCTCGTCCGCCGCCCCGACGATGCGCGCAAAGCCAAGCGGGCTGCTCGAGCGGAACGAAAAGCTGCCGAGCAAGCGGTCCAGGAGGAAGAGACCCGTCGGCTGAAAGGGGAGAAACGACGGGAGGCGGAGGATATGCTTGCGAGAATGAAGAAGGAGCTGGGCGGGAAGGTGGATTGGACGGAGGTCGAGAAGGTGTTGGATGGAGAGTGGGATGAGGATGAGTGGGAGAGGATCGTGGGTGGTATGTTCGGTCAGTTGGGGGACAACGAGGTCAGACAGACCACTCTCTTATCCGTGAAGATGAGCTGATAGTTGAACAGGATGAGGATGATGGGAAACCGACTTGGGACGAGGAGGAGGAGGATGCAATGGAGCCTGCGGATGAGGATGACCCGATGGATGGCTTGCCTTCTCTTAACGGTCTGTATAAGCCTGCCGAAGACGAGCCCCTGAACATGGTGAGCGAATCCTTACCGACCGCATGGGTCTACCCTAACCCTGAAAGGACGTCGACTACCTTGATGCGAAGCCTAATATCAGACGCAAGAAAGGCAAGAAGAGAAAGCGGCACGGCGAGGACGAGAACGCAGAGGACGAGCCGGACTTGACACTCGAGGACAGGGCGGCGCGGGTCAAGCATGCCATGGACGAATACAAAGCTCTGGATCACGAGGATATGGTGAGTCCAATATTGACCCTCTATGCTTCGTCAAGACAACTTATCACATGTACAGATTGGCGACATCCCCACTCGTTTCAAGTACACCCATTCCGCACCCACCAATTTCGGCCTCAGCGCCGTCGAGATCCTCCTCGCTACCAACACCGAGCTGAACACCATCGCCCCAGTCAAGACACTTGCGCCCTACCGAAGAGGCATAGGGATGTCCGGGAAGGGGATAGGGAAGCGTATACGGGATTTACGGGATGAGCTAAAGAGGCGTCGGTGGGGTCAGGATGCTCCTACTCCCCCTCGATGGCAGTCAAATGATGGGACTGGGACCGGGGCGAATGATCTACCCATGGGACGGAGAAGGGAGGGTGAAGCAGGGGAGAGGAAGGGGAAGCGACTTGGGAGGAAGGAGAGGATGAAGATGAAGGTTGTGGAGGAGGGTGATGAGAGTGCCCCGCCAAAGGGGGCCCAAGGCTTCTCCACAGGGATCAGCCATGCGACCGCGATTGGCGGTGGCAAGGGGGAGACTGTGGCACTGGGAGATGAACGGGGTGTGGAGAAGGAGTCGAAGAAGAGGAGGAAGAAGAAGAACGGGAAGGCGGCGTATGGGGGATTGGTCATCTTTGACTGATATCATGCCTGGCATATGTCTTGTCGATATACGCCACACGGGCCGAGGCCGGAATCCAAGAAAAGGGGTCCGTGCGAGAATCCGCCTTCACCACTTCGTCAGTCCCGTATATTTACTTGATTGTATCCTCGACGGGAAGTGGCGTCTGGTGCAGACCACGATCAGCTTTGTCTGGCGCTGTGCTGAGTCAGAATCGGCCAAGTCACCTACACCTAACAGCTGATTGCCTGTCTATCTTCCAGACTCTGCGTATCGTGAAGCCTGATTCGGAGCGAATACGTTTTGCTCTCTGACCGGTCCGTGCGGAAGAATCCGCCGTCAGCTTGCGTTGTCTTGATTGCTTTTCCCCGACAAAGATCGATTGTCGACAAACTTGGAGACCCCATAAGTGGATCAGATCTTGTCTCACAGCCAACTCCGCTTGACTCAGCGATTGATCTTCCTGGACGCAACGCGACCAGTCCGACCGGCGGCAAACCATACGGAGGTGATTTCCTTACTGTGAGTCGTTGTATGCTTGAGCGGATCAGACCTTCTCGGAAGGTTAGCAAAGTCTTTGAATCTAAACTGGGTCATCTGTGACTGACAGGCCAGGTCACTCACGGGATACCACTGGATAGTGAATTCGGTCCATTCTACGGTATCGGTCAACTCGATCAATCACGACCTCCTCCGAGAAAGCAGAAGCTCCTATATAACGTCAAAGCACTGGACCTTTCCCACTGGGATATATCGCACGACGGCCTCGACCTCCCTCCTCGTATCGGCATATTCCCACGGCTCGAGAGTCTGCATATTTGTTACTCAACTCATCGATATTTGCCACTCAGCGGAAAAGAGCCCACGACGCTCATCTTCTGGGAGCCGGGGAGCTTGGAGAGCTCCGAAACGCTGCCAATTGCGACAAGCCGCCTTTCTTTTCTTCTTCAGCTTTGTACATATCGAATGCGGACTCGGCATCGATACCTTCATGTGAATGCCGACAATACCAGCGACGGTCGCTCATTGTGTCATATTCCTTCTCGAATGGGCTTGTGAAGGACTATCGCTGCTGATTTGGTTCCGAAGCTTGGGACGGCATGTTCCGGAAACGCCAAGAAGTACATCTTCGGTTTCGCCGATTTTTTTCGCGTCTGGTGCAACCAAGCTCCTCTTCTCAGCTACGTACGCTTAATCGAGGACATGCTGAAACGGACGATCTTGGAGGAAGCGGAGTGGTCGAGTGAGGAGCGAGAGGACATGGAGAGGAGACTTGGTAGGATACGACTCATCACGCTGCAGATTTTGACCGGCGGCAATGAGAGTCCTGGACTGGAAGTCAGGTGTCGGAACATCGAGACGTCGATCGTGGAACGGGGACGAGGTCAGATAGGAAGATACGTGTAATGCCCTACACGTGAGCCTGTGCATCTACACAGCAAACATCATGGTGATCGTGACGCAATTGATCGCATGAGAACGGACGAGGGTGGCGGTCCTGTGCGGAGTGATCCGCACCTGATCCCGTGTTTCTCTGAATAACGGTTTGCCGCACCTGATTGATGGATTCTTATCCTTCTTCTCCCCCTTCTTGTCTTCATCAAGGAGTTCCCCTCAGATTTTCCCGGAGCCACCGAAGGCAGAAGGGTCAGTCATGGAAGCAATATCGACAAGGACAAGACTCAAGAAGGTGACTCCATTGCGAAGCTGGACGGACACAAGCTGAGGTGACGTGACTTCAAGGCAGGTGGAAGAGGCGTTGAAGAGGATATTTGAGGATTACATCGTCCGAGTGAACGAGAACCAGCCTGACGAGCGGGAGATACTAGAGGAGCGAGTGGCGAAGATCCAATTTCATGACGGTGAAGGAGTACATCGAGACGGACGACGACTGGGAAGGAGAATTTGACCGGGATGAAGTGGAAGCTTGAATGGCGAGTCAGAAATGGGATGCTCAAGGGAAGGGTCGGAGGCGAAAGAGCTTCTCATGATCCTGTATATAAGCGCCATTCATGTCCACATGAATCCGGATGCCCGACCAACCGGTCTCATCACCCTCTCCCACCAACACTTGAGTCCGCCTCCGCCTTTCTTCCCTTTCTCAAGCTGTCCATGAAGCTTTCCGCTTCGTCTCCGTACTCTGCTCTGCTCGCTTACATCGTTGATACTCCCTGGAAACGCTTCGCATCCTGATTTATTGCAGGCGTCAGTATGCCTCGGCGAGGATGAAGCTGTCGAGCATAGTGATGAGCTAGTTGAGTGATGCGAACCATATTATCGTCCTGTTTTTAGGGCGCAGTTAACATTCTCATGCCCCCGTAAACGTCGGAGACTTCCTGCCCCATATCGGCCGAGCGAATCAAGACCAGTACCCCTATTGAGGGACTGTCCGTTGGACGCCAAGAAGTCAGTACACCTTGACCAAATGAACCCAGCGGGGAGCTGCGGAAATGGTGATATGATACATGTCCGCACGCCCGCCCTCATTGCTTCTGCATCTGCTCTACACCCCAAACCCATCGTAAGCTATCTCTTTGGCCTGCCATCCACTCGGATGCAAGCCGCGATCGAGACTCACCGGCATTATGTTCCGCGAACCGCGCTCCTACCCGCTCGGAATGCTTGAGGAACTTGTCGGTACAGTTCTGGACGCAAGTTGTCTGTTGTGTATCAGCTTGGCTACACTCTCGATGTGGAGTCGGGAATACAGGGAAGGAAACAGAGGAAGGGGACGGATGGGAGAGGGAGGAGGAAGAGGAGCGGAGAGATCGGTGCGGGTGGGAGAGGGGAAGCTCGGTCAGAAGAGGGCGGGGAGGAAGGGCGGGTAGTAAGATGTGAAGGGGAGAGGGATGTCAAGAGTCTCGAAAACTTGAGGTGTGGGAGGTTAGAAGAAGAAGGAGAGAGACGAGAGAGGGGACTCACCTCGTGGGTCGATAATGCCTTGCTCGTGAAATCCTGTGTACAAGCATTGAAGCATTTCTCGACGAGTGACGAGTAGAGTCGCATGAAATCTTGCATCTGGCGCCGGGTTAGCCAATCTGCTTACTGCACGATGACGGACGTCGAGCCATCTGAGTACAGCCTTATTCTCTGGAATTCGAAGTCGCAGTGAAGCATGAAGGGAAGCGCTCACCTGCTTCTTCTCGATCATTTTGGTCATATGAGCCTGTTCCGGACCGTTGAATCCGGAGAAGTCCATGTTGCACTATGGCTCAGGTGGTCAAGCTGTGTTTAAAAGAGAGGTATCCGGGTATAGACTTGAATGAGAAGACGATATGGGGATGAAAGGGGAACGATCATGTGGAGGGGGTGAACCGCTCAACCTTCCGGCCCGACTTCCCTTTCGAACTAGCCTTCTCCCTTCTCATCACCGAGTCTCCATCCGCATCATGCCGCCCAAACCTGGCCCCGCCGTCCCCGCCGCCTCCCGCCGCGCCAAGCGAATCATCGAATCCGCCTCGCCCTCCCCATCACCCGAAATGGAGCTGGAACCCGAGCTCGAGCTCGAGGCCGACGAAGTAGATGACGAGGAAGACGAGCTGCCGGATGCGGATTACGAGTCCGAGGAAGATCCGCTGGCGTTTCGTTCTGCCGGTCCGTCTCACCCCCTCATCTGTCTCAGACAATACTGACGTGGTGGATTGGGCAGTGGCGGAGGAGATGGAGCTCGACCCCCAACCGGGACCAGGACCGGCGTCAGCATTGCGGATACGATTGAAAGTGAACAACGACACTGAGAGTGGACGACCGAGTCGGGCGGCTCCGAAAAGGAGTGGGAAGCGGACTAAGAGGGTGGCGTTGGAGGTTGCGATGGGTGGGTCGTCGTCTCCTTGGCTCCTACCTCGCCAACTCCTTCTACCTCTTCCTAGCTATCCCATTCCCATGGTTCGTGGCTTGGCTAAAAGTGTGTGATAGGGAGCGACGAAGAAGAACCCCTCGACGACGGCCCCGACGAGCTCGATGTACTCTCCTACGCCGGCTCGTCCAGACGCTCCATAAGCCCCAGCAAGCTGACAGCTCGTCAACGTGCCAAAGGGAACAAGGATCTCCAAGATACTCTCATAGCCCTTCCAAACGGTGCGCTCCCCCCACACCCCATCCACTGGGCTAGGCTGATGGGGGAGGTAGATACGCAGGGGAAGAAGTTGGTCCTTACCGAGGCGGAACGGTTACAGAGACGAGAAGAGACGGCTAGGCGACGGAAGAGGCAGAGTGAGCAACGGTTGCAGGATGAGCAGGTGGGTGACGCCTCCTCTTTATCCCCGTCCTATCCACCACCGCACACGCGCTTCCATCGACCTCACCAGCTCTCCATCTACTTCACCAGCAAGCAGGTGTGATTGGCGTATAACTAATAAGGTGGGATCCAGGACCAAACGATAAACCGCCTCCTTCGCGCGCAGACAGGCCGATCCCGCTCCAAACTCGACGGCCCCTCCCCTGGCCCCGCCTCCGCCGGCGAATCCCGCGTCGTCTCGCCCACACGTCGACCCGGTCCAAACTCTCGCTTGGCCGGTACAGGGGTCAAGGATGGGATGATCCGCTGGGTCAGCTCGATCTCGGGGGACAACGTGAGTTTGCGGGTGGGAGTACCGGTGGGCAAGGAGGAGTGGATCGCTGTAGGCGGGCAGAGTAAGGAGGGGAAGGGTGTGAAGAGGGATACAAGTGGGGTTTGCGCGGTGGAGGGGTGTGGGGAGAGGAGGAAGTATAGGAGTATCGGGAGGTTTGAGGTTGGCGGGTGTTGTCTGCAGCATCTGAAGGCGGTCGAGGCGGGTTTGAGGGGATGAGTACAGGGGATGGGATGGTAATGAACTCATGTCTTTACGAATGTCATGAATCATATCCTTGCAGACCACGGTGCGGTACGCGTCGCGATGAATGAAAAGCAACTTTGCCGGACAAGCTCAAGAGGGAGCTGAAGATTGAAGGTGTAACAGGGAAGGTGTATTAGGGAAGGTTGTAACAGTGAAGGTGTAATAGGGAGGGTAACACACATCCAGCCGGTGAGAGGCCAAACCATTTGTAGCCATGCCATAAGATGCTCGCTGCGGTTCTGATCGTCTGCATCGTACCTATCCCACTACGCAGTCTTCTCCGCCGACGCCGTCTTCGCAGCCATCGCAGCGGCGACAGCAGGGTTGATGCGCTATGCGACGAGCGCAGCGTGATACGAGCCGCAGAGAGATACAAGGTGACGATGAAAGATGGGCGAGACAGAGGAAGAGCAGATGCCAAGATCAGCTTTCTTCTGCACAGTCGCTTCACCCGACGAACCTTGCCGTCCTTGAAGATTGCCCTTGGGGGGGGGAGTCTGTTCTTCCGACTATTGATCGCCCCCGGCTTGTCCGACCGAACTCGTACAACTACACTCACACCATCAGCTCACCCTAGCTCTGCAAGAGAAGGCGGATGACGAACTCTTGGCATGGATGGCACAGGAGATGCAATAGGCGAGCCGAATGTAGAGTTTTGGCAGGGCATATTCCTGGTAGACTGAGGCTTCGGACAAGTCGCGGACTGCGGCAGCTTCGACCATGTTCTTGACAGAGTAGCGCTTGATGGCTTTGTCCTAAGAGCAGGGTGTCAGTCATAAGCGATGTGCGAATTGGGACCCGCTGCGTTCTGAGCGAGGACGATGAGACGAGTGGAGACGCAGTTCTCTAGGATGAAGCACAGCAGAATGCTAATCCCGATCATAGAGCTAGCTCCCCGCGGCCCCCTCGCCCAATTCCCAGTCGTGAGAGCGGGAAGGAACGATAATGAGAAAAACGACGCACCTTCGGCACGCATCGCGAGCAGTTTGAACACCTTACAAACTTGACGTGTCCCCTTCCCTTCTTGTTACGACCCCCTCCTCTGCGTTTCTTGGTCATCTTGTCGGATCCGACAGGAAAAGGAAATCAGCTCGGTTCAAAGCCCCTCTTCTTATAGATTGAGAGCGAATAAGCGGAACCGGTAGAGAATGCTTGGCCAGGGAGGTCGGAGTCGAGTGAAGAAGTGGGGAAAGTCTTACGGTGTCTCGAAGTTGGTTAGACTTGAAGATGCTGAAGAGGAAGCAGTCGGCTGATTGAATCATATAAAAGGCGGAGCGATACCGAGGGGGAAATCGCCGGAGCCCCGAGGGTGGCGCTTGGGTCGGCCTTACTGGGGCAAATCACCCCGATGCCTTCGATCCGATATCCTTCCCGTGGCGTCGCTGATACTAAGAAGTCCCGTTGTGGGGCTGAGGTATCATGTAGCTGGCGCTAAGCAAAAAGCAGGCCAGGAATGCATACACAAATATCAACATGCATGGCAATCCATATGCAACACTTCAGCGAGATGTATTGCTCCTCTCCGTTGCGCACCATGCCGGATTCCTATCCGTACGATCTCTCTTACTCTCCCAGCCTCTGGCCCCCTTCCCCGTGTACGTGCCATATTCCTCGTCGTCATCGTCTTCCTCCACGCCAGGCTGGCCTCCATGCAACGGCACTGGAATTGGTTGATCGCCGCTCGTCTTCGGATCGCTCAGCGTTTCGGTGTTCCCTATACCCTCCGCCACCTCCTTCTCCTGCCTCTCCCACATAGCCTTCTCCCTGGCTTCCCGTGATATTCTCTCCCGTTCGACGCGCTCTTTGACTAGGCTCTAATCCGCTTCGATCTCCCGGAGAGCTCGGGATTTTCGTTCGGCCTCGTCAGACTGGTGCAGCGAAGTTGAAGAAGTGAGTCCGGATGCGCGTTTGCGTAGATCTTCAAGCTGAGGATTCTCTCGTCAGCGGTTTCC
>JAABUY010006960.1_pt1 | contig 10887 bp, 10 predicted proteins | sample 5560271 | NCBI WGS metagenome assembly JAABUY01 (sample SAMN10711886, study PRJNA513374) | rock metagenome | isolation source: Antarctica rocks | place: Antarctica: Victoria Land, University Valley
TCGCATCGCGCCAACCCGCGCGGGCAACGCCGCCGGCCTCATCCACGCCATTGAGCCTGCGGCCGACATCGTCCGCGCCATCATCGCCGAAGCGGAACGCATTCTGCGCGAGCGCCCTGGACAATTATTGCGGTAGGAATTTAACCACGAAGACACGAAGAGAGAAGAACAATGGTTTCTCTCCTTTCCTTCGTGCTCTTCCAGGCGCCTTCTGGGCAGATTCGTGGTTCAAAAAGCGAACCCTGCTATACTGAGGCGCACAGTTACAGGGGAGGAAACGCGTGGTCAGCCCGCTCCGCAAGCAGTATCTCGGTATTAAGCAGCAATATCCCGATGTGATCCTCTTTTTCCACCTTGGGGATTTCTACGAGACGTTCGACGAGGACGCCATCACGCTCAACCGCGTCCTCGAAGTGACGTTGACAGGCCGCGACATGGGCAAGGGCGAGCGCATCCCGATGGCGGGCGTGCCCGTCCACGCGGCGGAGTCGTACATCGCACGGCTCGTCGCGGCGGGCTATCGGGTCGCGGTGTGCGAGCAGATGGAGGAGCCGAACGGTCGCGCGCCCGTCGAGCGAAAAGTGACGCGCGTTGTCACGCCGGGCACCGTTGTCGAGCCGGGGATGCTGGATGCCGGCATGAATAATTACCTTGCCGCCTGTGTCAGCGACGACCGTTCCGGGCGGTGCGGCATCGCTTATGCGGACATCACGACGGGCGAGTTTGCCTGCGCCGAGTTGGATGACCTCGATACGCTCGGCCGCGAACTGCTGCGCATCCTGCCTGCCGAAGCCTTATTGCCGCTTGAATACCGGCACGGCGAGCCCGCGCCCGCCCGCCCGCTGTGGCTACCGAAGGAAACCATCCTCACGCCCGTCGCGCCGAACCGCTGGCGTCAGGAGCGCGCCGAGGAGGCGTTGGAGGGGCATTTTCAGGTCGGCACGCTCGAAGGGCTGGGGTTGGCGAACCTGCCGCTCGCCGTGCGCGCCGCCGGGGCGATTGTCGGCTATCTGGAGGAGACGCAGCCGAAGGCGCTCGCCCAGATGGGTCGCCTGACTGTCTACACGACCGCGACGACAATGACGCTCGACGCCCCGACGCGCCGCAACCTCGAACTGACCGAGAGTGGCCGGGGCGACGCGCGCAAGTCGCTGATGTCCGTCCTCAACCAAACGAAGACACCGATGGGATCGCGTTTGCTCCGCCGCTGGGTGATGCAGCCGCTCGTGGATTTGCACCGGCTCCACGCGCGGCAGGAGGCGGTCGCCTTCTTTCATCGCGAAGGCTTGCTCCGCGCTGAACTGCGCGACGCCTTGAAGCAGGTTGCGGATGTCGAACGGCTGACGAACCGCGCGTTGCAAGGGTTGGCCGGGCCACGCGAGCTATCCCACCTCGCCCGCTCGCTCGACGCCTTGCCGCAGGTGCGTGAGGCGATTACCCGCCCGCCAATCGGTGTCGGCGCGGAGGCCGCCACGAGCCGCCTCGCGCCCGTTCGCCCGCTCCTGGCGCGTCTGCCAGATTGCGCCGACCTCGTCGAGTTGATCCGTGGCGCGCTCGTGGATGATCCGCCCGCCGTGCTCGGTAATCATCCGGTCATCCGCCCCGGCTACGCGCCCGATCTGGACGAGTTGCGGACCACGGTGGACGGAAAGCGCGCGTGGATCGCCACCTTAGAGACGACCGAGCGCGAGCGAACAGGCATCCGCAGCCTCAAAGTCGGCTTCAATAAAGTCTTCGGCTACTTCCTCGAAATCTCCAATGCCCACATCGCCAATGTGCCGTCCGAATACCTGCGCAAGCAGACGCTCGTCAATGCGGAGCGGTACATCACGCCCGAACTGAAGGACGCGGAATCCATCATCCTCACCGCCGAGGAACGGATTGCGGAGTTGGAGACGGCGGCGTACCGCAGCCTGCTCGCGCAGATCGGCGGCGCGGGCGAGCGGCTGCGAACCGTCGCGGAATCCATCGCGCACCTCGACCTCTTCGCCGCTTTGGCGGAGGTCGCCGCCTTCCGGGGCTATGTCCGCCCGACGCTGGACGATGGCGACAAACTGGAAATCGTGGATGGGCGGCATCCGGTCGTCGAGGTGATGCTGACCGAGATGGGCGAGACAGGCTTCGTGCCGAACGATGTGGAGTTGGACGACGACGCGTACATCCTCGTCATCACCGGGCCGAACATGGCGGGCAAGAGCACCTATCTGCGGCAGGTGGCGTTGATCGTTCTGATGGCGCAGATCGGCTCATTCGTGCCCGCGAAGTCGGCGCATATCGGCCTCGTGGATCGCATCTTCACCCGCGTCGGCGCGCAGGACGACATCGCGACGGGCCAGAGCACCTTTATGGTCGAGATGGTCGAGACAGCGGCGATCCTCCACGCCGCGTCGCCCCGCTCGCTCGTCGTGCTGGACGAGATCGGGCGCGGCACGAGCACCTACGACGGCCTCGCTATTGCCCAGGCGACGCTGGAATACCTGCATCATCACCCGACCTGCCGCCCGAAGACGCTTTTCGCCACGCACTACCACGAACTGACCGCTTTAGCGGACGTCTTACCGCGTGTCCGCAACGCGAAGGTGGACGTGCGCGAGGATGGTGATAACGTGGCCTTCCTCCACCGCGTCGTGCCGGGCGGCGCGGATCGCAGTTACGGCATCCACGTCGCGCGGCTGGCGGGCGTGCCGAAGGCGGTCGTGCAGCGCGCAGAGGAATTGCTGGCGAACTTCGAGGCGAAGCCGAAACCCGGCCTCCCCGCCGAATCGCTCGCTACCGCCGCTCGATCGAACGGCGGCGGTGGCTCGCCAATGACGATGCAACTCACCCTCTTCTCCCCCGCCGACGAGATCGCCCGCGACATCGCCGCCCTCGACCCGTACAGTCTGACGCCCATCGAAGCCCTCACCAAACTCGTCGAATACCACGAGCGTGCCAAAGAACGCACCGCCGCCCCGAAGCGCGGCAAGCGGTAATGCACGAGATCCGTCTTATCGCGACCGATCTGGATGGGACGTTGCTGCGTGATGATAAGACAATGTCCGCGCGGACGATTGCGGCGCTCCAGCGGGTGCGGGAGGCGGGGATAGCGCTCGTCCTCGTCACCGGGCGACCGCCGCGACGGCTGAAGATCGTCGCGCAAGCACTCGATGTGACAGGTCTCGCGATCTGCTGCAATGGGGCGATTGTCTACGACCTCGCGGCGGACGCGATTGTGCGGCACAACGCGCTCGCGTCCGATGTGGCGCGGCAACTGGTCGTTGCGCTACGCGAGGCAGCGCCGGGCGTCTGCTTCGCCATCGAGCGCGGGCTGGTTTTCGGCCACGAACCCGCGTATGCCTATAGCGGCCAGATTGCCGAGGACGAACCGCCGCTCTCCGGCGATGCACACGCGCTCTGCGCCGAAGCGGTGACGAAGTTGATCGTCCGCCACCCCGAATTGCCCCTTGATGATCTGCTGCGGATCAGTCGCGGTGTTGCCGGGAAAACAGCAGCAGTGACGTATTCCGGCGCGCCGTTCGTAGAGATTTCGGCGGCGGGCATCACGAAGGCATCAGCACTGGCGGGGTTGTGCGACCGTCTCACTATCGCGGCGTCGCAGGTGATCGCCTTCGGTGACATGCCGAACGACCTGCCGATGCTCACCTGGGCGGGTCACAGCGTCGCTGTCGCCAACGCACACCCGGATGTCCTCGCTGCGGCGGATACGGTGACGGCGGCAAACGAGGATGATGGGGTCGCGCTTGTGCTCGAACGGTTGCTTGCCGACGCAGTGAACACAGTGTAGGGGCGCAGAGCATGCGCGTTCTCACCATCGCATACCCCACAATACGGTCGGCGCCCTGCGCGACTACGAGCCGGATTTCGTCGCTCGTCCAGAGACGGAAGGCCGCTGCGATTTATCTATCCATTTCCGCTGCCCTGTAAGCAAACATCGTCCTCTGTCGGTATCATGCGTAGAATCGCTATGCCCGTACGGCACAGGTTATCCACCGTTTTCACCTCCCTATAGCGGTTATCCCCGGCTCTCCACAACCTGGTGCCTTGCCGTCACGGGGGTCAAATGAGTAACACTCATCATTCCGTCAGTTGCATTCGCGCGCCGTGTGTGGCATCATCTCTCCTCTTGCCACACCGTGCCGGTTCATTCGCACCCGCACCGGTTGCCCTCTCTCAATCGCTGTCGGGAGTAGCGGATGGTTGGATACGCCCGTCTCGTGGCGCGCGGCAGGAGTGCGGCAGGGAATAGCGAAACGTTCTTACTCAGGGAGAACAATCGAGACGTACACGTACACGTACGAGGAACGAAAGGAGCGCGGACTATGGAAGCATCACGGACCCCTTTCGTGCGCGTGCGGGCGGAAGCAGACGGCACCTTGCAGGTCGAGGTACAGGGATGGCAATTGCTCTGGGCGCATACCATCACGATAGATGATGGTGTCGAATTGCGGGTGGGCAAGGGTGAGGATGGCGAGCAAGTCCGCGAGGGATATGCCTTCCCTCTGCTCTATGGCAACGGCCGCTTGCACCTGCTCGCCGAGCCGCCCGATCCCGTCATCATCACCGCGACGATGACGGCTCATGTACCGAGCAACGTCGAGTAGGCCGCCTTCCCGGGATCACGCCAGATCGCACACTTCTGTGTTCAACGCTTCCCTGACGACGCGGTAGATAACGACGCGGAAGCGGCCTCACATGTGCCAGTTGTTCCTGAGGATTTCGTCGTATGTGTTCGGCAACCGGTCGAGATAATCGGCGATGGCTGGCAGTTCCCCGAGCGTGATTTCACGGTAGCTCATGCAAACTAAGCCAGAGGTTCTTTGACACATATTTGTCTGGTCCTTTGGTAGGTCGTGACGCTATGGATAAACGGCGCGATACCCCCGCCAGCGGGCGATCGGTGCGAGGATCAGCGCGAGCAATCGGAGCACTGGCCACGGTGGTCGAGTCGGGCGAATCTCGTCCGCGAACGCGGGGACGAGCGTCACGAGTTGCAAGAACATGGGCATGCCCGTTTCGTCCGTCTTCCCGTCGCGCGCCAGGGCGAAGTAGGTCCGGAAGAACTGCTCGGTCTGTAGGGCCGGGCGGAGCTCCTGGATCGCGCGCGCCTCGTCCGGGCCCTCGTTCCAGAAATAGTGCGGGGTGTTGGGCGGGATGACAATCCGCTCGCCCGCGCTGACGGTCCGCACCGCGCCCCGAACCGAGAAATGGAGGACACCGGTGAGAACCTCCGCACTGCCCTCTGTTTCGGGTAAATGTGCTCCGGCTCAGCGGGGTCGCGCGCTGCTTCGGCACTTCCAGCAACGATCTGCCGGTGCGGATCGACAGGGATGAACCACAGGCCTCGAGCCATCCGCCGTGTCACGCGATCGCGTACGTCACTCGTACGGTCACGCTTACGGTCGTTTCACCCGTCTGAATCGGCGGGGGCGCCGCGGCGGAGCCAGCGGCAGCATTCGCGGAAGGAGCGGCGGCGATTGGGCGCGGCGGGGGCGGCGTCATACTCTCGTCGTTAATTGTCATCACGATACCAACCGATACGCCGGTCGCCTTGGCGAGCGTATCCGCCTTGTCCCGGGCATTCTGGACCGCCTGCTCGCGTGCTACGCGGCTCGCCGCCTCGGGGTCTGCCAGCCCGAATGAGACACTGCCGACCTGATTCGCGCCCGCCTTCGTCACCGCGTCGAGCAGTTGCCCAACTTTGGTAATGTCCCGCACCGTCACATTGAGGTTGTTTGTGACACGGTAGCCCGTCAGCACCGGCGTGCCGTTCTGGGGATAGGTGTACTGTGGCTGTACGGAGTAGCCGGACGTTTTCACGTCCTTGTCCACATTCACGCCGCCTTGCCGCAGGGCATCAATGATCGCGTTCGTCTTCGTGTTGACGCTGTTCTGCACATCCGCAACGCTCGCGTTCGTCTCCGTCACTCCCGCCGAGAACGAGGCGATGTCCGGCGCGAGCGTCGCCATCCCCGTACCGCTGACGGCAATCGTCCGCTGGAACGTGCTTGCGGGACCGGGTGAAGGAGGAGAAGTGACCGGCAGCGCGGCAGCGGGAGTAGCAGTAGCAGTCTGCGCGAATGCCGTGCCAGTGAGTGCCATGACCACCATGAGTGTGCCGACAAGTGCGACGCTCACGAGCGCCACGCAACGTGCAATGTATGATCGCATGGGATTACTACCTCCTATGGATGATGAACCCGACCCGTTTGGTGGGTTACAGGAGAAACGTCGCCGCTCCCCGAGAGGTTCCCCAGAACCGGGCAAGGACTCTCTATCCCGTGCCATCACCGTGCGCGATCAGCCCACGGCGATCGGCGCGCGGCGCAGGAGCAGCGTCCGCATCACGCTCATCGCGACGAGGCGACCAGTACGCGGGTTTTCCTGTGTTGGAATGCCCTCGATCTCGAACTGGAGCCGCCCGAACGCACCCTCCGCGACGACGGTGTGCATGTTTCGCTCGATGATCGGGTCGGCCAGCACGCGGACCTCGGTGCGATCCAGCCCGATCCCGGCGAGGCTGACGGCGGCAGCGACGTTGATGCTCTCCGGGAACTTCAGCGCCCCTTCCCGCGCGCTGCCCCGGAAGACTTCTTTTGCCTCGGTAAGCGCCGCCGCATCCTCGGCGCTCATCAGCGTACGGGCCGGTTTGCGCGTCGTATGCGTGACGCGGGTCAGGCCACCAACGGCCGCTGCCGCGATGGCATCAAGCGCACCGATCGCGCCGGAGGCCACCGTTGCCTGCGCCTCGCCCGCTTCGGCAGCGGCGATCATCGCCTCCATCACGCCCGGCTCCGCGAAGACGCCGATGCTCACCATGATGAGGTCGCAGCCCGCCTTGAGGACGTGCGGGCCGTGTTCCTTCAGCCCCGCGTGTCCGCATGCCTCGACGATTACATCGGGCCGCAAGGCGAGCAATGCGTTGAGGGACGGCACGACCGGGACATCCGCGTCGGGCCGGGGGCGCGCCGGGTCGCGGACGACCGCGCCGATGATCGTCACCGCGCCGTCATCCCGCTCCCGCGCCAGCCGTGCCACCGCCTGCCCAATCGCACCCAGCCCGATCAGCCCTACACGCAACGGCGCGATACTCACGTTCTTCCTCCGTCCGTCGTCGCACCCGCGACTGCTATCCCACCGGCGCCGCGGCCGCCCTCGCTCGCCACCACGGGTGCGGCGCCAGTCCGCAACGGCACTTCCTTGAGGAACAGTGCCACGATCAATGCGATAATGATCGCCGGTATGCACGCCTTGAACACATCGTCGAGTGATCCCGCGAACGCCGTCAGCACGAGATGCTTGACCGGCTCGCCCAAGTGTTGGATCGTCTGAATATTGTTGGCGTCGATCGGCGCGCCACTGGCCGATGCACCAGCGGGTACATTCGCCAGTTGCTCGGCGAGGTGATGCGCGAGACGACTCGAGAAGATCGCGCCGAAGATCGCTGCCCCGATTGAGGCCCCGATCTGGCGAAAGAAGGTCGTCGAACTCGTCGCCGTACCGATGTCGCGATAGCTCACCGCGTTCTGCACCGCAGTCGAGATCGTCTGCATCGAGAAGCCCAGCCCCGCACCGAACAGGAATGCGTCGAATGCCACCCGCCAGTACGGCGTATCGACGCCTAACCGCCCAAGCAGGAAGAGCGCGGGGATAAGCACCGCCGACCCGATGATCGGGAAGATCTTGTACCGCCCCGTCTTCGTGATCAGGAGGCCCGATCCCATCGAGGTAATAAGGAGTCCGAGGATCATGGGCAACATCGCCAGCCCCGAGCGCGTCGGCGACATGCCCATCACCGCTTGGAAGTAGAGCGGCAGGAAGATGATCCCGCCGAACATCGCCACGCCCGCGAGGAAACCGAACGTGTTGCCGACACTGAAGACCGGATTGCGGAAGAGGCGCATCGGGATGATCGGCTCAATCGTCCGCATCTCGATGAAGACAAACCCCACCGAGAGCGCCACGAATGCGATGACCAGCGCCAGCGGCCCTGGCGCCGTCCAGCCGTATGCCCCGCCGGCCCAGTTGAGATAGAGCAGCAACGAAGAGACTGCGGCGACGATCATTGCCGCCCCAGGATAATCAATCCGGTGCTCGCGGCGTATCACCGGCATCTTCAAGGCGATAGAGGTGATCACGAGCGCAGCGATACCGACCGGCAGATTGATGTAGAAAATCCATCGCCAGCCCGGGCCATCGGTAAACCAGCCACCGAGCAGCGGCCCGGCGACACTCGAAACGCCGAAGACCGCGCCGAAATAGCCCTGATAGCGCCCCCGCTCGCGCGGCGGGATGACGTCGCCAATGATCGCCAGCGCAATCGAAAACAGGCCGCCGCCGCCGATGCCCTGCATAGCGCGGAAGAAGATCAATTCCGGCATATTCTGGCTCAAGCCGCAGAGCGCCGAGCCGACGAGGAAGATAATAATCGCCGTCTGGAAGATTACACGGCGGCCGTAGAGGTCGGAGATCTTCCCCCAGAGCGGTGTGACCGCCGTAGAGGTGAGGAGATAAGCGGTCACGACCCACGACAGTTTATTCAGGCCGCCGAGGTCGCTCACGATCCGGGGGAGCGCCGTGCCGACAATGCCTTGGTCGAGAGCGGCGAGGAGCATCCCTGCCATGACGCCGAACATCACGACGATGATCTGCTGATGCGAGAGGTATCCCGTGGCTTCGGGGGCGTCACCCGGCGGCGGTGAACTGACGGGGGATCGTCGGGAATCGGTAGAGACGGTGCTCATGGAGCCTGCTCCTCATGGGATACGAACCGATATGCAGGTACGCATCATGCCGCAAATCGTCCTCGGTCAGCAGCGCCAGGACGACACGCGATACTTCACTTCAATGGAAGTATTCTATCGGGTGGACGTATCTCTGTCAACGGTGTGCAGTAATTTTGATGCCGACCGAGCGCCGCCGACAGCAGTTCCATCGCCGCGATGACCATCGTCATCTCTTCGGTTGTCAGGATATCGGCAACTGCGGCGATTCGCTGGCGATGCACATTCCAGAGCGCCTCGGACTGATTGCGGCCTTCCGGCGTCAAGCTGCATATCACGACGCGCCGATCATCCTGATCGTGTACCCGCTCGACGAGGCCTTTGGCTTCGAGGCGCACAATCATATTCGTCGTCGCGGGAAGGCTGATACCGAGCGCGGCGGCAATGTCTCCCATCCGCTGCGGGCCGCGATACAGGAGCACGAGGGTACGCAACTGCGGCATCGTCAGTTCAATATCCGGCCAGTCCTGATCGGAGGCGATGCGCATCTGCATTGATAAACGGTCCGTGACGCGGCTGAGACGCTCGACGAGTTCCTTTGATCCCATAATAGCCCTTATATTTCGGCAAAGACGATGGAGACTGGGCTGCCGGTGCGCACGACATGGCCCGTCGGGGTAAGCATACCGGTCGCCTGGTCAACGCGGAAGGTGATAATGGTATCGCTGCCCTGATTCGCGACGTACAGGAATTTGCCTGACGGATCAAGGGCGAAGAAGCGCGGCATCGCGCCCTGGGTCGGCTCCCATCCTACCACCGTGAGAACGCCATTTTCCGCGTCAATCGCGAAGATCGCGATGCTGTCGTGCCCCCGGTTCGAGGCGTAGAGGAATCGGCCGGACGCCGCGACAGCAATCTCCGCGCCCGTACTCCGGCCCGTGTACGCGGGCGGTAGCGTCCCGATCAGTTGCCGGGGATCGAGCAGACCGCGCTCCGCGTCATAGCCGTAGGTCGTGATCGTTGCATCCAGTTCGTTGATAACATAGGCATACGGTGCATCAGGGTGAAATGCGATATGGCGTGGTCCTGCTCCGGCCCGCGCCCGCACAAACGGTGGATCATGCGGCGCCAATGTGCCGCGCACGGCATCGAACCGGTAGATGAACGTTCGATCGAGACCCTTATCCGGCACCACCACGAACCGCCCGGCAGGATCGAACGGGCTGTGATGGGGTGCGAGGTAGCCTGTTCCACCAGGTCCGGGCCGGGTTTGCCCGTCTGCGACACGGCAGTGTGCAGCGGGGCGAGCGTGCCATCCGGGTTGATCGGCAGCGCTGCCACAGTCCCATCCATGTAGTTCGCCACCACGAGGGCGCGACCAGATCGGTGGACATCCAGCGATACCGGGTTGTGTCCGCCGGACTGCTGCGTGTTCAGCAAGGTTAGCCAGCCGGTTTCCTGCTCGACCGCGAAGGCGCTGATCGCGCTGAAGTCGTTGCCGCCGTGAACGCAGTAAAGGAAACGCCGCGCGGGATCGAGCGCCAGAAATGACGGATTGGCAACGCCCGTGAGGAGTTGGACCGCGACCGTCAAGGCATCCGTCGAAACATACGGCTCTCAAAAAAACTTAACCTCCGGCCCCGTTTCGTCACTTGGCGTGGGAAGGGAGTGACGTGAGCATTCGGGCCTCTTACAGAATGCCCTCGCATCACAGAGGCTCACTCCCCCTGCCTCGTAGGAAGGGGGGTAGGGGGTTAGGTATCCCAACGGGACAATTCTCATCGGGGACGCCGTGCATCGTCATCTCCGGCGATTTCTCGACAGCGACATTGATAACGCCCGGCTCATGCTCCATCAGCATACGATTCAGCGCCTGAACCCAGTGATCCGGGCCGAGGGACTTGGAGAGGGTGAAGTCCGCTGTCAGCGGGCAGGCGCGCATGCCGTCCGTCCGCTCGAAGACGGAGCAGAGGACGATCCGGCTTTTCGGGGCAAGCCGCCGCATCTCATCCACAACCGTCGCATCGTCCAAACCGGAGAGGTCGCGATCCACGATGATGATGTCTGCCTCAGTGGTTTCGAGAAGATCGAGCAGTTCGCTTGCCGTCCCCGCCTCGCCAACAACCTGCGCGCCGAGCGCAAGGGTTAGCATCGCGCGGATACTGGC
>JAABUY010006961.1_pt1 | contig 10886 bp, 11 predicted proteins | sample 5560271 | NCBI WGS metagenome assembly JAABUY01 (sample SAMN10711886, study PRJNA513374) | rock metagenome | isolation source: Antarctica rocks | place: Antarctica: Victoria Land, University Valley
CGAGACCCGGATCGTGCAGCGCTATGCCATGGGGCGCGACGGCTGGCGCATCCGCATCGAGACCGAGACGGCGCTGGTCGGCGACGCCGAGGCCTTCACGATCACGGGGGAGCTTCGGGCCTACGAGGGCGAGCGTCTGGTGCGCCAGCGGCACTGGTCCGAACGGATCCTGCGCCGGGAGGTGTGAGGACGTCCGCGCGGTGGGTCTCGTCACCCGATCGCGTCTCCTTCACCGTCGAAGCGGTAGACCTTGCCGTCCTGCGGCGTGAGCCCGACGCGGTCGCCGACGTCATGGTTCACGTCGCCAAGCACGCGGGCCGTCAGCAGGCCCATGCCCGGCACCTCGACATAGAGCATCGTGTCGGCGCCGAGATGCTCGGCGTGCGACACGATGCCGGTCCAGGCGCCTTCCGACGCCACCACGAGGTTTTCGGGCCGCACGCCGATCGTCGTGGCGCCGGCGCGCGCCGCGATGGCGCCGTCAGCGAAGTTCATGGTGGGCGAGCCGATGAAGCCCGCCACGAACAGGTTGGCGGGCTGGTGATAGAGCTCCAGCGGCCGGCCGACCTGCTCGATGGCGCCGCCCCGCATGACCACGATCTTGTCGGCCAGCGTCATGGCCTCGATCTGGTCGTGGGTGACGTAGACCATCGTGGCGCCGAGCTGCCGATGCAGCTTGGCGATCTCGATCCGGGTCCCGACTCTGAGCGCGGCATCGAGGTTCGACAAGGGCTCGTCGAACAGGAACAGGCTCGGCTCGCGCACGATGGCGCGTCCTATGGCGACGCGCTGGCGCTGACCACCGGAGAGCTCCGCGGGGCGGCGGCCCAGCAGGGCGTCGAGCCGCAGCAGGCCCGAAGCCCTCGCGACCCGCGCCCGGATCTCGGGCGACGGGACGCCGGCCTGGGCCAGCGCGAGGCCCATATTTTTCTCGACCGTGAGGTGCGGGTAGAGCGCATAGCTCTGGAACACCATGGCGATGCCGCGCTTGGCGGGCGGCACGCCCTTCATGAGCACCCCGTCGATCCTGAGATTGCCGGAGGTCTCATCCTCCAGCCCCGCGATGATGCGCAGCAGCGTGGACTTGCCGCAGCCGGACGGCCCGACGAAGACCACGAACTCGCCCGTTGCGACCTCGAGGTCGACGCCCTTCAGCACATCGACGATGCCGAAGCTCTTGCGGATTTGCTCAAGGTGGAGCGACCCTCCGCGGTTCGCCCGATCCCGCTTCGCGTGCGGAGTTGCCGCCCCCTGTCCGGCTTCGCCCATTCGCAATCTCGCGGGTTAGAGGTCGATCGCGCGTTTCTCGCGCATGGAGCGGTCGGCCGCCAGCACGATGGCCAGCGAGCGGACCGCGTCGTCCATGTGCCGCGTGAGGTCGCGATCCTCGCTAATCGCGTCGCGCACGAAGCGTTGTTCGCGGGCGCAGAGTTCGTCGTGACCGGGTTCGTCGGCCATCGACAATGTCGTGTCGGGGGCGAGGAACCGGCCGTCGGGGCCGGTCGCGGCCGCATGGATGCGGATCCGCGACGTCTTGGTATGGGTGTCGACATCGGCCGAGGCCGCGCCCTCGTCCATCACGATCGACACCGAGCCCCGGGGTCCCATCACGTCCTTCACGAAAAAGGCCGTCTCCGAGATCATCGGCCCCCAGCCGGCCTCGTACCAGCCGACCGAGCCATCCGCGAAGAGCACCTGGAGGTGGCCGTAGTTGACCTGATCTTCGGCGATCTCGGGCGACAGGCGCACCCCCATGCCGCGCACCTGCACGGGCCGGCTGTCTGTGATCTGCAGCATGACGTCGACGTAGTGGACACCGCAGTCGACCACGGGGCTCGTGCTCTCCATCAGGCGCCGGTGGATTTCCCAAGCGGAACCGGAGGATTGCTGGTTCAAGTTCATGCGCATCACGAAGGGCGGACCGAGCCCGCGGGCCTGCGCGATGAAGGCGACCCAACCAGGGTGATGGCGCAGGATGTAGCCCACCACGAGCTTGCGTCCGGTGCGCCGCGCGCAGGCCACCACGCGCTCCGCCTCGGCCACGGTGGCGGCGAGCGGCTTCTCGACGAAGACATGCGCGCCGGCCTCCATGGCGGCGACCGCATAATCAGCGTGGCTGTCCGTGTAGCTGGAGATGCACACGAGGTCGGGCCCGAGCGCGAGGCCGGCCTCGAAACCGTCGAGCCGCGGATAGCCGTCGAGCTCGCCCGGTACGTCCACGCGCGAACGGTTGACGAAGCCGAGCAGCGCGAAGGCGGGGTCGCGGTGGTAGGCGAGCGCGTGGCTGCGGCCCATCTGTCCGAGCCCGACGACGAGGACGCGCAGCGGCATGGTCATTTCACGGCTCCTGCGGTGATGCCACGGATCAGTTGGCGCGAGAACAGGAGGTAGAGCACCAGGACCGGCAGGATCGCCAGGGTCAGGGCCGCCAGCACGGCGTTCCAGTTGGTCACGAACTGGCCGATGAAGCTCTGCGCGCCGAGCGTCACTGTGCGGGTGGCCTCGCCCGGTGCCACGATCAGCGGGAACCACAGGTCGTTCCAGATCGGGATCATGGTGAACACCGCCACGGTCGCGAGGGCCGGACGCACCAGCGGCAGCACGAGCCGGAGGAAGATCGTATATTCGCTCAATCCGTCGATGCGCCCGGCGTCCTTCAGGTCCTTGGACACGCCCTGCATGAACTCCGATAGGATGAAGACCGCGACCGGCAATCCTTGCGCCGTATAGATCAGGATCAGCGCGAGGTGCGTGTCGACGAGGCGGGCCGCCACCATCATGTCGAGGATCGCCACGGTGCCGAGCCGGATCGGCACCATGATGCCGAGCGCCATATAGAGACCCAGCGCGGTGTTGAAGCGGAACCGGTACTCGCTGAGCGCGAAGGCCGCCATGGCGCCGAACACCAGCACGGCCGCGATCGACCCCACGGTGACGATCAGGCTGTTCAGGAAATAGTTCAGGAACACCCCCTGACCCAGCACGGTCCGGTAGCCGACGAGGTCGAAGCTCGCGGGTCCCGGTAGTGCGAGAGGCGCGCCGAAGATCGTGGCGCGCGTCTTGAACGAGTTCGACACGACGAGGAGCACGGGGCCGAGACAGAGCGCCGTGTAGAGCAGCAACACGGCATGGACCGCGGCGCGGTTCAGCGGGGACGAGCGGGCCCGGTTCATGGCCGCCTCAGAACTGGTAGCGGCGCATCCGCCGCTGGATGCCGAACAGATAGACCGAGACGCCGAGAAGGATAATCAGGAACATCATGGTGGCGATGGTGGCGCCCATGTTGGGGTCGCCCAGCTGGAGCTGGTTGCCGAAAAAGGTGCGGAACAGCAGCGTGCCGAGGATATCGGTCGAGAAGTTCGGGCCTGCCAGCGCACCCTGGACCGTATAGATGAGGTCGAAGGCGTTGAAATTGCCCACGAACGTCAGGATCGAGCAGATCCCGATGGTGGGCCAGATCAGCGGCAGTTTGATCTTGCGGAATTGCGCGAACCCCGTGATGCCGTCGAGTTCTGCGGCTTCGATGACCTCGTCCGGGATGCCCAGCAGGGCCGCGTAGATCAGCATCATGGGAATGCCGACATATTGCCAGACCGAGATCAGAGCGAGCGTGGTGAGGGCCGAAGAGTCCTGGCCGAGCCAGGGGTGGAACAGCCACTTCAGCCCGACGGCGCCCAGCAGAACCGGCGTGACGCCCCAGATCGGGCTCAGGATGAGCTTCCAGGTGAAGCCGACGATCACGAAGGACAGCATCGTGGGGAGGAAGAATGCGGTCCTATAGAAGGCGCTGCCCCGCAGGCGCGGCAGTGACAGCAGCGCCGCAAGAGCGATGCCGATCGGGTTCTGCAGCATCATGTGGAACGCGAAGAAATAAACGTTATTGCCGAGCGCTCCCCAGAAATGCCCGGACCAGCGGTCGTCGAGAAACAGGGTGCGGAAGTTCGCGACGCCGACGAAATGCGAGATCCCCTCGGTGCGGCCGTAGAGCGCGAGCCGCAGGGTGTCGATGAGCGGCACGATCATGAGGGCGGTGTAGACGAGGAGGGCCGGGGCCAGGAAAACCGCGATGTGCAGGCGCCGGCCCCGCGCCGGGGCGAGGACCGCGGCGCTCGCCATCGCGGGCCTGGGGGCATCGGCCGCGAGTCGCTCGATGTGGGCCATGGGCAGGCTCAAGGAGGGAGAGCCTTCTCCCACTCTGCAGGAGAAGGTGCCGGCGCGAAGCGACGACCGATGAGGTATTGAGGGACGGTGGCGGAATTCCCTGTTCAACCCGGCTTCGCGCACCCGCTCCGCGGGCCGCCGCCTTCTCCCGCAGACGGGAGAAGGGCAGAACGGTGGCTATTTCCCCGGCTTGTACCAGCTGTCGAGACCCTTCTGCAGCTTGGCGGCGGCCGCCTCGGGCGTATCGGTGCCGTTGATCACGTTGGCGGATTCGACCCAGGTCTCGTTCTCAAGGTTGGGGGTGCCGCGCGACAGGATCTGATAGGTCGAACGGATCGTCGACTTGCAGCTATCGCGGAACGACGCGAATTCCTTGGCCAGCGGGTTCTTCTGCTCGATCGGCTGGCTCTGCAGGCTGAAGAAACCCGGCAGGGCGTTGGAATAGAGCTGCGCGAACTCGGGCGACGCCACCCACGTCAGGAAGGTCTTGGCGGCCTCCGGGTTCCTGGTCTTTGCGTTCATGCCGAACGCGATGTCGACATGGTCGGACACGTAGCAAGGGTCGCCGGCCTTCGGCACTGGCGGCGGAAAGGCGCCCATCGGGAACTGCGCCTGGCTCTCGAATTGCGCGATCTCCCAGGACCCGGCCGGGTAGATGGCGGCGCGCCCGAGCGTGAACAGGTTCTGGCTGTCGGGATAGGACTGGGCCTTGTAGCCCTCGCCCATGTAGGGACCCCACTTGGCCATCTGCTTGAAGGGCGCGACCCATTCCGGGTCGGTCAGTTTCTTGGTGCCGGCAATCAGCGCCTTGCGGCCCTCCTCGCCATGCCAGTAGTTCGGTCCGATGTTCTGGTACGCCATGGTGGCGGCCTCCCACTGGTCGGGCGTGCCCATGGCGAGCGGCACGTAGGTGCCATCCGTCTTGATCTTGGCGAGGTCGGCGAAGAACTCGTCCGAGGTCTTGGGCGCCGCCGCGATGCCTGCCTTCTTGAACGCGTCCTTGTTGTAGATGAAGCCGTGCAGCACGGCCGCGACCGGCACGCAGAAGGTCGTCTTACCATCGTCGGTGGTCCAGCCGGCCTTCGCCACCGCGCCGAAATTGGCCATCCCCGGGATGTCGTTGACGCTCGTAAGCTCGGTCTTCTTGAAGAGTTCGAGCGAAGCGTCGAAGGGCCGGCACGCGATGATGTCGCCGGCCGTGCCGGCATCGAGTTTGGAGTTCAGCGCCGCATTATACTCCTTGGGTGCGGTCGGCTGGAAGTTCAGCTTGATGCCCGGATGGCTCTTCTCAAAGGCCGGAACGATCTTCTCCTGCCAGATCGGCAGGTCGTCGTTGCGCCAGCTCTCGATCGTCAGCGTGACATCGGCCGCCAAGGCCGGACAGGCCGCCGAGGCGAGTGCGACCCCACCGAGAGCCCAGGCTCTGAGAACCGTCATCCTGCTCATGCTCATCCCTCCAAGCGCGGCAGCACCACGCCACTGACCAGACCTCAAGATGGCGAGTTGATACCAATCACGGACCTCTCGTCAATATGCTGCACGTAATCCTCCGTCCACCCCACGGAGCAGATTTGGATGCGCTGCCCACCGTGTCGACGATCTGCCTCTGGCGTGAGCGGAACCCGAGGCCGCGGACCAAGAAATATCGGTCGACTTCGTAACAGCATTGGTATCACATGGTATGGTGCCGAAGGTGGAACCGTTGATGCAGGACCGAGAGGAAGCGCGCGCGCGCGGCGGGCCGGGCTCCATCGGCACCCTGGACGACGCCGTCTTCTTCGCGGCGGCTCTCCGCTCTGACAATGCCGGCGGTGGTAGCCTGCCGCTCTACCGACGCCTCCAGGCCCATATCGCTTCGGCCATCGACCGAGGTCGGTTGCAGCCTCGCGATGCACTGCCGGGGGAACGGGATATTGCCCGGAGCATGGCGGTGTCGCGTGTGACCGTGCGCAAAGCCCTGTCGGGGCTGGTCGAAGCCGGCCTGCTCGATCAGCTGCAAGGCTCCGGCACCTACGTCTCTCGCCGGTCGCCGCGAGTCGAGCAGGCACTGTCCCGGCTCACCTCCTTCACGGACGACATGCGGCTGCGCGGCCTCGCCACGACGTCGCGCTGGCTCCACCGCGAGGTCTCGCTGCCGACCGCCCGGCAGGCGCTGCATCTCGCCCTGTCGCCGACCGATCGGGTGTGCCATCTGCGCCGGCTCAGGCTCGCCAACGGCCTGCCGATGGCGATCGAGCTGGCCTCGGTGCCGCACAGCATCCTCGGCGATCCTGAGACCGTCGACGAGTCGCTCTACGCCGTCCTGGAGACGCTGGGCGCCAAGCCCGTGCGGGCGCTGCAGCGGCTCGCGGCCGCCAACCTCGACGACGAAGCGGCGGACCTCCTGGCGGTGGCGCCCGGCAGCGCCGCGCTGTCGATCGAGCGCGTCGCCTATCGGGCGGGTGGCCAGCCGGTCGAGTTCACCCACAGCTTCTTCCGCGGCGATATCTACGATTTCGTCGCCGAACTGACCCTGGGATAGGTGCGATGCCGGACCAAAGCCGCCCCGCGGCCGAGACCTTCATGGCGGCCGAGATCCGTGAGACGCCGGCCGTGGTCGGGCGGCTGATGGCCGAGCAGGGGCGTCGCATCGCGGATCTCGGCCGCAGGATGCGGGAGCGCGACCCCGCCGTGGTGGTGACCTGCGCGCGCGGCTCTTCCGACAATGCCGCGGCCTCCTTCAAATATCTCTGCGAGATCCTGCTCGGCGTGCCCGTGGCCTCGGTCGGTCCCTCCGTGGCGTCGCTCTACGGGGCTCCCCTGCGGCTCGGCAACGCCGTCGTCGTGTCGGTCTCACAATCGGGCCGCAGCCCCGACATCCTGGCCCTGCAGACGGCAGCGCGCGTGGCCGGCGCTTTCTCGATCGCGGTCGTCAACCAGGACGATTCCCCGCTGGCGCTGGGCGCCGATGCCGTGCTCCCGCTCGGGGCCGGCACCGAGCGCAGCGTAGCGGCCACCAAGACCTGTCTCGCCTCCGCCGTGGCCCTGGCGGCGCTCGTGGCCGAATGGCGCGACGATGCGGGACTGCGAGCCGCGGTGGCGGGCTTGCCGGACGTGCTCGAGCGGACGCTCGGCCGTGATTGGAGCGCCGCGCTCCCCGCCTTCACGGCCGCGTCCTCGGCCTATGTGGTGGGGCGGGGGCCGGCGCTGCCGGTCGCGGCCGAAGCCGCCCTGAAACTCAAGGAGACGGCCGTGCTGCATGCCGAGGCCTTTTCGGGTGCCGAAGTGATGCACGGCCCGCTGCAACTGCTCGAGCCGGGGTTTCCGGTGATGGCCTTCGCCCAGGATGACGCGTCGCGCGACGCCATGCGGGACAGCGTGGCGCGGCTCAGGGCCGCCGGAGGGCGCGTGTTCCCGGTGACGGCGGACGCCGCCGCCGACGGGCTCGCGGCGGCGCCGACCGGCCATCCGCTGCTCGACCCCCTGTCCATGCTGCTCGGCTTCTACGGCTTCGCGGAACGGCTCGCCCGCGCCCGCGGCCACGACCCGGACCGCCCGAGCCATCTGCGCAAGGTCACGGAGACGACCTGATGACGTCGGCGGCCCTTTCGGCGCCCCTGGCTTTGCGCGGCGCCCGCATCTTCACGGGCGAGCACTTCCTCGACCACCACGCCCTGCTGCTCGACGGCGGGCGGATCGTCGACCTCGTGCCCGAGGCCGCGCTGCCGACGGGCGTGAGGAGCGAGGCTCTCGGTGGCGGCACGCTGGCGCCGGGCTTCATCGACGCCCAGGTGAACGGTGGCGGCGGCGTGCTGTTCAACGACGCGCGCACGGCCTCGGGCGCCGCGGCGGTCGCGGCCGCCCATGCGGGTTTCGGCACCACGGGATGCCTGCCGACCTTCATCACCGACCGCCCGGAGCGCCGTCGCGAGGCGGTGGCGGCCGTGCGCGAGGCGATCGCGGCCGGGGTGCCCGGCGTACTTGGGATCCACCTCGAAGGCCCGTTCCTCGCCCTGGCCCGCAAGGGTGCCCACGATCCGGCCCTTATCCGACCCATGGCCGACCGTGACGTCGACGACCTGCTCGACAGCGGCATCGCGACCGTGCTGCTGACGCTGGCGGCCGAGAACGCGTCGCCGGCGCAGATCCGGCGGCTCGCCGAGGGTGGCGTGGTGGTCAGCATCGGCCACAGCGACGCGGCCTACGAGGTCGCGATGGCGGCGGTCGAGGCCGGTGCCACCGGCGTCACGCATCTCTTCAACGCCATGTCTCAGCTCGGGCACCGGGCGCCGGGCGTGGTCGGAGCGGCGCTCGACCACGGCGGCCTCTGGGGCGGCATCATCGCGGACGGGCACCACGTCGACGCTGCGGCGCTGCGGATCGCGCTGCGCTCGAAGCAGGGTCCCGGGCGCCTGTTCCTGGTCAGCGACGCCATGCCGCCCGCGGGCGCGCCGGGCGACGCGTTCACGCTCAGCGGCCGCACCGTCACACGGAGGGCCGGCCGGCTGACCTTCGACGACGGCACGCTGGCCGGGGCGGATCTCACCATGGACGCCGCCCTGCGCTTCACGGTGGAGCACCTCGGCCAGCCGCTCGCCGAAGCCCTGCGCATGGCCAGCCTCTATCCGGCGCAGCTGCTGCGGCTCGATGGCGAACGGGGGCGGCTGGCGCGCGGGTTCGTCGCCGATCTCGTGCTGCTGGGGGAGGACCTCAGGGTCCGGCGCGTGTGGATCGGGGGCGAGGCGCCGCGGCCTGCGTGAACGGAGCGGTGCCGGCTGGATGGTTCGTTCAGTTCGAATCACGCGTTCTGACGAGATCCTGGATGGCGGCGCGTGTGGCGTCGTCGTGCCCGGGCATCTTCTCGGCGCGGGACGGCGATCGTGCCGCCTTGTCGGCAAGCTCGAAGACGTGATCTGCCGATTGTATACGTCGCTCGGCTTCCAGGATCCGCAGGAAATCGAGCGTGCTCAACTCGACGATCCGCTCGCGATCGCGTACGGCGATCCGCTTCAAGACGGCTGTTTCCTCGCAGAGCAATATGCCGCGTTCCGCGCCCAGCAAACGGTCCGGTTCTTCGATGACCTCTACCGCGGCGCGTTCGCCCAGATCGGGTTGCCGAAGGTTTGGAATAGAGGCACGCGCCGCATCGAAGATCTGATAGGCCTTGGTCGGCGCGATCTCGATATCCAAGCGATGCGCTTTCACCCAATCGATGATGTCCTGCGCGCCCAGACGGGCTGCATCGAACGTTGCTTCATGGAGAACAGCATCCGGAACGACGACGTCGGCGGCGACGTAGAGTAGATAATCGAGCACATGCGCGGCCGCCAGGGTAATCAATGGACCTGTGTCGACGACGAAGATCTTGAGGTCACGGGACATGTTTCGGGAACATCCAAGCGCGGGCCCGCGCGAGATCCGCTTCACGCCCCTCGACCGGCGCACGCGGCAGCGGCAGGTTCTCTTCGCCGAGCAGACGCACGACGTCGCCATAAGAGGCGTCGCCGAGCCGGCGGCGGAGCTCGATCGCCGTCATGGCACCCTTCGAATAGGCCACGAGGGCCTGTCTACTTGGTTCGTCCATCATGGGCGGGTCTCTTGCTCCGGTCCATATCGCGTTGGAGCGCGCGCGGATCACCTGAATATCAGTTCGCGGGATCGCCCGCACGGGTCCATCTGGCGGTTCTGCGTCCGCAACGCGAGACGTCGGCGTAGATGGCCGAGACAAGCCCGGCCAGGACGGAATGGCTGTCGCCTCCCCTCGTCTGATCCCGAACCGCGAGGGAGATCGCGGCCGCCCACTCGAACATGCCGCTACCCGCTCATTGACATCGTCTCCGCACGGCCCGACACGTGCCGCCAATAATTGGCGAGATATCGGAAGCATCATGGACCACGGCGCGCTTCAGGCCGTCATCGAGCGGGCCTTCGAGGACCGGGCGTCCGTCGGCCCGGGCACGACCGGCGAGTTGCGTGAGGCGGTCGACCACGCGCTGTCGCTGCTCGATTCGGGCGAGTTGCGCGTCGCCACGAAGCAGGCGGGTGCCGCCGGCCCCGACAGCTGGACCGTGCACCAATGGCTCAAGAAGGCCGTGCTCCTGTCGTTCCGCCTGAACGACATGGCGGCCATCCCGGGCGGCCCGGGCGGCTCGTCCTGGTACGACAAGGTGCCGTCGAAGTTCGAGGGCTGGGGCGCCGACCAATGGGCTGCGGCAGGCTTCCGGGCCGTGCCGAACTGCGTGGTGCGCCGCTCGGCCTATGTGGCGCCAAGTGCCATCCTGATGCCGTCCTTCGTCAACCTCGGCGCCTATGTGGGGGCCGGCACCATGGTGGACACCTGGGTCACGGTCGGGTCCTGTGCCCAGATCGGCAAGAACGTGCATCTGTCGGGCGGGGTCGGCATCGGCGGCGTGCTGGAGCCGCTCCAGGCCAACCCCACCATCATCGAGGACGACTGCTTCATCGGGGCGCGCTCCGAGGTGGTGGAGGGCGTGGTGGTCGGCCAGGGCTCGGTCCTGTCCATGGGCGTCTTCCTCTCGGCCTCGACCAAGATCGTCGACCGCGCGACCGGCCAGGTCCACGCCGGCTATGTTCCGCCCTATTCGGTGGTGGTGTCGGGCAACCTGCCTGGCCGTCCGTTCCCGGACGGCAGTCCCGGCCCGTCGCTCTACTGCGCCGTGATCGTCAAGACGGTGGACGCGCAGACGCGCTCCAAGACCGCCATCAACGACCTGCTGCGGGACTGA
>JAABUY010006962.1_pt1 | contig 10885 bp, 5 predicted proteins | sample 5560271 | NCBI WGS metagenome assembly JAABUY01 (sample SAMN10711886, study PRJNA513374) | rock metagenome | isolation source: Antarctica rocks | place: Antarctica: Victoria Land, University Valley
GGGGCCGGCGCCGGCGATCGGGCCCTCGGGGGTGATGGGAGCGGGCGGGGCCGTCGTTCTCGGCGGGGGCGTCGTTCTCGGCGGCGCCGGCGTGGTCGGCGGCGCCGGCGTGGTCGGCGGCGCCGGCGTGGTCGGCGGCGCCGGCGTGGTCGGCGGCGGCGGCGTGGTCGGCGGCGGCGGCGTGGTCGGCGGCGGCGTGATCGTCGAGACAGGCGGCGGTGTCGAGGTTGAACTGCCTGTGACGGACTCGACCTTGTCGTTCACCGTGCTCTTGGCCTTGTCGGCGGACTGACCGGCAGAGGATGCCAGGCTGTCGGTCGCGTTCTGCACGGCCGGCTTGCCCATCAACTCGTTCACCTTGCCCATGATCTGTTCGTAGCGCTGGGTACCGGCTTTGGCTCCCAGGACGTAGCCGGCTCCGACGCCGACGAGCAGGGTCAACTTCTTGATCATACGATCCTCCTGTGTTGTTGGCGCACTCGCCGAGCCCCTACCCCGAAGCAGAGCCGGTTATCAGGGCCGGCTGCGCTATCGTCGTCGCGCCGGGTGACCGGCACGGTCCCGCGTAGCTCAATTGGCAGAGCATGCGACTGTTAATCGCAGGGTTCCTGGTTCAAGTCCAGGCGCGGGAGCACTTCTGACCTGTGTTCTTCGCTTTCGGACCGCCTCAGCAGCTCGCCGTGTGTGCCAATTTGTGTGCCAGTCAGCTCCATAGGGCGGCGCCCATCCGGTCTGCCGCTTCCTGCGCCAACTCCGGTACGACATGCGAGTAGGTGCCCAAGGTGAGCTGGATCTGGGAGTGACCCAGGATCTGCATCGCGACCCGCGCGGGCACTGCCTGTTGCAGCAGCAGGGTCGCGGCGGTGTGCCGGGCGTCGTGCAGCCGTGCGTCCCGCACGCCCGCTGAGTGCAGCAGGTCCTTCCATGCCTTCCAGTCCCGTCGGGCATCCAGCGGCCGGCCGTTGGGCTGGCAGAACACGAACCCGCCGTCCTCCCACACGCTGCCCGCGGCAAGGCGCTGTTCGGCCTGCTGGGCGCGGTGCTGGCGCAGGGCGTCCCGTAGCGGGTCCGGTAGCTTGATCGTGCGCCGCCCCGCCTTGCTCTTAGGCGGCACCAGGACCAGACCTTTCCCGGTCTGGCGCTGCAGGGCCCACCGCACCGTCAGCGTCCCGGCGTCGAGGTCGATTGCGTCCCACAGCAAACCCAGCGCCTCCCCCTGACGTAGGCCGAGTGCGAGAGCCACCGACCAGCGCGCACCGTTGGGCAGGTGCCGCGCGGCCTCGAGGAGCAGGCGGGCCTCGGCCTTGGTCAGCGGCTCGACCTCGTCGCGCCGAGGTGTGGGCGCGTCCACGAGCGTCGCGACGTTGCGGGCTATGCGACCCCGCTGCATCGCCACCTTCAGCGCCCGCGACAGCACACGGTGGTGCAGCAGGACCGTCGTGGGTGACAGGCCCTCCTGGTCCAGCTGACGGTAGAAGCGCTCGAGGTGCTCGGGTTGGAGACGGTCCAGGCGGAGGTGGCCCAGCTGGGTGGCTATGCGCTTGCCGCAGGTCCGGTAGCCGACCAGCGTGCTGGGACGTACCCGCCGAGCAGCGATGGTGTCCAGCCACAGCGTCAGCCACTGCCCGACGCTGAGGGCGCGACCGTCCGCGAGCACGATCCCGTCCTCGCGTTGCTCCTCCAGCTCATGCACCCGGCGCACGACCTCGGCGCGCTTGTCGGCGGCCACGTGCCGCCGGTCCCGCTGACCGCCGTCCTTCAGGCCCATCGACACGTAGCCGTGCCAGCGACCGTCCGCTCCCTTGCTGATGCTGCTCTCGCCCCGTGCGCGGCGGGTCACCCGGCGCCCTCCTGCTCGTACCGGAGGCCTAGGCGGTCCGGGCCGGCGGTTGGTCGGCGGCGCCCGTCAGGCGGCAGTTGAACCTCGATCCATGACATGTGCTGTCTCCCTTCGTGCTTGCGTTGAAGCTGCGCTGTGCGGCTCCGGGAGCTCTACGTGTACGCCCTACCTCCGACCATCAGCTGGCTTCATCCTGCATGTGGGCGATCAGCTCCGGGAGGGCAGCCGTGGGGATGCGCCGGCAGGTCCCGATCCGCAAGGAGCGAACCTTCCCGTCGCGCATCAGCTGGTATGCCTTTAACCGGCCAATGCCGCGAGCGTTCGCGGCCTCCTCCGGGGTCAGCAGCAGCTTGTCCATGTCGTCCTCCTTGCGTAGGGGCACCGACGCCTGTCGCCGGGGCGTCACCCTGCAGGTGGACTTGGAGGCCTCACTCAGGTGGCCAGGAACCAGCGAAAATGTTGTTCAGAACGAGGAGATCTTTCTCCTGCCTCGCGTGTCCTCGTAGGGATCGCTTGTTTCCTAGAGTCGGCGTCGACCTCTGCAACCTTTGACCTCTACGGTTGCCAGGAAGCGAACCGACCACCCCCTGCCTGGGCGCCCCCGACCGGCTCGACCTGCACCAGCTGCTCGTCGACCTGTACCGCGGGCCTCATGAACGTCCAAGGCCGCAGACCTCGACAATCTCTGGTCCACAGCGGACGGCCGCGACGTCCTGCTCGGCCGGTGCATAACCGAGGCCACCGTCCGCAACGTCATCCGCCTGAACGCCCTCGCCACCGACCCGCCGCTGCCCGCGCGAATCCGCCGCCGCAGCCCTCTTGACCACGTGAGCCACTCGTCCGTCATAAGAGCACCCCCGCTCGCCTACGCCTTCGCAGCCAGCTCGAGGAAGTCCAGCAGACCCGAGCGCGCTAACGCGCCGAGTCCAGCGCGCGGCCGCGCTCGATGAGGCCAGCCGCACCTGACCGCCGGGGCCGGCCGTCGGTAGGGGTTGGCCCGGCCGGTCGCGCTGCACAGTCAGTGAGCGATCGCTTGTACGGACGGGTCCGCTGCTCCCAGGCTGACGGATCTGTGCTGCTCGCCCTCGAGGGGCGGGACTGCCGCCAGGTGACCGCTCAGCCCCGGCCGGTCCTGTCCCTCGTCGGCGACGACCGAGGCTTCGGCCGGAGACGCCGCCCCGCTCGGCGCCGCCCGGGCCAGCCGGCGCACATCCCTCACGGTCAGGTCGACTAGCGACCCGACGCCCTGCGCCGCGACCCCCTCGTCCTCGAGCAGTCGCCGCAGCGCCGCCCCGATCTTCGCGTTCGCGACCTGTACACCCTGTTCGGCCGCCGCTCGCTCCTGTAGCTGCAGCAGCACCTGCGCCGTCGCCTCCTCCACCCGCCGGTCCCGAGCCACCCGGTCCTGGTCCAACGCCGACCGACGCTTCCGCGCCTTCGCCATCGCCTGCTTCCTGCTCGACACCTTCGACGCCATCTCAGCCCACTTCCACGCGTCCGGCAGCGACCCCAGCGGCCGCCGCTCACGTCCGGCACACCACCAGAGCCCTCCGACGCGACCCGGGTCGCAACAACCACTCAGACCCAACGCCTCCTGACACCCGCAGCCCCCCGGACCGCGCCGACCCCTCCGACGTCCGCCCGGCAGCGCCGCCTCCGACCCCGGCACGACCGACTTCGCCACCACCGACCCCGGCCCGCACCGCAACAGCCCAATCGAAGACCTCCGACCCGACACACCTCTTGCAACCTGGTCACGAACAGGTCACAGCGGCTGATCGTGGGCCCGGTCTGCGTCGGGGGTACGCGGCACGGTCGCGGGGTGATGTCGCTGCACAAGCTCACCGCGGGGGACGGCTACACCTACCTGACCCGTCAGGTGGCCGCCTGCGACGCGACGCACCGCGGCCGGGACGGCCTGAGCGACTACTACTCCGAGAAGGGCGAGAGCCCCGGCGTCTGGCTCGGACACGGAGCGGACGGGCTGTCACAGTTCCTTGCACCGACCGAGACGATGACCGCCACGTCACCGCTGGGGCGCGAAGCACTGGCAGCAGCACCTAGTGCACCTGCAGCAGCCGCTGCAGCAGCCGCCTGGGTGGGGGCGCACGTGGCCACCGGGACGGGCCTGGCTGGCCGGCAGGTCAGCGAGACGCAGATGCTGGCGCTGTTCGGGGAGGGCCGGCACCCGGACGCCGACGCGATCGAGAAGCACCTCATCGCCGAAGGGCACAGCGCCCGGGTGGTGCTCGCGGCGACCCGGCTCGGGTCGCCGTACAAGCTCGTGAACGGCCCCGGCGGGTTCCGCGTCGAGCTCGCCCGCCGCTTCGAGCAGGCCAACGCCGACGCGGGGCTGCCGCGCGACTGGCCGATCCCGGAGGCCGAACGGGCCGCGATCCGCACCGCCCTTGGGCGGGAGATGTTCACCGCCCAGTACGGGCGGGCGCCGACCGGTGCCCGGGAGCTGTCGGGTTTGTTGGCCCGCGCCAGCCGGCAGCAGAGCACCGCCGTCGCCGGCTACGACCTGACGTTCACCCCGGTCAAGAGCGTCAGCGCGCTGTGGGCGCTCGCGCCGCGACAGGTCGGGCAGGCCATCGAACGCGCCCACTTCCAGGCCGTCGAGCAGTCCCTGACCTGGCTGGAACAGAACGCCGCCTACACCCGCCTGGGCCGTGGGGCGGTGCGCCAGGTCGAGACCCGCGGGCTGATAGCGGCTGCGTTCACCCACCGTGACAGCCGCGCCGGGGACCCGAACCTGCACACCCACGTCGCGGTCAGCAACAAGGTCCAGGTCGCCGACACCGCGGCGGCCGGAGCGGACGCCGGCCGGTGGTTGGCTTTGGACGGCCGGCCGCTGCACAAACTCACCGTCGCTGCCTCCGAGCGGTACAACACCCGCCTGGAAGCTTTGCTGCGCGACACGCTCGGGGTGGAGTTCACCGAACGCGCCGGCGAGCAGGGCAAACGAGCCGTCCGGGAGATCGTCGGGGTAGATGCGCGGCTGCTCAACACCTGGTCCGCCCGCCGGCTGATCGACGTCCGGCGCGGTGAACTCGCCGGGCAGTTCCAGGTCCGGCACGGCCGCCCCCCCGGGCCCATCGAGGCCCTCAAACTCGCCCAGCAGGCAACACTGGAAACCCGGCAGGCCAAGCACGCGCCGCGCTCCCACGCCGAGCAACGGCAGGTGTGGCGCGGCGACGCGCTACGCGTCCTCGGCACACCGCAAGCCCTGTCCGCGATGCTCGACAGTGTCCTGCACGGCCTACGGGCCCGCCGTCACGAGCACCCGGACCGGCAAGGGCGCCCCGCGGTCCGGGCTGTGGACACCCCGAGCTGGGTCGCCGACACCGCCGAGCAGGTCCTGATCACGGTGCAGAGCAGCCGCGCGACCTGGCAGCAGGCACACGTCCGGGCTGAGGCCGAACGGGCCGTCCGGACCGCGAACCTGCCCCTGGCCCGGGTTGATGCCGCCGTGGAACGGATCGTCGCGGCGGCCCTGTCCCCGGCCTGCTCCCTGCCGCTGGGGGTGCACGAGCCGGTCAGTGAGCCCGCGACGCTGCGCCGCCGGGACGGGACCAGCGTCTACACCACCGCCGGCGCGCAGCTGTTTACCAGCCCCGCGGTCGTCGCCGCCGAACAGGTGCTGCTCGGCCTCGCGGGTCGGACCGGTGGGCGGGTCGTCAGCGCCGAAGCCCTCGAGCTGGCGCTGCTCGAGGCCGCCGCCCGCGGCACCAGCCTGAACCCCGGGCAGGTCGCGTTGGTCCGCGAGTTTGCTGGCAGCGGCCGGCTCACCCAGCTCGCTCTGGCCCCGGCCGGGACCGGTAAGACCACCGCCATGGCAGTGCTGGCCGCCGCGTGGCGCGGCGACGGCGGCCACGTCATCGGCCTTGCGCCGTCCGCGGCGGCGGCCGCTGTGCTCGGCCAGGAGATCAGCAGTGACACCGCCGGCGGCGCCGCGGCCACCGACACCCTGGCTAAGCTGATCTTCTCCCTCGACACCCTGGACCCCCAGGCCGGCCGGGCCCCCCGCACCTCAGGGCCGGAGCTGATGCAGCGCGGGCCGGTGCCCGCCTGGGTGCACCGGATCGGCCCGGACACCCTGGTGATCCTGGACGAGGCCGGGATGGCCGGCACGGTCGAGCTGGCCCGGGCCGCCCAGTGGCTCACCGACCGCGGCGCCGTCCTGCGCCTGGTCGGCGATGACGCGCAACTGTCCGCCGTCGGCGCGGGCGGGGTGCTGCGCGACATCGCCGAGACCGCCGGCGCGCTCACCCTGTCCCAGGTCGTGCGGTTCACCGACCCCGCCGAAGGTGCGGCGAGCCTGGCGCTGCGGGCCGGCCAGCGGGCCGCGATCGGCTTCTACCTCGACCACGACCGGGTGCACGTCGGTGACCCGGCGACCGGTGTGGACGCCGCCTACAACGCCTGGGCCGCCGACCGCAGCGCCGGCCTGGACGCCCTGATGCTCGCCCCCACCCGGGCCGTCACCGCCCAGCCCAACGCCCGCGCCCGCGCCCGCGCGCTCGCCACCCTCAACCGCACCGGAAGGCCCGCCGACCGAGAAGTGCGGCTGTCCGACGGCAGCGCCGCGAGCGCCGGCGACACCGTCGTGACCCGCCGCAACAACCGCCGCCTGGCCCTCTCGGCCACGGACTGGGTGAAGAACGGGGACCGCTGGCGGGTCCGGGAGGTTCTGCCCGGTGGGGCGCTGATCGTGCAGCACTACGGCACCGGCCGGGTCCTGACCCTGCCGGGCGACTACGCCCGGCGGCACGTCGCGCTGGGTTATGCCAGCACCGTGCACGGCGCGCAGGGCAGCACCGCCGACACCTGCCACACCGTCGCGACCGGCGCGGAGGACCGCCAGCTGCTGTATGTCGCGATGACCCGCGGCCGCACCAGTAACCACCTGTACCTGGCCACGGCCGGCGACGGTGATGAGCACAGCGTCTTGACCCCGGACGTGCTGCTGCCCCCCACCGCGGTCGACCTACTGACCCGCATCGTGGACCGCGACGGCGCCCAGGTGTCGGCGACCACCGCCCAGCGGCAGCTTGCCGACCCCGCCGTCCGGCTCGGCGCTGCCGCCAGCAGCTACCACGACAGCCTGCACGTCGCCGCCCTCGCCCGGCTCGGACAGGGCGGCGTCGCGGCGCTGGACCGGGCCGCCGAGCAGGTGCTGCCCGGGCTCACCGACGCCCCCGCCTGGGCCAACCTGCGCGCCAGCCTGGCCCTGCACGCCGCCACCGACACCAACCCCGCCGCAAGCACCGACCCGAGCCCCGACGGTGCCACTAACCGGCAACTGCGGGCCGTTCAGGCCGCCGCCCGCGTGCTGCACCGCGCGCTCGCCCACGGCCAGGTCGACAGCGCCGCCGACCCCGCCGCGGTCCTGGACTGGCGCCTGGACCTCACCAACTCCAACCGGCCACCGGCCAGCCAGCAGACCCCCGGCCCGCTTAGGTGGCTGCCGGCTATCCCGCACGGCCTGGAGACAGATCAGACGTGGGGGATCTACCTGCAGGCGCGGCACGGCTACACCAGCTACCTCGCCGAGCAGGTCGCCGACCGAGCCCGCACCTAGACCCCCACCAGCGCCCCTGCCTGGGCCGCGCCGCTGCTCGGCGCCCACGAAGCGAGCGACCTGGTGGCCGACCTGGCGGTGTGGCGGGCCGCGAACAACGTCGACGACAAGGACCTGACCTCACCGGCCCGCAGCGGCTGCCCACCCCCGACCGGCGGGCGCAGCAGGCCCTGAACGCCAGGGCCGCCCGCGCCCTGGGCGACCCCGCCGCCACCGCGAACCGGTGGCGCACCCTGGCCCAGCAGGTCGAACCACGACTGCTCGCCGACCCGCACTGGCCCGCCGTCGCGGACAAGCTCGCCGCCGCCGACCGCGCCGGCATCAACATCACCGCCCTGGTCACCAGCCTGGTCCGCAACCCGCGCCACACCGACACCGCCGCCGTACCAGAACCTGAGCCGGGGCTCGCAGCGCCGGGGCACCAGGCGCGCCCGCTGCCCGATGAGATGCCCGCCGCCGCCCTGTGGTGGCGACTGTCCCGCCACCTGGCACCGGCCGCCCTGTCCGCGCAGGCCGGCGACCTCGGCGCCGCCAGCCCCGCCTCCCCCAGCGCCCTGCGACCGGCCTGGACCGGCCACCTCGGTGTCCTGCTCGGCGGCGACCTCGCTGCCCGCGTCACCGCCGACCCCGCCTGGCCGGCCCTGGTCGCCGCCGTCACCCACGCCACGGACGGCGGATGGACCGCCGAGCAGGTCCTGGCCACCGCCCACGGACTGCTCCCGTCCGGCGCCAGCCACGACCCCACCGACGCCGGCCCGGGCACCCGCAGCAGCCCGGCCAGCCCTCGGCCGTCGGAGTTGGCCACAGCCCTGGTGTGGCGGGTCGCGATGCTCAGCGACGGACCCCAAGACGAACCCGCCGGCATGCCCCACGCCCCTTGGGTTCCCCCCGCCGGCGCCGGGCACAACGCCGACCCGTCCGCCTACCAGCGGGCGCGTGTGGATCCGTACGAGCTGGAGCTGCTCCCACCCGAGGACCTCTACGAAGGACTCGACGACAGCTACGACTACGGCCCGGACCACCAGGTCGCCGACCTCGCAGACCTGCTGCCCCATGTTGACGCGAGCGAGGTCGGTGAGGCGCTGCCGGACCAGGACGATCACTGGCTGGCCAGCCTCGCCGACCAGCAGCCCCCCCACCACCGGGACGCGGACCGTGAGCAGGACCTGGACCGCGACCTGGACCGCGACCTGGACCTGGACCTGGTCGACGTCGACGATAGCGACCAGGTGCCGTCCTGGCTCCCGAGCGCTGTCGACGCTGGGCAGACCGCCGGGCAGGCGCAGCTCTGGCAGCCCCCGCGACGTGCCGGCAGGGCCCCGGACGCGGCGACCGGAGCGCCGACGGCAGCAGACGAGGCTCCTGCCACCCCGGCGGCGTTGGTCTGTCGCGAGCGGCTGCTCGAGCTCAACGCGCAGGCCCTGGCCTTTTACAGCGACGCCTACCGCGGCTCGTGGGCGCAGCAGCACCTACAGCAGCGCCTGGGCACCGACCTGATCGATGATCTCCGCTTTACCCCCGGCTACGCCCCTGCCGGCTGGACCCACCTGGTCGAGCACCTACGCGCGGGCGGCGCCACCGACCCCGAGCTGCTCCAGGCCGGCCTGGCATCCCAGGCCCGCACCGGCCGGCTCATCGACCGGTTCCGGGACCGCCTCATCCTGCCGATCCAAACCCTGGACACCACCACCACCACCGGGCAGAGCAGGGGAGCAGGCACCAGGCCCCCCGACGCCGGCCAGGTCGGTGCGGCGGCGCCCGCTGTGCCGGTTTTGCAGGTGGTCGGGTTCGTCGGCCGCCGTCACCCCGACGCCGTCGACGGACCGGCCGGGTCCCCGGCCGGCCCGAAGTACCTCAACACCGCCGACAACCTGGTGTTCAGCAAAGGCGCCCAGCTGTACGGGCTGGCCGAAGCAGCCCAGGCACTCGCCGCCGGCGCCACCCCGGTCCTGGTCGAGGGAGCCCTGGACGCGCTCGCTGTCACCCTGGCCGCCGACGGGGACGCGGTCGGCGTCGCGCCGCTCGGGACCGCGTTCACCGACGCCCAGGCCGACACGCTGCGCCCGTACCTGCCGGCCGCGGCCGCCTGCGACGCCGGCGACCAGGAACCCCCGGCGGCCGGCGTCGTCGTCGCTACCGACGCCGACGCGGCAGGGCGCAAGGCCGCCGACCGCGTCTACTGGCAACTCGTCGCCCGCGGCGGCAACCCCGGCCACCTCGCGCTACCCGAGGGGCTCGACCCCGCCGAACTGCTCACCACCGCCGGCCCCGGCGCCTTGCGCGAGGCCATCACCGCCGCCCGGAGCAGCGACTCGACCTTGGCCCGGCACCTGGTGACCGACCGGGTCGCCAGCTACGCCGACCGGCTGCGCACCGCTGAAGGCACCGTCCACGCGATCCGCTCCGCCGCCAAAGTCATCGCAGCCCTACCGCTCGACCGCTGGGCCGCGCACATCGCTCACCTCGACACCCTCGTCGACGTCGCCCCCGGCATCACCGGCCTGGAGGTCCTGGACGCCGCGCTGGCCTGGGCCGCCAACAACCAGCCGGACCCGTTCGGTATCCCCGCACCGACCATTAGCCCCATCCGCACCGACCGCACCCGCACCAGCACGCCCAGCCCCCAGCAGAGCGCCGACGAAGCACCCGCACCCACAGGGGTGTCCGCGCACGTCGGCACCGCGCCCGCCTCCGGCCCCGCCGCGGAGCCCGAGGTCACCTCGGGCTGCCCGATGGTTACTGCTGAGTGGGCGGCCGGGTCGTGGCACGACGTCGGGGTCGCCGTCGACTCGCGCCTGGTGACCGACCGGTACTGGCCTGCGCTCGCGGTCGCCCTGGAGCGCGCCTGGCGCGCCGGTTACGACGTCCAGCAACACCTGCCGCGCCTGGTCGGCGAACAACCCCTCGCCACCGACAGCCCCGCCTACGACCTGCAGTACCGCGTGATCCGCGAGTGCCCCGACGCCCACCCCGGCGTCTCTGCCCAGACGCAAGGCAACACCGACCGGCGCCTGGCCGCCGAAGCCGTCGCGGCCCAGGCCCAGCCCAGCATCGACGAACTACGTCTCGACCCTCACCGGCAGGCGCCCCCCCAGCCGCGACCGGGTCGGTGATGACCCCGAAGTGTCAGGCCGGTGCGGAAGTTCGGAGCGCCGCCTCGGCGGAGACGACGTGGTCGCGTTCCTAGGCTGAGTGATGCGCCGAACGAGAAGGAAGTTCTGGACGAGTTCGGTCGCCGGCATCAGCCGCGGACGGGTGGTGCGACATGCGGTTGGCTCTGCGCGGGCGCAACGCGCCGACGCACTCGCACACCACGTCTCAGCCGGCGCGGCGTTCTAGGTGACTGGTGTCTTTCGCCGCGTGGCGGTGCGACCGCTTTCGTGATCGTTTCGGAAGAATGCTGTTGCTGGTGAGGCTTTCTTCCCCTGGGGCGTGGCATGACGTTGGGTCTGGCGGAGCGT
>JAABUY010006967.1_pt1 | contig 10881 bp, 8 predicted proteins | sample 5560271 | NCBI WGS metagenome assembly JAABUY01 (sample SAMN10711886, study PRJNA513374) | rock metagenome | isolation source: Antarctica rocks | place: Antarctica: Victoria Land, University Valley
GGTTAGCTTATGTTCTCCTGAGTCATATAGATAGCCGGCTCTTCCCTTCTAGATACTTTCCTTCCTTAGCATTTATATACTCGTTACATTACACCCATATGACTCGCTCTATGCTGGCCCCTAACATAATGAGTGTATTATTAATACATCGAGAGAAGATATACTTTGTCAGCGCGTGTAAGTGACGTGTCTGCTGAAACGATCGTATAACTTACGATGATCAAATATATATTCTGAGGCTCGCGTAAGAAATACGTAGAGTCGTTGTGAACAGCGACGAATAGATGCAACGTGACGAGTGCAAAAGACATAATTTCTGCGAAGAAATGAATTCGTCGATAGCTGAACAGTGACAGACTCAGTAGATTGACTAAGAAGCTCAGATGAAGATCAAAGAAAAGCGACATCATGTTGATGATCGAAAGAATTTCTGCTCTGTCTTCTACTTCATTGAACGAAGTCACACGAAACGTGACGCAGAAGACGTTGAGTGATATGTATAAGAGCTGAAGAAGAACGTCGACGAGAGTTCACGAGTCTAGAGAACGATGACGTCGAACGATAAATAAATAGATGAGATACTTGAATATAATAATGACAATCGATTGAAGAATTCACTGAATGAACGAAAAGCCTTGAATAATTATCAAAACGAGAAAGACGTCGTCTGCGACGATGACATAGATTTGAGCGATCTTCATGATCAAGTGATGATGTGCGATGAGAAGACAAGGAAAGCTGATGCGAGTAATATGACGAAGAGATGAAATTACGAACATTGACTATATAGCGAAGAGCAGTAGAAAATACTCAGAGTGTCGACAAATCTAGAGTTCAGAATCGACTGAAGAAGAAGACATCGAAAATGAATGTATAGCTGACATTCTACTTCAGTTCTGACACTCTGCTTCAATTCTGACATCTTGCTACTCTGCTTCAATTTTGATACGATGCGTTATGATCTGATAATTCGACTCTTCTAGGTAATGTTTTCTAGAAGAATTCATTGCAGCTAGAAGTAGTCAGAAGTCGATATTGAATCGATAGAAATCAATCAGAATTAGAGATTCGTGAGAGAATGAGTATGAAGTTAGAACAATGACTCATCTGTGTCGTGAGTTTGTTGATATCGGATCAAAATCAACGTCTGCATCATCACATGAAGTGCTATAACGAATCAAGAATATGATACATGTATTGAGTAATATAGAAGATCAATGAATCATACTAGTAGCAAGAAATTGCGATCTACGACTTCATCGTATAAAATCTACGCGAAGAGACTTGAGTGATAGATATTAACAAGAGAAGATCATCGCTCTTTCAATTATTGAGAAAAGCATGCTTCAAAAGTTAGGGTAGTCGACATCTAGAGAGGTTCAAACTGATCTGCAAAAGCTTCTCTGCGAAAGCAGACTTAATCTTCGACAAGAATTCTTTAGTCGTCGAGAATCAACGACGTAGATCGTTTGCATCGATGATCTTATCGCTCTTTCTACGCTTTTTCAACAATTGCATCATAATGTCTTCTATCGTCTGCACATCCGAATGATTGATATTGTCTTCTTTTGATATGATCGTACAGCACTTCTGCACATCAATCTTGACGTGATCGTCATTATTCAACAGAATATTCGAACAGATGATATTGTCATGAACTATGTTCTTAGACTCAAGAAATTCAATACCACTCAACATCTGTATTCGTCAACTCAGACATTTGAGTCAAACGAGCTGAAGTCTTATCTGTTCGACTATTGCTGTCACGTGAGCCTCTTGAGGATGAATAGATGCCGCGACGACTTGAACCAGGGAAATTGACATATGCTCAAGAACGATATAGAGATCGGCTTCGAATTCGTAAGTCTCGATGCATTTGACGAAATACTGTCTCTGAATCTGAAGAAGTCTAAAGAGATTTTCACTTCTGCTTGAGTCTGAGAGCTTTCTGATCGCGACTACTTCTGAAGCTGATCGATCTTCTGTTGCAGTCATTTTAGAAGCCGAGCGTTTCTTCTTCGCTATCGTGATCAGGCCATCGATTCTGAGGTTATAGTCTTCGTCGTACGTGCGTCAAGGGAATTCGTCTTTCACTCTCAAAGACGTATCTTGCCACGCTTCAGGCCTTGCTGAAGCTGAAAGATTCTGATGCATAGGCTCGGATGCGAATGCAATCTCGACGTCATCAATGTCGAAGTTTCTTCTCTTTCCGTTGAACTTGTCAGTAGCGTCATCCCTTTCAGTTGATACTTCGGCAGAAGCACGTTGACGAGAAGAATGCAGATCGTTCGAGGGAGAGAGCTTCGACTTTCGAGTCTCTTGCTCAACGTCAGACCTCGTAGAATCTACAGGTTTTCGGTTCGCAGAGCCAGCGATATCATTCTGCGAGATCGACGAACCTTGAGTATTTCTACTTGCAGATGACACATTGTTCAAAGAGAGTGAGTTGACTTCACGAGGGTTTAGATTAATCTGCGTATATCGCTTGTTAGAGTGAAAAGTCATTCTGAATGTCGCGAGACGAAGTACTCTTAGTGATCATCAAACGAAGATGATTGAAAAGACGGTAAAGCAAGGGGACGAAAAGTACGAAGGGAAAAATGTGCATGAAATGTTCGAAATACGATGAAAGATTGAAGACTATACTGTCTCATTGAAAGCGCAGCAGAATGTCACTTGATGATCAAGTGACATTCATTTCTGACGTTCTGAGTCGTCAATTGCGACGATGTGCTCATTTCTCACGAGGCATTGGTCATCGATTCTCTTCAACCCTAGTCGTAAAGTCTCAATGATAATGTCTTGATGCTGACGCTTCTCTTCTGTGAACGACGATTGTGATGCTGACGATTCAACGATGCTCTCGTGATGCAGCGTACTCAAGTGCAAGACCAAGAAGAAAGTCTTCAACGAGAGAAACGCATCAAGTACAAAGGTTCGGCACGAATCAGGCTCGAGCATATCAATTTCTCGAAAGACGAACTCGAAGTGCTCGACAAATTCATCGTCAAAAATTTGATATTGATTTTTGAAGAGAAAGACTGCTTTCAACAAGATAGTCGACATCACGTGCTCGTCGTGATCGATCGAGAACAGTTGAATCTCGCTCTTCACACTTCTGAAATCTCTTTCAATCTTTTGCTCGACAACGCGCAGACTGAATGGTCTGAGCTGCGATTTTCTTTCGATTTTCGACTTGAATGTCTTCATGATCGACATCGAGTTCAGACGGAAAGAGAGATGATTTCTTCCCAACTTTGATGAATCGTGAATCTGTATCTAGTCAATATAACGAACTGATTCTTGACTGAGCAGAGCATAGCATTTCTCACTGACGCCTTCAGATTTGAACGACGATCTGAGAATCTTGCTGATCGAGCAATTGTCTAACGAGAAGATATCTTCTGACGATGAAATATATCGCAAGATCCGTCAACACTGTCTCAAGTCACTCGCAGCGACTCAATGATGAGCATGTCTGACGAAGAACAAGCAATACGAGCTGAAGAGACTGCTGCGAAGAAACGACTTTACAGCGATCTTCGATGCACTGTTGAATATTTCAGGTCTGTGACGAGATGAAATGCGACTGAGCATGACGAAAGACATGATGAGTTTGAAGTGCGACAAGATAGAGCATCGTTCTTATACTTTTGAAGCTCACTGAACTGTTAAGCTACAGAAGATGTTTCACTGTCTCGATCACGTGAGAACATTCTGAGCAGACCTGTTTCGACATGATAAGCGCGATATGCAAAAGATGAATTATGTTACGATGAAGACGTTGAAACTCAAAGCATCGGGCACATTCACATTCGACACTATGAATCTGTTTCATCAACTGAAAAAGGGGGAAATATTCGACGCATTCAACATGAATCGTCGCATGAAGATCTGAACGAAGTTACACGCATGAAAGAGTCTCGTCTTCACTCTTTAAACTTTCTTCGAAAACTTCAAATACATCGAAGCATGCGTCAATTGTGTGAAGAATTTGATAACGATGCCTTTTAGAAGAACGTTGTATACGACGATAGCACGAAGCTTTTTCGAAACGATTCAGACAAGAGATAAATACATTATTCAGAAGCGAAATCGATCTTCGCTTTAAGATCTAGCAACACGCAAGATCGCGTAGCTCTACACTATCGAGAAATATTTCTCTACGTTATGCGACATCTTCGTGAGTTGTCATCGGGATCGACGAAGGTGAAGCTCAAACCGACAGAAAGAAAAAGTCGAATGACGAAGAATCTCGATAAATTCGCACTGTATGAACTTGTCGACTTGACCGAGCGACTCGAATTCAAGTCGATCGAGATCAGCGATTTGAAGGCGAAATATTTCAGTCATGCAAACGTACGATCACAGTCTAGATCATCGAAGTCTACTTTCGTCGTGAACGAATCTGAGAAGTGCTCGAAGAGAAGATGTGCATGTTCTTATGATCTGATCTATGAGCAGAGCAGAGAGTTTTTTTTCCTCGATAACATGCACAGCACAGACAGAAGTCAAGAAAGCAGCATTCAACTCGTTTTCGTGAGAAGATCGATTTATCTGACTTACTTCGACAGAATATTCGATGATCATGATAGCGAAGAATATGCATCTCAAGAGCAATCAAACGCGAAGAAAACGCGAGAGAATCGAGATCATGAGCAAGCGAAGAACAATGAGAAGCAAGATGGCATAAACTCAGAGAATACAAGCGAATGACAAAATTATATGAATCAGCTTGAAGACAGTTCACTTCGCTCACAGAATCTTCATGAATCTCAATCAATGAACAACGTCGAAGAGCTCACGTCGTATGACGACGTCGAAGAATGAGATTCTCTCGCGTCTTCTATAATTTCATCAAGTTTTTATTCAGACGAAGTCTTGCTTGAGGAATGATTACTTGAAGAAGATTCACTCAAAGAAGAAACTTCGCTTCAGGCAATAGCTTCAGCGCGCATAGAAACTACAAAAAAGAACGAACTTTCTCAAGATCGATTTAAGTTTATCTTTTGTCAAGAAAACGATTGAATTTCGATGAAACAATATTCTTTTGATTCATTTCTTTTCTCTTTGATGAAGCTCACAGCAAAGAAGCACGCGAGTGAGAAACAATATTTATTCGACACAGCTCTTTGATCGTTGCATCTCTTGAACTGCTTTGAAGCTGCTATGACTTATGACTCACATGTCATTCTTGTATTTTCAGCAGAAAGAATTCATAATGATCAACATATCGCGACATCTGCTTTTCAATTGAGCGATAATGTCAGATCGTTGAAAGATAACATGAGAAAGAGAGCTGTCAATAATGACATCTTCAAGAAAGATCACATACGAAAGAAACAAATTGTGTAAATCTCAAATGTTTCTTTTACGTGCCTTCACATTCTTTGCTATAGTTCACTTTTCAAATACATCTGCTGCTATCAACACAATCTGTGACCCTCTTCAACAAATCGTATGTGCGTCAGTAAGCGATCGCGTGAAGTGTCTCATATATAGCATTAACCCAAGAAATGACTTCTATGACTGATATCTAGAATGTCACAAAAAGTCGACTGACGCAATCTCATCGCTCTAAGTATCTGAATTTGACCGAGCGTTCGAGGTGAGACGAGGCAGTGCTTACGATCTCGCAACGTCTCGCTCAAAGATTTAAACCATTCATTCAAGAAGTTTATCGTCACAGCTTTACCCTTACTTCTCACTTCTCAGTCTCAAGTTCGAAGCTCGATCAACGTTCTCAATACTGCATCGATCGCATCACTTCTTCTATCTCTTTGACTCGTTCGTCAAAGTTTGCGATCGACAGGCTTAAAATCTCTGCTAATTCCTTCAGGCGATTCTTCTCGACAGCAAGCTTTCTCAACAACATTCTCTGCATCTTCAGCATGCATTCTTTCATGTCTAGTGCTTTCGAGAGTTCCGGGTTCAAGGCAGATAGACGTTCGCGTCGCTTCGCCCAATTTTGGCAGCGAAGCTTTTTCCCTTCTTGAACTTTCTCATCTTGAGTGATCAGCAATTTTCTTCGAGGACGATTCGTCTTTCCGGGTACTGTTGCGGATCTTCGTTCTCTACTTGCGTTGAGCTCAAGGTTCGAGCGCAATGAGTGACCCTGGCATGATGAATGTGGCTGCAACACGCTGGTGAATCCCGCCATGTCAAACTTGTGAAAGCAACTCGTAAAGTAGATCTATGCAGCTTTGACTCTGATGACGTCTATTCTCGAGAATACAGTTGCTCGACATTCGCTTCTGAAGCATTCACTTCTGAAGCATTCACTTCTGAAGCATTCACTTCTGGCTTGAGCATTCATTTCTTATCTCTGTTTCAACTTCTGATTCGTGGGCCTGTTAAAAATGAAGAGGCTTTGACGTTGTATAGTCGAGCATAAGCAGAGCGACTAGTTGCTGTTCTATTCCGTGCTGCGAGAAACTAGTAGTGGCACGAGCCGAACTCACTTTGATGAATCGAGACTCTCAGAGCTCATATTCCCGGAGTGCAATTTAATTGCATATGTAAAGGCTTGACATCTCTCAAAGTGCTTAGCGTCACACGCCTTTGAGTCACGAACGCATGAAAAGCCAAATGTGGTGTTTGTGGTGGGGTGAAAAGGCCTCAGTCGCTTATGCTATCATGACTTCTCGCACATCCTGGTGCTAATGGCTCGAATATAGCCCTAATGTAAGGCTAGCCCTAGGGGTCACTGGAGAATATCGTGACACCTACTTGGTCTATCAGAGAGTTAATACATAGCGTGCGAGAGCAATACGTTAGTTTCTTCACGTCGCTCTAATCATTTAGGTACTATGGCAGCTCTGAAGACAGTATCTTACTCAACGCTTTTAAATCACAGTTAATCAATCAATCGATCAAGATGATTCTTTACTTAAGATAAAGCTTACTTCAAATTTTACGAAGCTTTCTTCACCTTTTACGCTTATTCGTAAACAATTAACTTCAGAGCTGTCATAATAAATCGTTGAAGCGGCGTGAAGAATACAGCGCTTTGCTTCCGTACGCTAGGGTTTAACTCCCTGAAGGACGAGTATGTAGACTTCTAAACTACCACGAATTCGAGGGAATTTCCGATATAATACGCAATCGCCGTAGTCAGATCTCGCGCCGAGCGTAATTCATAAGAGCAAGAGTATCGTAGATAGATTTTTAGTATTTGGCGTGATGTTTTTGAAAAGTGCAAACGTGTAAATGCAACTAAGCCCCTTTGAATTAGCTGTCTTGCTTACATACGTAGATTTCATTTACACGTCTGAGGGCACGAACCCGAATTACAGTCAGATATTCAACAAATCTGAAATAATACCGAACTTTGTCGATCGCCTTACCTGATGCAATAAAGTACAAGCGTTTTATTGAATTAATTACATTTTGTTCGCGTCATTCACTCGACTTATCTATGTATTAAAAATTTACCTACTCACCAGTCATCACCCTACATGCTCATCATCCTACTCACCACCCTACATGCTCATCACTCTACTCACCACCCTACATATCACCCTACTCATCACTCTACTCACCATCCTACATGCTCACCACCCTACTCACCACCCTACATACCACTCTACTCACCACTCTACTCACCATTCTACTCGCTTCAAAACATGCTTCAAAATTGCTTCAAAACATGCTTCACGCGACACGTTCGAATAAGCGTCATTCGCTTCATGGCCTACTTCATAGTATGCTTCATACATGCTTCATAGCACATGCTAATTAGCTCAATAGAAAGCATCCTTCATGGCTCGATACCAAATTCTCTACTAAATTCCCTACCAAACGCCCTACCAAATTCCCTACCAAACGCCCTATCGAATTTCCTACCAAAATCCCTACCAAACTCGATATCAAACTCTCTACCGACCTTTCTACCAAACTTCCTACATGCGTCGATCGAGCGCATAACACACGTCAAACAGTGCTTTCTACATGGCTTTCTACCAAGCTTCGAATTGCTTCATGTTCAAGGATCAAATTTGATCTCTATCGAGAGTCTATCTATCTATCTACTGAGAGTCTATCTACCTAATAAACGATCGAGTCGTTACAGAACCATATTTCAACCGTTGAAAAGTCTTCAAACTATACTCGAACAGTCGATCGAGCAGCTGAACTCATCGAGCAATGAAAAATGAACCTAGCATATTTTTGAAAATTTGGGAAATGATGTTGGAAATTTGAATAAAAACCAGATCATCATGGCGCAACAGAGATTATACTCAATTATTCGCGAGATATGTATCTAGAATTTATGTCAATAGATAGAATAGATATACTAGTATTGATTGCAGTTGTCGCTATCGAAAATATATATGTGTTGCGTTGATGATCGCGTCTGAAAGATGAATGTTGATGATTTTTAACGAAATGTCAAAGATTTGTATGGGCGCGCATCAAAACAATTGCCGATCTAGCAAAAATACGGCGCGATGCACTCAGACGTGTTACTCGTAGGCTGCGAAGTCATTCAGAGGGTTCCTAACCCAAAGGGGCTTAGGGGAAGAGGTTAACCCGAAGGGGCTTAGCCACGGAAACACGTCTGAGGTTCTGAGGCAACACTGAGACAAGAGCCTCGTATCAATTAGTAAGCAAGAGACCACGCTAACTCGCTACACGTATGCACGGGGTTTTCGCGCACACTGGGTTTCAGCGCACGCTAACTATGACTAATTATTTTAGTGCCCTTTTTAGTACGCTAAACTCTATACTATCTGTAATTAACCTTTCTAGGTTAGAATGCGCGGAAACCCAGTGTGCGCGGAAACCTCGTGCATACGTGAAATGAACGCTTACGTAAACATACGCTACTAGCTTAAACAGTATCAAAATGTAAAGCGAGCGATCTTTATCGAAGCTGTCGTGCACGTTCTCCAAAGGAATCGCAAAGCTTTAACTTCAATGACAAGAAATGTTTCTATCTCATGCGAGGTTGAGATGTGGTGGGATGTGAAAGGTTTATAGCTGCAGATGTCCAATATCATTCGACAGAAGTGATCACGAATAGCGACGACGTGTAACACGACGCTTCAAGGGAGGCTTTTCCTCTGCGGCAGACAGACATCTTATCTTCGTGGAACGTAGCAAAGGCGCGTTCTTCTTGTTATTATCGCCATCGGGTTTCTCTTCTTCATCGTTCGTGTCCGCCTCTTTGTCGTCCCACTGGTTTTCCTTGTTCTTACCGGCTGAGAGATGAGGCTTAATATCTTTGCGACCTATGCCTTTGAAGTTATGCATCTGCTGAGTTGTCAAGTACCTGTTTTAGTCAGTCAGCTTAGTATGATAGCTGTGTGGCACGTGAATAGAAGGCATTTTGTTCAATCCTGTTGTATGAATCATTTTTGGTGTACATCACAAGCTTTGAAATATGAACAGATTGAAGCTGGCTCTTTGCTTAATTTTTGATTGCATACAAAACCTGACGGAGAAAGCTATATCAGTAAGACTCATGAACATAAATCGTGTTCCGGCAATGAGTTCGCCCCAAATTTTCTCTTCTTTCTTGTAGTCTCAAGCCCTATTGCTGCTGCGGCTGCTTATACGTCATCGATGGCTGCCACTTCGAAGTAGCGTGCTGCTCATTTTCCTTATCTTGCGCTTTTACCTGCTTATTCTTCTGCACCAGCGCGCAGCAATCGCAGAACCAAGAGATGAGGCAATCGTTGCAGTCGTTACTCTTGATGTCATATTGGCGGCGCATATTGCTTCGGCTGATCGTTTGGCGAATTCCTTGGAGAGAGCAGAGCGAGAGGGCGCAACAGCTCATACACTGACGGAAGAAGTCAGGAAAGAATACGTACACTATTGTTACAAAACGAAGCATCAGAGTTGCCATCCCTACGAGCCTGCGTTTTACCGTAAAGAATACATGGGCATCAGATAGTCAAGCAGTCTAGTGTTATCTGTATTAGAGTACAGTTTTTGTAATAATCTCAGAGACTCACATGTGTCGATAGATTGAAGCAGTCAAATAGCTTATGGTTCCAGGATCTTGACATTGCTAATAATTCAATGTGTGAGAATTTACGAAAAAGACTTTTAATGTTTAGAAGTCAAAAGGTGAGATAAGAATACAAAAAGCAGAACACAGTTAAACAAGAGAGCGATTCGATATAGAGTATATATGTGTGTGTTCTAAATCTCTTCTGGCACCCCCGCTTCACTTCTGGCTCTCCAGGTTCACTTCTGGCTCCCCCGCTTCACTTCTGACTTCTCATTCACTTCTGGCTCCCCCGCTTCACTTCTGGCTCTTCAGGTTCACTACTCGCCCTCTCGACGCCTTTATGTGCAGAATCGTCGAAGTGCTGACTGCTATCAGAGCGAAAATCTGTGGGCAATACGAAGCTGACGCGTCGACGACAATGATTCTGTGGGTTTCAAATCTATTTGTCGGCGCTCGTTGTCTGAAATAGGTTGTCGCGACAAGGTTGAGGCTTTTTTCGGTTCGAGCGTCGAGATAGTTGAATATCTGCGTGCTTTGAGATAGAATATTCGACGTGATCACGAATTCCGCGGTCTTCATATTGAGGGAACAATCGCCAAGAGATTTTCTTTGAAAACCTTTCGTTTTTGTCTGAATTGCTGATCGGCATATTCAGAACGGCTTTTTGGAGCCTTCTGTGCTCTTCCTCGGGATGTGCTTGAATGAGAAGCGTTACCCATCTCTTAAAGTCGACCGGGGTAAGATCAGGAATGTCTGGTCTCTGATCGTCTCGTTCTTGGACGAGGTGGTGCTGACACTCAAGATCTCTATACATCCGGGAGATTGATGAGTGCTCGTCGAAGACAGCTAGGACATCATGTCAGCGACATAGCACTTTGTCTGGCATATGGGAACATACTAGACCAAGGGTATGACTCATT
>JAABUY010006969.1_pt1 | contig 10880 bp, 19 predicted proteins | sample 5560271 | NCBI WGS metagenome assembly JAABUY01 (sample SAMN10711886, study PRJNA513374) | rock metagenome | isolation source: Antarctica rocks | place: Antarctica: Victoria Land, University Valley
GCCTGTGCTGGAGGCGGACAGCCAGCGGCAGAGCCTGGACATGCGCTAGAGCGCCCGGGTCAGGGCCGCGCGCAGCTGCCGCGCTGCTGCCGCCCGGCAGGGGCGCCGTGGCTGCAGAGCCCGGAGTATGATCAGCGGCCCGGGCGCTGGCTGGACGCGCGGCCATGGGAGCCTCCTCTCCCACTCACGCCGGCAGTGCACAGCCGGGAACGCCTCTGCGCGTCGTGAGTGGGCAGCTTGGGGTCAAGCGGCGCGCCGTTGCCGCGCGGGGCGTGCGCGCTGCACAGCGTCTTTTGGGTCGAGGCCGGGGTGTTGGGTGCTACATGGATATCGGGGAAATTGTCTTGGAGAAAGGTTTCTGGCAAGTGATGCCGGCCAGCGCGGGGCCAGCAGGGGGCCAGGAGGGCCGGGTCCGGCGGTCTGGGCCCCCGCGTTCCTTGGCGCGGCGCACATCCGGCAGGCAGCCGGACCGCAGCACCATGTTGGGCCATGTTGGGGTTTGATTGACAGGGCCCTGACCCCGCCGTCGGGGCCGGGCGCGGCGCTCCGCGCTCACAGCCTGCGCCAAACTGTGGCGGCCGCCTAGCCTTTGGGTCCGGGCGGGCGGCGGAGGTTGGAACGCCGGGGGGCATTGGCGCCGTGCTTCAATGCGGTGTCAGGGTCCAGGGCTTGTGGCTGCGCGCTTTGCCGCAATTGCGCGCACGGCGTCAAGCGCTGGGTCAGCAGCGTGCCTGCAGGAGCGAGCGGGTAGGAGGCTTGGGCGAGAGCGCCCTGCTGCTCTCCCAATGGCTGCCCAGCCCAGACACCGAGAACACGCCGCAGGCGCCTGAATGGTTCGGGTTGGTTTTCAGGCGTGGATTTGGCTGGGACTGTTTCCGCAGGAGAGATCTGGCGTTCCAAGACGGCCCTGGCACAAGGGTCGCATGCTCCGGTTTTTCTTCTTCTGTTCTCAACAGCGTCCGATATTATGGATTGTGCGGCTCAGTTGTAGGCCCTGAGGCTTTGCAGGGCGGCGGCCAACAAGACGAGTGCCTGTTTGCCGGTAAGGTGGTGGCGTGCGAGGTCGGGGGGCTGTTGGCTGTGCATGACAGCTGGGCGCGAGGCGGCTCCGCAGATGAAGCGGCATTCCACCTCCCTGCCCAGCAAGGACCATGTGTATGTTGTAGCGCGCTACGATGGCAATCTGCGTTGCTGGTCGAGAGGGGCGAGATCCGTGGTGCTCGCTGGCATGTGCTCTATGGCGCATGTGTGCTTTTTGCAGCCGAGCCAGGGTGCCAGGCGCGGGATAATCCGCGACCCTGCCCTCTACACAGTGAGATGGGTCCCATGCGGCGAAGGGGGGTTTTTGTGCTGGCGCGTGCGCGCATCCTCACCGCATGCCTGCTGACGCACGCGCCCCGCACCCACCTGCCTGCGTGAAGCGTTGTACATCCCGGCTTATTCAGTGCGTGTGCATTGCTCACTTTTCGGTGTCATGCGATAGCGCCGGCGCCCGTGCCGCCGGGCTGCCGTGCGCTGCAAATTGATGGGATGGCCAATGGCAGCGGGGCGAGGCCCTGGCCGGCGCTTTCTTTTAGACCTAGGTGCGTTGCCTGTTGTCTAGCTAGCACGTGCTTCCCAGGCGCCTACGGTGCACCTGGTCCATGAGGTTGCTGGCATATTTTTTTTTCATTCCTCGGTTAGCAGCACTGCTGGTTCCCATACACATGTACGTGATTTGTAACGCAGTGTGTTGGCTCTGCAAGCCAGTGATGGTTGCTCTACCCACGAGCTCGTGTCCCGCGTTCCTAGAAAGGGGAACAGATGGCGCATGTGAACAAACAGGTTCTGCAACTCACACAGCAGTGCCACCAAGCATGTGCAGCCCCAACACCTAGGCCCCCTGAAGCTGGACAGTGTGCAGAGAGCACTTGAAGAAACGCTGCTATTGCATGCTGCCTCATTCACCAATGTGCTGATCTTCTGCATGGCACTCTGCTGATGCAAAATGTGATGTGGATACACCCTTCAAGTGTTGATACTCTACTCGAAAATTAATGTAGCAAAGTCGCTTTTTACAGATACATAACATTCAGGTGACGTGCGCGGCACAAGGCCTCTACTTTCAGCCTCGTACACAGCACACCATGTTTCACTGCTTCGGTGCATAGCTCTCTGACCGCCGCACTGAGCTCGCGGCAATCCAAAATGAGTACGCACCCAAAGAATATTGTTTACTACCCGGCAATGCCAGCCACAGGCGCCAACAGTGTGACAGCCGGTATGCGGAATACACTGCCCAGCCTGGGCAAGAGGGCATGCACATCACGCATGTCTGGGCACACCAGACGCTGCCAAAACAGCCTGAAGTCAGCATGCTGCACAGGGTCTGCGTGCAGGTCATTTGCAATGCCCTCCTCTTCGCAGCCCGGCACACTCCGCCACAAATCACAACCATTGAATTGTACAATGCTGCAGCCACTGAGCCGCAGCCTGCTAAAGCACCATCCGTGCACTCTGCACAACACTCTCACACACGTTTGATCAATCTTGGGCCTCGCAGATACCTCGCAGTTCGGTTCGGTGTGCATTCCTGCGACAACGTTCCCATGCGCACCACTACCTTCTTGCGCATGCTGGACTAGAGGCTATACGGTGCAGACTCTGCCCTACTTACACGCCTCTTCCTGCCGCATATACACGAGGGCGATACCCGCGCCGCGGCACAAAGCAACACACAGAACAGCCGGCGCGGCGCTGGGCATGCGCAGGCCCAGCCTTTCAACACTACATCCGGAGCACTGCTGGAGCTGCCATGCGTTGGTCTGGGGCCTGCGTCGAGCATAGGCAGCCTTGCGCGCACACTCGCTAGCGCTGTCAACAAACAACGGCACACGGGCCATGGCGCGATCAACGCATGCAGCACGGCCAGAGTCAGAGCACGCTAGCCTGATCACCGGCTGCACGGCGCTGCGGCGCGGCCTACGGCACGCTGGCCGCGTGCTGCTCCATGGCGCCAGTCAGGCGCAGGCGGCCAAGCACGCGGCCGAGCCCAGCCTGCCCGTCGGCGACCAGCTGCCGCGCGGTCTCCACGCTGCGCGGCGGCCGCATGCCGGCGCCCACCTCACGCAGCGTGCGCGGCCGGCCGTCCGCGAGGCCGTAGCGCAGCCGCAACGCCTGGCGCTGCGCGCCGTGCGGGAGCAGCTCCAGCGCCACCTCCAGCAGCTCCTCCAGGCACCTGCGGGCGGCCGCAGCGCCGTCAGAACTGAGCCGACTCTGTCACATTAAGGCCGCGTGAAGCATGCCAGCATTCTCACACATGAATCCACTCTGATTGACACCACACTCAGCAGCTCCAACCAAAGATGTGTTCCTGGCAGGCGCTAGCCCTCTCCCTTGTTTTGTTTTGTAAAGCCCTCTCGCTTGTTTCACGACAGAGAAAGTAATGCAAGACAAATATAACTTTGTACGCAAGCATCTCAGTTACGCTTTAACACGTAAGAGCAAGCACATCAATGCACTGCACTACGCTATGACTGTGCCAAACCACTGCTACAGCAGTTAAGCCTGGGCAGCGGCAGGGGCGGCGCACTTGCGCTTGTCCTCGCGCAGCTGCGGCGCCTCGTCCTCCTCGGGCATGGCGCCCGCCAGGTCGCCAGCGGAGATGGTATCATTGCCGTCCCCGCGCTCGCCGCCTTGGCCGCCGTAGCTCAGCGTCTCCCAGCGCCTGCAGGACGCCGCGCGGGCGGCAGCCTGCAGCTTGTGCCACGCGGCCTCGCTGCAGCCCACCTGCCCCCGGGTCAGCCCAAATCAGCGCCACAGCCGCAACAAGCATCGCAAACCAACCAACCAACAACAGCACATGCACTGCATTCAGCGCATGCAAGCACTCCACAACCACACTCACCGGTGATAAACGCCGTTCAGCCTTTGACCAGCAGCAACACGCAATGCAATGCTTTACAATCCACAGCAACACACAGTGCCGGCACAGCCCTCAATACTGCTGTGCCAGGTAAGCAGCCTGACTTTCTTTTTTCCAGTGCTTCAACCACACACACAGCACCCGTATGCACCCACAGCCGCACCCCCGACGTGCCACTTGAAGCACCAATCCGACAACTCGGTAGCACACCTTCTCGGCCAGCTCGGCCGCGGTCGGCTTGCGGCCCAGGCGCTGCGCAAGCGCGCCCTCCGCCTTGCGCGCCATCCGCAGCCTGTTCATCGCGCGCTGCGGCACCACCACAGCGCTGCCCTGCGCCGCAGACAGACACCTCCGTGAACACAGGCCCCTCCATATGCCTTATACACAAATCCGATCCGTCCGACACCGCTAGTGCGACCTCAGGCACAAGCACATCCACGCTTGCCCTTCATCTCACACCATTTCAAGATACGATTGCCAAGCCATGCTTCAGCAAAGCATTTCTCACCATTTCAAGATATGATTGCCAAGCCATGCTTCAGCAAAGCAGGTACGTGTACACACACGTTTTCAGTGTGTCAGGTATACTCGGTCCCAGTTGCCACGCTCACGACCCTTGACAGCTGTGTCACACTCTCACATGTGCCCAGACGCCGCCACACAGCCAACCCAGTCACTCACTCACCTGCAAGCGCAGGGCGTCTGTGAGGTCGCGCATGATGTAGAACCAAGCGTACGTCAACAGCCGCGTGCCGCGCTCTGCGCTGAACGTGCCGGCCGCATGCACCAGCGCGTCGATCGCGACACAGACCAGGTCCTCATCCTCCACGCCCTGTACGAGGGCACAGAGCTGTGTGAGGGGCGAAGCAGGGCCAAGCACCAGCAAAGCACCAGCAGCAAAGCAGCCAAGCACCAGCAAAGCACCAGCAGCAAAGCACCACCACCAGCAAAGCTCAGCACACAGCAGCCACTTAAGTCACACGAGAGCTTCACCGACGACAACGTACCACCTGCAACAACATAGCAGTTGCACACAGCTCATAACGCCTCATTGTTGCACCTCAGGCAGGCTATCGGGCTGCTGCTCCGCCACCACCAGCAGCATACCTGGCGGGAGAACTGCATCGCAAGCTTCCGCAGGTAGCCCATGTGCGCAGTCACAAGTTCTGCCTTTGCGCGCTCCGCAGCCACAAGCGCGGCCTGCAGCGTCTCCACTGAGGCCTCGCCAGCAGCAGCTGCCCAGCGCTGAGCATCCTGCCTAGCAAGCTGCGCCGCCTTCACGCCCGGCCCGTCTAAGGCTGCCACGTCGCCGCTGAGCTGCTCCAGATCCGCACCACGCTGCGCAACGCACCACCTCCCTTACTGACGTCCACCTCACACCACCACAGCAAGAGCAACCACGCACATACGACACGCTGATCAGCAGTGCATCAGGGCACATGCTGAAGCAGGCTCGCTCAAACCCCGGGTGTGAATAAGCATGCGCCAGGCTGACGGTGACAGCAGAGCAGCTGGCCAGGCACAGAGCACGCGCTCGCCATGCACACCTTCACAGCTGCGCAGAGCTCCAGCTCCTCATCGCGCGTCAAAAACGCGCGTTTCCTGGTGAGGTCGCCGTCATCCACGACTTCCCCGGCCGCAGGCAGGGCGCGCGCAGCCCGCGTGCGCGGCACCCTGCGCCGCAAACGCCGCTGCTGCCGCTGGGGACGCCGCAGGGCTGCGCCGCGCACGGTCGCGCCACACGTCTGCTGCTGTGCCTCGCCCCCCACCACCACCGCATCCTCGCAGTCGTCCGCCACCAGTGCAGGCGGGGCAATGCCGCGCCGCTGCGCCTCTGTACGCAGCTCCTCTAGAAACTCGGCGTCAGTCAGCGGGCCTCCGGGCTGGCCGCTCACGAGCGACAGCAGCTGCTTCTCTGCCACCAAGGAGGCTGCCCTCTTCACACTGGAGCGTGCGGCGGGCCGCGGGGGCACGGGTGCGCGCACAGACCGGCTCGACGAGAAGGAGCAAGTGCAGGGCTGCGTCACACGGTAACTCATCAGCAGGCTAGGTGATGCACCAGGCAGCAACGGCAGGCAGATCTGACAGTGTAATGTGTCGTCGAAGCAGCGAGTTTTCCTTCCGTGTCACCTGGCCACGCTCGGGTTCCAGGTCTGTCCAACCCTGTTCTAATTTAGTTTATTTTAATCCTTGGCTGATGATGGCTGTGATTCAGCCTGTAATAAAAAATTTGTGCACACTGGCAAGCCCCTCTCTTCCATCACGTGCGCTGCATTGGTCCATGCTGGCCGCGGGCCTGCACGGGCGGGCAGGCGTACCAAGGCGTGCCGCGGGCCCTTGCTATAGTGCAGGTGCGCAGCAACTGCGTGCAATCCCTGCCTCGTGCTGCCCCACCTTTCCTGCTGCAGCGCTGTGTTCTGCTTGTTCCAAAGGGAAGGACAGGACCGGCTCAGGACCGCTCTCGTGCAGCAGCGCTTGCGTGCATGCAAGCACAAACTCTGTACCTTGTTGTTATGCTGTTTTCCTCCCTTCAGTGCACCCCTGTCACTGCTGCAGTTCTGTGTAGTGTGTCTCGCTTCTCTGCCAGTGCACAAATGGGACAAGAAGCGCCTATCCTGTCCTGGCTTGTGCACTTGCAGAGGCCTATGTATTGGAGGTAGGCGAGCGACACGTGTGCTCTGCAGTGTAAGTCGCCAAGGCAGTGTTGCTCTGTGCACTCCAGTGGCTGAGGCAAAGAGCAGGAGGCGGGCGCCAAAGGACGCTGTGTGCGTTGGTTGTTTGTTTGTGATGTGCAGCAGCTCCCTGGCTTCAGGAGGCACTACCACTTGCCTGGCTGCTGCACTGCAGGATATGAAAGTAAAGGTTGCACTTTTGCAGCACGCTGCGCTGGCGTGCCAGCGCAGCGGCGCAGCAAGGCGCAGGCTGCGCTCGAGCAGGAGTCCAGCAGTGAGCTGCGCGCCGCAGGGACGCAGCGCATGGCAGCGATAAGCGCGCCCGCGCGGCCGACCGCGCTGCCGCCCCTGGGCAGCATCAAGGGCGTGCTGTTCGACATCGACGGCACGCTGTGCGACAGCGACCCGCTGCACTACCGGGCGTTCCGCGAGATCCTGCTGGAGAAGGGGTACAAGGCGCGTGCGCGCCCGGCCACTGTGCGGCGCTCGTGGCGCCTGCGCTGGCGGCCCTGACTCGCGCGCGCGCAGGGCTTTCGGAATGGGGAGCCCATCACGCGCGAGTACTTCGACGAGCACATCAGCGGCGGCCACAACTCCGTGCTGGGGCGGCAGCTGTGGCCGACCTGGTCCCAGGTGCGGCCGCCCGCCATGTCGGCAAGCGGGCAGCTGCTCTGCTCAGCGCTGCGCGTGAGTGCGAGGCTCACAGGCGCTAGTGCACGGCCGCACTATGTGCAGCCTCGCGGCCGCTGCTCGCCTCCTCCTGCTAGACCGCGCAGAGCCACGCTGCGCGGTCTGCCGCGTGCTGGCGCTACGTCAGGGCTGCCCTGCTGCATGCGCTACCAGGACGCACCACACCTGGGGCGGGAAAACAGGGCGTGGGAAATAAGAGCGTGTGAGCATGGAGGAGAGGAGTGGTGAGAATGCAGAGCGTGTGAGCATGGCGGGGGCGGCGCAGGAGGAATGCGACGCCTTCTGCGACGAGAAGGAGGCCAACTTCCGCAGCATGGCCGGTGCGCGCCCGCCCGCGCCGTCTCCCTGCCTGGCGCGACGAGCTTGCTGGGCGTTTAAAGAGGCCCTGCTCTGCCCTGCTGCTGCGCTGCTGCCTGCAAACGCTCCTAGGCGCTGCAAGGCTGCCTGTTGCATGCCCTGCGTCCCAGCAAAGTGTGCGTTTTTGTAGAAGGTAAGTACCTCCGCCATGGGTCCGCGGCGAGGGCCGCTTTGCAGGTATGCACGCGCGTCTGGCCGATCGATGCAGGCCAGCTTGCCACAGAGGCGGCCGCCCTTCGACGCAGTGCCCGCCGTGCGCCAGACTCCGTGCTGGAGCCGTGGCTTGGGGCACGCTCTGTATGACCAAGCCTTGACAGGCTGGGCAGCGATGGCGCGACCGGGCAGCGTGTGTGCACTGATGTCGGACCGCGCGCGCGGCCAGAGTCGGTGCTGGAGCCGGTGGAGGGCCTGGGCGAGTTCCTGGCGTGGATCGACAGGCGGGGGCTGCGCAAGGCGGCCGTGACCAACGCGCCGCGCGCCAACTCGATCGCCATGCTCCGGGCACTCGGCCTGGCGTGCGCGCCCCAGGGGCGCCTGATTAGCTTTTCTTATTTCCGCATGGACGTATGGATGCTGGAAAGACGCGGGCGTTGCACACAAGAGCATCATGTCTTGTGTTGTGTGCGCACAGGCTGCTGCCCACCGAGCCTGGCCGTGCCGCGCAGCGATCCTTGTGATCCCGAGCCTGCCTGCGTGCGTGTCACGCCTGCCCGCGCCTGCACCGCTCTGCTCGAGGCAGCCCGGCCCTGAGGCCCCGGGCGGCGCGCCGCAGGGACGCGTTCGACGTAATCGTGCTGGGCGAGGACTGCCCGCGGCCCAAGCCCTACCCGGACCCCTACCAGAGGGCCCTGGACGCGCTGGGCCTGCAGCCGCACGAGGCCATCGTCGTCGAGGACTCCCCAGCAGGTGCGGGGCGTGGTTCAGTCGCCGCGCACGCCTGCGGCGGGCGGCGTGCTCGGCCCCTCAAATGCACGGACCCTAGATTGAGCAAGCGGGGCATTGCTGCCCAGTAACATTTGCATAACACTCATTTGAGAATGCGGGGCATTGCAGCCCAAGAGTGTCTGTGTGAGAGCCGTTGCTATCATGACCGACCTTGTTTGTTGGGTGCGATGCGGCGCTTCGTACGGTGTGGGGCCAGTTTGTCAGCGTGCTCTGTCCCTGACTACAATTCGCTCCTGTATCCGAGCGGTGACGGCGCCGCCGCGCGGGGCAGGCGCGGCGGCGGGCACGGCCGCGGGCGTGCCAGTGGTGGGCATGCTGACCAGCCAGACGGCCGAGCGCCTGACCAAGGCGGGCGCGGTGCGCTGCGTGAGGAACTACACAGAGCTGCTGGCGCTGGCTGGCGGCGCGCACGGCGCCGAGCCGGCAGCTGGGTGATGCCTCGAGGTCTGCAGGCAGGATGTTTATTTTTTTTAATGCGATGATGCGACTGTGCTGCACATGCGCCTCGCGCCCGCGCCGACCTTGAATGGCGTGATCGGGGAGGATGGGGCGTTTATAGGATGAATGAAAGCTGCCGGCGCTAGCACAGGATGCATTGCGCCGGAGGCAAGGTGGCTGTATGGGTTAGTGCATTTGGGTTGCAAACCTCTTATTTGCAGGCGTAGGCTGCATTAGAAACCGTTCGCGTATGCATGCGAGCATCCCGATTAAGGAACAGATGAGTCGCGCCTGGTGTGGATAGCACAGGTGCAGCGGTGCCTGTCATGAAATTATTTTGACCCCACTTGACCGGTCAGCCGCATGGCTGACAGGTCGAGGCGCGAGGTCAGAGCCGCCAGAATGCATGCAGCGTTAGCTAATAGCGCTTGTGACGGTAGTGCAATTGGAAGTGATGTGTACAACATGCTGCCTGCGGTTGCATGCCGTCTGCCCAAGTTATGCAGGCGTGGGGACCTCTGCCGGCCATGCACCTAAATTGTTGCATCAGCATTTAATCACAAGAACCAGAGGTGGAAAGGGCACGCTCACGCACGCAGTGTGACCAGTCTCATGCAGGCGCGTCAGCCGCCTCGCCGTTCACAGCCAGAAATTGAACACTGAATAGTATACACTAATTGACTATACAATTAACATGGATTTTGACACAGACAGTGTGGCAACCATAGCTAAATCTGGTGTCCAGCTAGTGCACAGTCGCTTGGCAGCCAAAGGGCATTTGCCATGTGCGCCAATAACTCGCAGGCGCAAGCAGCATGCCCGGCCGGTCGTTTCACGCAGACGCATGCGTCGCATCGATCGCGCCCCACGACAACTCATGCACCAGCAAACATGAGCGTCTGCGGCCCGCCCCTGCGGTCGTCCCAGGCCGCCGCCTTGACGGCCGCGAGCGCGCGCGCCGCGCCCCGGCTGCCGCGCTCGGCCGCCGCGGCCAGCAGCGCGAGCAGCTCGCGCTCGTGGCTGCAGCCGCCGTCGCACAAGCAATCGTGCTGCCCGCCAGAAGCTCCCCCGGACCCTACAATCGGCCCTGCGCTGCGGCGACCGCCGCCGCCTGTGCTCGCTGGCGCTGGCGGCGCCGCAGGCTGCGGACCCTGGGGCATGCAGCCGCGCCGCTCCGAGCGCTCTGCTGCAGCGCCCGGGGCGCTCAGGCCCGGCGGCGGCGCGGGCTGCCCCGCGCCCGCAGCTGCTGCCGTCGCCGCACCGTCACGCCTGGCGTCGCCCGAGCCTGTCACGCCCGACAGCCCCGCCCCCTCTCGGTCGCACCCAGCGCCGCGCGCACGGGCGGCCCCCGCTGCATCTCCTGCCGCTTCTCCGTTCGGCCCCGTGAGCCCTCCCCTACCAGCCTGCGTCCGCTGGACAGCCGCGCACGCCTCGCAGCGCAGGCCCAGCAGGCCGGCGGCGGCGCTGGCCGCGAGGCCCGGGCGGAAGGCCGCGGCGAGCACGCACATCGCGTACATGCGCGCCTGCGCGGCGGCGCAGAAAAATGTACAGTGAGGCATCTCTTCTCGGGCGGTGAGAGGCCTGCCGCGCGTGTCCACAGGTGTCAGGTGCAGGCTCAGCAGCACGCGCCGCATGTCTTGCCTACTTGGATACTCAGAACACGCAAGGCGCCCAGGGTAGCGTGGAGGGTCGGGAGGCTGGGCCGCGCCTGCCGCAGGCGCGGCGCCAGCAGCGCGCGCTGCGCGCGGTCGCCGGCCGCGTGCAGGCGCAGCACGGCCGGCCAGTCGCCCGCGCGCAGCGCGGCCCAGGCGCGCAGCGCGAACGCGACCGGCGGCGTGGCCGCCAGCGCGCGCGGCAGGCCGCGCAGCACGCTT
>JAABUY010006970.1_pt1 | contig 10880 bp, 9 predicted proteins | sample 5560271 | NCBI WGS metagenome assembly JAABUY01 (sample SAMN10711886, study PRJNA513374) | rock metagenome | isolation source: Antarctica rocks | place: Antarctica: Victoria Land, University Valley
CGGCCGGCACGCACGATGTCGCGGTGTCGTTCCTGAACGACGCCTGGGGCGGCACGGCTGCGACCGACCGCAACCTGTATGTCAGCGCCGTCGACGTGAACGGCGCCGCCATGCCAGGCACCGCCGCTACGCTGTGGACCACCTCGACCCAGCACTTCTCCGTGGTGGTCGCGGCACACCCCTGACAGCTTGTCTGGCGGGTGATGAATTCACGTTCCTGCATTCCGCAGTTGAGGACGGGATGCGGCGGGCAGGAACGTCGCGCAAATCGCTGTGCGATTTCGCTGGGTCAGCCGCACGGGCACCACTTCGCGGCGCCTCCTCCGAGGGATCGCTTCGCGGTGGCGCAAGGTGCGCACGGGCTGGGATGGCTGGACCCGGCGCGACCTGGCTGGGGAGGCCGTCGTCCGCCTGGTCCTGGACGGCACGGCCGTGCGGGTGCGGCCGGGCCGCAACGCGACGAACATCCCACTGCTAGAACGTGCGGGGCGAGAGCGACCCGACATGGCGTGCTGGACGGCTTGATCGCCCAGGGCCTGCGCACGCCGAAGTTCCCCAGCGCCGACGGCGGAGCCGGGCTGGATCGGGTGCTGGCGGCGCTATGGCGTGGCGTGGCCGCCCAGCGGTGGGCCGTCCATGAACACAAGAACCTCTTGGCCCACGCACCCGACGCTCTGCACAAGGAGGTTTCCAGCCGGCTACGCCGACATGGAAAACCTCAGTTGATGCCAGGCCACCTTGGCCGGTCGACGCAAGAACGAGGACACGCACGCTGTTCATGTCAGCCATTCTCACGCCTCCCGGTCGCCAAGGGCGCGCCTGCGCTGACATGGCTGGAAGGCTCCATCATCATGCCAGGAAAACCCTTCTGGAGCAGTTCGACGACAACTTCAAAAGCAGCGGCGTTGAGCTGGATCAGGTCCCACCCGGCAGCGCCCAGACGTTGGGATGCGCCTGAAGCTTAGTTCTGCGGCACACCCTGGCCATAGCTCGGACCTTGTTGGATCGTCCGGGCGCCATAGCCCTGGCCTTGCGAAGAGCCTGGGCTATAGCTGCCCGGGGCCTGCACGGCTCCTGAGGTGTAGCCCTGGTTTCCGTTCTGCAGGTTCTGCTGCCTCTGGCGTGCCGACCGGTTGGCTATGCTGCGGCCCGCGACGCAGCCTCCCGCGGCGCCGAGCACTCCGTGCCCTACGACGTGGCCGGCCAGCCCGCCTGCAATTGCGCCCTTGATGCAGCCCGCAGCCTGCGCCGGCTCGCTGGGCAGACCAGTCGCCAAAGCGGCGATGAGAGCAGCCGGGATAAGGATAATTCGCATGTTGTCGTCCTTCTGATAGGTTTGCGTTGGTTGAGGTTATACCCCAGAAATTCTGGAGGCTGGCCACCAAAACACTTCTTGTGCAGCCTGTCACGGTCTCCGCCGCGCCTCCGGATTTCCCGAAGCAAGCGCTGGCGCTGGCGCGGGGAGTTGTTTCCGGCATCACGAGTGACAGGCAAGCCCTGATGACCCTACTCTGGACAGATGCGGTTTTCCCTAGGTGCTGTGGCCAACATTGCAGCATGGGCCGGCATCATTGGTTTGGCATGCGGCGCCGTGGTGATGGTCACCAGGCTCGGTCCAGTCGGCCTGGTGCTGTTGGGCTTGCTCACCCTGTTCATCTGCACCCGCCTCAGTCTGGATCAGGATGCTCCGACTTGGGGAACGGAGGTGTTCAAAGCGCGGATGGCGAACCACAAATCGCCAGAGCAGCGCGCAGCGATGGTGGAAGAACGTCGGGCCGCCGTGTCGCCCTTACGCTTCTACCGCTGGTGCGGCGTTCTCTTGACCGTGGCTGGAGCCGCGGGGTTCGCATGGCAGCAATGGCAATGACACCCCGCTGAACCGCACTGCCAAAAGCAATGCATGTCACATGTGCAAGCCTCTCCGCTTGCGCGGATACGGTCGCAGAACGCATTGCACCCGAATTTGGCGAATTTGGGAGATGTTCAATAATCGACCCGCTCATGCCAACGGCCTTTTGCTCCGGCCGTTCCGCCATTGCGAGCCGCCCTTGCGGCGTGGCAATCCAGGGGCTGCCAGGACGGCGCTTGCCGCCCTGGGTTGCCGCGTCGCTGCGCTCCTCGCAATGACGGAAAGCCCTCGGTGCAAAGGACCGTTGGTGTGAGGCAGGGTCTCGCCGCTGGCCCCGCCGCGTTGAGAACGCGTCAGTTTTTGCCCAGCCCGCGGTAGCACAGCACACGAGCCATGGACGGTCGCAACCAGCGGGCCGCCCTCACGGAGCATCGGAAGCTGCGCTGACCGCAGCGCCTTGGGGGCACCGTCAATTTGGCTTCCGGCCGGCTTGCGAGCTGGGCGGAGCCGCTACGTCAAAGCGCCGCCAGTCGTACCATGGTCCAAGATGCTGGCGGCAGTTCCGCAGTCACAATGCTCTCAACGGCGTTGATGTTTTTGAGTGCCAAGGGCCTTACCTGGTCAGGCGCATCCTTCGTGTTGGCCACATTCAAGTCCTGGTTGTGCATCGTCACTGCGTCGGCCACGCGCAATGTTCCAAAGCCGCGAACCTCCGCCGTCATGCGGATCGGTTGGTGCAGGTCGCGGTTCAACGCAAACAGCGACACGCCGCCGCCCTCGGTATGCACCGCCGCGAGCTTTAAATAGGGCACCGCCGGCAACAGAATTGGCGGATCGCTTGGGCCGCGCGGGTCGTGATAGGCGGCGCCGTATGTTTCGCTCCCTACAATCGCGCGGAGCGCCGTGCCGCGGCCATGGTTGCTGATATGCGCAAAAGGCCAAAAGATTGTTTGGCGCCACGCGCTGCCGCCGGTTTCCGTCATGATGGGCGCGATGACATTCACGAGCTGCGCCAGTGAGGCCGCGCGCACCCGGTCGGCGTGGTTCAGCAAGGCGATGCAGGCGCCGCCAAACGCCAGCGCGTCCTGCATGGTGTAGACCTCCTCCAGGATGGGCGGCGCCACCGGCCAGCCCGGCCGCGTGCGGTTGGCCGTGCGGCGGCGGGTCCGATACCAGACGTTCCACTCGTCGAAGCTCAGCATGATGCGCTTGCGCGAGCGCCGCCGGGCGGCGACCGCATCGGCAATGGCGACCACCTCCTCGATGAAGGCGTCCATCAAGTCGGGGCTGGCCAGGAAAGCGGGCGTGTCGTCGGCGTAGTTGTTGAGGTAGGTGTGCAGCGAGATCCACTCGACCTGGTCGAACGTGTGCTGCAGCACGGTGTCTTCCCAGGCGCCGTAGGTGGCCATGTTGCGCCCGGACGAGCCGCAGGCAGCGAGCTCTATCGTCGGGTCCACCCAGCGCATGATCTTGGCTGCCTCAGTGGCGACGCGGCCATACTCGTCGGCGGTCTTGGCGCAGGTTTGCCACGGCCCGTCCATCTCGTTGCCGAGGCACCAGAACTTCACCCCGTGCGGAGCCGCGTAGCCGTGCTGCCGGCGCAGGTCCGAAAGGGCGGTTCCGCCGGGATGGTTGCAGTATTCGATGAAGCGCCCGGCCTCGTCCGGCCCGCGAGTGCCGAGGTTCACCGCGAGCATCGGCTCGATTCCGGCCATGCGGCACCAGTCGATGAACTCGTTGGTGCCGAAGGTGTTCGGCTCGGTGGACAGCCAGGCGTAGTCCAGCCGGCGCGGGCGCTGTTCCACGGGGCCGACCCCGTCCTCCCAATTATAGCCGGAGACGAAGTTGCCGCCGGGGTAGCGCATGGTGGTGGGCGACAGCTCCCGCACCAGCGCCATCACGTCCTGGCGGAAGCCCTTCGCGTCTGCCGTGGGGTGGCCGGGCTCATAGATGCCGCCATAGACGCAACGGCCCAGGTGCTCGATGAACGCGCCGAACAGGCGCGGGTCGGTCGTGCCGATGCGGAAGTCGCGGTCCAGCACGACCGTTGCGTTCCGCATCGGCTCAGCGCCCGCGCAGGAGCTGCTCGCTGCGGTCCTGCGCCCCGGCTTCCGCCTGCTCGGCGGTCTTGCCGGTGTTGATCATGGCCGAGATCTCGTCGCCGATCACGGTCTGGAAGCCGAACTGCCGGCGCACCTCGTGCGGCGCGGCGCGGCCGAAGCTCGGGATGTCGACGACATACTGGCGCAGCGGCAGCTTCGCGTAGTCGGCCATCGCCGACTGGCGCGCCGGCAGGTGCCCGCCGCCTCGGGCCCAGTCGAAGTTGTGGTCCCACATGAACTTGAGGAACACGAGCGCCGCCTTGCGGGTCTTGGCGTCGGAGCCACCGCGCGGCAGCACCCAGCTATGGTTGTCGGTCCAGACATGCTGCTCGTTGAACAAGGAGGGGAACACGCGCACCGTGTAGCCCTCCGCCAGGGGCGAGCCCGGCTTCTCCGACCCGGCCAGCAGGTCGTCGATGCGCCAGGTGCCGGTCACATAGACGGCACCGCCGCCGTTGAGGAACGAGCTCAGCGCGCCGCCGCTGTCCAGCCCGCGGGTGACGGCGCCGGCCTGCGCCAGCCGCTGCCACGCGCCGAACGCCGCGACGGAGGCCGGGCTGCGGAACTCGGCCTTGTCGAACCCGTTGGGAAAGATCGTGCCGTCCTGGTCATACAGCCAGCTGTAGTAGCCCCGTGCCGCGTTGGCCTGGTCGCCGGACCCGGTCGTCGCCATCACCATGTACGGCTTGCCGGTCTTTTCCTGGATCTGCTTGGCCTGGGCCAACATCTCGTCGACCGACTTCGGGATGACCGGCTGGCCGCCGGCGTCCACCAGCCCGGCCTGCTTGTAGTAGTTGACGTTGATGTGCCAAAGCCAGGAGTGCGTGTCCCACGGCATGGCGTAGACCTTGTCGTCCATCGTCACCCCGGCGCGGGCGTTGGGCGTGAAATCCGCCGGGTCGATCCCGGCCTCCTTCAGCTCATCGCCGATCGGCGTCACGACGCGGGCGCGCACGAAGTCGCCAATCTGCGAGCTGTGCATCACCGCGATGGTCGGGACGTCGCGGGCCGCGAAGCGTGCGGTGAGCTGCTGGTAGTATGGCCCCCACTCGATGATCTGCGGCTTGACGACGATGTCCTTGTGCGTCGAGTTGAACAGGTTCACGAGCGTCGTCATGACCCCGCACTCGCCGCGCGCCTTCGCCACGTCGGTGGAGGAGCCATAGTCGCTCTCGCAGGCGCCGAAGAACCGAGCGAGGGTGATTTCCGTTTTGTCCTGCGCCCGGGCCGGCAGCGCCAGCACGGCCGTGCCGAGCAGCAAAGCGCCGAATGTTATGCTGAGCCTCGTCCGATCCACCATGATCATTCCCCCTTTGTTGGGCCGGCCGTTATTTCGCGTATCCGCCGCCGGCGGCGGCGTTGACGATGTGGCGCTGGAAAAACAGATAAAGGATGAGCACCGGCAGGCCGGCGAACACCGCCTGGGCCATCAGGAAGCCGATCCCCTCCGTCTGCGCGAAGTTCGTCTGCATGGACGCGAGCCCGATGGTCAGCGTGTACATCTCGGGCTTGGTGGCGGAGACGAGCGGCCAGAAGTAGTCGTTCCACGCATGCAGGAAGGTGTAGATGCCGAGCGTCGCCTGCGCCGGGATCGAGAGCGGCAGCATGATGCGCCAGAACACCTTGAAGCGAGAGGCGCTGTCAAGCAGCGCGGCCTCCTCGATCTCGGGCGAGACGGCGCGGAAATACTGCGCCATCAGCAGCACGCCGAACGGGAAGGCGAGGCGCGGGGCGATCAGCGCAACGTAGGTGTTGTGCAGGCCCAGAGTGGCGAACACCGTGTGCAGCGGCACGATGATCGCCTGTTCCGGCACCGCGAACGCCGCGAGCGTGAGGCCATACAGCACCGGCTTGCCTGGAAAGCTGGTGCGGGCGAAGCCGTAGCCGGCCGCCGAGGCGACCGCGAGCGTCAGCACCGTCTGCCCGACCGCGACGATGGCGGAGTTCAGCATCCAGCCGAACACGGAGGAGGCGTTCAGGATATCTGTGTAGTTGCGCAGAGTGAACGGCGGCGACAGGATCTGCCCGGTGCTGCGCATCAGCGCCTCGTTCGGCTTGAACGACAGCGCCACCACCCAGACGATCGGCGCCACCCATACGGCCGCCAAGCCGAGCACCGCCAGCAGCACGGCCATGTCGCCCAGCCCGCGCCGTTGGCCCGCCAGCATCTAGCGGCCCTCCGGCCGGCGGCCGAGCCACATCTGCGCGAAGGCCGCCAGCATCATGAGCGCGAACAGCACTTGCGACGCCGCCGACGCGAAGCCGAGCTGCCAGTCGCGGAAGCCGGCCTCGTAGATGAACTGCACGACCGGGCGGGATGCGTTGTCCGGGCCGCCGCCGGTGATCAGCATGATCTGCCCGAACACCTGGAACTGCAGGATGACCTCGATAACCGCGACCAGCACGATCGTGCGGCGGAGCTGCGGCAGCGTGATGGACACCAGCGTCCGCCAGCGGCCGGCATTGTCCAGCGCGGCGGCCTCGTAGATATCTGCTGGGATCTGCTGCAGCCCGGCCAGGAACAGCGTCATCGGCAGGCCGATGATCCACCACACCGTGACGAGCGCGACGCCGGGCAGCGCCAGGCGCGGGTTGGCGACGATGTCCGGCGCCGGCAGGCCGAGCGGCGCCAGCAGGTCGGCCAGCAGCCCGCGCTCGGGCAGGTAGACCAGCCGCCAGATCAGCGTCACGACCGTCACCGACAGCACGGATGAGCCGAAGAAGATCGACCGCAGCACCGTGCTGCTGCGGTGGCGGTTGTTCAGCGCGAGCGCCAGGAACAGGCCGAGGGCCACGAAGGTCGGCGTCGTCATCAGCACGAACAGCACGGTGTTGCGCACGGATTTCAGGAACACCTGGTCGGTCAGCAGGTTGGCGTAGTTGGCGAAGCCGACCGGGCCTTCGAGGCCGCTCAGCATGTCGTAGTCCTGGAAGCTGAGCCATGCGCCGAGGCCGGCCGGCACGACGACCAGCGCCAGCAGCAGCAGGATGTAGGGCAGCACGAATAGCAGGTTGGCCAAGGACGGGCGGCCGACGCCGCCGTGCTGTGCGGCTGCAACCGGTGCGGGCAGGGATGCCGCGAGCTCTGCCGTGCCGGCCTGGGCGCTCATGTCCGGGCGGGCTCGGCTGCATGTCCGGCTGTATGGTAGGCGCGGCCGTCGGGGCTGAACAGGTGGGCGGCGCCCCCGTCGATCGATAGCTGCACTTGGTCGCCGACGCTGACCGGGGCATGGCCGGGCTCGTCATACACCATCACCTGCCCGTCCGCGCCCCGCGCGTAGATCAGCGTGCGGTCGCCGAGCCGCTCCAGCACGTCGACCGTGGCGGGCACGCCTTGCCCGGCGTGGATGTGCTCCGCCCGCACCCCCAGCGTCAGCCCGGTCCCGCCGGCCAGCGCCCCGGCCGGAATGCCCGTCACAACCTGATGGCCGCCGATCAACGCGACGGTTTGGCCGCCCTGCTCCCGTACGGCGTCGACGGGCAGGAAGTTCATGGCCGGCGTGCCGATGAACCCGGCGACGAAGCGTGTGCGCGGCCGGGTGTAGATGTCCGATGGCGTCCCCACCTGCTCGATCCGTCCGGCGTTCAGCACCACGATCCGCGTGGCCAGCGTCATCGCCTCCATTTGGTCATGCGTCACGAACACCATGGTGGCCCGCACTGCTTGGTGCAGCCGGGCCAGCTCAACCCGGGTGCGGGAGCGCAGCGCGGCGTCGAGGTTCGACAGCGGCTCGTCGAACAGGAAGGCGGTTGGCTGCTTGACGATGGCGCGCCCGATCGCCACGCGCTGGCGCTGCCCACCCGAAAGCTGGGTCGGTTTGCGGTCGAGCAGGTGGCCGATCTCGAGCAGGCGCGCGGCGTCGTCCACCTTCGCCCGGATCGCCGCCGCCGGCGTGCCGATGTTGCGCAGGCCGAATGCCATGTTCTGCCGCACCGTCATGTGGGGATAAAGCGCGTAGTGCTGGAACACCATCGCCACCCCGCGCTCGCCGGGCGGCAGGCCATCGATGCGCCGGGCGCCGAGATGGATTTCCCCGGCACTGAGCGTCTCCAGCCCGGCGACCATGCGCAGCAGGGTGGACTTGCCGCAGCCGGACGGGCCGAGGAAAACGGCGAACTCCCCCTCATCGATCTCCAGCGACAGGTCCCGCATGACTTCGAGCGGGCCGTATCGCTTGGCGACGCCGCGTAGGCTCAGTCCTCCCAATTCCCTGTCCTTTTTAGCCCCCTGGCCTTTTTGGAAGGGGCATTCGTATTATGGGCGGGAGGCTATTGGAGCCGCTCGGAGCGTGTCAAGCAGTGCGCCATGACGGATGATGGCACGGCCGCATCCAGGCTGCCGAGCCGGTTGAAGGAGGAACGCCCCATGCAGCAGCGACCCATGCAGCAGCGTCTGCGCCGCCCGGCCGCCGTGCCGCTCGTGACCATCGATCCCCACACCAGCGTCTGGTCCGCCGCCGACCGGCTGACGGATGATTGGCCGCGGCATTGGACCGGGACGCGGATGGCGCTCTATGGCGTCGTGCGGGTGGACGGCGCCGCCTACCGCTTCATGGGCGGCCCAGAGTTCCTGGCCCAGGCCGCCGAACAGCTATCGCTCGATGTCGGCGCCACCCGCACCCGCTATTGGTTCCGTTGCGGCCCAATCGAGCTCGCGGTCGGGTTCACCACGCCGCTGCTGCCGGACGACCTGGACCTGCTGTCCCGCCCCGTCACCTACGTCACGCTGGCGGCGCACGCGCTGGATGCGCGGGCGCATGACGTGGTGGCGTACTTCGACATGAGCGGCGAGTGGGCGGTGAACCTGCCGCATGAGCGGGTGTTCTGGCAGTTGGAGCATACCGGCGGGCTGCGCATCGCGGCGTTCAGGTCGGAGCATCAGCGCGTGCTGGCGCATTCGGGCGACCATCGCCGCATCGAGTGGGGCAGCGCCCTGCTGGCCGTGGCGGAGGGCGAGGGCGAACTCGTGGTCGGCGACATCGACCACTGCCGCGACACCTTCGCCCGCGAGGGAAGGCTGAGCGCCGAGCAGCTCCGCGCCCCGCAGCCGCGCAAGGTGGACTACAACTCCGACCCAGTGGCGGCGGCGATGCTGCCGCTGCCGCTGGACGGCGCCCCCCGCACCATCCTGGTCGGCTACGACGACGAATGGTCGATCGAATACATGCGTCAGCGGCTCCGCCCCTGGTGGCGGCGCGACGCCTCGGCCGGCCCCGCCGCCATGCTGGCACAGGCCATGCAGGACGCGCCGGAGGTGCAGGCGCGCTGCGAACGGTTCGACAACGACCTCGCGGCGCGGGCGGAGGCGGTCGGCGGACCCGGCTACGCCGACCTGCTGGGATTGACCTGGCGGCAGGCCATCGCCGCCCACAAGCTGGCCGCTGGGCCGGACGGGCAGCCGCTGTTCTTCTCGAAGGAGAACTTCTCGAACGGCTGCATCGCGACCGTCGACGTCACCTATCCGTCGGCGCCGCTGTTCCTGCTGTACAACGTGGCACTGCTGAAGGCCATGCTGGACCCGGTGATCGCCTACTGCGCGTCGCCCGACTGGCCGCATCCGTTCCCGGCGCACGACCTCGGCACCTACCCGATCGCCAACGGCCAGACCTACCGCGACTTCGAGGCGAGGCGCGGGCCGGGCGAGAACATCGTCGAGACGCAGATGCCGGTTGAGGAGGCCGGCAACATGCTGATCCTCGTTGCGGCCATCGCGCGGGCGGAGGGGCACGCCCGCTATGCCGAGCCGCATTGGCCCCTGCTTCAGCAATGGGCGGACTACTTGATAGAGGCCGGGCTGGACCCTGGCGAGCAGCTCTGCACCGACGACTTCTCCGGCGTGCTGGGCCACAACGTGAACCTGTCGGCCAAGGCGATCATGGGCATCGGCGGGTTCGCCCAGGTCGCGGCAGCGCTGGGGCACGCGGCGGAGGCGGAGCGCTACGGGGCGGTCGCTGTGGAGTTCGCCCGCACTTGGCTCGAGCGCGCCCGGGACGGCGAGGGCACACGGCTGGCGTTCGACGCGCCGGGGAGCTGGAGCCTGAAGTACAACCTGGTATGGGACCGCCTGCTTGGGCTGGGCCTGTTCGAGGAGGCGGAACTGCGGCGGGAGCAGCGCTTCTACTGCACCAAGGCAGAGCTTTACGGCGTGCCGCTGGATGGGCGCGGCAGCCTGACCAAGCCGGAATGGATGCTGTGGGCCGCCTGCCTGGCCGATGACCCGGCCCTCCTGCGGGATTGGATCGGCCGCATCCTGCGCTACGCCAACGAGACGCCGAACCGCGTGCCGTTCTCCGATCTCTATTTCACCGAGAGCGGACGCAAGATGGGGTTCCAGGCGCGGTCGGTGGTCGGCGGGCTGTTCATCGCATTGCTGGCCGAAGCCTGGGCCCGCGGATGACCCTCTCGGACCCGAAGCTGGATGCCAGCCTGAGGCTGCGGCACCGAGGCAACCGGGCCAGCAATCTGCCCGGGCAGCGGGCCGGGCAGCGGGCCGGCCTGGGATGCAAAGGTGGTGCGCGTCGATGACGGAGCCGTCGTAGAGGGGGCGTGACGCGCTCATCGCGGCGTCGTGGCACCGCCGGCCGGATCGTCCAACGGGAAAGCGCCCATCCGGGACGGCCACGACGATGCGCAGCCCTGTCGGCAACGCTGCCGGCGCAAGGCGTCTTCAGGGCGTTTCGACAACCTGACCGGCACGGTGCGACGCTACGGCCTCAAGTACGTTTGTTTCGACTGTCTAACAGCAGCATTCTGGACTACTACCTCTGCACAGAGGTTTTGACGGGTTGAGATAGGCCACGCTTATCCTGCATCACTCGCCTTGGACCCGGCGGTGTCGGGATAAGCGCGAGCCAGCTTGGCTCGGGCCTTTTGGGTGGTGAACTTCCACTTGATCCGGGCGCCGGACGCGTTGCGCTGCTTCTGCCAGG
>JAABUY010006971.1_pt1 | contig 10879 bp, 6 predicted proteins | sample 5560271 | NCBI WGS metagenome assembly JAABUY01 (sample SAMN10711886, study PRJNA513374) | rock metagenome | isolation source: Antarctica rocks | place: Antarctica: Victoria Land, University Valley
TGCGCCCAGCGGGTCCAGCGACGGGCGCAGCAGGTCGGCCGGCGCGCTGCCCGGCTCCGAGGCGGAGCCCGACCGCACATCGACGACCGCCAGGCCGCCCGCCGCGCCCGCCACCGCCAGCAGCGCATGGCCAGGGCCGCCGTCGCCCACGCGCCACCACGCCAGGCCGGCCGGGCGCGCCGCCCACGGCGACGGCGCGGCGGCCCCCGCGTCGTCGGCGCCGCCGCCGCCCAGCGGCAGCGCCTGCAGCGCCTGCGGCGCGCCGCCGTCCAAGCGTGCCTGCGGCGCGGCAACAGCTGCTGCTGTGCCTGCATTGTCCGCCACTGGCGGCCCCACACAGACCCCCCCTACGCAGCCTCCCCCTCAGTGCTGACCCAACAGGCCCCCCACCGGCGCTACCGGCATGCAGCTGCCGGATACGGAGGGCTTGCGGTACGCATCAAGCAGGGCACCGGGCCATAACAAGCCCCCTCAGCCCCCAACATACAAAGTCTGACCAGACCCAGACCAGACCTACGATTGCTCCTCCTCGCGCACTCTCTCCCATGATCTGAACCATTGCCATGTTGGCCTGATGGCACCAACCAGCTGCACGGAGATGGGTCATTACTTATCTCATGCGCAGCGCACGCGCCTGGCAGGCGAACAGCTGCAGCGGGCGGCGCCCGGGCATGGCGAGCGCGACGCGGACGCCGCCGCCATCACCTACGCCTGTCACTGCAACGGCCCAGCACCCGTGGTCTGCGCTCCTGCCGGCGCGAAGCCAGCCGGCGGCGCGCGGCGGCCGGCGGCCATGCCGCGCGATGAGCACGGGGAGAGCGTCCTGCGGTGCACCCGCCGCTGGCTCCACCGCGTCCCGCCCCTGACCGGCGCCCGCGTCCGGGGCCGCATGGTTGCTGACGGAACCCTGCAGGGTCGCTGCGCCCAGGCGCCATACCGACAGCGTGCCGCCGTCGCCGGCAATCGCCGCCAGGCCGCGGCACGGGCTGAGCGCCAGGCAGCGCGCGCGCCGGTGGCACGCCTGGAGCGCGCGCGCGGCCCGCAGTCAGGGCCGCGTCCTGACGGGCGGGAGGGCACATGGCCAGGCACGGCCGGCTGACGCGCGCGGGGCAGAGCATGCGCGCTCAGGCAGAGCGCCCGCCGGCCGCTTCCCGACAGCCGAGTCATGGGACAGGCACACTAGCGCAAAGCCCCGAGCCCGCACCGAGGACAGCATCAGCCGCGGCGCCCAGGCACGCCCGCGCCGCAGCGCAAACAGCCGCGCGTCGTCCGCCAGCACGAGCAGGTCGCCGCCCGGCGCGAACGCCAGGCCGGCCACGCCGACGCCGACCCACGGCGCGCCGCCGCCCAGCTCGTGCCTCACCGCGCCATCCCTGCAAGCGGCTGCAGAGGTTGCCCCCCAGCGCACGCTGTGCCTGGCCCTCGAATAGTCACCGGGGGACTGCCCGCCACAGGTCCTCGCCTCTTCGCGAGGACGAGTAGCAAGGCACCAGGGGCGCAGGCATGCACTCTGCCACCGTCTGCTGTGACGATGGCTGACGGCAGGAGCGGGCGGGCTTCTGACAGAACATGCACACGCCGGGCTCGCACCGGGCAAGGATGCTCAAGCGGCCGCGCGCGTCTGCGACTGCCACGTCCTCCCCATCGTCGCTGCATGCGGTGGCGGTGAAGCAGCTGTGCCGATTGACGCTCGCGTCGCCGAGCGCGGGCCTAAACGCGCCGCAGGGCTCGTGGAAGCTGTCTGCCAAAGAGAAGATGAGCACAGACGTCCCCGGCGGCGATACAAGTGCCAGCAGCGTGCCGTTTGCGGCTGCTGCCAGAGCTCCGGGCTCGCCTGTTCAGACAGTGAGCATCACGCTCGGTCGCTCCTTTAGTGCCTGGCATGCTTAGAACTGCGTCAAAGCAGCCTTGACGCCTTTCTCAGCACACAACAAATTGGACTTGATCACTGCTTGAAAGCAGCAACGCGGAGCGCTCACCGGCCCGAGTCTCGATAGCAGGCTCCGCTGCGGCATGAAGCGCAAATCGTGTGTACAGCACATGCCTCTCGTGCCCTGCCATGTGCGCGCCTTTGCTTCCTTTCATGCTCCCTTCATGGCCCAGCATGCGGCATGCTGCATGCCTACTGCCAAGATTGCTTGATTATATTTCAGCTCACGTGAGTCTGCACTCTAGGTGGCGCTGAGGCAGTCCAAGTCGAGTCAGATCGAGTCGGTTAGCGCAAGAGGAGACAGGCGCTTGTGTACACGCCGGCTTGGCAACTGCCCAAGGCACAAGGCGCTGAACTGATGGCCCAGGACAGTGCTGTAGCCAGCCCGAGCGGCGTGCCAAGCCTGGCTGCGCAGGCGCGCTGAGACTGCACAGCTGCGGAAGGGCCTGTATTGAACGCCCGCATTCCCGGCCTCACCGAGCAGTGGCAGGATGGCTGCTTGCCGTCACCTTGGTTTGCAAGCACGGCCTTGCTGCATTGCGCTCAAGTACTGGAGCGGCCCTGTCTTGTCTGTAGAGGAAGGCGGGAGGGCGCACTGGTGGTGATGTTTACAGCAGCAGCCATGTTGACCTGCAGTGCGTTGCCCCGCAGCAAGCAGCAACGGCGAGCGTGTGCGCGGCAGTCTGTGCTGGCGCCTTCACAGGAGACGCCGGCCACCGCCACCATACGCGGCTGGGACTTCAACGATGGCTGCAGCCTGGACGGCATCATGGGCGCCATGCTGCGCACAGGCTGCCAGGCAACCGCGCTGGGGCAGGCCGTTGACGAAATAAACCGCATGGTGCGGGGCGGCCAGACACCCCGCTGCAATAGATACGTCGAGCGCTCTGCTGCAGCCGCTCTGAACCCCCTCCAGCTGCCTCTGCGGCGTTTCTCTCCACCTCCGCCGACCGCTGGCCACAACCTCGGTCAAGGCATGCCTCACCACGGCAACTACAGGCCCCACCAGCCAGCATTGACGCCTGACAAGCACATGCATTAGATGGAAAGGCCCAGCAGAGCAGCGGGTCGCGGGTTGCGTCTTCGTGCAGCACCTCACGCCGTTGACCTGAGCGCGGCTGAGCGGCTCGTGCCGGCCGTCGCCCCGCCGCGCCGGCCGCGTGCGCGCGCGCCTGACCCCGCGCGCGCGCCAGATAGCCTGGCGCCTGAGCGACGAGCCGCCCGGGCCGGCCGACGCGGGCCTGGCGCCAGCCGCGCGCGCAGCCACGCGCGCCAAGATCTTCCTGGGGTTCACGTCCAACCTGGCCAGCGCCGGCGTGCGCGAGCACGTGCGCTTCCTGGTGCAGCACCGCATGGTGGACGTTGTCGTCACCACCGCCGGCGGCGTCGAGGAGGACCTCATCAAGGCGCGGCGCGGGCGCCTGGGGCCGCTTGCAGGAATGCGCACGCGTGTCTCAGGACAGTGTGCACATGTGTCGCGAGGCAGCCATGTCCGTGAGGGGGCTCACCCGCGCGCGCGCGTCTTTGCCAGCGCCCGCCTCCTCCAGCCTCCGCTCTCCCGCACAGCGCAGCCATGCACAGCCAGCGCGGGGCTCGGCGTCGCACCGCTCGCGGCTCCTGCAGCAACAGGCCGCGCCGCCGCGCCTCTGGTTGCGTCCGGAGGCGCCGGCGCCCGGCGCTCGCGGTCCCGGCCTGCAGCCGCGGCCGCGGACCGACGGCGGGCGGGGGCGCGCAGTGCCTGGGGCACACCTACTGCGGCGACTTCCATCTGCGCGGCGCCGACCTGCGCATGAAGGGCCTGAATCGCGTCGGCAACATGCTGGTGCGGCGGCCGCGCGCCCCCGCGCGCCGGGCAGCTGGCCGCCGCCACCAGCGGCGCGCTGTGCGAGCTCGTGACGTCTGGCGTTCAGGGATGGCAGAGATGGCTGGAGGGCTTGAGGCGGGGACGCCCGCCGCCGTACGGGGCCGCATATGTTAAATACCCGCTCCCTGCGCGTGGGCCCGCAGGTGCCCAACAGCAACTACTGCGCCTTCGAGGACTGGGTCATGCCCGTCCTGGGCGCCATGCTGCGCGAGCAGCAGGGCGGCGGTGCGCGCTGGACGCCCTCCAAGGCGCGGCCGCGCACCCCTTCGATCGGCACGTGCATCGCGGAGCATGTTGAAGCTGTGCGCGCTCCGCAGGGTACAGTGGCCTCCGTGTGTGTGAGCACGGTCGGGTCGGTGTGCATGACTTGGGCCTGCCTCACGTCCCCAGCATGGCTCCAGTGTTGCGCCCGACAGAGCACCAGCCCTGACGGGCGCTGGCGCGCAGATGATCGAGCGGCTGGGGCGGGAGATCGACAACACGGACTCGGTGTGCTACTGGGCGCAGCGCAACGGCATCCCGATCTTCTGCCCGGCGCTCACCGACGGCTCCCTCGGCGACATGCTCTTCTTCCACTCGTACAAGCAGGCGCGCACTGCAGCCGGTGGCGCTTTGCTGTCTTGCGGCGCGCGTCAGACCGTGCCGGCCGGACGGTGCAGGGCGCTTCGCTGTCTCGCAGCGTGCACGGAAAACGTGCCGGCCGGAGTGTCCAGGGCACCTCGTGATGATGTGTTGACGGAGCGTGTGGGTGCCTGTGCGGGCCTACATCGCACCTTCCGGAGCGCGTTGTCGGGGCGCGCGCCTGACGACGTGCCTGGCGGCGCAGCCTGGCCTCGTGCTCGACATCGTGGAGGACATCCGCCGCATGAACGATCAGGCGCTGAAGGCGGCGCCGCGCAAGACTGGCATCATTGTGCTGGGCGGCGGTGAGCGCCCACAGCGCGAGCGCCGTGCGCGGCAAGAGCAGGACCTGCGCGTGCGACGCGACGAGCAGGGGGCCGTCTCGCCTGTGGTATGGCTCGTTGCGCATTGGCCTCCGATCCTGACCATGGTATTTCTGCTTGCATCCACCCTGGCTGGTCCAGGGTGCCTGTGCACTCGCAGGCGCACCGTGACGCCGACGACCCGGTCGCTGCTTCTTGAGGCAGCAGTGATGCATGTCAGCATCATCGCCGGCCCGCATGCGCCCTTGCTGACAGCCGGGGCGCCCCCCGCGCGCGCAGGCCTGCCCAAGCACCACATCTGCAATGCAAACCTGATGCGCAACGGCGCGGACTTTGCCGTCTACGTCAGCACCGCGCAGGAGTTTGACGGCAGCGACTCGGGCGCGCGGCCGGACGAGGCCGTGTCCTGGGGCAAGATTCGAGCCGACGCTACGCCGGTCAAGGTGGGGCGCCCGGCCCTGCAGCGCTCACGAGCAAGCTGTGAGCCTTCGTTGTGCAGCACGCACATGCACTTGTGCGTGCTGAGTGTGACGTGCCGTTATCTGACGCGCCAATGCTTTTGAGCTTCAGTCGAGACATGGCGATGGACCTGGCGATGGACGAGTCCATGCACTTCCAGTGGTGAGAGCAAGCAGCTGCAAGTCTAAAGTCAGTAAGAGCAGACTTGTTTCTGAGCACGCACGCGCAGGTGTACGGCGATGCCACCATCCTCTTCCCGCTCATCATCTCGCAGACGTTTGCAAAGACGTGGACGCCATTGGATCAGTGTTTAAATACCAACGAAGAACGACATGCTAGGCCATAGGTACATGCATCCTCGAAATTAGCCGCACCAGTACTGTTCTGTGACAAACAGGACTGTGAACTGATTTTGGGCGTCTGCATAGCATTGGTAGCGCCGCAGGGACAAACCCCCGCGGGCGCGAAAGGCGCAAAAGACTTGTCATGCATGCGGGCGGTCTCGCCCCCTGCATGCAGCAAAGCAAAACAAGCGCACACATCACAGCACTAGGACATGCAGAACAGAGGTGGCCGCACACGTGTAGGGGGGCTGCTGCGGTGCGCGCCGGCGGTCGTGCCCAAAAAGGCACATATGCCCTCATTAAATTAGGCCGGACATGCGTGCACAGGTTCCACAGGTGTGCTTCAGGGGCGGCCGGTTCCGCCCATGCTGAACCGTAGCCTGAGATCGCAGCAATTTATGCCTCATACGCGGTGCCACGCCAATGTGTGGCTGCACCCAGGGGCGGCAGCTGAGGCGCTGCACTGCTCCCGCGCCGCCGCGCTGCTACTAACCCGGTCTGGCCCAGAGCGCCGGTGGTGTACACAGACTCCTATGCCGAACCGCGCAGCACACCATGTGTCTGAAGCAGAGAGCCCTGACACGAACTGATCAGAGGACAAAACGAGAGACAACCCGAACACGCGAGACACGTTGCTGCTCCAGCCCGAGCATTCTTGACCGCTGGGCAGACACACTTTACTAACGCCGGCCGCACCAGCTCACGCTCGCGCAAGCGCCATACAGATCGCTCAGCACAATCCGTTCCTGCCACGGTCCACACCCTGGAAAGGCGCTCCTGCGCCTGCTCTCGCAAGGCGCGGGCAGGTCGCCGCCGCATCCCCTTCGAGAATGCTCAGCTCCGCGCGCGCGCCGAGCCGGTCCGCGCTCACAGCCCTGGTGCCCGCACTGCTGCCAGGCTGCTGCCAGGCAGCGCGTCAGAAGCTGTAGAGGCCGGGCATGAGCAGGTCGCCGCCCGGGTCGCCGTCGGCCTGGTACGCCGGCTCGCACTCCGTCTGCCACTTGGGCAGGAAGTCTGCGGCCGGCGCAGGGTGCTGTCAGTCCCCAGGCTGCCCTACGCTGCCGCCTACACAAAAGCCTCACAAGCTTGCCAGAGCCTCCTGGGCACTGGCCCGCATGTGGAGCCGCGGCGCTGCGGGCTGGCGGATGCAGCACCGCACGCCAGCCGCGTCGCAGGTACCTAACACTGCACCGCCTCAGCTGCCTCGCCGCAGCACCGCACGACAAGCTGTGAAGGGCTATGCGACGCGCTGCAGCAGTCATGGATGCTCAGCCAGGCCCGCTGCACACTGGCAGCGCGCCCGGGCTCGTCAGTACATACGATGCCTCCTCGCCAGCGCACGAGCGCACCCAGGGGCACCGACGGCGCGGACTGCGCGGCGTCCGCGGCCAGCAGCAGCGGCGCGGGCAGCAGCGCGGGCGGCAGCGCCAGCATCTGCGCCTGCGCCAGCTCCGCCTGGTGGTGCGCCAGCTGCGCCGCGATCCGCAGCTGCTCCACGTTGGCCCCGGGCGGCGCGAGCGGCGCGACCTGCAATCAAGACGCCAGAGTCAGCCTGCGCGGTTGGGCGCCGCCGCCGGGGCCGGCCCTTCCTGCCTGTCACGGCTTTGACAGCTCCTGGCTCAAGAGGGCGCACGCGCCTGCGACCCTCAACATGGAGGGCAGGCGCAGTGCTTTGCATGCCCGCACGCGCAGACCACAGACGCATGCGAGTGCCTCTGGGGAGCTCCCAGCATCTCCTCTCACCAAACCCTGGCTCACAGACCCTCTCCAGTGCCTGGTCTGCGCACACTGCAGGCGCGCCGCTGCTGCCGCGCCTTGCTCGTGCTCAGCGGCACTGAGGCGCCCCCTGCGCGTGCGCGCCTGCGCATACTGCTGCTGCGCCAGCAGGAAGAGGCGCTGCGCCTCGCGCGCCGCCGCCGCGCGGTCGCCGTAGAACGCCGAGTGCGCGCCGCCGCCCGACTCGCACGCCGAGGTGCCGCCGGCGCGCGTGTTGCTGGACACGGAGCTGGGGTTGGGGTACGACTGAGGGGCTGCGTGCGGGTGTGCCGTCGTCAGCAGCTCCGCCTCCGGCTGCGGCGCCAGCGGCTCCGGCAGGCCGACCAGCTGCGGCACGGACGACGACTCGTCCAGCAGCCGGCCGCTGCTGAGCGCCGGCCCCGCGCCCAGCCCCGCCTTCCCCGTGCCAAACGGCTCCAGCCCGTGCGCCCCGGCGGACCCCGCGCCAGGCGCGTCCCTCAGCGGCTCCAGCGCAGGCGGCAGGCTGAAGGCCTGCGGCATGCCGGCGCGCGCCAGCGTCTGCGAGACATCCGCGGGCGTCTGCACGGCCGGCGCGGCGAAGGGCGTGGGCGCGGCGTCCGGCGGCGCCGCATCCACGTCGCCACGCAGGTTCCCGGCCAGGCGGCCCATCATCGTCACCAGCGACGCCCTGCGCCGCCCGGGCGATCCCCGTCGGCGCTCGGCGACACGCTAGCGCCCACGCCAGCCCGCCTGATGACTCGCGCTCCTGTGTCATGGCTCTGTGTGTAGCGAACCGTCCAAAACAAGTTACACACTTAGCAAAAAATAATAGCAAAAATTGCTTGCCATAGGCGTAGCCCACGCTCTCAGGTGAGGAGACGGTTTGCCATCATTCTGCGAGGACATAAGCAGCGTCAGCAGCTTGGATGGGCCGCGCCCGCACCGCTGCATGGGCTCCAGCTGCTCCAGCATGCGCTGGTGCGCCTCCGGCCCCACCTCGTACAGGCTGCCCACCAGGTCGTAGAGCCTGCCAATCTCGCCGCCGCCGCCGCACGCAGGCGCGTCCGCCGCCGCCGCGCCAGGCTCGGCGCGCTCGTGCGACGAGCCGGGCGCGGCGTGCTGCGCCCCGCGGTCTCCGACGTCGCGCTTCTGCGCGCAGGGCCTCGCGGGTGAGTGCGGGCGCTGGCCACAGGCACTGAACCCAGTCTTAGCTCCAGCTGCACTCCAACGTGCCACCATTCCTGCGACATGTCTAGTTCGTTGCTGGCGCCCGCTAGACCAGGCGCACGCACCAGCGGGGGCATGGCGAAGGACCCGCGCGGCATGTCCAGGTCGATCTCCAGCCCGCTTGGGCACACGTTGTCGCCGGTCGACAGGCCCGAGTTGTCCGGGCAGGTGCCGCCGCTGTGCTCACCGGTGCTGCCGTCGCCTGCGCGCGCACGCGGGCCGCTCGGCGGCTGCTCGCGCAGCTGCCGCGCCCCCGGGCGGGCCGGGCGCCCCGCGGCCGCGCACCCTCTGCTTTGACGGAGCTGCCGGGGTCGCCGGACTTGCGGCGGCCGCGCTCGCCGTCCGCGCGGGCGCGCGCGCGGCGGCGCGCGTGGTTGCCACGCCCGCGCCCTTCCCCGGCGCGGTGTCCTCGCCGCTGGCCGGCCAGTCAGCGCCCTCGCTGTCGTCGCCGCCCGAGGCGTCGCCGCGGCCGGCGCTGCCGCGGCCGGGCCGCTCGCCGCGCGCGCGCCGGCTGGCGGACGTCGGGTACGGGCGCGCGGCGCGCTTCTTCGGGCGCGGCGGCGGCACGGCATCCTGGTTGCCGGCCTTCTCCAGCTTCAAGAAGCACTTTTGTGCGTGGCTCCGCACCTGTGCCACCCGGGGGGGGAGTCAGCGGCGCGCGCCTGGCCCCAGTGACAATGCACCCCGGGGGGCACCCCCGGCTCGGCCCCCGCTCGCCGCCGCGGGCAGCGCAGCTGCTGGGCGTGCTGCTGCAGCCAGCCGCGTCGGCCGGAGAGCCCGGGGCGGATAATGCGGCGAGCATGGCGGGATGTTGCGACCGGCCATCCTTCAGGCGGGGCCCGCGCCTGCTGCACCGACCGGGTGCCGATGTGCGCCACAATCTTCGGCCAGGCACGGCCATACCTGCAAGCAGGCCCAGGGTTGAGCCGAAAGGCGCCGGCATGCCGCCAGTCACGCTGCTTACGCCCAGCGGCACCGCCACGCACCTGTCGATCGCCTCCAGGAACAGCGTGTGCTCCGCGGTCGACCATGGGCAGCGCTGCTTGGACACCCGGTACGGCTTGCGAGTGCTGGCCGGCGGATCCCTGCCCTCCTTCTCTCCTCTCATACGAGCCTGTAGGCTCGAGAGCGCCCGAGCCTGTTCCCTGCCTCGCGCCTGCTGCTCACTGCTGCTGGACGCTGCTGCCGTCTGCGGGGCCCGCCAGACCGATGGACAACAAAGCACAGAGATCGGAGGCCTGAGGCTCGCAGGCCTGCAGAAAGGAGAATCCGGGGTTCGCTGGGACCCTGTGCCAGCAATCTGCCTGCGTCAGGCGAAAAAAGCTGGAGGTCCAGCTGTGACGCCGCGGGCGGGCCGCGCCGGCGGAGGTGTCCGCCGCAGCGGCGCGCGCGATGGTGCCCGGCGGCGCGCGCTGCGCCGAGCCGGGCTGCGACGGGCACCTGGTGTTTGACGCGGAGGACCTGCACGAGGTGTGCGAGGCGTGCGGGCGCGTGGTGGAGACCGGCGCCGACCTGCAGTCCTGCGCCTGGGGCGGCAAGTTTGTCGGCGAGGGCGACGACGGCGCCGCGGCCGGTGCGGCCGCCCACTCGCTCGCTGGGCATGCGCGAGCCCGCGATGGCCGCTAGTGCTGAGGGCCCGCTGGCGCGGCCGGCGCAGGCGCAGCGACCGTCGGCCGCGGCGGCGTCACGGCCCGCCAGCTCCAGCGCTCGCGCGCGGTGCGCCCGCGCAGCTCGACGCCGTGCTTGAGTGTGCCGCGCAGGCGCTGTGCGGCAGCCTACTCGAGTGCGTCTCCCGGCGCCTGTGCGCCGGCGCTCCTGCCCTCACTGGTCGGCCAGTGCTTGGTGCAGAGATGGTGTGGGCTGGCAGAGCCTGCGCAAAGGCCCGCAGCGAGCCGTTGGCTGATACACGGTTGATATTGATCACTCACTCATGCCGACATCACGCTGCCGCCCTCCCGCGCGCTGCAGGGCGTGGACCGGTCTGCGCTGGCGCGGCTGGCGGGCCAGCTCGCGCTGCCGGCGGGCCTGGCGGACGAGGCGGCGGGCCTGGCGGAGGCCGCGCTGGGCGCGCGCGCGGGCGGCTGCGGCGGCATCCCGGGCCGCGTGCTGGCCGGAATCGCGCTGCTGGCGGCCGCGCGGCAGGCGGGCGTGCCGCTGTTCCTGGTGGAGGTGGCCGCCGCGCTGGACATGAGCGTGTTTGTGTTCGGGCGCGCGTTCAAGTACGCGCTGGACGCGCTGGGGCTGCGTGCGCCGCCGCCGCCGGCGGGCGCGTACGTGCGCCGCGTGGCCGCGGGGCTGCGGCCGCTCGCGCAGCCGGCGCTGCGGGTGCGCGGCCCCGCCACGCCGTGTGATGCTGAGCGCCCTGTCTGCGGCC
>JAABUY010006972.1_pt1 | contig 10877 bp, 9 predicted proteins | sample 5560271 | NCBI WGS metagenome assembly JAABUY01 (sample SAMN10711886, study PRJNA513374) | rock metagenome | isolation source: Antarctica rocks | place: Antarctica: Victoria Land, University Valley
TTTCTCATCCTTCTCAGCGAATATGTGCTCTGGACGGGTGACCTCGACTACTTCACAACGATGGAGAAACACGTCGTACGGGCGATCGCGTGGATGGAAACGGACGGCGACGGCGACGGCGACGGCTTCCTCGACTACGCGAGTACATCCTCCCAGGGACTGGCGAATCAGGGCTGGAAGGACTCCGGCAACAGCATCGTCAACGCGGACGGCAGCATCGTCACGCCGCCCGTCGCCCTCGCGGAAGTGCAAGGGTACGCCTACCGCGCCCGCCGTTCGCTCGCTGCCATCTACCGGCAACTCGGCGATAGCGACCATGCAGACCGCCACGAGAAAGCGGCGGACATGCTCAAGGAGCGGTTCAACAAGAAGTTCTGGGCGCCGACATTGCACAACTATGCGCAGGCCCTCCAGAAGGGGGAGCGTCCGGCAGTGGTAGACGCCTCGAACCAGGGTCAGGCGCTCTGGGGCGGCATCGTGGATGATGACCGGGCGGCCTGCGTGCGCGATACGCTGATGAACCCGGACAAACTCTTCGCCGGGTGGGGCATCCGCACGCTCTCGCATGCGGCGGCGGCGTACAATCCCTTCGATTACCAGGTCGGCGCGGCCTGGCCGCACGATAACGCCCTGATCCTCGCCGGGCTGCGCGCCTATGGTTTCGACAGCGACGCGCTGACGGTCTTCACCGGTATCTATCAGGCCGCGACGCACTTCGATCTCTACCGCTTGCCGGAGCTGTTCGCCGGCTTCGGGCAGGATCAATACCGCGTCCCCGTCCGCTATCCCGTCGCGTGCAGCCCGCAGGCATGGGCGGCGGCGAGCATCCCCTTTATGCTGCATTCCGTGCTCGGTTTCACGCCGGACGCCTGCGCGGGCCGTTTGAAGATCGTCCGTCCCACCCTGCCGGACTGGCTCGATTGGGTCGTCGTCCGTGGCCTCCGCGTCGGGAAAGGAGAGGTTGACCTGCGCTATGAGCGCTCCGGCAGCACAACCCTCGTCGCCGTCCTGCGCAAAAAGGGCGATCTGGATGTGATGATCGAATATGAGACCCGGTAGCGCAGGCTGGGAAGCCTGCACTACCACCAGGGAGGGTGCTGATGAGTCGTACAACCGCTACATGGGGCGCGCTCGGCGGGCTTGGGGCGATGGGTGCCGGGGCGGCGCTCGCGCTACGGAAGCGAACGGCGCATCGCACGCCACCAGAGCCGTCCGACGGGTCGCCGCGCGTCGTGATCCTCGGCGCGGGCTTCGGTGGCCTGACGGCGGCACGCACGCTGGTTGAGCGGTTAGCGCCGGGGCAAGCGGCAATCACGCTCGTTGATCGCAACAATTACCATCTCTTCACGCCCCTCCTGTGCCAGATCGCTGCCTGTGGTGTGGACCCGTGGGACACCGCGCAGCCGGTGCGGGAGATCGTGCGGGGAGATGGCATCACCTTCCGGCAGAGCGTTGTGCAGTCCGTTGACCTCGATGCGCGCGCGGTTCATCTGGACAATGGCACGCTCCCCTACGATTACCTGATCATCGCACTCGGAAGCACGACGAATTTCTTCCATGAATCGTCCGCCGAGCAGCACGCGCTGCCGCTAAAGACGATTCCCCAGGCTCTGGCGATCCGCGACCGCGTGATTGGCGCGTTCGAGCGCGCCGCCACACTGCCCGATGGGAATGAGCGGCGCACGTTGCTCACCTTTGTCGTTGTCGGTGGCGGCGCGACCGGGACGGAACTGACCGCATCACTTGCGGACCTGCTCTACGATGTCTTGCCGCCGCAGTATCCGCGCATGAATTTCGCCGCCGTACGCCTCGTGATGATCGAGTCTGAAGACTGCCCAATTACCACGATGGCGGCGAAACTTGGCGCGGCGGCGCTCGACCGTCTGCACGCGCAGGGCGTCGAGGTCATCCTCAAGACAAAGGCGAGCGAGATTGGCGCAGATTATGTGAAGACTGACACGGGCGAGACGATCAAGACCGCGACACCGATCTGGGCGACGGGTGTACGAGCGAACGAAATTGCGGCAGGACTGGCGAGCGCACACAACAAGGGCGGCACGCTCGCGGTGGACGATTATTTGCGCCTGCCGGACCATCGGGAGGTCTACGCCGTCGGCGATAACGCAGCATACACGCGGCCCGACACGCACGATCTCGCGCCGATGCTCGCCTGGGTCGCGAACCAGCAAGGCAAGACGGCGGCGGAGAATATCGCGGCGACGATCATGGGTGATGCTTCCGCGCCCTTCCATCTCCGACCGCTCGGCAGCGCCGTCTCGCTCGGGCGTAACGATGGCGCAGCGCAGTTCGGCCCCATGGCGATGGACGGCTTCCTCGGCTGGCTCGCGTGGCGCGCGATCCACCTCGCGAAGATCAGCGCCTTCCGCAGCAAACTCGGCGTCGCCCTCGACTGGACCTACGCGTATTTCTACCGCCGCGACACCGCGCGCCTCATCCCGGCGAGCGATAGACGATCTTAATTGTTTGGTAGCGTAGGCTTCAGCCTGCGTTCTCTCCCTCGGAGGATTGTATCTATAGGAGGGTCACAGGCTGAAGCCTACGCTACCGATTCTTCCCTTCCTGAGAAGGCAGGGACTAGGGGGTTAGGTTCAATGACGACAACGGGCAGGCTGGCGAACAAAGTGGCGATTGTGACGGGCAGCGACAGCGGCATCGGCCGGGCAATCGCGATCCGCTTCGCGCAGGAAGGCGCGGCGGTGACGATCAACTATCACAGCAACGCGCAGAACGCGGCCGAGGTCAAACAGCAGATCGAAAGGGCCGGTGGCAAGGCAACGGTCATCCAGGGCGATGTTTCCACCGCCGCCGATGTCCAGAAGATGATCGAGGGCACGGTACAGGCATTCGGCGGCCTCGACATTCTCGTCAATAATGCCGGGATCGAATTCCCCAAACCCTCCTTCCTCGACGTGGACGAAAAGGAGTGGGACATGGTGCTCGGTGTCAACCTGAAAGGTCCCTTTCTCTGCACACAAGCCGCCGTGCGGCAGATGCAGAAGACTGGGAAGGGCGGACGCATCGTCAATATCTCCTCCGTCCATGAAGATATTCCGATGCCCGGCAACAGCCCATACTGCGCGGCCAAGGGCGGCCTGCGCATGCTGATGCGCACCCTCTGCGACGAACTCGCACCGCACAAGATCACGATCAACAACATCGGCCCCGGCGCAATCGCTACACCGATCAACAAAGGGACGCTGGCCGATCCCAAGAAGGTTAAGGCGCTCAATGGGGGTATCCCACTGGGGCGGGTCGGCCAGCCGGAGGAGGTTGCGGGCCTCGCGGTCTACCTCGCCTCGGACGAAGCGGCCTACGTTACGGGTGCATCATACTTCATTGATGGCGGCATGATGCGGCAGGCACTGGAGCTGTAACTTTATGTGCATCGTATCGCTGGAAGAAAACCGCTGCGAGATGCTACCAAAACGTACCTGTGCGGATTGCATGCCATACTTCCCGCGTACGTGGGTACAAATGAGAGTCAATCACTGGGATCGGAATGGCATGGATCATGCGGACAGTTCGTACGTGTATGCAATGATAGGTGAGAAGAAATCAGTCGCTTTCTGATCTGAGGTGAATCGGTATGACGTCAACGACAGAGCGTGGATTAACAAGTCGCGTCGGTCCCGTCGAAGTCAGCTGGCCGCGTGCGGTCGGTTATTACGGTGGGCTTGCGCTCGCGGTCGGCTTTGGCATGATCGAGCCACCCTTCGGCGTCTTCATCGCCGCCGTTCCTTTCTTCAAAATGCTCAACCGTTCCAAGTCGTCCTGACCCGTCCGGCTTCTCTCGCAAGTCATAGATGGCGCGTCTCAGCCAGTGGGTGGTGATGGCGATCATGCGATCAGGCTGGTGACGCCGGATAGGCCCAGCGCCACAGCCACCGGCATCGGCGCAGAAGCGCGCGCGATCGCCAACAAGATCAGTACATCGCGACATGGAGCGGCTGTGGCGCCAGGGACACGCCATATTGAAGCGAAAGCATCCGCTTCATAGACAGTGAGGAAAACAGCGATAAGCGCGCATCGTCACAACGATGTTTGCTGTGATACGATTGCCAATTCAAGTTGGGCATGGCAGTCTGGAGTACTGGCATAGCACTTGCATCGCGGATGCTGGGAGGCCGGGAGACGGTTCTGTCGGGATGAATCACAATGAGGAGGGTGCATCATGGCTGTTGAAGATTTTTTCGAATCCGAAGTGGCGATTGCCATTGCCGCTACTGCTGCGGCGATTTCGCCGCCCGTCCGCAAAGTGTTGCGGCGCGGCGCGGTCTACGGGATTGCTGGCGTCATGATCGCCGGCGATGCCATCATGTCGTTCGCACGCGGCGTGGGTAGCGGTGTGCAACGGGCGACGACGACCGCGACAAACACGGTGCAGCAAGCGACCGCGAAGCCGGAAGCCCGTACGGAAGCGGCTGGAGGCGAGGCATAACATGGGCAAGACAGGAAAGGTGACTGCGAACACGGCAACTGCGACAGGAGAACCATCCGGCACGGCGAAACGGACGACAACAGCGCGAAAAAGTGATGCGACTGCATCTCCGCCGCCTACGGGAGAGCAGCTCAAGTCCACTGCAAGCACGCCGAAGGCCGCACCAACTGCGGCGAAGGCGGACGAACAATCGGCAACGGCGCACGCCGAGGAAGTGTTCGATGACGCCGGGCAGCGCGTTGGCCAGTTCGCCCTGATTGCCGGACAGTATCTGCGACAGTTCACGGCCCGTGCCCGTGAAGAAGCGGAAGACATCTGGGTTGAAGCGCAGAATGTCCGTGGAAAGAAACTATAGTCATTCGCGACGATAATTTGCGTCGGTAGCAGGCTGCAAGGCCTGCTACCGGCATTAACTCCCTGTGTATCATTGAATTGGGCGCCGCACGGGGAAAGAGGTCGTCGAACATCAGATGAGTGCAGTTGTTGCTGAAGAACCCCGGCTGATCCACGCGTTGCCGGGCCGGATCCGCGTTCATGTGCCGGGGCTTTCCGGCGCGACTGAACGCCGCCTGGAAACGCGCCTCCGCACATTGCCGGGGGTACGCAGCGCGCGGGCAAATGGATTGACGAGTAACATCCTCATCTGCTTCGATCCCGCTGTGACGGACGATCAACGGCTGCTTTCGCTTGTGCGGGCGAACGAGGATGTGCCCAATGAACCGGCGCAGACCGACACGACCGAGCAAAATCCGGCAGCCTCGCGCCCACTTTACATTCGCCCATCGGTGATCCGCGAGCAGCAGGGAACTACTGCCCGCGCGCGTATCGTGATACGCGGGATAGAAAGCGACCCCGCACTTGCCCGCGAGGTCGTCGCGCGGTTGGAGCGGCATCCGGGGGTGAAAGCAACCGCGAACCCGCTGACAAGCCGCGTGCTTGTTCAGTTCAACACGCATCTGTCCGATATTGACTATCTCGTCGCGGAAGTGATGGAAATGGACCTGCCGGACGTTCCTGACGAAGCCGAGCCGACCCATCCGCTCGATCCCGGCCCGCTCGTGCAGAGCGCGACGCGTACGGTTGGCACGGCGCTCGGCTTCGGCTTTCTCGCGATCCAGCGACTGGCCAGCGGCGGACAGCAAGGGTCGGGCGTCGCGGGCGCCGCGCAGGTGGCAAGCGTCATCGGGCTGCTGCAAGGGTTGCCTTTCGTCCGCTATGGCCTGCGCCGACTCCTCGGCAGGACAACGGCCGATCTGCTTGTCAATGTGCCAAACGTCATTATGCTCGCACTCTCGAATAACCCGCTCGGCCTCGCTGTAATGGGTGCGGAGTCCGTCCGCCTGCTCACTGAGACGATGGCAAGACGCGCGGCGTGGAAACGATATGAGGAGCGATTGGGCGGAGTCGCTTCCACCGAACCGGGCGCGGTTATCCGCCTCGAAACCGGGGAGCGCACCCCACTCGCCGCTGACATCATCGAGGGGATGGGCAACGCCATTGGGCGCGACGCGATGCCAATCCGCGTCGCGCCAGGCGCGACCGTACCCGCCGGGGCGCGCCTTCTCGGTGGGCCATTCGTGCTATCCCTCCACGATCGCACGCCATTCGTTCCCCAGCCGCGCCCTGCCCCCTTGCGGATGTCTCCTCAGGACCGGTATATCCAGCTATTGGGTCCGCTCTCGCTCGGCTATGCAGCACTGACCGCTGTCACCACCCGCTCGTTCGCGCGCACCTTCACGTCGCTTCTCCTCGTCAATCCCCGTACGGCGATGATTGGGCAGGAGACCGCTGATGTCAGCGCCTTTGCGCGCGTGCTGCGCTCCGGTGTCATTGCCGTTGACAGCCGCCCGCATCGCGTGATCCGTCGTCCCGATCACTTACTTCTCGATGGGCCACGGATGCTGACCGACGGCTTCGAGCTCTCCGGTGCGCTGCCGCTGAGCGATGCGTACGAACCTGCCGAAGTCCAGATGCGGGCGGCGAGCATTGCTGCCGCCACCGGTTCGCCGTGGGCCGGTGTGTTCCGCGTCGCGGGGGCGATCCCCGCAACGGATGGCACATTCGACGGCACGACCGCCATCGCCACGATTGACAGCGCCCGTTATTCCCTCGGTCCGGTCACCGATGAGACCGTTCTGCCCGCCTCCATCCGATTGCAACGACGCGGCAACTACCTGCTGCTGCTGCGCAATGAGCGGGCGAAACGTCCGCTCGGCGTCCTTGTCCTGCGTCCCCGGCTCGCACACGGCGTCAGCGAACTCGTGGAGACATGCCGCCGGTACGGCACGGAGATCGCGCTGCTCGACGGGCGCAACCACGTTGTTGCGCAGGAGGTCGCGCGGCGCGCCGACGTGGTAGTGCTCGACACCGACATGGCGACTGATGTGATCCGCGCGCGGCAAGCGACCGGCGCATTCGTCGCGTTCGCCTCGGACAGTGCCCATGCCGGCGAACCGTTCGCGGCGGCAGACCTGGCGGTTGGCGTTTCGTCCGGGCGGAGCAGCCGCTTCCCGGCGCGCGCCGACCTGCTCGCACCGGACCTCACGGCGGTTGCCGCGATTGTCGATGCGGGCGCGCGCCGCGATGCCACCGCACGCGATGCGGTCGGCTTCTCCGTGATCGCGAACGCCGTCGGCGCGGTCTGGGGCTTCCGCGGCGCGCCGGGTATCGAGGGCGCATCGCGCGCCGTCTACATCACCGCGCTCGGCGCGCTGGCGGACGGCTGGCTGCGGCTGCGCGGCGGCGAGCGCTCTCAATCCACGATTGCCCATCTCGTTGATCCCCGGCCCGAGCGATGGGGGCGGCAGAGTGTCGCGAATGTCCTTGCCGCGCTCAATACGACCGAGGGAGGGTTGACGACCGCCCAAGCGGCGCAACGCCATCGGGATATACCGCCCACGAGTCAGCGCAACGCGCTCCTCATGGCCGTACTGACACAATTGCGCTCGCCGCTCACGGGCATTCTCGCCGCCGGGGCTGGGCTGTCGCTCTTCCTCGGCTCGCCGTTGGATGTCGCGATTATTGGGGCAACGATTGCCGTCAACGCGGCGGTCGGCGCGTGGCAGGAACATCAGGCTGGGCAAGCCGCCGAGGCGCTGCAACGAATGAGCACGACGACGGCGCGCGTTCTGCGGGACGGTCTGTCGGTGACGCTGCCTGCGACCGAGATCGTGCCGGGCGATATCCTGCTCCTCGCGACCGGCGACCGCGTCGCGGCGGACGCGCGCGTCCTGAGCGCGCAGGGACTCGAAGTGGATGAAGCCGCCCTAACCGGCGAATCGCTCCCTGTCTCCAAAACTCCCACTGACGGGACGGACGCGGGTCGCGTTATCCTCGAAGGGAGCGACGTGACCGTCGGTGCCGGGCGAGCCATCGCTGTCGCTGTCGGGCGCGACACGCGCATGGGTGCGACTGCCGCCGCGCTGGATGTGGACGAGACAAATCAGAGTCCCTTGAGTCTCCGCCTCAGCACGATGCTGCGGCAACTGTTGCCACTTGCCGCGACGGGGGGCGCGTTAGTTGTCGGCGCCGGCGTGCTGCGCGGCGAATCGCTCCTCTCGCAACTCGCGATCGGTGGGAGTATCGCCGTTGCCGCCGTGCCGGAAGGGCTACCGCTCCTCGCGGGAGTCGGTGAGGCGGCAGTCGCACGGCGGCTGGCGGGGCGCAACGCACTCGTGCGGCGACTCGCGGCGGTCGAGGCGCTGGGCCGGGTGGACATCGCCTGCACAGACAAGACCGGCACGCTCACGGAGGGACGCCTTGCCCTCCGCCTCGTCGCCAACAGCACGACCGAAGCAGAACTGCCAACGCCTCTTTCGCCCTCCTTGCGCGCGGTTCTGCTCGCCGCCGCCCTCGCCAGCCCTCACCCGGATGCCGGCGACGCGGGTGCTCATCCGACTGATATTGCGGTCATCCAAGGTGCGCAGGGAGCGGGACTCGATGCAGAACTGCGCGTCGAGCGGGAGCGCGAGGTGCCATTCGATCCGGCGCGTTCCTTCCACGCGACGGTCGCGCGCGGATGCCTGTACGTGAAAGGCGCGGCGGAAACGCTTGTACCAAGGTGCGACCGCGTGCGACGCGGGGGGACAGATGAACCGCTCGATATAGCGGGCCGGGATGCGCTCCTTCAGCGCGTCGAACAACTCGCTGCGCGGGGCTTGCGGGTGCTGATGGTGGCGGAAGGGCCACCGGAGAGTGACGCCAGCAACCCGGAGGCGCTGGTAGCGCTCGGCTTCGTCGGCATCGCCGATCCGCTCCGTCCAAGCGTCCACGACGCCGTCCGCCGCTGCCACGAGGCCGGTATCCGCGTCATCATGCTCACCGGCGATTCCCCCGCGACCGCACGAGCAATCGCGCGCGAGGCGGGCCTGCTCAACGGCAATGGCGCAGGTGACGTGCTGACGGGCGACGAGATCGCCACCCTGGAGAACGGCGACCTCGACCGTCGGCTGGAACAAGCGGTCGTCATCGCGCGCGTCACACCGCTCGATAAGCTGCGCATCGTCGAGAGCCTCCAGCGCCATGGACATACCGTCGCGATGACGGGTGACGGAGTGAACGACGCGCCCGCGCTCCGGCTCGCCGATGTCGGCGTGGCGATGGGCAAGGGTGGTACGGAAGTCGCGCGTCAGGCGGCGGATGTCGTACTCGCCGACGACGATTTCGCGACACTGGTCGAGGCATTGGTGGAGGGGCGGAGTTTCTGGCGCAATATCCGCCGCGCCCTCGGCCTGCTCCTGGGCGGCAACCTCGGTGAACTTGGCCTGGTCGTCGGCGCAACAGTGATGGGCTTCCCTGCCCCACTGCTTACCCGCCAGATTCTCGCGGTCAACCTGATTACGGACGCGCTGCCGGCCCTCTCTGTCGCCTTGCAGCCGCCCGAGAACCGCAACCTCGCGGGCCTGGCGCGGGAAGGTACGGCGGCACTCGACGCGCCCCTGCGTCGGGATGTCATCCGGCGCGGCGCGGCGACGACACTTCCGGCCCTCGCCGCCTACATCATCACGCAAGGCACGAGTAGTCTACCCCAGGCGCGCGCCGTCGCCTTCGCCAGCATCGTCGCTACGCAACTAGCACAGACGCTCGACGCGGGCCGGGCGGAAGGGTCGCTGACCCGGCCAGTACTGGCCGCCGTCACCGCTTCCGCCGGGCTACTCGTCGCCGCGCTGACTGTTGCACCGCTCCGCACAGTGTTGGGTCTGACGGCGCTCACACCGTTCAGTTGGGCGCTCGTCGCTGGAGGATCAGCTGCCGCCGTGCTGCTCAGTCGCCTATTCATGTCACCCGGTTTCAGCGGTATTGGCCAGATACGGCTGCTTCCGCAGGCTTCCTAACCACCCCGCCTGCTTTCCTCCGGGGAAGCAGGCACCCTCCGGGTGCGTGGGAGATACCTTCCTGTACCTCTCTCTCGCGGATGCCACACGATACGATTACACGCCGATGATTGAAACAGCCGATACCCGTATCGGCGGTCATGGACGTGTATCCGTTCGATGGAGGCAGAGTATGGGCTCGATTCGCACTGCGCTCGGCATCATTACCCTCGTCGCGGACGTTATCGCGGTCTTCCAGATCGTCCGGAAAGCCGTCCTGCGTTGTGTCGTCTCATACAAGCGGGCGCGGCGCTTCACCCTCTCAGCCACCTGACCGTCGCTCGAACAACTGCGGTCTCTTGACTCTCTCCCACGGGTAGGGTTTACCGTTGCTTCGAAGGATCGGATGCGCGGAGAGCGAGAATCGGGTGTTCAAAATTGGCGACTTCTCCCGGCTGACACAGGTGACCGTCAAGGCATTACGTCACTACGATCGCCTCGGGCTGCTCACGCCCGATCACATTGACTCCACCAGTGGTTATCGCTACTACAGCGGCGTGCAGGCGCCCCAACTCAATCGTATCCTCGTGCTGAAGGACCTTGGCTTCTCCCTGGAGCAGGTCGGGCGCCTCCTCGACGCCAATCTCTCGCCCGTGCAGTTGCGCGGCATACTCCTTCTGAAGCAGCAGGAAGCGCGCGGTCAGATCGCGGTGGAGCAGGCACGGCTGGAGCGAATCGAAGCGCATCTGCGGCAGATCGAGCGGGAACCGCCGGGCGCACGGTACGCCGTGACACTGAAGCGGGTCACGGCGCAGCGCGTAGCGTCGCTCCGCACCGTACTGCCCGCCTATCCCGCAATTGGCGCACTCTTCGGCGAACTGCAGGCCTATCAGCATCAACATGGCTTGCACGCGACCGCATGGACGGCGCTCTGGCTCGATGGGGGGTTATTCCGTCCTCACGGGAACGACCGATGCGATGTGCGACACTCTTGAGCGGCGGCGTGAGACGTTGAGCATCTCGTACATCGTGGTTTCGGATGAACTAGAGCGGTTTCTGTAACTACTGAGCCTGTTGTGTTGTGTAGCCACAATGAGTGAACCATC
>JAABUY010006973.1_pt1 | contig 10876 bp, 7 predicted proteins | sample 5560271 | NCBI WGS metagenome assembly JAABUY01 (sample SAMN10711886, study PRJNA513374) | rock metagenome | isolation source: Antarctica rocks | place: Antarctica: Victoria Land, University Valley
TCGTCTTCGTCGTTTACCACTATTGAACCTGGGGGTTCGTTCTTTTGACCAGGCAAGAGGTCGTCGGCGGCAGGGCGAAGCAGGTCAGGATGAAATACATCATGAACACGCATAGACTCTGGTAATTTCAGTTTATATGAAGAGCCGACGAGACCTAGGTTGGTGAAAGGACCGAGCATTTTGTCATCTAGCTTCTTGGAAGGTCTCGCTGTAACGATGTTTCTTTCATTCAGGAACACCTTTGATTCGGTCTCGTAATCAACTTCTTTTCTATGCTTATTGACTTGTTTCATCATTTGTTCCCGTGTTTTGGCTAGCGACTCGCGAGCAAACTTCAGTGTTTTGTTCATATTTTCAGATATATCCTCGGCTTTAGCCGTCTGCAAGCGTTCACGGGAACTTTCATATTCGATGACATCGAGTTCAAAGCTCATACGAGGATGAAAGTCTTTGTTTAGGAAGAAAGAGGTCGAGGAGATGACTGAGAACAGAGCATTATTGTCGACGAACTCGGCCATGAGTAGTAGCTTAGCCCAGTCATCCTGCATGTACGAACAGAAGGATCGGAGGTATCTTTCGACGTCCTGATTGGCTCGTTCACTTTGATCGTCGGTCTGGGGGTGGTAGGCTGTGGAGAGTCGAAGGTTAATGCCTAGCCTTTTGCAAAGCGACTTCCATAGAATGAAGGTAAATTGGGGGCCTCGGTCCGAAACAATGGAATCGGGTAAATCGTGTATCCGATATATTCACTGAAGCATTAGCTCAGCTGTTTTTTCTGCTGTGATTCCCTCGTCATCAGTGAAGCAAGGAATATAATGCCGTTTCTTTGACAGTCTACATATCACTGTTAGTATGACGTTTTTGCCTTTCGAAGAAGGTAAGCCGATGATGAAATTCATGACTATGTTCTTTCATCGCTGTTCGAGTATGAGTAGAGGATGTAGTAGTTCATTGAATTTATCTCGAGAAGCCTTTGATCGCTGACAAATGTAGCAGTTCCGAATATATCGACCTATTGTCTTCCGCATTGAAGGCCAATAGTAGTATCTTCTTATGACCTTCATCGTTCTGAGAATTCCGGGATGATCAATAGAAGATTGATCGTGAACTTCCCGAATTAGCTTCATTTGAAGGTGCTCATCGGAGGAAACCCATAGAAGGTCATCCCGATATAGTATTTCGTTCTGAACTCGGCAATCCCTTAATTTAGTACCTTCGTATTGAGCTTCACCTTTTAATACGACTTCACGAAGTAGAATACAATTCTCGTTGATTCTGTTAGCTTCTAGAACCAATCGGTAAATTGGTTCACCGTTCTCTTCCTCTTCTAGATCAGCGATTTTCATTCGATCCGGCGTGAGAATCGTAGTTCGCTGATAGCGACATCGTTCATCCTCGAAGCTTCTAGGAACTGAATCGGCTCGGCGAGTCAATGCATCGACTTTGATGTTTTGTTTGCCTGGGCGATACATGATTTTGAAGTTGAAGTCGACGAGCTTTTGTACTCAGCGCATTTGACGTCTACTTAGCTCTTTATCTTCCATTAATGGCGTTAAAGCTTGATGATCAGTGAACATCTTGATGAGTAGCTCAGTCAATTCCAGCTCAGGTCGCCAATGCTCGAAGGCACGAATGATTGCTAGTAGTTTCTTGTCATAGATCTCGTAATTGCACTCAGCGAAGCTCAGGTTCTTGCTGTAGTAGATCATCGGATGCAATGTTCCTTCGTCGTCATACTGAGAAAGTATGCCATCGTTGACGTAGTCGGATGAGTCTATTTCAAGAATAGCCTCCCTATTCTGATCAAAATGGCGAAGAATAGAGGCTTCAGTCATTCGTTTCTTCATATGGTCAAAGGTCGTTTGACAAGCTTGATCCCATTCAAATATCATCTCTTTTTGAGTTAGTCGAATCAGAGAACGAACAATCTTCGAAAAGTCTTTTATAAAACGTCGATAGAAATTGCAGAAGTCGACGAAGAACTGCATCTGGGTGAGGTTTGTAGAAGTAGGTCATTCGACTACTGCTTGTACTTTTCTGAGGTTCATCTTTAGTCCTTCGATGAATAGCAATAGTCCCAGAAAGGAGATCTTCTGAACATGAAACTCGCATTTGTTTATATTCATCTGAAGGCCAGTCTCTCGTAGTCTATGTAGAACTAATCGTACGTGCCGCTTATGTTCCTTCAGTGTTTTGCTGTAGATGATAATGTCATCTAGATAGACCTGGCAAAACTGATGAAGATAGTCAAATAACACGTCGTTCATATAGTGTTGGTAGAAAGCCGAGCCGTTGATTAATTCGAAAGGCATCACGTGATATTTGTAGGAACCAAAAGAGGTGATAAAGATAGTCAAATCTTCGCTGCTCGAATGCATACGCAGTTTGTTGAAGGCGGCAATGATGTTCAATCGGATCAGATACCTGCTACCTTGAATACGAGCGAGAGTTTCGTCTATTAGCGGTAAGGGATAGCGGTCCCGTTTGGTCAAAGCATTGAGCTTTCTGTAGTCTACACAGAAACGCAAGCTATCGTCTTTCTTTTCGGCGAATAGTATGAGCGAAGCGTATGGAGCTGAGCTAGAAGATATAAAGCCTTTATTCAGATGCTCAATCAGGTAATCCTTCATCTTTTGAAGCTTGTAGCCAGACATATGGTAGAGACGACTTCGAGGAGATGTTCCCTCGTCGATCAACTCAATTTTATGATCGTAGGGGCGATGAGAGGGTAGTTGATCAGCCATCGCTCGGTCAAACACGTCTAGATAGTCATGATATTTCGAAGGAAGCTTAGCTTTGACTTCTTTCAAGGTCTCTTCGTGTGAAAGCTCTTGTAGATTTACATCTTCGAGTTTATTTCTAGCTGTTTTTAGAAGCCGATCGATTTCCGTGACGATGATCGCGAAAGTAGTCACATCCGATCGTTTGGCTAGTGATCTATATGCTGCAGCCCCTATCATTGCTATGTTCATTGAATCGGAAGGCGAAGCGAAGTTGACTGAATTAGATGGTTCCACGATTTTACTGAATGAAGATGACTTCTCGCTGAGTCGGGTGGCAACAGAAGAGGTAGACCTCTTTAGTATTTGGGTAGGGGTCGAACTCTTCTGTTCTATCGCGATTTTCTTGCTCGGAAGGACAGCCGAATGAGCTTTGGTAGAACCTTTGATATGAGCTTCGGAACTAGAAAATTGAAGACGATCGTCTCTCATATCAATAGTCACTTCGGTCTTGTTCATTCATGTTTTTCCGAGAATCATCTGATGTTGATCTAATCGGGTGATCAGCATAGGGGCGGAACGTTCCATATGATCTTGAACAGTTAGATTCGAATAAATCGCATGGATAATGAGCTTTTTTGCATAATGGCCATCGAATTCCCTTATTGGTTTGGGCTTGGTTAAAGGTAAAGGTTCGATTTGCAAATGATCACAAACATTCTGCGCGGTTAATTCATCAATGAACGAATAGCCAGCTGCTTCAGTGTCAATCAATGACTTTAATGAGTAACTAATTTCATTGCTAGATAGTACACATTCAGTAGTCAAAGGTTCCGAAGCAAAGGGATCATTTGAGCTGCTCGTTGTTGAAGAAATTAACACATCTTCCATCGCGCCTTTGGTGAAAGTCACTAGTTTTTTGCCTCATTCTTCGATTTCTCTGTAAATAATTCCTCCTCTTCTTCCGGCATGACGATCTCATTGAGGCGAGGGATGAATGCACGAGGTGCCGAAGTACTAGCCTTCAGATGAGAGCAGTTCTTTGAAAGATGACCCGATACTTTACAGTTGAAGCAGATGATTGACATTCTTGATCGTTCAGGTTCGGGGGTGGAAAAAGTAGCGAGCCGAACATAGCTAGTAGCCGGGGTTGAAGCTGGTGTCGACGAAGGAACAAAACGTTTTTCCGGAGCTGCTACCGATTTGACTGTTCGTTGCTCGTCACGTAGCTGGTAATTGACTCGTTGTTTGTTATTCACACCTTGAAGAAAGATCTTGAGCTTATCAAGCGAGCTAAACTCTATGGGACAAACTGACAACGCGTCCTGAAGGCGATTGTTGATTTTATCCTGAATGTCGTTCATCAGGGTGGCATCGTCGTAGTTCAGAAAGCTGAATATTCTAGTGAATTCTGAATAGAAAGAGCTGAAGGGCTTGTTGAGCTGCTTCAGAGCGACGTATTCGCGACGACACTTCCGAATCAGGTTCTGATCTTCGTAAATTCCTTTCAGATGTTTCAGTAGCTCTGATAGTGATTGATAGGATGAGGAAGCGTCAACACGACGCTTTGCATAGGTTTGCTGATCAGCATCGCCTCCTAGCCTGAAAACCACATAGGCAATACGGATCTTTTCAGTAGGGTAATGATCCGCGTTGACATCGAGCTTGTCAGCTATTTTGATGTTTCATGTCTCTCAGGTAGAGTCACCTGTTTCGATGAAGATGGGTGGATTCGGAAGCTTGACGGACTTGTGATGACCGTTCCCGTTTCCGTTACCAGATAGAGTAGAAGATTCTCGTTGAGAGCGAGCTTCGGAAGCCGAGCTTCGTTCAACTTCAGAGCGACGAATCGAAGCTTCTTCCTGATTGACTCGTTGTTCAGCTGGCTGAGTATCTTGACGGGGCATAGACCGATCAGCTTGACGTTGTTTCGCTCTGAAGTTCAATCGCTCGCCTTGTAGCTGATTGATCTTTTTCTCTAGCTCATCGTTTTTATCAAAAGCGGCTTCTAGTTGTTTCGCTCTCTTTTTGTGATCGTCTTGTACGAGAAGCCAGTGTTCATTGAGTTGTAGAGTCAAGTCTCGCTGACTTCGGAGCTCGTTCAGCATATTGATGACTTCGTCGGATTGATTGCTGGCCCAATGAAACAGTTGTTCTTCGATGTTTATGTTTCATGAGGTGGCAGCTTTCTCAGCTCCGGCTGAAGCATCGATGGGTAGAAGTGAAACTCTTCTATTGGCAGTGCTTCTAAGCAGGCGAGTTGTTCGGGGCCCAACTGGCTCGACGTCGCGTGCCATGATGAGAGAAGGTAGAAGTTGTTGAGATAAGGGTAGGTGAGGGGTTGATGTTTTGGATTGGTGTTTTTTGGTGAGTGGAAATTCAAAGAATCCCTTGTGAATTTCAGGTAATAATTGAGTGCTTTATTCGAAGAATCCCTTGCGAATAGAATGGTGAAAATGGGTGTAGAATCGAAGAATTCCTTGCGGCCTAAAATGGTGGTGCAAATTTGAAGAATTCCTTGCAAATTTTCCTTACTGAATAGGTTGTTTCGTATCGTCTATTCGTCGATAGCAGGATAGTAGATGGTGAGCATTTATCTAATGTTAGGGGCCTGCCTAGAGCGGGTCAGATAGAGGTGTCATTTAACTAGAAGATAAATGCTAAGAAAGAAAGGTAGCTACGAGAAAGAAGCTGGCTACATATGTGTGTTCCTCAGCCGACGCTAGGCCCAATAGGGACTAGTCAAGGTGACGGAGCGAGGATAGGCCTGATAAGGCTAGAAGGCTGAGCCTGGCAAGGCTAGGATCGTGACAAATTCATTCAGTCATCGAAGAAGAGAGAGCTCGTCAATATTGTCATGATCGAAGTCGCTGCTTATCGAACTCTAGTCAAGAAGAACAATGTCAAGATCTTTACATTGATCATTAGTGAAATCAACAAGATGCTTAGCTCGATCAAAGATTCAGCGAAACTGAATGAAATGATCTCTGTCATGTCATTAAAGAAACTGAAGAAGAAGCTTTCGATAGTCTATCATGACTTTCTGAACGTTTTTGATAGAGAAAAGGCAATTCAGTTGCTCTCGCATCGATCATATGATCATAAGATTGAATTAGAAGATGAGAGTCAATCTTCTAGAAGTCAATTGTATTTCATGTCGAGTCACAAGTTGCAGAAGATCAAGAAGTATCTAGAAGAAAACTTGAAGAAGAAGTTTATTACACTCAGCAAAGCTTTATTCGCTTCGTCAATACTATTCATCGAAAAGAAAGATGATAGTCTTCGCTTTTGTGTGAATTATCAAAAACTGAATGCTCTGATCAAAAGAGATCGTTATTCAATACTCTTGATAAATGAAGTACTCGCTCGAATTCAAGACAGTAAATATCTGACTCGACTTAACATTATCGTCACGTTCAATAAGCTTTGCATGAGCATTGAAAGTGAGAATCTAATCACATTCGTCACTTTCTTTGATGTTTACAAATGTAGCGTAATGCTCTTTGAATTAATCAACGAATCAACATTCTTTCAGCACTATATTAACGATCTGTTGTTCGACTGTCTGCATAAATTCTGTCAGATCTATCTGAATGACATTCTCATCTACAGTAAGATCTTGAAGAAACATAAAACTCATGTGAAGAAGATGCTAGACAAGCTTCGTGAAGTCGATCTGCAGATAGACATTGACAAGTGCGAATTCAAGATTCAGAAGATCTCGTTTCTAAAACTACTGATATTCATCAATGATCTACGAATGAACTCTCGAAAAGTAAATGTGATTCGAAGCTGAAAAGTGCTTCAATCGTTGACTCATGTACAGATCTTCATTGACTTCTGCAATTTCTATCGACGATTCATAAAGAACTTCTTGAAGATTGCTCAATCTATGATAAAGCTGATTCAAAAAGATCATTCATTTGAATGAACAGAAATCTGTCAGACGATCTTTGAGAGACTGAAGCAACAGATGATGACAGTCTTCGTTCTGAAGCATTTTGATTCGATCAGAGAAGTTATTCTGAAAACGAACTTCTTGAACTATGTCAACGACGAAGTATTGTCTCAGTATGACGATGAAGACATTCTACATTCAGTGATCTTCTACAGCAAGAACATGATCTCTGCAGAATACAACTACGAGATCTACGACAAAGAGCTTTTGACTATTATTCGATGCTTGAAGCATTGAGGTTTCGAATTGAAATGTACTGATATTTCGATCAAGATCTTCATCGATCACCTGAATTTGAAGTACTTCATGATCATCAAGAAACTGATCAGACGACAGGCTAAATGAGCTGAGAAGTTATTCGAATATAACTTCAAGATCATATATCAGTCAGAAAAGCAGAATCTGAAAGCAGACGTGCTGATCAAAATGTCAGATGTCAAGTCAGTTGAATCAAATGATGATTGAAAGCTATATCAGCATTAGATGCTATTGTCAGCAAGCACATTTGAACTGCAATCAATAGAAGATGATCAAGATCTGACTCAGATCTTGCTCATATTTGATTCAGATTTGAAACAGAAATCGAAAGCTAACGAGAATTCGATCGAAGAGATGATTTTCATTCAGAATCAAATTATAGTCGAAAATCGAACGAATCAACAATGTATCGATATTCGAACAGTCATAGAACAGAACAGAAGAACTTGTCAAGATATGAGTCTAGACAATTGCAGAGTACTGAACGAAGTACTCTGAAAGAATGATAGACTGTGAGTTTCTCAGTCAATGATCACTCAATTGATAAGAGAAGCACATGATCTTTTGATCAGTGATTATTCTGACATGAATTGAACGTTAGACTTGTTAAGACGATCATATTGCTGATCAAAGATGAGAACGACAATCAAACGTTACATTCGAAACTGTTACGTTTGTCGTAGATCAAAAGCATCAAGAGATCGAATCAATGAACTATTAAAGTCATTGTCTATATCTGAACAACGATGACAAGACATATCATTGAATTTCATTATTGATTTATTGAAAAGTGATGAAAGCAACGCGATTCTGACAGTGATAGATCGATTATCTAAAGAACGTCACTATATACTCTGTTGATCAGATGACGAAAAGACTTTCGCTGAACAAACAGTTAAGCTGCTGCTGATATGAGTCTTCAGAATTCATGAGCTATCAAGATCAATAGTGTTCGATAGAGATTCGTAATTCATATTGATTGTCTGAAAGTCTTTATGTCTGAGACTCAGCATTAAGATGAAACTATTCATCGACTATCACTCACAGATCAACGATCAAACGAAAAGAGCGAATCAGAATGTAGAACAATATCTACGAAGCTACTACTCATACATGCAAGATGACTGATTCGTCTGACTATCTATGACTGAATTCGTCGATAACAATGCTATTTCGTCGTCAATTGAACAATCAGCGTTCTTTCTGAACAAGAGCTTTCACTTTCATATGAGCTTCGATTCGAATTCAACTGAATATGAGATCATTCGAGCTAGAATTCAAGCGAGCAAAGCAGAGAATATATTCGAACACATGAAATGATCATTAGCGTTGATCAAGCAGACATTAGCAAGAGTCAGAGTCACAATGAAGAAACAGACTGACAAGCATCGAAAGAAAATGATCTACAAGATAGATGACATGATGTTTCTGAATTCTAGAAACATTACGATCGCAAGATCGTCAAAGAAGCTGAATGATAAGATGCTAGAATCTTTCAAGATTCTGACTGAGATTGAACATGCATATCGACTGAAACTGTCATCGACAATGAAGATTCATTCAGAGTTCGCTTCGAATCTGCTACAACTGAATTCGAAAGACTCTCTTGAAGAACAACGAAATGAGTCATCTGATTCTATAGTGATAGATGACGAAGACGAATGAGAAGTGAAGAACATACTGAACTTCAGACACTACGAACGAGGCAAACGACTACAATATCGTGTCAATTGAAAAGACTATGACGTCGATCTACATTGATACAATGTCGATGAAAATGAGTTCAAAGACTGCTTGAAGATTGTAAATGACTTTCATCAGAAGTATTTGAACAAGTCAAGTTAGAAATCGACTCAACAAGAATCGATCGATCGAACTGCAGCAATGAGAACATTGCTAGATGAAGAGAAAAAGTAATGTTGCGAGCATGCATCTCTGTTACTTCTGATTAGCCTGATTAGCCTAACATAGACTAGTATAGAGCTGTGAGTAGAGCTGTTGTTGACACGCTAGCGGTCTAGCGTGCCTTCATGAGTAAAACTCACGTCATGTTGCATCTTCTTTCTACTTCAGCTTTGAACTTCTAGTTAGAATACACTCATATGATTCGCTCTATGCAGACTCATAACAGAATATCTACTCTATCAAATGTCAGAATGATTTAATAGTGATCTTTAGTACGCTGAGTTGATTCAAAGACGTCGATCAGAAACATTCTGATTAAAGCATTAACTTTAGTGTTCATTTTGTCTGATTGAAAAATGATCTGAAAGTTAGACTTGAATAGAATGTTTAGATAATTGACTTGACGTCAAGTTAACTGTTTATTTTTCATGAAAGTCTTCAAAGTCTGATGATTGATGAACATCTGAATGAGCAACTTGATGCATTCAAGCTTGAATCTTCAATGTTTGAAACATTGAATAATGATCAGCAGTTTCTTGTCATAGATGTGATAATTGCATTCAGCGAGAATCATACTTTTGCTGTAGAAAGCTATCGAGTGAAGAACTTTCTCATCATCATACTATGATAGAATTTCATCTTTGACGTAGTCAGATGCATTGATTTCTAGAATAATCTGTCGTTTTGAATCGAAAATGACTCTTTCTGAATGATCAAAACTGAGTGCTTGAGAATCTTTGAAGCATTGTTATGAGTCGCTGAAGAGATGAGAGTTGATCGCGATCAACTTAAGTGCTTCGTATTTGACGAGATTGAAAAAATCGAAATAGAAATATCTAATTGATCAGAGAATACGATAGTATCATGTTTCATGTTCAATAATATTTCATTTTTGTTCATTCAGAGTTTGCTTAATATAGCTTCATGATGCTTGATATCAGCTATCAGCATTGACACAGTCAATTTCTTATGACTTTCGATCGTGAGATTGAGTAGAATCTTATGAATAATAGTCTTTCTAGCTAACTTCTCGTCATATTCTCGTATTAACTTCTCTTTTGCTAGTGATATAGATTGTATTTCAAGTTTCTGACATACTTTATTGATTAACTTGTCATGTATCAGCGTGTAGATGATGAAATCACTGTCTATCAAAGAGCGAAGACTGAAAGAATTGCTCTGAGAGATAAGAGAAGCATTGATCAGAAATGACTTTTCAAAATAGTTTTCTTTCAATAGAACTTGGATTTGACTGCACAAAGATATGATCTTTATCTCTTTAATGATTCTGAAAGAGATAGCTAGTTTTTTGAATCAGAATCTGATTCAAAGTTCGATGTAAATCAATCAAACTCATCATTTTTTAATGCATTGACTCTCAAAGTTCAATCAGAACACTCTTTAGAAGAATGATCTGACTTATGACAAATGAAACAACTTTCAGTTTGTATATCTGTCTCTTTGACGTTAATTAAAGTCACGTCACGCGATTTTGACGAGTCAACTGATATGATAACTTTGATCTTTCTGTGAGAACGCATCTCATCAACTATGAACGATGCGTGTCTGCAAGACTAGCTCGCGAGATTAGATCAAAGAGATTAACGAGTGAATAAAGATAACGACTTGAGAGAAGATAAAAACTCTGCGAGCTCTCGCTTTTGTTTCTTAGCAATTAGTTTTATCATCAATAGAATGCTATCTTATTATCTTTTACTACGCAGTTTCACGTAAAAAGATCTCGTCGTCTCACAGTTCTAATTGCTTTATTCGCACAAAGCTGTTCAGTAAAAAATGTCAAATGCGCAACGACTCACTAAAAGTTGCACGATCGAAAGAAGCGATAACTTCTCTCACACTGAGAATTCGTCGTCTCATCAGAACAGACCTGAGAATCACGCATTCAAATGTTACGATCCTAGCTACGCACCTATGTTGATAGCTATGTTGGTGGCTATGTTGATGACTATCGCCGGCCGCTCGCCGCTAGGCTATAGGGTTGTTCCGAGGCCAACCCTATTCAGGGTTAGCTTAT
>JAABUY010006975.1_pt1 | contig 10873 bp, 13 predicted proteins | sample 5560271 | NCBI WGS metagenome assembly JAABUY01 (sample SAMN10711886, study PRJNA513374) | rock metagenome | isolation source: Antarctica rocks | place: Antarctica: Victoria Land, University Valley
GAGGACCTGTACTCTCACCCCATCAGCGAGAGCTTAGAGTTCAGTGTTGTGGCCACCAGCACTGCAAGGCAGCACAGCCTGTCGCTGACATTCAGGTGAGCTTGGCACAGTCTCTGCACAGCTTGTATGGCCAACGGCCCTCATAATTGCATTGTATGCGCAATGTCATTCACTACGCCGGCTTGGGGTATGTACGTTACAACTCGTCTGTACAGCATGCAGTCAACGAGGTATCTCAGGCGCGATGTTGTGCAAGGCATGTGACAGACAAGAAGGTACCGAGCCTGACCTTTTGTTACCGATACTGGTATGGTTTGTCCACCATATGGCAAGAAGCTAATCCGTCATCTGCCGTGATTGCATGCTTCTGCATTAGAGTCTCCAAGAGCAGGACCAGTAAATGCATTCTGGTAGGACCTATCGGCTACATCAGTTTTCAGGCTTCAGCCAAGACAAGCAACACGAAGTTTAGCGCATGTTTTGAGTCTATGAACCGTGATGCAAGATGGCATTTGTCCAATGGTGGTCTTCAAGCAAGGCTCCTGGTGTTGCTGCAGGCCAGCTAGCAGTGATATGATGGATGAGCACATGCCCAGCATCGGCATACCCAACTTTGTGGACTTCATGCAGCGCAGGACCAAATCCTTTTATTTCTGTTTTGTTACCACTGTGGAGAAGGGGCCAATGCCAGTTGCCTCCCCTCCTGGAACTGCCCTGTGAGTCACCCTTTGCCCTATCTCAGGCTGTCTGCATGTTCACAGGGGAATAGAGCTACATGCTGTGGCCGAAGTGGCCATCTGCAACAGCCATACCACCACAGTGTGTGCAGACCCTATTAGCCCTTGTAACATGCTGGCCTGCAGCAAAACGCCGTACGGCCAGCTACAACTTTGATTTTCAACAGCAGGAGGAGGAGGAGGAGGGGGAGGATTTACAAAGTTGTACAGATGTGCCAGGGTTGTTAGTGACCTTGTAAGAAATATCAGTACTAATGCTTATCTACTAGTGTTTATCATGTCTAAACAGCTTGGACTTTTGAGTCTCGGAAGTGGATTCTCAAGTTGGACACGAAGCAGCAGTCTGATCAAATCTTCTTTCCATCCCGAAACTCGGTCTCTGCACGGTGCATTGCTGCGCTCGCAGGCTAGCTCTTTCAATGCTGCGCATTTTGTTGTAACATGAAGCAGCTCTGCAGCAAACAATGACTCCTGGAACTGTTTCCATTCATCCAACTCTCACAAGCAGTTCCGGGACAATCTTCGCGACGCTACACCGCTTAAGAGCCCCTTCAGTGACGGCAGCGCTCGCAAGAGATCATCTCCCGCGACAGAGAGCCTTTCATCCCTGCAGATGCAAGCAATCTAGCTCTGGCAGTCGGCAGCTGGTATCAGCAGTAGCAGTAGTTGATCAGGAGCCCCTGCAACCTGCAAGGAAGACGAGGCCAACAGCACAGCAGATATTTGATTTGCAGCATGTGCCTCAGCTTTCGCCATCTCTTGTACTCTACTTTCCACTCGGTGAGATGTCCCAGCAGCCTGGGCATTGAGTCAAAGACACTTCCCCAGCAACACTGCAACTCAGTCTAGTGCATGCAGGGGTTCTGCTGGCCAGCATACGAATGGCCTTGTGGGTGCTACTTCTAGCTGCAGATGTACCTTGGCTGACGGACAACAACTCATCGATTGCTGGTATGCTTTGCTCATAGTCCCCTTCCTGCATGTTTGTCTGAGTGTCTGTCTGTCCCTGTAAAGGCTTGGTTCACAACATCACGCCTTTTTTGCAAGAAGAACATGCGCTTTGTGGCTGTCCTAACTTATTGGTGTCCCGTGCAGTGTTGCAGCGTATTCTGGGAGTCCAGGTCAACTGGCACCATGTTGACAGGATACCAAGTAAGCGACATGTGCTTGTCAGCAACCACCTGACAGCTGGCGATCTGATGATGCTGTACAGCCTACCACAGCACTATATACACCTCATCAGCGCCAAGCTGCCTGAACGCATCAGTCAGGTGTGGACCATCTTACCTAAACACCAAGCTGTGACTACGTAGACGCAAAAGCCTGGCACACGACACAGACAATAACATATTTTGCGCTACAGGCCAATCATCATAGAGTCAGGCTGTGGCATGCAACCAAAGAGATGTACCAGGATCTGACTGACAGCTCAGCACATACTGATCCTATACATCTGTTCCCAGGTAGCCATGTGCTCGTCAATTTGCATCAATGATATGCATTACCATTCTATTGCATTTGCTGCATGTGCACACCTAGCCTGCTTGTAAATAGGTAATGCCTTGCATGGTTTTTGACTTATGCATGCTGTTAGTGTGACTCATGCAGAGCTGGCTACCAAAAAGGCTATGCCGTGGAATAGGCAGTCAGTACTTTCTGGCGGAAACAGAGCTCAGCAATGCTGTTGCAGCTGTGCAGGGTCCACAAATCAGCTTCCTGGCTGGTTCCTTTGCATTGTATTGGCTCTTTTCACAGCGTGACATTGATTTTGTCTGCAGAGGGCGTGATGACAAATGGGTCAGGTATGGTCCAATTCAGCAGAGGGTTTATGCGATTTGGCAGAAGCCTGCCAATTGTGCCTGTAGCCCTGAGGGTGACTGTGCCTTGGAACATCCAGACACACACCCTCACTTCCAATTTTGCAGCAAATTTGTTTTGGTTCTGTTTTGTCCCATGGGTACGGCTTGACGCCACAGTTTTGAAGCCTATGTCACTGTCTGAGGTGAGACATGCACAAAGTAGTGCACATGCTGTTTGGTATTGCATGTGATTATGCTGCGCATATTAATCTGTACTGAATGCTCATAACACATTGATGGGCATGCGCAACAGAGCTTAGGGACTTGAACATGTTGCGAGACAACAAACCAACATGGATGACTGACATGCAGCTGTGCCTGCCTGCAGGGGCAGGGTAATGGCGCTTTTGTAGAGGGTGTCCAGAAGACAATTGCCACAGAACTGGGCGTGGGAATTGCTGACATAACCAATCAGGAGAAGAAACAGCTCATTAGGCAATATAGCAAGCGCAAGCGCTGAGTCCACTATTACGTGCATATCAGATTTTGTTCTTACGTATATTGAGCCATATTTTGCTCCAATTTTGATGGTTGCCTGTCCGACTTGCATAGTGGGGCAACAATTTTGACTGCATTTCATCTGGTCACGTTCAACAAACATATTCAAAGTCCTACCGTAGGCTACTACTGTATGCACAAAGTGTCAGCAAGTACTGCTATGATAGCTTTCATTGTTTGTGCGAGCCTGCTGCTCTCTTGTATGGCTGCTGCTGAAACACCATAGCGTCAAGATCAGCAGAGCTAATATTTTGAATGTCCTCTAGCGACATTTTACTGCTTGGACTGCCAATGTTGGAATCGAGCCCAGCAACAGATTTGCGTGCTATTGGTGGCTTGTCTATGCCTTCCATTACAATGGGACCTTTTCTGGGAGGTCCTAATTGTGTTCTGCTCTTTGGCAACTCTGGAAACTCAGCAAAGCGTGATGCATCACCTGGCCCCCAGTCAGGTGGCCAAGCAGCCTTGCCAGAGCGACCTGCATCATGCCTTCTCCTGCAAGCCAGAGAATCTGCCTCATTTTTAACTCGTTCATGCCATTGCAAACCTTTAGCTTGTGTTTTGCTATATCTGCAACACAGCAAACTTGGCTGCTCACTATCAAGCACAGTGTAGCTCAGCCACTGCAGCGTATGCCAAGCATAGCTTTCTGTACAGTTGTACAATGTCCAAGATGTCGTACAATTTCCAAAGACCTTCTAGTGCAATTCTGTTGTAAAAGTTCCTAAGACCTTCCAGAGCAATATTGTCCAAATAGCATGATGCCTGACTCAGATGCCAAGCCTTACCTGACACTCCAAAAATTACATCATGTCATGCACTACGAAGTCCATACTTTGCAAATACTAAATGCGCAGAAGAGACTCAAGAAGGAAAGACTTACTTGGTACGCACGTACTGCCAACCACCCACCCCCAGCATGCCGATGATCAGAAGGGGCCGTGACATGGCATGCAGAGGGTACTTGTTAATCTCCTTGAAGGGCAGTTTGGACTCAAACAGCCCCACCACCCCCTCACCAAGACTCACTGCCACCAAAGAGCCTTGAGCTGTTGTCAAGGGGGGGTCCACCTGTGCTTCTGCAAACTGCATTGCAGCGTGCATCATGTCAAAACTTCCTGCGGCTTGTCCCAGTTGATCCAACACAACAGATGAAAACCAGGTGACCCTTACACGCATGGTGCTCAAGCGTTCCCAGTATCCCTTGCATATTGTTTGCTGAGGCAACACCAGGACAAAGTGCTGCTATCCCATAAGCCAGGACACATACGGTGTGCAAGCACTCCAAAAGCTGTCACTGAGGAGACCCACCATGTCTCCAGACGCAAAGGCTGACGCCACATTGCTGTAAGGATGAGCCAGGATCATCTTTGGAGCCCGACGATTGCTGAAACCAGTTGTGTTGAAGATTGCCAGTCCTGTTGGTGCAGCCAGGAGCAGGCAACCCCTGACATGGGTGAGGTGGATGGGACCCCCCGCTGGGGCCAGACTCAGGGGTACCCTGGAAAGCACCTGTGCAGCGTGAAGAAGAAGTCAGATGCAGAGGCTCTGGCGGGGATTGGGCTTCACGTAGTGACGCTGTAGCTGTCAACACAGTGACGGTCAACAGCATCAATGACAAGAAGAGGAAAAACACAAAGGAGGAGGAGAAGCAAAAGTCAAGGAGAGGAGAGGAGAGAAGAGCCAGCTTGCTTTACGAACGCAGCAAGTCTGGTGGTACATGCATGAACAGGTGCTGCGACATTCTCAGCTGTCAAGCCGTTGCCAGTCCAACTCTGCCACCTCTCATTGCAGTGAAACACATGAGATGCTCTCTAGCAAAAGTAGGTACACTGCTTTATGCTCACCTTGGCCTCCCTCTTCTCTGGGTCAGGTACTTGCAACAGCAGAAGATCCATATCTGTAGTCACAGCATAGCCTCGCTGAGCAACCTGATTATCGAAGGCAGCTGCAGCAATGACTGATCTGTTCAGGCCGGCCAGGTGTCGCGTTCTCAGCTTGAGTTGGCTGCCATGGACATGTGCTGTGGCAAAATAGTGCGTGCTGACTAGTGAGATTGTGGTGCCACTGATGTGGATCGCCCTAATGGCTTGATTGCTCATTCCTGATGCTCCTACAGTACCTGTAGCAACGTGCGAGCATGCTTAGCAACGGGCTGTGGCAAAAGTAAAGCCGTTCAGGCTTGGTGCAAGCCTTGCCTCAGGAGCACCCAAGCCTTGCACCAGGATTGACAGCACTGGAATCACTGCAGCATTGGGAGCAAGCATCTGGCTGAGTCATGCATCACAGAACGGCACAATGTACACTTGATTACCATTCTCTCTGTACAGTAACAGTTGCCCATCTGCCAGGGCAGCCACAACCTGCCGGGCTGCACCTGCCCTCAGTATGCCCATATGAGTAACCCCAGCATCTTCTGCACCATTTCCAGCTGTGTCGCATTCACGCAGGTCTGTCCTGGTGGAACTGCTGATTTTAGACAGTTCTGAGTCTGACACAGCATCTGTGGTCGGGTTAATGGGGTGCAAAAGCTGGATTTCCTCTTTCTGAAGCTGCTGCTGGAGATGCGCATGCCTGCAGACAAGGCAGGCAGTCTAAAGCACAAGGCAAAGATCCAGGTGTAAGTGAGAAAGTCTTGCATGGTCAGTGTAGACTGAGCTCAATGAAACAAAGCCCAGTGAAAAGGACTGTACCAGACTCAAGTGGGCTTTGTGTGTGTGAGCATCAATTTTTCACGCATGCAACAAAAGGCGTAGCCTTCAACTGTTCTACAGAAATGCACCATTGCATGTAGTATATGGCTTTGCATTTGCCACATTTCCAGGACAGATGTGCGTGCTCGGTGCAGGGTACAACAGTCATGCACAGTGGCTTCAGCATGGCATTGTTGCGTGGAATGCACAAGCTGGTGTGTGACTGCCTGACCTGTTAGACAGCTGCAGCTGAAGCACTTGTGAGCTGCCGTTTGCCAAGCCAGCAACTAGAAGAGTTTTGTCTTGAGAGCGTGCAGAAGCTGCCAGACACTGAATCGAGCTGCCTGCAACAGCGTGGCCTCTGGTCACAGCACAGCATAAGGCTTTGTTCAGAAGACCGTGTCACTGGATTACCATGATGATGTACACTGGATTTGCAGGCTGGGAATGGCATGATGTGACAAGGGAAAATTGAAACTTACTTGCCTGCATCATGCTCTAGGGCTAGCTGGCCCTTTGTGTTGAAGGCATACAGCTTTCCTTGTACGTCTCCCAGTACAAGGAACTGGTTCTGCAGGCCTCCAGGCGGGTGTGTCAATACAGTCATAGCTGTGACCGTGGTGTCTGCTTTGACGGCACTCAGCATCAGGAAGTCATCGGCCCAATTCGTGACGCGCTGAGCTAAAGTTCTGCTGAACACCTGCTGGTCGATCTTGGCCACGCTGTTCGCTGTATCTGCAGGCATCGAAGGGAGCTCGCTTGTGTACAGTTGGTGCACAGTGGTCGACAGCCACTCGTACTCTGCGGCCTACCCTGACTGACGAGCGGCACCGGATTTTGATATGAGCGCGCTGGAGTGTGGTCATCGTGGCTGTCTTTTGGCAGAGCTGGACTGCTGCTTTGCTTGTCCAGCTGCAGCAGAAGTTCACCAACGTGTTCAGCTGTTTCGGTGGCTTGCTTCAGCTGCAATCGGAGGAGCTTGAACGCGTTCGATAGCTGAGCTACATCAGTATGCGCCGCTCCTGTTTGTGACGCTTGTGTTGCAAAGACGTATGCACTTAATAACGTGATCAGCAGGAGCACTCCTGCAGCTCCAGGCATGCGCACCACGAGATTTGCAACCCCGGACTGAAAGCTACTCACGGTACGAAGGCCCAAGGACTTGAACGGGGAAAAATATCACCACAGCAAGCGCGCAATGAACCTTGATCACAGTCAAGTTCTCAAAGGCTCACGGCACGCGTGCGAGAACGTGAATTACGCAGACGTGTGTGCAAGTATTTGGCTTCTTACCACTGCCAAAGACCACGAGAGAGAACGAGTCACGTATTGCTGACTTTGGTGCAAACTTGGTTCACAGCATTGCCTGGTTGCTTGAGCCTTGAATCGCATCTCCCTTAAGGCCTACTGCGGGCTAGCTTTCCGTACAGACTACCGAGCGCGTGGTCCCTAGTGTCAGTAGACAATGGGGGACTCCGGTGGCTTGCAGCAAGCTAAGCTGGTGCTTCTTGGTGACATGGGGGCAGGAAAATCAAGTTTGGTGCTCCGTTTCGTCAAAGGACAATTTTTCGACTATCAGGTAGACACATGGGGTTTTGCAGCTCATGGTGGAAGTATGCAAAACCACTCTTGGCATACAGATGTCGCTATGGCATACTGGGTAATCACGTTCGGGATGTTCGACTTGCAGGAATCGACAATTGGAGCAGCATTTCTTACCAAGACCATGCCAGAGCAAAATGTAAAGTTTGAGATATGGTAAGACAGTGTCGTGGCCAGTGCCCAGTTTGGCCAGCTTTTTGTGCTCTTCTTGGTGGCGTCGTACGTCATGCAGATAAGTAATGCACAACTCGTAAGCATTGCTGTCATATGTAACATTGCTGTCATATGTAGGGACACAGCAGGTCAGGAAAGGTACCACAGCTTGGCTCCCATGTATTACAGGTAACAGGGGTTGCAGTTGCTCACTCTCAAGCAGCTTACAGGTGCAGAGCCTTGGTTTAATGTATGCACTTCTGCGTTTGCAGGGGAGCTGCTGCAGCTGTGATTGTGTTTGACATCACAAGCAAGGACAGCTTTGCAAAGGCAAAGAGCTGGATCAAGGAGCTGCAAAGACAGGTCTGCATCTGTTGCTGAGTCTGTGCGTGTGCAACCTTTTCGTCATAAACCTCAGTGCAGAAAATTTCTCAGAGCAGCCTTGTGTGTCACAGCTGTGCATGTTCTGTGGTCATGTCCCAGGCAAAGCCGTATGCAGATTGTCATGCAGCAAATGGGCTTCCAGTTGTAGAACGCCAGTGCTGTAAAACTGCATGTCACAAGACACTTGCTCACAAGTTGCACACTTTCACATCTGGTCGCAGAGAACTGCATAAAACAATTTGAGAGTTGCAGGAAATTGCATCATGTGGGCTGGCAATGTACTGCAGCTTGCTGATCATGTTCTGTCATGCAGGGCAACCCTAACATGATAATGGCGTTAGCCGGCAACAAAGCAGACTTGGCAGAGGCCCGGGCTGTGACTAAGGAAGAGGCACAGACTTATGCTGACGAAAACAGCCTCACATTTTGGGAAACATCAGCCAAAGCTAACATGAATGTCACAGATGTGTTTCAGGACATTGCTGAGCGCCTGCCAAAGGCGGCATCTGCATCACCACAGCAGCCACAAAACAACATCCAGCTGAATGCACAGCCCGACAGGCCCAAGAAGGCTGGATGCTGTGGTTAAAGCAGAATTTGTTGACTAAACCTAGATGTTGACACACTCTGCCTTGCGCTATGGTGGAACTCTGTATATTAAGGCAGTTTTGTTATGCCTGGATGCGCATTTAGTCACCATCATGTCCTGGAGGTCACATGGCATTGCATCTTTCTTAGTTTCTTGTGTGTCTGAAAGTTGAACCTCACTCATTTTGGAGTACACTGTTTCTAATTCATGCTGTTTCACAACCTTTGTGCATCTGATGTTAACAACGTTGTCGTAGAAGTATATTGGCAGGGTGTAAATATGTCAGCAGCTTCTCAATTGCAGATGAAGCTCATGCATCACCTGCTCTCTTTCTCTGAGCCTATCATATGGGTCTACACACCAGGTTACCAAGTTAATGGGACGTGCACCATGCAGTGTGTTGACTGGTAGATGTGTCATCCCTATTATCAGAAGTTCTCTAGACAACATGCACAGGAAGGGCAGGCGCTGTGAGCTCGTTCATCTGACCAATGTTCGAGGTCTCCGTCTGGAACACCATCTTTTTGAATGCTCTGTGTGCAGTGCTCAGCGATGCTTAGCATACATGTGGGCAATATTATTGTCTAGGCACAAGCATACATGTAAGCACCGCATGAATAGCAATGTCCCATGCCACATAGTCATTGTGATCATGCACTTGCATGCACGCTTGCAGGAAGATTTCTCCTGGACCATGGTTTACCTTCTACAGACGGATCAATGTTTCAGCTCACCAAGCCATCAAGCAAATCCATTCATGCTAAGTTCAATACTTTTCACGAGGACCCTCAGAGGCTTGCAGAGATATTAGACTGCAAACGGCAAACCCTCAGAGGCTTGCAGAGATATTAGACTGCAAACGGCAAGCCCAAGATGCATAAATTACACATGGATGCACACATGCCACAGCAAATTAAGGGGTTACATTTAGTGGCCTTATAATCCGGATTAGCGTAGTGCAGAGTGGAATAGTCTGCTATTGCGACGTGCCTTTTAGTCGACAAAATGACGGTTTAGAGGCACTTTTGCACTTGTAAAAACTCGACTAATTCTGTAGCCCTCTACTAAACGGTAGATTAGTTTTGGGGTCTCGATTAGTCGGCTGAATGCTTTAGTAGACAAGCACCAATTAGTCGTGCTATGTGAGATCAGATTAGCATGCTGAAGATTGCCGGATTAGCATGATGATACAATTTAAAAACTGTGCTTAAACACTGGTTTCCTATCAAAATTCCAGACAGAGTCATCAAAGGAGAGTTCAACAAGTGGGAGTCAGAAAACGAGCAGGTGACGACAGAAGTCTGCTGCACATTTTCTGAGTCCCACTTGCTAAACTCTCCTTTGATGACTCTGTCTGGAATCCTGATAGGAAACCAGTCTTTAAGAACCTTCATTGCTTTGGTAGACGCTTCAATTCTTGCCTCTTCATCTGTCACAGCAGCAGCTTGTGGCAAAGCAGACTCGTGGTCTGACTTCCCTTTCTTGCTACTAGATGTTGGCTGAGACTCGTCTGTTGACCGCTTCCTTGACGTGTAGGGGGTTTTGTCTGCAGCAAGAAACCATAAGCGAGACAGAGACAGAGACAGGATCCAAACAAAGTAGAACAAAAATGAAGTCAAAGTATGCCAGAAGATCAGCAGCATAAAAAGGACAGGCTGGATCATCAGACAGTGCACGTTGTGTCAGCTTGTTACAGCGAGCTCATGACCTTAATAAAAGCCATCAGCTGGCAGCACAGAGCAGACCAAAGCAGCAAGAGACGCGTAGGGGTCTCACGCCCCAGGTGCCAGCAGTCACATGAGGGCTGCCATTAGAGGGCCTAAGAGACTTGTGCTCAGCAGCACTGGCGGAAACAATGTTGATGTCCTCAAAGGGGTCATGCATGCCCGTCAGCCAGCTAGCAGTAGCCTTGGCCACCTGCACAAGTCAGTCACAAGTCTTGAGCCCCCAATGCACGTACAAGTCTGTCTCAGAAAACAAAGAACTTTGAGCCTGTTCAGTGCATTTGTGATTGGTTTGCATGACACAATATGTCTGACAAGCACATGTTGGCACTTGGCGGGACCAGGCGACTGAGCTGCAGACTTGGCAAAAGCACCAGCATGGATGTAGCAACATGCTAACACTTTGCTTCTGTGGGCACTGAGAACAGAAGCTTGACACTCATGCATAGTGCCAAGGGGACAGAAATCTGGACCATGATGCAGTCTGGCAACCTCGGGTCCATGCAACACACTGACATCAATAAGCCAGCATGCTTTGTATATGCAGGCTGCAGCGCAGTTGCGATTTGAGCCTCACCTGAAGAATTCCATTGCAGTAGGCAGCAAGGGATAAGCAAAACGTCCAGATGTGCCT
>JAABUY010006977.1_pt1 | contig 10872 bp, 9 predicted proteins | sample 5560271 | NCBI WGS metagenome assembly JAABUY01 (sample SAMN10711886, study PRJNA513374) | rock metagenome | isolation source: Antarctica rocks | place: Antarctica: Victoria Land, University Valley
TCGTCGACTTGCCTCCATGTTGGGTGGCGACCGCCGGCACATCGAACTGGCCTACGCCCTGCAATTCTCGATGCCCGGCACGCCGGTGCTCCGGTACGGGGAAGAGATAGGTATGGGCGAGGACCTGGCGCTGCCCGGGCGGGACGCCATTCGCACGCCGATGCAGTGGGACGACGGTCCGAACGGCGGCTTCTCAGGCGCGCCGGCGGCGGAACTGCTGGCTCCGGTGGCACTGACCGGCAAATTCGGCGCCCGGAAAGTCAGTGTCCGAGATCAGCAGAGTGATCCGGATTCCCTGCTGCGCTGGTTCGAGCAGCTGATCGGAACACTGCGAGAGTGTCCGGAGATCGGCGTCGGTACCTGGTCGGTCCTGCCGTTGCCGGGATTTCCCACCGTCCTCGCGCACAAATTCGAGGCGCCGGAAGGCTCGATTCTGCTGCTGCACAATCTCGCGGACTCGCCGGTCACGGTGGACGTTGGCAAGCAGAAGGAAGTCGACCGGCCCTGGGAGATATTGGCCGACGGCCCTTATCCACGGCCGGATGCCCGTCTCAAGAACCTGGAACTGCGGGGTTGGGGCTATCGATGGATTCGGCTGCGGCGCGGTGCAGGGAACTGAGAGACCGGCCGGGCGCTGCCGGGGCATCCGTGCAAGGGTGGGGTCGTGCAGCAGACGAACGTAGGACCGACCACGGCGAGGAACGAACTCGACGTGTTCATGCAGGGCACGACGTTCTTCGACATGGTGCTCACCGGCCTGCCGTCCCAGCCGTCGCCCGGAACGGAAATCCACGCAGAGGGCATGGGGTCGTGCCCGGGTGGTATCGCGAACCTCGCTATCGCGGCGAGCCGCCTCGGTCTGGTCACCGGGTTGGCCTCGACATTCGGCGATGATGTCTACGGTGATTTCCTGTGGCGAACGCTGGAACAGGAAGGGGTGGACCTGACCCATTCGCGTCGCGTTGCCGATTGGCACTCGCCGGTCACGGTTTCCCTTGCGGTACAGCGTGATCGCGCCATGGTGACGCACGCGCACGACTCGCCGATCTCGATATCGGATCTGGTGGGTGAACCGCCGAGGACCAAGGTCGGCTTCGTCAGCCTCGAGCAGTCCGCCGAACCCTGGCTGGCGACGGTGAAGAGCAAGGGCGCCAAGTTGTTCGGCGACGTCGGCTGGGATCCCAGCGGCGAGTGGCGGCCCGATGAGCTCACTGGGCTCGCCGCGCTCTACGCCTTCATGCCCAACAGCACCGAGGCCATGGCCTACACCCGCACCGAGGATCCCCGAGCGGCTCTGCTGGAATTGGCCGAACGCGTACCGATAGTCGTGGTGACCTGTGGCGGGCAGGGTTCCATCGGGATCGACTCGGTGACCAACGAAGAGGAGTGGGTGCCCTCGCTCCCCGTCAATGCCGTTGACGCGACGGGAGCGGGCGACGTCTTCGACGCGGCCTTCGTTCTCGGAACTCTGCGGGAGTGGCCGCTGCGTAACCGGATGGCGTTCGCGAATCTGTGTGCGGCACTCTCGGTGCAGCAGGTCGGTGGTTCACTCGCAGCCCCCGGCTGGGGCGACCTGGCGGACTGGCTGGCCGGCGTCCGACAGGCCGCAGCGGCGGGTTCCAGGTCCGCAGCGGTGCTGGCCAACAGCTATGGCTTTCTGGGCGACGAACTTCCGAGCCACGAGGCGGTATCTCTGCGTCGAGCGGTGGCAACCATCGCCAGGCTCTCGGACGCCTGATCGGTCAGCGCGGCGAGAACAGGGCAGCCACGGACGGCTCCTGGGCCTGCGTCGACTCGACCAATCGGGCGGCGATCCGCCTCGACCCGATCAAGGGATGAATGGCAAAGCCGTGTACGGCGGCGGCGCGGTCCCTGGTTCGCACTGCGTCGATGACGGATTGTTCGGCCGCACGCACGGACGCCATCAGCCCGAGCTGATGGAGGTGCAGAGCTGGACCGGGCAGCGGTCGGGCGCCCGTTGCGTCTACAACACAACGAGTTTCGAGAACGAGTTCAGCGGGGAGCTGTGGATAGGCGCTGCCATTGCGGGCGTTGACGATCAATTCCTTTGCGACACCCGTGGTGAGCGCCTCTGCCACATCCAGCGCCACCTGCTCGTATCCGCCGCCGGACAGGTCTGTCGTGTCACGCTCGTCCAGGCGCGCCTCGGCGAGATAGGTCTGTTCGCGGTGCGCCCTGGTCTGCTCCCACAACATCTCGGCCACGGCAGGCGCCTGCCCGGCGGCTGTGAGTGCCTGCCCGGCGGCTGTGAGTGCCTGCCCGGCGGCTGTCATTGCCTGCCCGGCGGCTGTCATTGCCTGCCCGGCGGCTCGGTAGAAATCCTCCTGCTCGGCGAGCACCACCTCCCCTCGGGTCTTGGCTCGGCTCAGCGAGGCGGTGAGTTCCCGTGCGGAGTAGTAGAAATGGAGATATTCGTTCGGAATGGCCCGCAGCGAACGCAACAGCTGCGGATCGAACAAGCGTCCCTCCTCCATGCGCTGGAGAAGGGAATCGTCCGCCAGGAGGCGGCCGAGCAGGTCTGCTCCATCCTGCCGGAGGCCCGTCAACCAGCCCAGGTGATTGAGGCCCGCGTAGTCGTATTCGATCCCGGAGGGCGCCACGCCCAGCGCGCGAACGGCCCGGCGGATCAAACCGACGGGGGAGTCGCAGATCCCGACCACCCTGGGTCCCAGCACCGTCGACAGCGCCTGGGTGATCATGCCCGCGGGGTTGGTGAAGTTGATGAGCCAGGACTTCGGAGCCAGTTCGGCCTGTAATTCTGCTGCCCGAAGTACTACCGGGAGCGTGCGTAGCCCGAAGCTCAGTCCGCCGGCACCGACGGTCTCCTGGCCCAGCACGCCCGCCTCGAGTGCCCGGCGCTCGTCACGGACCCGGCCGGCCGCACCGCCCACCCGGATCGCCGAGAACACCACGTCGGCACCCGTCAGCGCCTCGGGCAAAGAGTCGGTGAGGCGGATGCGGATGCCCGGTTTCGGTTGCAGCACCGCGGCTATCACCTTCGAACGAGCGCCATCCACATCGAACAGGACCACCTCGTCGATGCCCAGGGACGAGCGCGCCGCAAGCGCTCGATACACCATCGGCACCCGGAACCCGCCGCCGCCGAGGATGACCAGTCGCATTCCGAACAGGTTAGTCGCAGACCAATGGCCCGACCGGTTGCTGCCACATCATCCGCTGGGCGCACCGGCGGACGTTCGTCAGCCGGCGTCCAGCGCCGCCGTCACGATGCGCAACGACTCGTCATCGCGCAGGCCCAAGCCCCTGGTCGTCGCGGCGTACTCTGCGGCCGCCGTGGCGGCCCGTTCCCTGCCGGTGTCGCCGGCTGCGCTGACGGTGGTTCCGGCGCGGCCCTGGGTGCGCACCAGCCCGGCATGTTCGAGCTCACCGAAAGCCCTGGCCACCGTGTTGGCAGCCAATCCGAGCTGGGCGGCAAGGCCACGAACCGTCGGGAGTCGGGAGCCCGTCGGCAGCCGCCCGGTCTGGATCTGTTCGGCAAGTTGGACGCGGACCTGCTCGAACGGCGGTACCGAGGACAGGGCGTCGATGGTGATCAGTGGCATGACTCATTGTCGGCCATCTGCGCCGACCCGGCTCGTCGAACCGGGCGTTGACGAGCGGTTGCCGACTGGTCGACGGGGGTCAGCCGTTGACCACCGAGAACCAGGTCGTCGTCGCCGGTGGGACCGTGCCGGCGGAGCTGGGAGAACTCGTCAGCAGGACCGGAGCGCCGCGCAGGGACGGCGGCAGGTCGGCCGTCGAATCGGTGAAGTTGGTGACGCAGGCGAAGCCGTCGCCGCGCGCGAACGCCAGCATCCCCGGCGGCGTGGTCAGCCAGCGGAGGGAACCGTCACCCAGCGCCGGTTCCGACCGTCGTGCGGCCAGCGCCGAGCGGTAGAAGGCCAAGGTGGAGAGTGGGTCGGTGTCCTGGGCCTGGGCTGTCAGTGCGCCCCAGTTCGCGGGCTGCGGGAGCCACGGCGTGCCGGCGGGACCGAAGCCGAACGGTGCGATCGTGCCGGACCACGGCAACGGAACGCGGCAGCCGTCCCGCCCGAGGCGCTCACCTGCGCTGTTTTCGAAGATCGGATCCTGGCGGAACTCGGCGGGGATGTCCAGCACCTCCGGCAGGCCCAGTTCTTCCCCCTGGTACACGTAGGCGCCGCCGGGAAGCGCCAGCATGAGCGCCGTGGCAGCCTTGGCTCGACGCAGTCCCAGCTCCCCGTCGCCGAATCTGGTGACAGCGCGAACGACATCGTGATTGGACAGCACCCAGGTCGCCGGCGCCCCGACATCACGCAGTTCTGCCAGGGTCCGGTCGATGACGGTCCGGTAGTCCGCGGCGTCCCAGACGGCCTCGAGGAAGTTGAAATTGAATGCCGTGTGCAGTTCGTCGGGACGCAGATACTGGGCCAGCCGGTCGGGGTTGGGCACCCAGGCCTCGGCGACGAAAACCCGGTCGCCGGGATACTCGTCGATGACCTTGCGCCAGCCGCGGTACACCTCGTGGACCTCGTCACGGTCCCAATGCGGGTGGTCGCCGGAATTCTCGACGGACAGCGCGTGACCACCGGGCTCCAGATCGGTAAAGGCCGGGTCCTTGGCCAGGCCGTGAGCCACATCGATGCGGAAACCGTCGACGCCCAGATCGAGCCAGAACCGCAGAATGCTCTTGAACTCCTCGATCACCTCGGGGTTCGTCCAGTCCAGGTCCGGCTGCTCCGGCGTGAACAGGTGGAGGTACCACCAGCCGTCGGGCAACCTGGTCCATGCCGGGCCGCCGAAGTTCGACACCCAGTTGCTGGGTGGCAGGTCGCCGTTGACACCGCGACCTTCCCGGAAGATGTATCTGGCGCGCTCGGGGCTGCCCGGTGCAGCCGCCAGGGCGTCCTGGAACCAGCGGTGCTGATCGGAGGTGTGGTTGGGAACGAGGTCGACGACGATCCGCAGGCCATGGTCGTGCGCCTCGAGAATCAGGGCGCGGGCGTCTTCCAACGTGCCGAAGACCGGGTCGACGTTGCGGTAGTCGGAGACGTCGTAACCGGCGTCGGCCTGCGGGGAGGAATAGAAGGGGCTGAGCCAGATCGCGTCGACGCCCAACTCCGCAAGGTACGCCAGCTTCGACCGCACGCCGTTGAGATCCCCCATGCCATCGCCGTCGGCGTCGGCGAAGCTGCGCGGATAGATCTGGTAGATCACGGCGGAACGCCACCACGATCTGGTGTCGGTCACCAGGGCTTGGACACTGGGCGCGGACGTTGTCACTGACGAGCTCCTGGAGTCGGATGGTGGATCGGTCCCTCATTCAAGCGGTTAAACAGGTGAGACGTCAACTTCACCCCCAGCGCCGACAAGCACGCGCGGAAGCCATCCGTAGCGTTGATTAACCCTTCAACTCGCGTTAGCGTGGCCACATGCCGAGGCCGCCCACCAAGAAGCCCTCGTTGGCCACGGTCGCCCTTCGGGTCGGCGTCTCCACTGCCACCGTGTCGAACACCTTCGGACGCCCGGACCTGGTCTCGGACCGACTGCGGGCCAAGGTGCTGGCCGAGGCCGCACGCCAGGGTTATGCCGGCCCCGACCCGGCCGCGCGCCAACTCAGTCGTGGGGGCCGCACGGACACTCTCGGGCTGCTGCTGACCGGGGAACTGCCACACGCCTTCCGGGATCCGGCGGCAGTGGCTTTTCTGCAGGGTCTATCGACGTGTTGCGCCGAGGCCGGTCTGAACCTCCTGCTGATCTCGGCAGCCGCCAGCGGAACCCGATCAGATGTCATCGGCAATGCCGTGGTCGACGGATTCATCGTCTACTCGGTGGGCGACGACGACCCCTATTTCCGGCAGATCCTCGACCGTCGACTGCCGACGGTCGTGGTCGATGCTCCGCACGAGGTCGGAACGGCCGACTGGGTGGGCCCCGACGATCGGGCCGGTGCCAGGGCGATGGCGCAGGTGTTGATCGAACTGGGTCACCGTCGGGTCGGCGTTCTCACCGCGGGGATGCGGCGTACTCCCTATTCCGGAGCGGCGGAGCGGCGGATCGAGGGCGCCGACGCCGTGAATCGCAATCGGATCAATGGAATCCGGGATGCACTGCTCTCGGTCGGTGCGGACGGACCGGCCATCGAAGAAGGTGCCGAGAACACCGAAGCCGCTGGGGCGCAAGCGTTGCACGCGATACTCGACCGGCGGCCCGATCTGACCGCCGTGTGCTCGCTGATGGATGTGATGGCGCTGGGCGCCATGAAAGCGGCTGCCGAGCGCGGCCTTTCGGTACCGCGCGACCTGACGATCACCGGCTACGACGACATTCCCGAAGCCGCCGTCGCCGGGCTGACCACCGTCAGCCAGCCGCTGGTCGACAAGGGTCGGATCGCCGGCGAGCTGTATCTGAGTCATCGCGCAGGTGCCGCTCCGCGCCGGCGGACCCTGCCGACTCACGTTCGAGCCAGGACGAGTAGCGGCCCGCCCGGGATTGCCGCCGTACGGCCGGTTGCTCCAGCGGGTTCTCAGCCCTGATTGGAAAATGCCGCGTCGAACGACGTGGCGGGGGGAGCGAACAGCTGGGATCGGACGTAGGCAAGGGCTTCGGGCGCACCGTGCAGTCGGTCCATGCCGGCGTCCTCCCATTCGATGGAGATGGGGCCCTCGTAGCCGATGGTGGTGAGCATCCGGAAGCAGTCCTCCCAGTCCACGTCGCCGCGGCCGGTCGACACGAAATCCCAGCGTCGGCGGGGATCTGCCCAACCCAGATGCGAACCCAGGATGCCGCGTCTACCATCGGGAATGCGAAGCTTGGTGTCCTTGCAGTCGACGTGGTAGATCCGGTCCTTGAAGTCCCAGATGAACTGCACCGGATCGATGCCCTGCCAGACCATGTGGGACGGATCCCAGTTGATCCCGAAGGCCGGGCGATGATCGATTGCTTCCAGCGTGCGCACCGTCGAGTAGTAGTCGTAGGCGATCTCGGACGGATGCACCTCGTGCGCGAACCGAACCCCGACCTCGTCGAAGACGTCGAGAATCGGATTCCAGCGATCGGCGAAGTCCTGGTAACCGGCGTCCACCATCGCCTCCGACGCCGGCGGGAACATCGCAATGTACTTCCAGATGGACGATCCGGTGAAACCGACAACCGTCGAAACGCCTAGGCGGGCCGCCGTTCTGGCCGCATTCTTCAGCGCTTCTGCGGCCCGTTGCCGCACTCCCTCAGCTTCGCCGTCACCCCAGATCCGACTCGACAGGATGCCCTGGTGGCGCGCGTCGATCGGGTCGTCGCAGATCGCCTGGCCCTGCAGGTGCGCTGAGATGGCGAATACCTGGAGGCCGTGGCGATCGAGGATGTCCCGTCTGGACTGGAGGTAGTCGTCGTCCACCGCAGCCCGGTCCACGTCGAGATGGTCGCCGGAGCAAGCGATCTCGAGGCCGTCGTAGCCCCACTTCGAGGCCAGCGCCGCTACTTCCTCGAACGGCAGGTCGGCCCACTGACCGGTGAACAGAGTAATCGGGTGGCTGCTCATGCGGCGGAACGTTACCCCGTGTCCCCGGCAGGTCGAGCAGTCGGTGTCGTGTGGAGGGGAGCAATCCGCCAGACTGTTCGATCATGAAGACGAGTGCGGGACTGCTGCTGTACCGAATGGCTGCGTCCGGCGAGATCGAGGTACTGCTGGCGCACCCGGGTGGCCCGTTCTGGGCGAAGAAGGATGCCGCCGCCTGGTCCATTCCCAAGGGCGAGTTCGAGATCGGCGAAGACCCCCAGGTCGCGGCGGTCCGCGAATTCACCGAAGAGCTCGGATCGGCTCCACCGGCCGGCTCCGATCTGCGACTCGGTTCGCTCAGAGCGTCGTCGGCCAAGACGGTCACCGTCTTTGCCCGCCGCGGCGACTTCGAGGCAGCGACCAGTTCCAGCAACACCATCGAGATCCAGTGGCCGCCGCGCTCCGGCCGGACATTGACGATTCCCGAGGTTGACCGGTCCCAGTGGTGCTCCGTCGCCGAGGCCAGGATCAAGCTGGTGAAGGGGCAGGTTCCGTTCCTCGATCGGTTGCTCGAACAGTTGGGTCGATCCTCTTCGCGGCCGGATCGATGTCCGGATCAGTCGGCCTGACGCACACCAGGTGCAGGTCCTGGGGGTCCCGCCATGATTTGCGCCAGACCACGGCGTCGGGCTCCAGAGGTTTGCCGCACGCGCTGCACGTCTGGGCCGTTGCGCTCACCTGGCCGCAGGTCTCGTGGACGATCTGCATCCTGATCCGTAATGCATGATCAACAGCACCCAGGGGTCGCCGACGATGTCCAGCGAACGGGCTACCGTGAGACAAGCCAGCTACTCCTGGAGCGTCGATGAGCACACCGCCACCCATGCCGCCCCCGCGCATCGCCAAGCCCAGCTTGCTCCACCGGAAGCGCCGCCCCCAGCGGATGCTCGGGCTGCACCCGGCCGTGGTGGTTGCTGCGGTCGCCTTCATCGCCCTACTGGGAGCCGCCGGGTTCCGCGCCGCTCCGAGCGTCCTGATGATCCCGTTGCAGGCAGAGTTCGGTTGGTCGCGTGGAACGGTGTCGCTCGCGGTGGGGGTCAACCTGGTGCTCTTCGGGCTGACCGCGCCGTTTGCCGCCGCATTGATGGACCGGTTCGGCATTCGTCGAGTCGTCGCCTGTGCGCTGATCCTGGTAGCTGCCGGCAGTGGGTTGACCGTGCTGGTGGAGCAGCAGTGGCAACTCATACTGTGCTGGGGCGTCCTGATCGGCCTGGGGACCGGCTCGATGGCTCTGGTCTTCGCCGCGACCATCGCCTCGCGGTGGTTCGTGCAGCGCAGAGGACTGGTCATGGGCATCCTGACCGCCGGCAGCGCCACCGGCCAGCTCATCTTCCTGCCCGTCCTGGCCGCCGTCACCGTGCACGGCAGCTGGCGGATTGCGTCCCTGGTGATCGCCGGAGCTGCGCTGGCGGTGGTTCCGCTGGTGCTGATGTTCCTGCACGATCGCCCGTCCGACCTCGGTGTGACACCCTACGGCGCAGCTGCAGCATGGGACGCTGTCGATTCCGGGACGTCCACCGGCCGGGAACCAGCGGTGACCGAGCAGTCGAAGCCGGTCGGCGGCTCGGCGAAACGTGCGATCCAGGTGCTGCGCTTGGCCGCGCACCACCGCACCTTCTGGGCGCTGATGGCCGGGTTCGCCATCTGTGGGGCGACGACCAACGGTTTGATCGGCACGCACTTCATCCCTGCCGCGCACGACCACGGATTGGGCGAGACCACCGCAGCGGGGCTGCTCGCCGTGGTGGGGATCTTCGACATCATCGGCACCATCGGCTCCGGCTACCTGTCCGATCGGGTCAACCCGCGCGCGCTGCTGGCGGTGTACTACGCGCTTCGCGGCGTCGGTCTGATGATGCTGCCGGGCCTTCTGTCGGATTCGATACGTCCTAGTATGGTCGCGTTCGTGGTGGTCTACGGGCTGGACTGGGTGGCCACGGTACCTCCCACGGTTGCGCTGTGCCGGCAGGCCTTCGGCGACCAGGGGAACATCGTGTTCGGCTGGGTCTTCGCGTCTCACCAAGTGGGCGCTGCGCTCGCGTCCGTCGCGGCCGGAGTGATCCGGGACCAGAGCGGCGCCTACACGATCGCCTGGTTCGGCGCCGCCGGCATGTGCCTGGTGGCCGCGCTGGTGTCGTTCCAGATCCGCAAGCTGCCCACCGCACTGGCGACCGCACCGGCCCGCTCGAGCTGACCCGGCCCGATCAGCCGACGAGGACAACCAACCACATCAGCCAACCGGGTTGGCGATGTGGGTCAGATGGCTACGGATCCGATCGCCAGCGCGACGGCAACCAGGATTGCCGCCATCACCGAAGCGGCCACCGTTTCGTTGCCGTCGACGATCTGGCGCAGATTGTGGCTTCGGACGAGCACCAGATCGAGCACGAAGATCAGGACGACGAGCAGCACGTAACCCAGCACGAACGTCACCGCGAAGCCGACGACTCCCGATCCCCAGCCGCTGAAATCGCCGGCAATGGCAAGCCGCAGGATGAAACCGAGTCCGACCACCACCCCCGCCGAGAGGATCGACGCCGCCAGATCGTTCGTGCCCTGCTTCCGGCGGCCTCGGAACGGGCCGATCAGGCCGAGCACGAGGTAACCGATCAGCAGCGCGACCAGGCCGAGCGCGGCGAACACGATGCTCGCCGCGATGGCTTGGCCCAGGCTGGGAGCTGACCCGCTCAGCGCTGCATTGAAGATCAATCCGGTCGCGATGTACAAGCCGCCCCTTGACACGGCGTCTGCCATCGAGATGCCGGCCAACTCGCCCGAGCCGCCGCCGCGATGAAAGACTCTGTCGAGCAACAGGTTCAACAGCAGCACCACGACCGTCACGGCCACCCCCCAACCCAGCAGTGGCCCGACGTCGTCCCAGACGGAGCCGCCGGTGTTCACCGCTACGAGGGGTAGCAGCGCCACGACCTGACAGGCCACGATGCTGATGCGCAGCACGGCGTAGGCCATGTTCCGATTGCCGAACAGCTCCTTCTCGTCGTCGAAGCTGGTGATCTTGTCGATGATCAGCCACAGGATCACCAGCAGGAGCACCACGATGAGAACCTTGAGCGCTGCGACGGCATAGTCCCCGAAGGTGGGCAGGTCGTACTTCGTCGTGAGGGTGTTCATTCCGCACTTCCGCTTTCGTCGTCGAGAATGCAATGTGGGGCGAAATACGACTGGTTGTCGGTGATCAGCCCGTCGGATTCCCGAATTCCGAGACCGCAGGCTTCACCGTCGACCATCCACACGCCCAGAACGGGATGATGGGGACCGTCAACTCCAGCGAAATTGGGCAGCCGCGCCAAACCCTG
>JAABUY010006979.1_pt1 | contig 10870 bp, 11 predicted proteins | sample 5560271 | NCBI WGS metagenome assembly JAABUY01 (sample SAMN10711886, study PRJNA513374) | rock metagenome | isolation source: Antarctica rocks | place: Antarctica: Victoria Land, University Valley
GCTCGCGCGCCTGGGCTACGCGAGCCTGGACGACTGGGCCGGCGTCGAGAACTACGAGGAGCGGATGGTCGCCGGCGGCATCGACCCGGTGGTGCTCGAGAAGCTGCGTGAGGCGTCGTGAGGTCTCGGCCTGGCTGTTGTCGTCGATGTACGTCCGGAACCGGGTCTGTCGGTCTTGGTGCTCGTGGCAGGTTCTGCGACGCTTCCGGGGTGGCGGTGGCGGTGGGGTACGCGCGGGTGAGCACTGATCATCAGCAGTTGCTGGGGCAGACCGGTGCGTTCCGGCCGGACTACGTCGGGCAGCTCGGCTTCTACGTCGCCTGGGTCGCTGAGAACCTGCGGGACCGGGACCGGCACGCCCCCACGATCGGGATCTTGCTTTGCGCTGGGCGCAACGACAGGGTCGTGCGCTACTCCTTGGCCGGTGCCAGCGCCCCGCTGGCGGTCGCGGACTACACCTACGACACGCTGCCGGCGCATGAACGTGGGCTGCTGCCCGGGGTCGAGCAGTGAGCGTCCTGGCGATCGACGCCGGTACGACGGGCGTCACCGCGCTGGTCGTCGCTGAGGACGGCCGGGTCGAGGCCCGCGGCTACCAGGAGTTCCCGCAGCACTTCCCGCGGCCGGGTTGGGTGGAGCACGAGCCGGAGGAGATCTGGGTCGCGGTCCTCGCCGCCTGTCGCAGCGCCCTGGGTGACCGGAGCGTCACGGCGGTGGGTGTCACCGACCAGCGCGAGACCGCCGTCCTGTGGGACCGCCGCACCCTGTCGTCGCCGCGCCGCGCGATCGTGTGGCAGGACCGTCGTACGACCGGGGTGTGCGACCGGCTCAAGGACGCCGGGCACGAGCCGCGCGTCGCGGAGCTGACCGGGCTGCGACTGGACCCGTACTTCACCGCCACGAAGCTGACCTGGCTGGCCGAGCACGACCAGCGGGCGTGGGCCGGCGTGCTCGACGGGCGTACCGCCGTGGGCACCGTCGACAGCTACGTCGTCGCCCGGCTGACCGGCGGCGCCCGGCACGTCACCGATGCCAGCAACGCCAGCCGCACCCTGATGTACGACCTGCGCGCGGGCGCCTGGTCCGAGGAGCTGTGCGAGCTGTTCGGCGTGCCACGAGCCGCCCTCCCGGAGGTTGTTCCGTCCTACGGCGAGGTGGGTCGGACTGATCCGGACGCCTTCCTCGGGCTCGACCTGCCGGTCGCCGGGATCGCCGGGGACCAGCAGGCCGCGCTGTTCGGGCAGGGCTGCTACGAGACCGGCCGCAGCAAGTGCACCTACGGCACCGGCTCCTTCGTGCTGGTCAACACCGGCTCCGAGCCGGTGTTGTCGGAGCGGCTGCTCACCACGGTGGCCTGGATGGCGCCGGACGGGGCGCTGACCTACGCCCTGGAGGGCGCGGTGTTCGTGACCGGGGCCGCGGTGCAGTGGCTACGCGACGGCCTGCAGCTCATCGGCGGCGCACCCGAGGTGGAGTCCCTGGCGCGGTCGGTGCCGGACAGCGGCGGGGTGGTGTTCGTGCCCGCGCTGACCGGGCTCGGTGCGCCGCACTGGGACCCCGACGCCCGGGGCGCCATCCTCGGGATCACCCGTGGGACGACGCGGGCGCACCTGGCGCGGGCGACCCTGGACGCGATCGCCTTCGAGGTGCGCGACGTCGTGGACGCCATGACCTCCGAGGCCGGGTGCGAGGTGCCCGCCCTGCAGGTCGACGGCGGCGCGAGCGCCAACGACCTGCTCTGCCAGCTGCAGGCCGACCAGCTCGGCGTCCCCGTGCAGCGACCCGAGGTCCTGGAGACCACAGCCCTCGGCGCGGCGTTCCTGGCCGGCCTCGGTACGGGCGTGTGGTCCAGCGCACAGGAGCTCGCCGACACCTGGCGGCTCGACCGGCGCTTCGAGCCGGCTTCCGGGGCACGCGAGGACGGCAGCCACCGGCGCTGGAGCGCGGCCGTCGAGCGCAGTCGCGGCTGGGCCGCCCTCTGAGGGCCCGCACCCGCCGCCCCTGTCGTACCCGCCGATCATGGCGTTGCGGGCCGCCACGGTCAGTCGGTGAGGCCCTGCTCCAGCGCGTAGCGCACGAGCTGCGAGCGGTTGTGTAGGGCCAGCTTGTTCAGCGTGTTCTGCACGTGGTTCTCCACGGTGCGGTGGCTCAGGACCAGCCGTTCGGCGACCTGCTTGCTGGTCAGCCCCTTGGCGACCAGGCGCAGCACCTCGGTCTCGCGCGCGGTGAGCTGCGGGGCGCCGCTCCGGCGGGCACCGCCCTAGCTGGCGCGGCGCTGCCGCGGCGCGTCACTGACGAGCGCCTCGCGGGCCGCGGTGCGGGCCTCCTCGATGTCGGTCTTGGCCTTGGTGGCGTAGGTGTCGACGTACTCCTGGCCGGACAGCAGCATCAGCTCGTACATGATCTCGTCGGTGATCGAGCGCAGCACGAAGCGGTCACCCTCCATGCCGGCGTAGCGGCTGAAGTCCAGCGGCTTGCCGACCCGGACCCCGACCCGGCCGATGTTGGGGATCTTCTGGCCGGTCGGCTGCACGACGTCGGTGTTGATCATCGCGACCGGGATGACGGGGACACCGGCCTCCAGCGCCATTCGGGCCACGCCGGTCTTCCCCCGGTAGAGCCGGCCGTCCGGCGAGCGCGTGCCCTCCGGGTAGAGCCCGAGCAGCTTGCCTTCCCGCAGGATCCGGACGGCGGTGGTGAGCGCGCCCTCGGACGCCGCGCCGCCGCTGCGGTCCACCGGTACCTGTCCCACGCCGGAGAAGAAGCCCTTGGTCAGCTTGCCCTTCATCCCGGTGCCGGTGAAGTAGTCGGCCTTGGCCAGAAAGGTGATCCGCCGGGGCAGCACGAGCGGCAGGAAGAACGAGTCCGAGAACGACAGGTGGTTGCTGGCCAGGATCGCGGCGCCCTGCTCGGGCAGGTGCTCGGCCCCGTCGACCCAGGGCCGGAAGAACACCCGCAGGAAGGGAGTCAAGACCATCTTGACGACCCAGTAGCCCACCGACGTGCCTCCTTCGTCCCGCGCGACCCGCCTGCTCTTGACCGTCGACCCTACGGCCGGGGCCCGACCGGCTGCAACGACTGCCCGGCCTGCCCTCGGCCCTGCCGCCCGGGCCGTCCGCGTGAGAAGATGGCCAGCCTCATCCCGCGCGACCGAGAGGACCACCGTGCCCGCGCTGCCCGTGCTCGCCGGCGTCGAGCCCATCGACGTGCCCGGCGGTCCCGTGGGCGTGCTGCTGTGCCACGGCTTCACCGGTACGACGCAGTCGATGCGCCCCTGGGCCGAGCATCTGGCGGCGGCCGGCCTGACCGTCGCCGCGCCCCGCCTGCCCGGCCACGGCACCACCTGGAAAGACCTGAACACCACGACCTTCGCGGACTGGTACGGCGAGGTGGCGCGCGCCTTCGATGACCTGCGGGGCCGCTGCGGGTCGGTGTTCGCGATGGGCCTGTCGATGGGCGGCACGCTGGTGCTGCGGCTGGCCGAGGAGCGGGCCGGCCAGCTGGCCGGCCTCGTCGTGGTCAACGCCTCGCTCGCGACCGAGCGCAAGGACGCCAAGCTGCTGCCCCTGCTGTCCAAGGTCGTGCCGTCGTTGGCCGGCATAGCCAGCGACATCAAGAAGCCGGGCGTCACCGAGCTGGCCTACGACCGCTTGCCGCTGAAGGCGGCGTACTCCCTGCAGCAGGCCTGGCCGGTCGTGCGGCAGGACCTGCGGCGCATCAGCTGCCCCGTCCTGGTCTACCGCAGTGCGACCGACCACGTCGTAGAGGCCGTCAGCGGACGCACCTTGATCGAGGGGTGCTCCGGCGGCCGCATCGAGGAGCGGGTGCTCGAGAACAGCTACCACGTCGCGACGCTCGACAACGACGCTCCGACGATCTTCGCAGGCAGCCTGGACTTCGTCCGGGCGCACGCCCCGGCCGCTGCTGGCTAGGGAACGGTGACGACCTTGCCAGGGGACGGTCCCCCGGGCGCCGGCCGACGCGGCAACGGGCTGCCCGCAGCCGAGTGGGGCGCGTTGGTCGACCTCGACCCGCGGTTGTCCGAGGCGCTGCTGTCCAGCCTGGCCGCCGAGGGTGTTGCGGCGTTCGTGGAGCCGGCCGCGGGGGTCGACACCGTGTCGCGGGCCGCGTCGCTGCCCAAGCGCCCGCTGGACCGGCTGTGGGTCGACCCGGCGCGGGCGGAGCAGGCCCGGGTCGTGGTGACCGCCGAAGTCGCGGACCTGTCGGCGTTGCTGGCCGAGGACGAGCCGGGGGCGACCGCCCACGGTCTGGTCCGCCCCGTCCCCCGTACGGCCGCCACGCGCGTGCTCGCGCCACCTCAACTGCCGGACCCGCCCCGTCGCGACGGGGCGCTGCCCACCAGCGGCGCCCCGGCCGAGCTGCCGCTGGACGACGACGAAATCTTCCGGCAGATCATCGCCGGTTTCTCGACCGAGGTCGCCCCACCGGTCCCGCCGTGGCCCGTTGCGGAGGACCTCCCGGGAGCCGCACGAGCCCGTCCTACGCCGCAACCGGGTGCCCCGCCCTACCGTCGGCGGACCGACCCCCCGCGGCCGGACGAAGGACCCGGCGGCACAGCCCCGCCGGGCTCGCCGGCACCGCGTGTGCAGCCGCGCGACGCACCGCCGCCCGGCGTGCAGTCGCCGCGGACACAGGGTCCCGGGACAGCGAGACCGGGATTCCGGTCCCCCGGCGCGCAGACCCCCGATGATCGCGGCGGTGCGCAGACCTCGAACAGGCCCCCCTCGAACAGGCCCCCCTCGAACAGGCCCCCCTCGAACAGGCCCCCCTCGAACAGGCCCCCCTCGAACAGGCCCCCCTCGGAAGGGCTGCCCGGCTGGGTCGAGCCCGAGCGGATCGAGGACGACGGCCACTTCGTACCGCCCCCGCCGCCGGCGGTGCCGCGAGTGCGTGCGCGCACCGTCGGCGCCGTCGTCATGCTGGTGCTGGGGCTCGTACTGCTGTTCGCGCCGGACCTGATCGGCCAGGTCGCCGACACCGGCATCCTGCTGCTCGGGATCGTGCTCACCGCGGGGGGCGCCGGTCTGCTCGTGTGGTGGGTGCGCGATGCTCCCGGCAACGACAGCGGGCCGGACCACGGAGCGGTGGTCTAGACCCTCGACGAACCAGGGAGCAGGCCCGTGCCGGCGAACGAGACGCTCGAGGTCAGCGGACATCTCATGGACACCGGGCTACTCGCCCGGGTCCTGGACGACGTACTGGGCTACGGCGGCGACTACCGGATCGCCCGCCTGGACCTCGGGCGGGCGCACGATGACGAGTCGCAGGCGCTCATCGAGGTCAGCGCCGAGGACGACGAGAGCCTGCAGCGGCTGCTGATGCGCCTGCAGACGCACGGGGTCAACCAGGTCGACCCCGGCGAGACGCTCCTGCGCACGGTCGAGCGGGACGGCGTCTTCCCGGAGGACTTCTACTCCACGACCAACCTGGAGACCGTCGTCCGGCTCGGCGCCGGCTGGGTCCCCGTCGAGCAGCCCGAGATGGACTGTGGTCTGGTCGTGCAAAATGGCCGGGTGCACACGGTCCCGGTCTCAGACGTACGCGCCGGTCAGGAGGTCGTGTGCGGGGCCGGCGGTGTGCGGGTGGTCATGCCGTCGCGCGAGCACAGCAAGGACAGCTTCGAGTTCATGTCGTCCTTGGTCTCCAGCGAGAAGCCGCAGGCGCTGCTCGTCCGGCAGATCGCGCAGCGCATGCGGGAGGTGAAGGCCCACGGCGGCCGCATCCTCTGGGTCGGCGGTCCTGGCGTGGTGCACACCGGGGCTGCCCCGGCGCTGGTCGCGCTGGTATGCGCCGGCTACGTCGACGTCCTTTTCGCCGGCAACGCGCTCGCCACGCACGACATCGAGTGCGCGCTGTACGGCACCTCGCTCGGCGTGGACCTCACCCAAGGCAAGGGCGTCGAGCACGGTCACGAGCACCACATCCGGGCCATCAACACCATCCGGAGCTGCGGCTCGATCGCCGACGCCGTCGAGCAGGGCGTGCTGACCAGCGGGATCATGCACGCGCTGGTCACGTCCGGGAAGCGCTTCGTGCTGGTGGGCTCGGTGCGGGACGACGGCCCGCTGCCCGACGTCCACACCGATGTCATCGTGGGCCAGCGCGCGATGCGGGCCGAGCTGCCCGGCGTCGGCTTCGCAATCATGGTCGCGACGATGCTGCACTCGATCGCGACGGGAAACATCCTGCCGGCCTCGGTTCCCCTGGTCTGCGTGGACATCAACCCGGCCACGGTCACCAAGCTGGCCGACCGCGGGTCCGCCCAGGCCGTCGGGATCGTGACCGACATCGGCCTGTTCCTGGAACAACTTGCGCGCGAGCTGGTCCCCGGCTTCACCAGCGCCTGATCCGCGCCTGATCCGCGCCCGACCCCGCCGTTCCACCGACGATCCTGGAGAGACGCGTGAAAGTCCTGCTGACAGGGGCAAACGGCAAGGTCGGCCGAGCCGCCGCCGCGGCACTGATGGCCGCCGGGCACGAGCTGACCGCCTGCGACGTGGCCCGGCACCACTTCGACCGCACGCTGCCCGGCGAACCGGCCTACCAGCAGGCAGAGCTGACCGACGCGGGGCAGGCCTACGCCGTCGTACGCGGGCACGAGGTCGTCGTGCACGCCGCCGCCCTCCCGGAGCCCACCCACAACCCGCCCCACGTGGTGTTCCAGAACAACCTCATGAGCACCTTTAACCTGCTCGAGGCGGCGGTGAGCTTCGGCGTCTCGCGGTTCGTCAACATCTCCAGCGAGACGGTGCCCGGCTTCTTCTTCCCCGAGCGGCCGTTCCTGCCGTCGTACGCCCCGGTCGACGAGGACCACCCGGCGCACCCGCAGGACCCGTACGCGCTGGCGAAGTTGTTCGGCGAGCAGCTGTGCGACGCCGCCACCGAGCGCAGCGACCTGCGCTGCATCACCCTGCGGCCCAGCCACGTGCAGCACGAAGGGAACTACGAACGCAACCTCGGTGCCCAGGTACGCGACGCGGCTGTGCTGAGCCCCAACCTGTGGAGCTACATCGACGCCGACGACCTGGCCGACGCGATCGTGCTCGCGGTCCAGAGCGACCTGCTAGGGCACGAGGTCTTCTACATCGCCAGCCCGGACAACGTCGGTGGCAGGGACTTCGCCCAGATCCTCCGGCAGTACTACGGCGACCAGATCGAGCTGCGGCCGCTCGCCCGCCCGGACGCCGGCGGCATCTCGATCGAGAAGGCCCGGCGGTTGCTGGGTTACGCGCCGACGCGGTCCTGGCGCGACTACCTCGACAAGGACGGCCGGGCGCTTGCCGGCTGACACGACTCGGCTTGAGGACGTCATCTGTCGGCAATCGTGGACGACGGTCCCGCGATGAGCGCATGTGCTGCAGGTAAGGGCTTCTCGCTGTCCACATGGCTTCCGTTGGAGGCGGTCAAGGTTAGTATCGAACCCATGTTCGGCACCGTTTCCCTCTTCCCCACTGAGGAACAGCTGGAGCAGATCGCCGCGGTGCAACGCGGCGTTCGCCCAGATGTGCCGCCTGCTGGTCGGCCTGCACACGGACGCGCCGGATCGTGACGTGGAGTTCGTCGGAGACCAGGTCGCGCTGCTGCTGCAGGTCTCCCCGATGACCGGCCGGAACCTGGTCGGGGTGGCGCTGTCGGCGGCAGCCCTGCCAGGGCTGCTGGAGGGGGTCGAGGCCGATCTGCTGACCGAGCGGCACGTCCGGGCGGTGCTCGACGAGCTGCAGAAAGTGCCGTTGAGCGAGGTGCAGCAGGCGGCCGTCGTGACGGTGGTGCTGTCCAGACCCGGCGGACAGACGCCGGGCGAGCTCGGCCGTCTTGTCCGGCGCACGGTGCTGCTCATCGACGTGCACGTAGCCGAGCACCGCCGACAGGCGCGGGTCCGCGAGCGGCGCGTCGACTTCCGCGCCGGTACGGACGGGGAGGCGTGCGTGGTGGCGATCGGCCCGCTGGCGCAGGTCGCTGCCGTGCGCGCGTGCCTGGAGGCAAGCCTGAGCGAGGCGGAACAGGGTGACGAGCGCACGACCGATCAGCGGCTGTTCGACCTATTCGTGGACCTGCTGACCGGCGGCACAGACGGCCCGGAGCACTGGAAAGTCGCGGTCGTTGTGCCGTACACGACCACCCAGGGTGGCGACCTGGAGCTCGCAGAGATGCCCGGGCTTGCTGCGGTCCTCCCGTCGACCGCCCGGGATCTGCTCTTGCAGGCCGGAAGCGTCCGCCGGATCGCCGTTGACGATCAGGACGGGCACGTCCTCGCCGTCGAGGACCGCAGGCCGGTTGCCCTTGAGCCAGGAGCAGTGACGGCGACCGGCACGACCCGCGTCTGCCTGGACACCGGTGGGATCCTCGACGGCTAAGCTGCTTTTGCGGTAGACCTCGACACCGACCAGGCTCCTGAGCAGGACGAACAGCCCGTCCCGGAGACCGTGGCGCAGGCTGTCCGGCGGCTTGTCGATGCGCCCGTCGAGCTCCGCGACCTGAGTACCGCGAACTACCGGATCCCGGGCCGGCTGCGACGCTTCGTGCAGGCCCGGGACCGTCGGTGCGTGTTCCCAGGTTGCCCTCGCGATGCCCGCGGCTGCGACCTGGACCTCCGTCGCCCTGGCCGGCCGGCTCCACGGACAGCCACAACCTGCAGGCCCTCTGCCGTCGCCACCACCGCGCCAACCACGCCGCGTTCGACGTGATCAGGCTCCCGGACGGGACCTACCGCTGGCGTCACCGGCGCAGCCGCCGCTGGTTCGACCGACCACCCGAGGGCTACTGAGCCCCACAGTCTTGCTCCCTCGTGAGCCCCTGGCACCGACGCGAGTGGCGCAGCGAGGTGCCAAGACGTCGGTCAGCTGCGGGACGGCTCGTCCTCCTGCAGCGCGGCAAGGACGGCCTCGACCGCCGCCCGCCTGTCGGCCAGGACCCTGACGACGAACGCCACGCGCTCCGCACGTCGAGCCTCGGTAGCGCTGCGGTCGAGGGGCTCCGAGCCGCCCGGCTCCGCCTCCGGGGGGTACGCACGTCGAGCCTCGGTAGCGCTGCGGTCGAGGGGCTCCGGGCCGCCCGGCTCCGCCTCCAAGGAGTACCCGTCGACGAGGTCGCCGCCCCGGAGGCCCGCGGCCGACAGCGCGGTACGCAGACCGTCGTCTGTCGTGCGGTGCAGCCGGAGCGCCGAGGTGAGGACGCGTTCGCGCGGTCCTCCGTTGCCGTCCAGGTCCGGGGACCTGTCGACCTGCTCGAGGTGCGCCCGTACCGCGTTCCCCACATCCGGTCCGCCGGCGGCTTCCAGCATGCGGGCGATGCTGCGCACCACGGCGAGCTCATGCCCCGGACCACCCGAGACGAGGCTGTTCACGGCCTGCCGGCAGTGGTACTGCGCTGCAGGAAGCGCGTCGGCCAGCTCGGGCAGGTCGTCGCTCACCGGCTGCAGCACCTCCTGTGGACACCAGCAGGTTCGGGTACCGGCCGATGCGGTCCTGCCGCGATGCTGGCACGACTCGGGGTGGGGTCACAACCGTCCGCGGGTCCAGGTCGCGGGCCGTACGCGTTTCCGGGCCCGTTCACCTCAGCGCCAACCGATGTCGGCGGCGATGGGGCGGTGGTCGCTGGCGTGACTTTCGACCACCACGTGCGAGCGGACCAGCAGCGCGGGGTGGACGAGCAGGGCGTCCAGGCGCCGTTCTGGCCCAGCCGCGGGGAAGGTCAAGGCCTCGCCCTTGTCGACCAGGCCGTCCGCGAGTACCGCCCAGGCGGCGCTGCGAGGCGTATCGTTCACGTCGGCGCACAGCACCAGCGGGACGCCGGATGGCACGGCCGCTCGTACCCGGGCCGCACTGTCGAGCCGGGCGCCGACGTCCAGGTCGAGGTGCGTGCCGGCCACGCACGCCCGGCGCCCCTCCAGTCGTACGACGACTCCGACGGTCGCCCGGCGGTGCAGGCCGGCCCGCTTCGGGAAGGCGACTGCGTACGAGGTGAGGACCTCGACCGTGGGCGCAGCCAGCACGCAGTTGCCGGCCGCCCGCTGCCGGGTGACCAGCCGCAGGCCGCAGCGCCGCGCGAGTCGGCGCCGAGAGGTGCGCCAGCGCCAGAGCCGCGGCGCCTCCTGGAACACGACGATGTCCGGCGCCAGCGCGCGCACCAGCTCAACGACACCGCCCTCGTCGTCCCGCAGCGATCGGACGTTCCAACTGACGACCCTCATCCTGTCCGCCCTGGCATGCAGCGCAGCCTGCCCGCCAGCGGCGCGAGGCCGCCAAGCCGGCGGACCGTTCGTGCGCGACGACGAGCGTCGCGGTGACGCCGCAGCCCCTGTCCGCGCCCGCCGCCTTGCTGTTGTGCTGGTGCGCCGGGCGCGCGCTGCTCCACGGCCGGCAGGAGCACCGCTCACCGCGGGTACGCGGTCGCGGCCGGCGGGTCCCAGCTCGAGGTCACGGCTGGCGGGCCAGGTCGGCGGCTCCGACCAGTCCCGCCTCGTTGCCCAGCTCGGCCAGCCGGATCCGCGCGTGCGGGCGGTAGGGACCGGCGGTGAGCCGCCGCGCGAACTCGACCCGCGCCGGCGCCAGGAGCAGCTCGCCGGCATCGGCCACCCCTCCCCCGATGACGAACACCCCCGGGTCGAGCAGCGCGGCGAGGTCGGCCAACCCCTGCCCCAGCCAGCGGCCCACCTCGGCGAAGCAGTCCAGCGCGGCAGGGTCCCCGCCCTGGGCGGCTCGGGTCACGTCCACCGCCTGGATCCCCTCGGGCCGGCCGTGACCGAGCGCCAGCAGCGTCGCGCCGTACTCCCTTTGCACGTCGGCGATCTCGCGGGCCTCGTGCAGCAGGGCGCGGCCGGAGCAGTACTGCTCCCAGCACCCGCGCTGGC
>JAABUY010006981.1_pt1 | contig 10866 bp, 10 predicted proteins | sample 5560271 | NCBI WGS metagenome assembly JAABUY01 (sample SAMN10711886, study PRJNA513374) | rock metagenome | isolation source: Antarctica rocks | place: Antarctica: Victoria Land, University Valley
CTGGGGCTGCACTGGTCAGAGGCTGGCAGTCCTGGGCAGGTTATTGTGGGCACCTGGAGCTGCGCAAAACACTTTCAAAGCCCTTGGCCCTGAGGTCATGCCCTAGGGGCAGGGGTAGGTCGGACCACGTTACATCCAAGGGTGGCTCCTGAGGATGGTGAGAATGAAGTTATCAGGCTCCTTACAGCTTCTCACCAATCATGTTGTGCAACGGCTGAGCGCACTTTGTACATGCGGCCAACTGCCCTGTGTCCCCGGCCCCAGGCTGGGCCCGCAGCAGCAGGCGGCTCCCTACGCAGTGGCCATCGACTTGGCGCCTACGGCCTCCAGGATGCGGTCGTCGACGGTGAAGTCGATGTCCTTCTGCAGGCGGCCGGCGGCCTCAAAGGCGTCCACCAGCTCGGGCAGGTCGTCCAGGAACTTGTGCGCCGGCTGCCAGCCCAGCTCGCGCTTGGCCTTCTCCGCCGACGCGTAAAAGTGCGTCGTGCGGAAGGGCCAGCCCTCGCCCTTCTTGAGCCCGACGGCGCCCGCGTCGTAGTGCACGATCTCCGCGCGCTTGCCCGCCGCGGCGCCGACCGCGCGCGCGATGCCGTCAAACGTGATGCAGCGGTCGGAGCAGACGTTGAACTGCTGCCCGACCGCCGCCTTGTTGCCGGGCACCTGCGCAGGCCCCGCAACAAGCTCGCGCGCCGCCTTGCCACGGAGGCGCAGCAGCGCGGACAGAGCGCGAGAGGCACAGCAGCGGGTACAGAGGGCAAGAGGAGTGCAGAGTGCGAGGACAGCACGAGAGGGATGAAGATGTGTATCGTGTGACGAGCGCGAGAAGCGTGCGAGGAGAGTGCAGGTAGGCGCAAACGTGTGCGGACGCGCGCCTTGGCCAGCATGGAGGCCACATCTGCCACGTGCGTCAGCGTGGTGAGCTGCACGCCGGGCGCGGGGATGGGCACGGGGCGGTCGCGCAGGATGCGGTCCATGAACCACTGCTCGCAGTCCTTGGCGGTGTGCGGGCCGTAGATGTACAGCGGCTGGAACACTGTGTACGGCAAGCCCTGCAGCGCAGGCCAGGCTCTGTGCGTCACGCTGTGACCAAAGAGAGCTCATGCATGCAACGGTATAATAAGCGCCTGGGGTGTCCTGCGTGGCCCACTGCAGCCCGTCTGCTCCACGAGTCACTCGTCCACCCAGGCCGGGCAAGGCTATGGTGACTACACCCCCAGCCAGGGGAACAGGCCTGCTGCACTCTGCACTGCTGAGGCACTGCTGAGGAACCTGCCTAGCGGCTCTCACACAGCCTCGACTGGGACAGTGGGCTTCACAGCGCGTCCTCCACGCAGGCGCTGCACCTACCACGGCGCAAGCCGCCTGCAGCACAGGCGCCAGGCAGCAGTGCAGCAAGGGACTCGCCTGCTCTTCCAGGTACTTCTCCACAGCCACGTGGCCCGCCGAGCTCTTGCGCGGGTCGCCCTCCACATGCATCGGCTCGATGGGGCTGAGGTTGTACGCCCCGGCAGACGCGACAAAAACGTAGTGTGCCACCTTGCCCTGCCGTGCGATGCACACACCGTAGCGGTGAACGCTGGTGCACCAAGGTAGTAGAAAAGGGGGGCTCAGCGGTCAGAGAGGCTGGTCGTGTGCGCTGCACGCAGCCACGCCGTGCCTTGTAGGCATCGATGAGCGGCTGGCAGGCCTCCATGTCCTTGCCGTTGTTGTCGTAGACGACGTCAAAGTCGCCGTCCGGGTAGCAGCTGGGGTCGGCAGGGCTGCCCCAGACCACGCTGGCGCCGCGCTCCGCCAAGCCCGCGTACTGGCTGAAGGGGGCCTTGCCGCTCAGCTTGGCCTGTCCACAACAGCCCATTGTCAGCGGGCAGGCGCAGCAGGAAGCACCTGGGAGCCGGGTCACAAGTGGCTGTGCTCACCTGGTCCCCGTCGTTCAGCAGCGTGACTGTGTGGCCCGCATCCAAGAGCTGGTTCGCCAAGTGCAGGCCAATGAAGGCATGGCCGCCACCTGTGGCGCGCAGCAGCGCGTGACTTGAAGCTTATCATGTGCTTCACATGCTTCATAGCACAATGCTTGGCCTGCCACACCTTTTGTGTTGGCGATGAGCACCTTGTCTGCCCTGACTATGACTGCAGAGCGGCTGAGAGCGCAAGGGGCACGCAGAGCGGCCTGGAATGGCCGCCTCATCCCAAAGCATGCACTGTCCCTGCTGCTCAGCTGCATCGTGGTGAAGGCTGGCATTGCAGTTGACAATGACGCAAGTGTGGATCTTCTTTGTTGCTCGAGCAGTACGGCAATCCACTCTGTCGTTCTGACCAGACGCTTGCGGGATTGCAGCCACCCATCATCAGATAGACCAGCCAACTATAATGCGCTCGAGTTGATGGGCACTCTCAAGGTATCAGCATGCACTACTGGATGCAAAGTCAGCGCTCTGCTACCGGTTGTCTCTTGTGCCATCCACAGCTCGTTTGTGAACGGGCGGACAGAGGGTGCTGGCATGCGCTCGTCAGCCGTGAGGGCAGGCCGGGCTGTGCTCGCAAACCCGCGAGGCGCGAGTCCTGACATCTTGCCACCAGGCACCCCGTGATGCGATGTGTCCTGCAAGACTGCCACAGTGCAGGCTGCCAAGTTGCCGAGATGCGACTGCGAGTCAGCCAGTTGCCCAAGACCCTCACGGAGGCCCAGCATGTGTGCACTGTCCTCCAGGCTTCCTGTTTCATGCAGCCGAAGTCTGATTGTAAAGGCTCAGCACCCAGCAGGCCTGCCCTCTTTCATAACCATGGCTGGTGCCCTGCGCACAAGGGTCCAAGCTCAGGACCTTCGTTGTTGTTTTATGAGCGGGGGTGCTGTCCTTACATGCAAGGCTGCATGTCGCACAACGTCATGCCCTGTTGCTACATAGGTTGTCCTGTGCAGTAGCCTGTGATGCACAGTGGTGTATCCCATGCTGCCTGTGGTCTTGCCCATGCTGATCTGGCACAGACGTGTGTGTGTGGGGGCGCACATGCATGTAGTGCTGCTCCACCCGCAAGGGCCTCCTTGTACTTATACAGCCATTACCCAACAACAACAGCTGCTGCTCTGCTGCCCAGTTCATAGTGGCCAGTCATTTCTGCTTTGAACGCCCCTTTCGTGCGGACAACTCTGCCCGCATGGCCGTCCAGAACCTGCACACGCACACACTTGTTAATAAGGTTTCTACCTCACCCCTGCTTGGCCGTCATGCCAGGCATCATGCAAGCGCCCGTGCAGCCCCCCGTATGTGAAGCGTGTCTGGGCAGGTGCGAGGGCACACTCGCAGCGCACGAGGGGCGAGTGCAGGGATAGCAGCCAAGCCCCCGCATGAACACCAGGAGGCGTCGCAAGACGTCGCAGCGCAGCTGTTTGCACGGAGCACAGGCTCGCGCAGCAGCCGCTGCGCCTCGGCCCGTGCGCGCGCCTGCGCACACGCCGCGTGCCCGCCCGCACGCGCCTTGTCCAGCGGCGAAGCGTGGCGGTCGTCCTGGAGCGCCGCGTCGGCGCCGTGCCGCAGCAGCCAGCGCACGGCCTGCGCCTGGCCGGCGCCCGCGGCCGCGGCGAGCGCGGTCTCCCCGCCCACGCCGCTGCGTGCATCCACATCGATGCCCTGCAGCGGCCCTCCTGTGGTAAGACATTGCCAAGGGCTGAATGCCGGCCTTACTGCCCTCGCCGGTGCTCAAGCCAAGCGAATTGCAGGCCATATTGCCTGCCGATGCACTTTGCATGCAGCAGGGCAGCCACATGCTTGTTCCCTGCTGCAGTGAAGGCCAGGCGCTTCCTGGCGAACATGCATTATCCCTGCTGCACAATGGGAAAATGGCGCTTCCCAGTGCTCTCACGGACACCGCCCCGGCCCCCGCTGCTGCGTTGCAATCTGTTGCAAGCAGGCAGAGCCTGAGAACTTTTGCGAGGATGAGAAACATCATACCGGTAATGCATGCTTTTGAGAGCTGTGCGTGCGGAAGTATGCGTCACACAGTGCTCTTTCTGCAAAGCTCTTGGGGATGGCGCGCCTGCAACAGCAGGTAGCCCATCCGCTCGAGGTCGCCCTGCACCGCCGACGCTATGAGCTGCTCGCTGCGCCCCAGCCGGCCTTCGTCCAGCCCCACCCAGGCCGCGCAGCGCGGCCGCTCGGCGCTGCCGCTGCGGAGCAGCAGCTCGGCCGCGCCGAGGCTACCCGCCAGCGCAGGCACGGGGCGCGCAGGACGCGGCCAGCGCCTGGAGTGCGCCTGCGGCAGAACCGGCATACCCAGGTCCCACAGCCGCTCCAGGCGCCGCCGGCAGCGCGCCTGCCTGGCCCCGCCGACGGCCGCCTGCGCGCGCCTGCTGCACCCGTACGGTCAGCAGGGGACTGTTCTGGCTCTACAGAGAGCAAGGCGAGCTGGAAGGCTGGCGCACCGGCTGGCCTGCACCAGGGCCCTGTTGTAGGCGGCCTGCGTCGCCCTTGCCAGTCGGCGCTCGCTCCGCCCGAGGCCGTCTGCGAGCAGCGCCTTGAGCTTTGCGGTCGCCCACTGCTGTCGGAAGCGCATGTACATGCATCTGAAAGACTCCTGCTGCGGAGCATCTGCCATCTGGGCTGCAGCTGCCCCTCAACCAATGGTGCACCCGGTCAGCGACAGCACCGTGAGCCTGCAGGCTTCACGCTGTGCATGCCGGCCCTCTGCATGCGAGAGTACTGACTGCTACCTCCCATCTCCTCTTTAAACATCGGCACTACTGATAGCGTGCCAAGTAAATTGGTCTGGCATACGGCAGAGGTTGGACCTGGAGGTTGTCTGAGTTTGTATGATTGCAAATACAGCTGCAAGCAAACGTGCGCTCTGTTTGTCCCTGTTGCGCATGCTCTGCAATAACGGTCAATCAGTAAAAAACTTCTTGCAACACCGGGAGCCAGATCAGGTAGGACCCAGTCATCCAAGCTCCCTGCAACGGTGAACCTTTGCCTCTGTTCCTGACCAGAGCTTCTGCACGAGGGCTCTCAACTGCTTGCCCGGCTAGGCTGCTGCAGAAGCAAGCAGGTAGGTGCAGAGGAAAGGCCGCACTATCTATATAACAATCTATATAACAAGCCGCTGAGGCGCCAGTGCAAAGTCCCTAAGGTCGAGGTGGCGGATACTTGCCGCTGGCAACCTTGGACTACAGGGAGCAATGCTGTTGCAAACGCAGCAGCCGCCTGCTGGCAGCCCACACGCTGCCTGGCGCACGCTGAGTGCGAAGCAGGTGCGTGCATTGGCCTGCGCCGCTGGTGGGCTGACTGGGCAGCTTGCCGTCAGCTGGCATGGCGTGTCTGAGCATGGTTGCACAGTCCCGCAGGAGCCGCGGCGCCCCCAGCTTGCTGCAAGTGCGCAGCGGAGCCGTGCAAAGCGCAGCCGGCAGACCGAGGCAGAGCGCCCTAGCAGCGACGGTGCTCCGCCTCTCAACCCGCCCGCCGAGGACGTGCCGAGGCTGTCAGTCACAGGCGGTGCTCCGCCGCTCAGCCCGCCTGCTGAGGACGAGCCGAGGCTATCCGTCACAGGCAAGCCAAAGGGCTGGAGCTTTCTTTCAGGCGACGACAGCAAGCGCTGGCAGCCCGACCCACCGGCGCGCCCTGTAGCTGATTGGGCGCCCCCCCGCTGCGCCAGCTTGCCTCACACAGAGACTGGCTGTTCCTTTACTCAGCAAGTGTACTACGAGGGCAGGCGCTCCTTTGCAGTGGCTGAACGCGCGCCAGCATCGAGGACGGCGGCCGCGCGCGCGTGCTGCTGGGCTGCCCCGCTCGCACTGTGCTCACCAAGGCTGAGCGAGGCTTCAGTGGTGGCGGTGCCGCTGGTAAGCCGGACAGAAGGCGGGCTGGTGCTGCAGGAGGTCAGCCCGGATAATGGCGCGGGCGTCGGCGGTGGCTGCGAGGGCGGCGCGGGCGCGCCGCAGGCCGCGCAGGCGCGGGCGGCGTCGCGCGGGCAGGTCGCGAAGGCGTGCCTCACGACGGCGGCCCAGCTGGGCGCCGTGGCCTGGTTCATCCGCGCGCGCGCGCCGGACCTGGGCGTCGCCGCCCTGCACAGCGACCCAGCCGCGGTCGCGGCGCTGCTGGCCGGTGCGCCGTGGCGCGCGCTCTACCCGCGCTTGGCACTCAGCCGTCCCTCGCCAAAGCTGGCACACTTCTTCTTGCAAGAGCATGTTGATTGTCGGGTTTGTGAGCTTTGCAAAGTGCTCCTGAGCGCGCTAAGAGCATGCAACAAGGCAATACCTATGCGTGCACGGTGGCATGCAAGGTATGCGCCTCATCAGAGGCGTGCGCGGCATTACCCGCCACGAGGCGCCTCACGTCATACCTAACCACGGTGCATGCTGGCGCCAGTGCCGGATCATGTGGACCCTGCGCATGCGGCGGTGGCGCTGGCGGCCGCGGCGGGCGTCACGGGGGCGCGCCAGGTCCTGCTGCGCGTGTGGCCGGACTTTGCCGCTGCGTCGAGGACCGCCAACGATCAGGCGCGCGGGTCATGCGCCCGTACATGAGTGGTATCACAGAAGAAAAGCTCCAGCGCCACCCGCTCGGGTCAGCAGGGCAGGTTGCCCACGCATGCTCGCTCGGCACCACGAGCATGTGCCGGGACTTGGTCGCATTTGCGTTGCAGTGCGGAGCTTTTCCCGAGACTCCATGCACACGCTGACCAGGCGTCGCCCTCGTGGAGTCTGTCTCATCCAAGCCGGCACGGCGCGCAGGTGCTAAGCAACCTCGGCCCGGTCGACGTGCTGTGGGTGGCTGCCGCGGCGGGCGTGAGCGAGGAGCTGCTCTTCCGCGGCGCGCTCATCCCGGCCACCTTCCCGGACTGGCGCGCCCTGCCACCCGAACGCCTCTGCCAGGCACTTCTCTCCCTCTGAGGCGCTGCGCTGTCCCTGCTGCTGCGGCGCCGCCTTGCCTCGCGATGCCGAACGCCCGGCTCTGGCGCAGGGTAGGTCAGGATAACCCACAAGCGCACTTGACAGGCAGAGCCGCACACTGAGGCTCCAGGGCGTCGCCGCACTGCGGCATTGGGCGTCCTGCCCAACGCGTGTGCGGTCGCCAGGCGGGGCGTACTGCTGGCGGGCGCGGCGTTCGGGGCGGTGCACCAGGGCGGCGGCCGCAACTGGGCGTTTGCGGGCTGGGCGGCCGCGGTGGGCGTGCTGTACGGCGCGCTGTTTGTGGCCACCTCTGATCTGCTGGTGCCCATGGCCGCGCACACGGGCGCCAACCTGGCGGGCGGCCTGCTGGGGAAGCGGGCGCAGGGCGCGCAGCGCGCATGATGCTGTCGCCTTGTCCTGCTCGTAAGGCTGCAATGCTGACGGCCATGTATGCGTTCATGGCCAGCTCGTGCCAGGGGGGCGATGCTTGAGCATGCGCGCCTTCTGCGACCGTGACACGTGCCAGCAAGCGAGGGACCAGGCACAGCAGTCTGAGGCTGTGGGCCTGCGGCTGTATGGAGCGTGCCTGCCCTGGTATGCAGGACAGGCACACATGAGTTTGTGAGAAGTGCGAGCGCATACCTTCCATTGGCCTGTCACACCTCCCAAGCCTTTCGTGCAACATGTGCTGAGCTCCTGGTCTCAGTGAGCGCAGCAAGCAGCCTAACACACCGATATGCCGACGGCAGTCGGCCAGGAGGCGCGCGCAAACAGAGCAACAGCAACAGCACACGCCCTCACGGCCCCTTGCCCTGAGCCGCCTTCTCCGCGGCGAACGAGTCGCGCAGCGTGCAGGTGCGGTTGAGCACCAGGGCGCCCGGCGCGGAGTCGGGGTCCACGCAAAAGAAGCCCAGGCGCTCCAGCTGGAAGCTGGCCGCCGCAGGATAGGTTAGGGTTGGGGGTCACAGCCCGCACACAGCAGCGCGCGCGAGCGGCTCGGAGGGTGCAACACACGGGGGCTGTGCATGCTGGCCACCAGGGCAGTCGCATGCGCAGAGCATGTGCACTGGGCGCAGAGCTTTCCGTGCTTGGCTGGTGGATTTCTGCAGGCGCCTGCGCCGTGTGGCACAGCCAGCCGCACACGTGCCATCTTCGCTTCCATGCAACCCCCCAAAGCCAGTGCCTCGACACGCTCTCCTCTTGAGTGATGACTTTGCAACGCAAGGACATGGTCTGCGCGGCTGCCAGCAAAGTCGCAGATTATAGGCAGGCGCGGGGCGCACCAGTCGCCGGGCTGCGCGCCTGCGAGCGCGGGCCCAGCCAGCGCGCCGCGCACGATGGTGAGCGAGTCCGGGTTGAGGTCGGCCAGCCAGTCGTCGCCCAGGTCGCCGGGCGACTGCGAGCGGAACAGTGTGCCGTACAGCCGCGCCTCCATCGCCGGCGGCGCCTCGCCGGGCCGCGGCTCTGCCACCCAGTTCAGCACGCCCTGCGCCAGAGTGTCAGTGAGCGTGCAGAGGTTTCCTCCGAGCGCTTGCAGTGCCTTACAGGGCCCTGTTGAAAGCACCCCGCGCCAGGGCTTGCTTCACGCATGCGCACAGCCCCTCCTGCTGACTCACACCACTGCCACTGCTGCGTCCTGATGCGCACGCACCGCCTCGCCTGTACGCTGCATTCATGTGCCCCTTGGCAGAAGGCCGGCCGGGGTTCCTGCCGACACGACCGACGGTCCAAGAGAGACCGCAGGCCACGCTCAGTTTTAGAGCCTGCGTTCCCTCCAGCTGCCACACGGCCCTGCGGTGAGGGTGGGCAGGGCCCCCCGGGGCCGCTCGCGGCGCCGCGCGCTGCGCCGCGCGCGGCGCCGCGCGCCTTGGGCGCCTTGGCGCCCTCGGCCAGCGGTGCGTACTCGGCCTCCACCTCCACCACCGCGGCGCCTTCCTTCCGGAAGCCCGTGCAGCGCGCGGTGCCCGCGTACCTGCGCCCGCGCGCGCCTGTCGCGACTGCGCGCCCGCAGGCTGCAGGCGCACCTGCACAGGGCGCATCCCTGGTGCCCAGCGCGGACCGAGCGCTGCGCACTTGACAGAGCACGCTCGAGCGGGCGCAGGCGGCATGCCGTGCAGGCTGACGGGGCATTGATCGGACCGATACAAGCAGGAGGTGCTGCGCGCTCCGGCGGGAGGGAGCTCCGGGGCGCGCGGGGGCGCCAGCACGGGCCGGGCGGCCTGCGGCGCGGGCGGCGCACTTCAGCAGGACGGACTTGCCGGGCGCGAGGCCGAAGTAGCCGCGCGCGTCCTCCTCGCGGAAGTCGTCGCGCTCGACGTAGACCACGCGCGTCAGCGGCGCCGCGTACGTGGCCTCGCTGCGCCCGGGGAACACCTGCGCGCGGCCGCCTGCAGCCGCTCAGAAACCCCACCAGCACATGCGGCGCTCGGCCCCGCAGCTTGTCGCCGAGCTGAGGCGCTCATGGGGTCGCGCCCGTAGCTTGACTGCTCAGCAGTGGCGGGCGCTACCACACTGTTCTTCTACAAGATTAAGAAAGGCGCATCAACCATGATAGTCTGGCCACATGTGACTCCTGTGCCTCACCTCAGTGGGCAGCAGGGTCAGGGCAGGCAGCGCTCGGCACCACTGACACAGGAGGCTGTCCAGGCAGAGGGCCGCATTTGTGCGTGTGCTGCGCCTTGCCGGCAACCCTCGCGGGACCGCCCAAGGCCGCGCTGCCAGAATCGGGCGCATCGGCTGGGCGGCATAACCGGCCAGCGGCGCGCGCTCGCATCTGAGGGTCCGCCGCGCGGGGTTCAGCATGAGTGTTCGACGTGCTGCCCACGCAGCACCCAGGGCCTGATGCCGGGGCAGTGCGGGCGCGCGGGCCGGCGGCCGCGCCTTGGCGGCGACCTCCTCGCGGTGGTCGGCCGGCAGGTTGGTCAGCACCAGGCGCAGCGGGCGCAGCACGGCCAGCGCGCGCGGCGCGGCCGCGTCCGCCGCCGCGCGGATGAAGTGCTCCAGCTTGTGCAGGTGCGCCTCGGCCGCGTTGCGCGAGATGCCGCCCACGCGGCAGAACTCTGTGATGGCCTGCCGCCGCGGGCAGCGCGCCGGCAGCCTCACACATCCGGCATGCTGCTGGGCTTCACCACCTTGCAGGGCTGCAATGTCTGACGTGCAGCCCGCTAGGCGCGCCACGGATGTCAGGGCGCCGGCAGAGCACTGCTGCAGGCTCGCTGAGGGCATCCAGCACTGCAGCAGCCAAAAGGAGAACAAATTGAGCGCGGGGCGCGCCGAGGGCGCGACGCCGCGCCGCCGCAGGCCGGCCAGCGTGAGCAGGCGCGGGTCGTCCCAGCCGGCCACATGGCGCTCGGCCACCAGGCGCGCCAGGCGACGCTTGCTCAGCACGTTGTGCGCGACCACCATCCGCGCGTACTCCCACACCACCGGCTTGTACATGTCCAGCACCTGCGCGCGCGCGCGCGGCGCTCGGCGCTGTCAGGCTAGGTTAGGATAGGGTCACCCCGAGCGCCCTGCGCCACGTTCGGGTTTTACGCCGAGCGCTTTTGCGCGCGCCGCTTGGCGCTGGCGGCCCGCCTGTCGGCCAGCCAGGGCGACGGCGCGGCGCGGGTGCGGTGGAGGCGTGGAGCAGATGCACCAGCTCCGAGAGGGCCGGTGCCAGGACTGTCTTAGGGCGCCGCGCCTCGAGCAGCCAGTAGTACGACGCGCGGCGCGACTCAAACTCCAGCGTGCACAGCGAGTGCGTGATGTTCTCCAGCGAGTCCACCTGCCGGCGCCGCCGCCGATGAGGTCAAGGGGTTAGGGCGTGGGCACGCTCAAACCCCCTTTACCCCCCCTTTTGTTTCTGTGTGGGGAGGAGAAGGGGGTTTGAGCGTGCCAGTCGGCTTACGCTTACCAGGCTCACGTGCCCATACCCGCTATGCAGCTGACTCCCTGACCAGGGCTACCGCGTCGGCCGGGCACGAGCGCGCGCGAGGCAGGGACGCCGG
>JAABUY010006982.1_pt1 | contig 10866 bp, 13 predicted proteins | sample 5560271 | NCBI WGS metagenome assembly JAABUY01 (sample SAMN10711886, study PRJNA513374) | rock metagenome | isolation source: Antarctica rocks | place: Antarctica: Victoria Land, University Valley
ACGGCCTTCTGGTCGCGAGATGCCTGCTCTAGGACGGAACGACCGGCCGACGCAGCATTCGGAAAGGCTTTGCGACGCCCAATCGATGTGGGCAGGTACTCGATGCCGTCTGCTTCACTGAGTTGCTCGGCGGCAGTGTCATTGTCACTGCCCTGGGCATCGGCGGCGTTCAGGATGGCAACCACCCGGAGCCGTTCGTTGATCTCGCGGGCCTCCCTCACCAGGGCCACGATGTTATCGATGGCCCAGAGGTCAAAGCTGCGTGGTTGCACCGGGATGAGGAAGGTATCGGCCACGGTCAGGGCGGCGCGGAGACTGCCAGTGTCGCGTCCGCCCACGTCTATGATCACGTCGGCGTACTTTGGAGCGAGTTGCCGGACCTGGGTTCGAATGGCGGCTCCGTGCAGCGAGACAGCGGTGTAGCCAGGTTGGCCGAGCTGTTCCGTGCGAAGCTCGGTAAAGCTGATCGCGGTGCCCTGCTCATCCCCGTCCACGAGCAGCACGTCTCGGCCAGCGAGCGCACGGGCGATGGTTAAGTTCACAGCGAGGGTTGTCTTGCCCACCCCACCTTTAGTGTTGCCAACGACTAGAATCATGCTGCCGCTCCGATTGCGGAACAGCATTACTCTACGATCTACCCGCAAGCAAAACGATATACATACGCAAGCGTATGAACGGGCCGCGAAGCGGCCCGCCGCCCAAAATGCGACCGTTCCGCTTCCAACCTATCCGGAGGCGGTTGGGGCGGCCTGCGCCGCTCCTGCCCAGCCCCGGCCTATGCCGCCCAGGTCTGCGGCACGTCCTCGGCCCGCCCTGCCGCCGCCTGCGCCTTAGCGGCTGCCGTGAAGATCGCCCGCTTGTCGCCCCGCAGCACGCGCAGCCACGATGCGACGTAGGCCCTGGCAAGCGCCTTGCCGCCTTATCCCCAATTGGGTATAGAAGGTGGGTGGACGACACCCCATCTTTGAAGCCGTTGATGTGGGTGGCGGGCAGCAAACGGGACCTGCTGGCGATGCCGGACGAGGTGCAGGACGTGTTCGGCTACGCGCTGCACCTGGCGCAGGCCGGCACCAAGCACGGCCAGGCCAAGCCGCTGCGCGGGCAGGGGTCGGCGGCGGTGCTTGAGGTGGTCGAGGACTGGCGCGGCGACACGTACCGGGCCGTGTACACGGTGAAGTTCAGCGCGGCGGTCTATGTGCTGCACTGCTTTCAGAAGAAGGCCACCAAGGGCGTCGCCACGCCGAAGCCGGACCTCGACCTGATCGCGGCCCGGCTCAAGGTGGCGGAGGCCCACGCGAAGGAGCAAACGCCATGAGGAAGAACACCATGACCGAAGACGCCGTGATCGGGATCGAGGCGGGCAGCACCAACGTGTACGCTGACCTGGGACGTCTGGACGCCGACGAGATGCTGGTCAAGGCGCAGCTTGCCAGCCGGATCGGCGAGGTCATTAAGCGCCGCCGGCTGACGCAGGCGGCGGCGGCGGAGATCACCGGCCTGCCGCAGCCCAAGCTGTCGGGCCTGTTGCGCGGCCAGTTCCGCGGCGTGAGCGAGGCCAAGATGCTGGCCTGCCTGACGCGGCTGGGCCGTGACGTGCGGATCGTGGTCGGTCCGGCGCGTCGTCGGGCTAGCGCGGGCCGCATCGAGGTGCTGTCTGGCTAGCGTGCTGCGCCGGCGCAGCCCGCGGCGCACCCAGCCCGGTCCAGTGTGGGCAGGGGTGGGCGGCTCGTTCTACCTGACCCGGACGGACGGGGGCATGGCGTTGTTCCTGTACGATTGGGACGGCACGCAATCGGCCTGGGGACCGGACCGCACGAAGGCGCACCGCTTCGCGTCGGCACCGGCAGCCATCGACATGGCCGTGCGCTGCGGCGGCCCGAACGACGGGCCGGCCCCGATCACCATTGCCGAAGACTGACGCGGCCTCACGGATGGGTGCCGTTGCTTGCGGCGCTGCTGCGCCGCCGTCCCAAGGTTGCGCCGGTCCACCCTAGCCGGCCGGCGCTCCGTTTTTCGGGGCGTCCCGTTCCGGGATCAGGCGTGCTGGACGAAAAGAGGCCGCCTCGGCAGGGGCGGCCCAAGTCGGGCAAGAGGGAGAGAACGGGCCGGGTTACTCCGCCGCCATCGCCACCGGCGCGGCGGCCTGGTCCCCGGCCGCGCCAGGGTCCACGGGGTATGTCACCACCGGAACGTGCAGCATCGCCGGCAGCCACCCCGTACCGGCCAGCAGCGCCGCGGCGTCCGCCGCCATGACCTCCTTCTTGGTGCCGGCGATGCGGGCGGCGGCGCTGGGTCCGGCACCGTCCCGCACGGCGTCCAGGATCAGCGCCTTGGGCACCCGGGACAGGTAGCCCTCCGATGCCGGGGCAGGCGGCAGCCAGGTTGGGCGGGTAAGACGTGAACCGGGCCACGGTGTCGGCATACCGGGCATAGAAGGCGTCGGTGGCCAGGGCGTGCAGCATCACCCGCAAGGCAAGCCCGGGCTGGTGGGCCAGGGCAGCCTGCAACCCCGCCGTCCGGTGCGCCTCCAACTCGGCCTGCAACGCGCCGGACAGGGCAGGGGCTTCCCTCTCCGCCTCCGCCATGGCACCCGCGCCGCCCCGGACCGGCAGGGGCCACGCGCCGCCTGCGTCCGTGCTGCCCGCCGGGGTGTCACCAGAGTCCGACCCCTCGCCGGTGCTGCCGGGTAAGCGTCCGCTGTAGACCGTGGCATTGGCGGTGCAGTTCTGACTGTGGGTTCGGCTACTGTGTCCAGAACCAGGGGAGCAGGGCGTCGATCTGATGGATGGGATGTTCGGCGATGCGTCCGAGGATATCGGTCAGGTAGGCCTGCGGGTTGATGCCGTTCATCTTTGCTGTCTCGACGATGGAGTATATGCACGCGGCGCGCTGGCCTCCGGCGTCGGACCCGCAGAAAAGATAATTCTTCCTGCCCAGGACAAGGGGCCGCATGGCGCGTTCGGCGGCGTTGTTGGACATCTCCAGCCGGCCATCGGCGATGTAGTGGCTGAGTGCTTTCCATCGCGACAGGGCATAGCGGATGGCCTGGGCGAGGGCGCTCTTGCCGCTGATCCGGGTGAGCGAGGCGTCGAGAAACGTCTTCAATTGGTCGAGCAACGGGCGGGCGTGTTCCTGGCGCGCGGCGGCACGGCGCTCGGGCGATTGCCCGCGGATGCTGCTCTCGATGGCGAACAGGGCGCCGATCCGCTGCAAGGCGTCGAGCGCGATCGGCGAGGCGGTCGTGTGGTGGACGTCGTAGAACTTGCGACGCGCATGGCTCCAGCAGGCAACCTCGACCAGCGGCGGGTCACCGGCCGGCGTGGTCGGCCGGTAGAGCGCGTCGAAGCCAGCGTAGCCGTCGGCGTGCAGGAACCCGCGGCAACTGCCGAGCAGCGCCTGGGCATGCACGCCCTTGCGGTCGGCCGAGTAGCGGTAGAACGCCGCCGGCGGCACGTCCGAGCCCCAAGGGCGCTCGTCGCGCACGACAACCCAGAGCCGTCCGGTCTTGGTCTTGCCGAGACCAGGGGCGAGCACCGGCACGGTGGTGTCGTCGGCGTGCAGCGCGGTTCCCGCCCGGATGTGTTGGCCGATTGCTTCGGCCAAAGGCGAGAGCAGGAACGTAGCTTGTCCCACCCAGTCGGCCAGCGTCGAGCGGTCGAGCTCGACGCCCTCCCGCGCATAGATCCCCGATTGGCGGTTCAGCGGCGTGTGGTCGCAGTACTTCGACACCAGCACATGCGCGATCAGCCCCGGCCCGGGCCGGCCGCGCTCGATGGGCAGGGCCGGCATCGGCATCTGCACGACGGTCTCGCAGGCCCGGCAGCTCAGCTTCGGCCGGACATGCTGGATCACCTTGAAGCTGGAGGGCACATACTCGAGCACCTCGCGCTCGTCCTGCCCCATCCGGCTGAACACCGTGCTGCCGCAGCCTGGGCACACGCAGGGCGGCTCGTGGGTGACGGTCTCACGCGGCAGGTGGGCCGGCAGCGGCTTGCGCACCGGCTGCTTGCGCTCGCGCGTCTGGGCCGGGTGCGGCTGGGCGGGGTCAGCCGCGCTGACGCGGGCGTCGCCCTCGGCCTGCTCCTCCTCGAGTTCGCCGATCAGCAGTTCGAGCTGCTCGATGTCGCGGTCGAGCTTCTCCGACGACCGGCCGAACCGCGCGCGACGCAGCACGGCGAGCTGCATCTTCAGCTTCTCGATATGCAGCGTCTTGGCATGGATCTCGGCCGCGTTGGCCGCGATCTCGATCTCCTTGCGCGCCAGCTCCGCCTGCAGGCCCGCGGCGAACATCCGCAGCGCGTCCGGGTCGGTCGGGAGAGGGATGCTCGCCAAGGACATGGCCGGATTGTACCGAGGTCAGCCACGCAAGTACAGCGCTTACTGATGCAATCCGCATAAGATCAGACTGCCACCGGCCGGCGCGGCGCCTCGGGCGCCACCGTGCGCCGCCAGTCCATCGCCTCAACCAGCAGACCGAGCTGCGCCGGCGTCAGCACCATCCCGCCATCCACGACCGGCGGCCACACGAACTTGCCAGCCTCCAGCCGTTTGGCGAACAGGCACAGGCCGGTCCCGTCCCAATACAGGCATTTCAGGTAGTCAGCCCGTTTGCTGCGGAACAGGAACAAGTGTCCGGAATACGGGTCGGCATCCAGCACATGCGCCACCTGGGCCGCCAACCCGTCAAAGCCATAGCGCATGCTGACCGGACGGCACGCCAGATACACCCGGGTCCCAGGAGCGACGGCGATCACGACGCCGCCCGCAACACTGCCAGCACGCGCCGCAACGCGCGCTCGTTGACGAACGCGTCCACCCGCAGCCGCGTGCCGTCCGCCAGGTCGATCTCGATCACGCCCGGGCGCTCGTCCATCGCCGGACGCGGCAGCGGCGCGTGGCCCGGCGATGACAGCGCCACCCCGGCCGGCGCCGAGCCCGCGACCAGCCCAGGCCCACCATCCTCCGAACGCTCCAGAACACCGATCGGCACGAACGCGAGGGGAGGACCTGCCACCATCGGCTTGCCCGGCCGTATCGGTCCCGCCGCATCAGGTCGGACCGCAGCCACAGCCGTCTCCACTGGCCGGGCCGACCGACGCCAGCGATAGACCAGGCTGGTGCAGATGCCGTGCCGGCGCGCCAAGTCCCGCATCCGGGTGCCCGGCGCCAGACACTCCTCAACCACCCGCGCCCGGAACGCCGCGTCATGCACGCGCCGCCGCTCACCAACAATCTCGATCCGTGCCTCTGGGGCTGCCACTGTGGCAGCCTCAGTGGACACCATGCTGCTAATGCTTTCCATGCAGCCAAGCAGACCAAACCAGCCTCACCCTCGCAAGGCGGCCACCAGCCCACGCTTACCTGCCGGTGCCGTCCGCCTCCGCGCCGTCCTGCCCGTCCCCGTCCGCGCCGGGCTTGGCCGGCTCCGGCCTTGGCTCGTCCGCCGGGCGCACGAAGCCCCGTTCCACCCGCAAGCCGCCGTCCGCTGCCAACGTCAGCACCGCCCCACCAACCGCCACGTCCCCAGGGTTCCACACGTCCTCCCGGGCCTCCAAGGCGGCAAGCTCGGCCTCGATGGCGTCCAACTCGGCCGCGACCTCCTCCGGCAGGTCGTCCGCGCTGCCGTTGTGCTCCGCCGCAAGCTCGTCGTAGCGGCTGGCAAGCTCCGTCCGGCGCGCGTCGTCCTCGGGAGTGGGCGCGGCCTTGCGGGGCCACACCCGGCGGCACGGCCACGGCCACGCCCGGGCCTGGGCGTCAGGCCCGATGGCCACCCAACGCCAGCCCTCGGCCCGGACCGCCTCGGCCTCCCGCTCCATGCGCCCGGCCACCAGCCGCTCCAGCAAGGCGCCGTCTGCGATCCAGCCGCCCCCGTCCTCGCTGAACAGGTCGCGCTGCACGGTGCCGCCCGCGGCCTGGTAGGCGTCCAGCCCGGCAAAGGCCACGCGGCGGTCGGTCGCGGGCACAAGGCCGCCCGTCAGCAAGCGCCGGATGGCGTCGGGGTGGCGCTGCCAGTCCTGCAACTGTTCATGCACCCGCTCCTGCGCTGCCTGGTCCTCGGTGACGGCGAAGGCGGTCAGGTGGTCCAGGGTCAGCGCCCCGTTCCGGTACGCTTGCACCAGCGCAGGCGAGACGACGGCCAGGCGCAGCCGTTGGCGCACGATGTGGGCGGACACCCCGAACCGGGCGGCGACCTCCTCGATGCCCAGCCCGGCCCCGTCCTGGTGCAGCCGGGCGAACGCCTCGAACTGGTCGGCGGGGTGCATGTCGAGCCTGACCACGTTCTCGGCCAGGCTCGCCTCGGCCCCATCCACGCCGTCGCCGTCCAGCACGCGGCAGGGGATGGCAGCCCCCTTGCCGATGCGCTTGCGCTTGGCCAGCAGCTTCAATGCGGCCAGCCGCCGCCCGCCGGCGGCGACCTCGTACTTGCCCGTGGCCTGCCCCTCGCCGTCCAGTGCGGGCCGGACCACAAGGGATTGCAGCAGCCCGTGCGCCTGGATGGAGGCGGCCAGGGCCTCGATGCCCAGCCCTGTGCCGGTGCGCCGGGCGTTGGCAGGGGAGGGGACCAGCTTGGCAAGGCTGATCCCAGTGGTGGTGTAGGTGACGGTGTTGGTGTTGGTCATGGTGTGTCTCCCTTTTGGCAGCGGGAAGCAGCCCCGCTGCTTCCTTGCCCGTCGGCGAGACCGGGTAGGGAGGGGTGTGCACGAGGCCGGGCGCGGCCGGGCTGCGCCGGGCGCGTGGCCGTCTTCGGCCATGCGACCCGGGGCGGCCCTGCTGTGCTGTAGGCGGCGTGCAGAAGGGGAACCGTAGGGCGGCGCCCTTTGGTTCCCCTCGCTGGGCGCCGTCCGGCGCCAGAGTGCGCGTCAGGGACACTGCCCCGAAGGGCGGAGACGCGCCTTCGCGGCTCCGGGAGCGCAGCGGGCAGTGGCCCGGCCCCCGCCAGGGGGAGACGCCCAATCCGCCCCGCTCACTCTGGCCCCATCAAGGCTGTGGCGTGATCTATGCGGGATCAGCGCTGGTGACGTGGCGTCCAGTTCTCCTCAAACTGTGCCTCTTCGTCCTCCTCATCTGGCAGCGTGTCTGTGGTGATCACGGTCAGCGTCCGGCCGTACTCACCAAGGCCGAGCACTTCTTCCGTCGCCGCGATCCGTCGCCGCGTGCCGAACCAGGCGCGCAGGTCGGCTTCGCCATTCTCACGCTTGCGGTCCTGGACGTTCCCGAGGTCGGCGTTGAAGCGATCCGTGAGCGTTCCGTCAGGCAGGAAGTCCGCTTTGCGCGGCCATGACAGACCAGTGAACTCCTGCATTGCGGTGGACAGGAAAGCGTAGTCGATGCGTGGTCCCGTGCTGACCACCACGGCTGCCGGCTCTTCCACGGCTTGAGCAAAGCGGATTGCAGTCGCCGTCAGGGATGTCACGCACTTCTCGGCCAGTTCCTCGATAGCTTCCAGGCCATCGCCCACTTGGCGCATTGCTGGACGGAACAGATGCTCGGGCATAAGCAGCCCGGCCGCGAAGTGGTCAGCCTCGATTTCGTATGGGTCTTTGGTGGCGAAACCAGCCCGTGAGGTGTGCGTGCTGCCGCCTGCAAAGAGAGCTTCCGGATGGCCTTCGAGGAGGTAGTGGGCCAGCTCGTGGGCAATGCTGAACCGCTGGAAGCCGAGGCTCGGGATGTGAGTGGCATAAAGGATGCCGAACGCATCGCCGTGGCGGACCAGCATGCCGGACACCCCGGCCGTCGTAGCTGGTTTTGCCTCGACCGGGATCTCAAAGTACTCGGCAATGGTGAACGGGCAGACAGGCAGGGTGTTGAACCCGTTCTCCCGCAAGAAATGCTCGGCCTTGCGGCGGAGGAGCAAGGGAGCGAGTGGCTTTTTCAATCCTTGCCTCCAGGCTTTCTGCTGTTCCGGGCCGCAAGCAACCCGATGAACTCTTTGGCGAGCTCGCGGTCGCCGTCGGTCAGCTTCTCCACGTCGCGGTATAGCGGATCGGCCGCTATGCCAATGCCGAGATCGTCCACGCGGCCGAGCAGGTAATCGGTGGAAGCGTTCAGCACCTGGGCCAGGCGGCGCAGGTTGGCAAAGGACGGTTTACGGGTGCCGGTCTCGAAATGGGAGATGGAGGCAGGTGGCATGCCCGCCTTACCGGCCAAATCGCCCTGTGTAAGCCCGCGCTCAAGCCTGGCTGCACGCAGTCGATGTGGGAAAGAATCTGGCGCTTGCGCCATATTTATCATGGTGATTTCGACATAATTGCCTTGACGTCTCCGTATTGAATATTCTACGTTTCCGCCATCCAAGGCATGGCGTGTTCGCCACTGTGGCGGCTGCGGTCAAGGATGGTCAAGGGGGGTCGATGGCGGGCTTTCACCGCTGCGCTGCCCAGGAAGGAAAGATCATGGCTAAGAATACGGGACAGGATTACCGCCACGGCTCGGTGGACAACCGCACGCAGAGCAAAAACCCGGTCAACGGGAACTGGACCAAGCGGGATGCCGGCACTGGCCGCTTCATGGACCAGAAGGAGGGCGGGCAGCCTTTCAAGGGCGTTGCCAAAGAGGTCGATCATCGGCGTAAGTAGGTGATCTCGGGCCTCACTGGGAAGGACCTGAAGCGTGATGCCGGGGCTCATCGATAGGTATGTCTTGGGCGCGCGCGTGGCGCCGGTCGCTGTGGTGGCTTTCCCGCTTTTCTTGGCGGTGAGTGCCTGGATACCTTTCAGTCACTGGCCCCTGAAGCTCGCGGGCGGCGGCGTCGCGGTCACGATGGCGGCGTTCGTGCTCGGTCAGCTTGCGCGGGACGCGGGGAAGGCCATTGAAGGGCCGATCTGGGCTTCGTGGGGAGAGCCGCCGACGGTCAGGATGCTACGCCATCGGGATGCGACCATCGCCGCCGGCAGCAAGTCACGAATCCATAAGCGCCTGACCGAGCTTGGCGTCGTAAAATCGATGCCGTCCGAGGCGGAGGAGGAGCAGGACCCATCGGCCGCGGACAGAACCTACAAGACGTGCTCCGATTGGCTGCGGAACAAGGCCCTGGAACTGAAGGCCCGGTCGCCGTTCGACGTGGTGCATTCGGAGAACATCACTTATGGCTTCCGGCGCAACCTCCTCGGCATCAAGCCCTATGGGATGGCAATCTTCGCGCTCGCCATCACGGCTACGGCAGCCGCCTTCATCACTGGGCGACAATCTCTCCTTGAGCCGTGTGGCCTTGCCGTCCTCGGAGCATTCCTGGTGTTCGGGGCGACCAAGGCCTCGATGAAGAGGGCCGCTGATGAGTACTCGATGCGCCTCCTGAATGCCGTGGAGGCCATCCCAATGCCAAGCCGGCCGGGTCGAGCCACATCGAAAGCCAAGCGGCCCTGAGAACAAACTCAACGAGCCAAGCCTGGAGCTGTCAATGAGCGTCATCAAGTCCTTCTCCGTTGGGGAAGGAGACATGTTCTACATTAGTCACAACAGCGACAACTTCTCGTTCATAGATTGCTGCCTCGACGAGGGCAACCGGGAGGAGATCGTCGCCGAGCTGAAAGAGGAGGCCAAGCGCAAGGGCATCACCCGTTTCATCTCTACGCATCCCGATGAGGATCACATCCAGGGCATCGAGTATTTGGATAGGAATATGCCTATCGCGAACTTCTATTGCGTCCAGAACGAGGCGACCAAGGACGAGGAGACCGCCTCGTTCAAGCGCTACTGCGCGCTCCGCGATGGTGACAAGGCCTATCACGTCTTTAAAGGATGCCGCCGCAAGTGGATGAACCTCTCGGACGAGGAGCGCGACGTGTCCGGCATAAGCATCCTTTGGCCAGACCTGAACAATGCCGACTACAAGCGTGAGCTGAAGAACGCGAAGGACGGCGTGAGCTTCAACAACATGTCCCTGATTGCCCGGTATGACTTAGAAAACGGGGTGCGGGTGCAGTGGCACGGGGACCTCGAAACGGCGTTCATGGAAAGCATCGAGAAAAGCGTCGATTTGTCCCGCGCGGACATCGTCTTTGCGCCCCATCACGGCCGGAAGAGCGGCAAGATACCGAACTCCTGGCTGGACAAGCTGAAGCCGAAGATTATCGTCCTCGGAGAGGCCCCGTCACGGTACCTGCATTACTACTCGGGATACAACACGATAACCCAGAACCGGGCGGGCAACATCACCTTCGATTGTGTCGAAGGCAAGGTGCATATCTACGTCTCCAATCCTGAATACTCCGTGAATTTTTTGGCTGACGAAGGACAGAGCAAGTTTAATTATTACCTCGGAACTCTGATTCTTTGATCTCAAGCGCTACTGCGTGGCTTCATCTCTGGCCGTTCACGCGCGTAGTCCACGACGTCTTGGCGCATTGCCTCGATGGTCTCCCTCGGCGCCTGCACGCCCTCCAAGAACATGAAGGCTGTATCCCCCGCGCCCCAAGGCTGGCGTTCGCCGCGCAGCGCGAAGTACAGTGCGGCCTCTGCAAGCCTCGGGAGAAAGAGACGCCCCTGCTCGGGCGGGCTGCCTAGCATGTCCATGATGTGCCCAATCATGCGCAACGCCCGCCCAGCTTCGTAGGCCGCCACGGGATCGGACAGGCCGGGAAGACGTTCCATGGTCTCAAAGTGGCGTTCGTTCGGCCCCTGCGCCTTATTGGTCACAACGGCCATGTCGAAGGCGGGATCGGGATGCTCGGTGTAGCGCAGCCCCCTCACGCCAGCACGGAAGGCAGCGCCGGTCGCGGCGGTCTCCTTGGTGATCTGGCTGAGGATCGGCGTGGAAGATTGACCCCCTGCGGGGGTGATCGGCGTCCAAAATTGACCCCCTGATTTGTGGCAACACGCCACCCAGCGTTTTGGGTGGTGGGGGGAGATGCTGGTTGTGGAGACGAT
>JAABUY010006985.1_pt1 | contig 10863 bp, 10 predicted proteins | sample 5560271 | NCBI WGS metagenome assembly JAABUY01 (sample SAMN10711886, study PRJNA513374) | rock metagenome | isolation source: Antarctica rocks | place: Antarctica: Victoria Land, University Valley
CGCCTTTCACAGAGCTGTCCCTCAACACCCAACCTCTGCCGCCCAAGGCACAGCAGGCAGGCAAGCCACTTGGCCCCAACTCCCAGCAGCAAACCCCACTCCAACCCCCACCAGCTAACACCAGGCAGAAGAAGAAGCCTCGTGTGGCTTTTGGCAGGCGTGTAGGCTCAACCCTACCCAGGCGGACCCTTGATGATGATCCCTCTGGCGGCTCCCAGGAAGGGCAACAGCTGCCTTTAGCTGAAGGGGCTGCCCCTTCAGCCATGGGCACTCAGGCTCTACAGGGCACAGCAGAGGGCAGCAAGCCATCTGCACACCGGCTGCAGCCCCTTGTGGATGCATCCAGAGCCTTGCCTAGTCCCCAACCTGCTGCAAAGCATTCTGCTCCCGCAGCAGACGGACATCAAGCCCATGTATATGACTCTCAGGCAGCTGCTGCACAGCGTCCTGGTCAGCCACAGGCTGTACTCCACACCTGCACACAGCAGAAGGTCTCTGGCATGGCTCGGGTTGAAAACATGACAGCCATGGCAGCGCGTGAAACGGATGCAAGCCTGGTGCAAGCTTCAACCAGGACCAGTGACCATCACGGTGACAAATCCGCCAGGCAGGCGACTTCTGCAAGGGTCCCTGAGGCCACGTGGCAAGCGCCTTACAATCATCAAGCATATGCTGACGAGCTTCTGCCAGGCGGCACACTTGTTCCCACTGCTGCGTGTGAGACCTCGCCAGTCAACGCCTCTGCCATCTCATTCTCACACCCAGGCCTTCAGCCGGTGACATGTCCACAAGCGCAGAGCGTGCAGGCTAGGGACAGTGGTTGCTTTCCAGGTGCAGCTGCAGCAGACACAGGGCTGCAGCAGCAGTATGATGACCTGCTGATGGAGCTGGCAGCACAGCAACAGCAGCAGGCACAGCTGCCTAGTGTGAGACACAGCAGGGTCTGGGAGATGCAGCAGCAGCCTGGGACTGGCACCCCTATTGAGAATCTGGGGCTGCCGTGTAACAAGGTGCCAGGCACTCCAAAGCATCCTGTACAGGCTATGCTGAGTCCAGTCCTCTCAGCCAGTCCAAGTCAGGCATCAGTCACTGATGAGACAGCAGCAGAAGCTGCTGCGTCACTGCCAGAGGATCCGTTTCAGCAGCAGCTGCCGCAGCACCTACTGCATCCTGCACATGCCTGCGATCATCAGCAGCCGCCACAGCAGCTGATGCGTGATGGTGCTGAGTCAAGGCCTCAATCCACACCTCAGTCAGCAAGGGCATCACCACCTGCTGTTGCCTTTCAGCAGACGGCTCAGGCACAGTCAGCTCAAATGTCACACGCAACACTGCCTGCTTCAGGCCAGGCATCTGATGCACAGGTGTCAGATGCACAGTCAGCAGGGGTGCTGCAATGGCCCACCCCTGGGTCCAGTCATGTATCTCCAGAAGCCGCCCAGACCGCATTCGCTACACACACACCCACCAGCAGCAGTCATGGGAACCACACCCATACCCTTGCAGGCGCTCACGACCAGCTGAGGGCAACAGCAAGCAGCAGCACCAGCAGCAAAGCTGTACCGAAAAACAACTCCTCCCAACAGCTGGCTGACACTAGGCATGACGATGGGCAGCAATCTGCAGGCACTGGGCTGCTGAGGGCCAGCTTGGCTGAATGGCTGGCTGACGCTGTGGCTAGCAGGCTGTGGTCTGCCTTCCAAAACAGCAAGCCTGAAAGTGCAGAGGCAGCACATGAAGCTGGTGCACAAGACACCAAGTCCCCAGAATGCCTAACTGCCATGCCTGGTACAGCTGCCCTTAGTCAGAGAAGAGTGCATGTGCTGACTACAAGAGCTTACCCATTACCTATGATGTACCTACCCATGACATGCTCAGTAACGCGTTCAGCTACATGTGGTTCGTCTCAATGCAGATTGTTTTGTGTGGCAGGCTTGCTCTTGCATGATTACTCTCGCCAGCCAATGTTTGACAGATGATTTCAGCCTGAGCACCATTTGTTGGCCTCTGATCATCCAAACAACGCAGATCCTTGTCAGGCAAGCACTGCAGCATACAAACAGCAAGTGTCAGCTTAGGATTCAGTGTCTTTGCTGTAGGTGCTCTGGTGCAGAGAGGGGCTATTGAGCAGCTTGCACAGCAGGCAGTGTCAGAGGAGCTTGCCATTCTGCTTGCCACCACTGATGTGCAAACAGGTATGCATCTTGTCACCTGCATGAAGCCAGGTGCTCGTTTGCACATCTAATCGCCTGTTTAGGCCACATCATGAATGCATGCCTAGCTGATGGCACATATCACTAGCTTTTCATGCGCGTCTCTACAATGGCATTTTGTTGATTCATACAGCAAACCAAGTCGCAGTAAGTCGTTGCTGCACTGGCTCAGCTGAAGGATGCTGGTCTTAGTCAGCAGTGTTTTTCTGTAGGCGCATACTTTGTTTACTGTGTGCCTCCACAAGCAGATTTTACAAACTGAGCACAATAGTTTTCAAAAACCATCTCTTACACCATTTGCATCTGAGGCTCATAGGACTGTGACAATCACGCCTTGTCTGCAGCTGATCATTGGCTATGTCTTTGCAAAGACCTACAGTCAGCAAAGTCTAACATTGCTGCAGGTGATGCAAAGCAGCAATGGCAAGCAAGCGTAAGGGCTTCACTCAGCTCTCTGACAGACAAGCATTCCAGCAACAGCAGCAGCAGGTGCCACAGCAGTCAGCCATCACAGTCTGCCATGCAATCAGCAGGCTTGGACATGGCTGATAGCCCCCAGGCCGTCACCAAGCAGTCGCCAATGCAGGCTGGGGACAGGCTGCATGCCTCATCACAGCCAGGCTTGGATGCAGTCACAGCGGGCAGGGGTGCACCAGTTATGTCTGCGCTACAAAGGGCTGCAGACGCTATGCAGAGTGCTGTTGGCCTGCAAGCAGCTGTGGCCGCCTCATCACCAGCTGTGGCCGTCTCATTGCCAGCTGTGGCCGCCTCATTGCCAGCTGTGGCCTCGCCGCAAGCAGCTATGGGTGCTCTTCAAGCAGATGGATCTGGTCTGTCACCTCTTGATGATGCACTCCTTCAGCTGGTGCTGCAGACCCTGTCAGAAAGCTCCCTGGAGCAGCTGCAACAGCACCAGCAGAGGCAGCAGCAGGAGCAACAGGCACATCAGCAGGACGCCATAGAACAGCAGCTGGCTCTGCAGCTGCTGGCTCAATCTTCCCTACAACAGATGCAGAAGCAGGATGAAGAGCAACAGCAACAGCAGCAGGACGAGCAGCAGACATCAAACGCACATGAAGCCATGCTGCAAAGCTTGGCAGAAGCTGCGCTGGCAGGGCTTAGTCAGGAGCAGCAGCAACAGCAGGAGCAGCAGAAGCTGCTTGAGCAGCAGCAGGCAGTGTATGAGCAGCAGCAGCTCCTGCTACAGCAGCAATCTGCTGTGCATGATGCCTTGCTGCAACAGCAGCAGTGGGAACAGGCACACCAGCAGCAGCAGTTATTTGTTGAGCAGCAGAGGCTGATCAAGCATCAGCAGGCCATGTTGCAAACGCTGCAACAGAAGCAACAAGAGGCTTTGCTGATGTCGCACCATGCTGTGCTGCAAACACAGATGCAGGTTCAGGATGAACCAGACAGTTGCGCTGGAACCCAAGCAGTTGCACAGACTGTGGGGTCTGACGAACAGCAGCAGAGCGCCTCCGTGTCTCCTCCTGGTGTTGTCCCTGACCCCCCTTCCCCTGAAGCCCACCAGACACCAATCCAGGCAGCTTCTGCTCCTCCTCTTCCTACTGGTGTCAGTAAGGCTGAAGCTGATGAAGCTGCGCGTCTTTCTGCTGCTGCTGCTGCTGCACAAGCTGGTGAATCAGTCAGCAATCCAATTGTGTCTGCAAAATCTGCTGCTGAGCTGACTTGTTGCTTGGATGTCGATCAAGCATCCATGCAAGTACCCACTCAAGCACTCACCCAAGCACCCACTCAGGCAACGCTCAATGCACCTGTGGCAGTCTCAGCCCAATACACTTCATCACCTCCACCACTAAGTCCATGCTCAGAACTCACAGCACAGCCCCAGCAGCAAGCACAAGCTCTGCCAGCAGCTTCTGCAGCAGTCTTGGCTGCTGCTGGCCCGCTGCCAGGATCTGCCGGGATGCCTGCCTTTACCCCTCAGGCTTATTACCTCATCCCTGCATCAGCTTATGGCCATGGCGCTCTGCCCATGCTACTGCCTGCTGCTGCTGTACCTCAGGATGGCCTTCACTCACAGACACATGTCCCAGTGACACAAGAGTCGTCAGCTGCGACAGAGGCGCAGCCGCCTGCAGAGACTCCCAAACAGCACATGCATGAGCACCCGCAGCAGGGTGGGATGCAAGGTGGGGACCCACTGGAGCCTCATGCTGATCGAGAATTGATGCTAGCAGCAGTGGAACAACAGGGGAGTGAGCCTGAAGCCAAGTTGCGGCCTAGTGTTGGACGTGGCTTAGAGGGTGGTAAGTACAGCTGCCAAAGATTGCTGCCAGTGGCAAATACAGCCTTGTTTGGGCATTTGCCAATACAGCTACTTTTGCGCTTCATGATGTTGACTGCTTGCCTCACAGAAACGTGGTCTCAGAGGGAATCTCGGCAACAAGATGCTGACTTTCAATGCTACATTGCACATCAATTACTCGACCTGCTTTGCAGTGTCGTCCTATGTTTTGCTATACACATGACACCTTTTGCTGCAAGACGTGTTCATCATGCTCATGAGCCAATCAAGCTGTATCTTGATTGCAGCCACAGTTGATTCAGTTGATGCAGGCTTGCATGATGACCTTCATCAGGCCAGACTTTCAGGGCATTCACCAGCAGGTCAAGGCAGTGCCTTGAGGCCCTGCCCTGCTCGTCAAGGGCTGATTTCCAGGGCTCAGTCACCAGCAGCCCCCCTGCCGCCTGTGACTCACCCATGGATGGAGCGTCTGCTGAAGGAGTTATCTGTGGACGAAGATGAGCCGCTTGAGCAGGTGTGTCTCAACCTGACTTATCTCTCAGCTGAGAAGTGAAGAAGTGCCACTCCATGCAAGCTTGATGCAAACAGTAGTGCCATGTGGCTGAGCTAACAACTATGTGTGCTGGGTCTTGCCTGGTGATGGTTACATTTATGGGTTGGCCATAGATTATATATGCAGTATGTAGTAATAACTATGATATTCATTTAAAATTTATCAGTATATATAAATGCATGCAATATACAAGTAACAGTATATATCCAACATGCAGAAAAAACAATGATACGTACTAATGATATATCATGTGTATATGATACAAATGCATGGTGGTTCACAAGAGGACCTTATGCATGGCAAACCCAGCCCTCTTTCACTGCCATGCAGACCTCGGGACCATATGGTCATGCCTTACCCTTCACCCCCAAGGCCTCAGAAGGCCTGCCCTACCCCAATGGTAACCCCATTCTGGGACAGGCACAGGCCAGCACACCTTCTGAGTCTGGGAAGGAAGACGACAACCACCAACAAGCTGTGGCAACTCCAAGCAGGCAGCTGTTTGTTAAGCGAGTGCCTTCTGGCAAGCAGGCTGGACCGGCGGCACAACCTTCGTCCATTGCTCCAGGCGCACTTCGGCAGGCAACAGCAGGGGGTGCAACCACAGTCAGCCAGCCTCCTCAAAAGGCGTCAGCTCAACAAGCTGACAATGGCCTGAGCAGGCTGCAGGCCACGCTGCAACTGCTGGAGCAGGTGGATGTGGACATGGCAGAATGTGTTCAGCAACTCCAGGCAACACCTCAGCAGCTGGCTAATTCCAAGGAGGACCCTGCCAGAAAGCATGCCCCAGGGAATGACAATGCAGACCAGCTGATGTTGGAGCCTGGACTGCAGTCAATAGATGCAAAGGCAAAGGCGGCTGATGTCACCGAGCAGTCCTTGAGGGCAGAAAGGCAGCACACTGGAGATGATGGGCAACATCTTGATGGTAATGGTCAAGGCCCCATTGGCAGTAGGCAGCATCCTGTTGGTAGTGGGCTGCCATCCGCTAGCAACAGGCAGCAAGGCAGTGACATTGGGCAGCAACCAGCTGGTACTGACCAGTGTTCTGAGGGCAATGAGCAGCATGCAGATGCTATTGGGCAGCATGCATCGCTCACCATACATGTTTCAGAGCCTGCCGAGGCACACTTACCGGCATTTGCTGAAGTTGTGCCCCATCGCTCAGATCAGCAAGGCCTTGAGGAGATACTCAGTGAGTCTGGCAGCCAGCATCTGAGTGCTGTGACGCAGTCAGATGATGCAGCAAGGCAGCCGACTGCTGCAGAGCATGCAGTGCGGCAACAGCAGGAGTCTTACAATTTGGCTGTTGAGTCATCAGCAGGTCAACAGCGCTGCAATGTCTTCAAGGCTGACCTGTTGAAGGGCTTACTTGCCATTACATGAAGGGTTCATCTTGCTTGTCTGCATGTGCTTGTCCTGCAGACATGCGTCACTCACCTGCTGCACTGCCGAACTGAAAGTGAGTGTGCTGCTGCCAGGCACTGACAATGATGGGACAGCGGCGTCTGAACAGCAGCTGCTGAGCGACTACCAAGAAGGGCAGTTTCAGCGCTACATGTGGCGTGAAGGCCAGGGCCACCCTTTTCAGCAAGGGGCTCCTGCTAGAACCAGCCCGAGTGAGGCCTCCAGCAGCCTTTCAGGAGAAGATGAGGATGAGGCATTGCCCACTTCCCTGAGTGGCATGGCTCGCCACTTCCAAGCTCAGAGGAGTGCTAGAGGCACTCAACGCCGCCGGTCTGGCGCAAATACAGATGCAAGGTAATGCTTTGATCTTGTTCTGTTTGTGTGCTGCTTCTCTTGGTGTCTTGTTTGTGCACTTGAAACACTTGGGGCGATTGTCCTGCCCTGTATGGTTTATAACCATATACATATAAAATGACACTTGTCCTCCTGCTTTTTTGATGATCTGATCTGCCAATTGCATCCTTTGAGCTCAGTGCCTGTGCTCATAGGAATGTGTCTACTCGCTTTTGTAACGCAATAAACTTGTCCGCTTCATGCTTGGCTTTGTCTCTTAGGCGGGCTCAGAACGCAGAGCCTTCTGAACAACATGCTCATCCTCACCAGCTTAGTCAGCAGGATGACAACAGCAGCAGCAGTGATGACAGCTTGAGTAGCAGCTGCACTGATGACGACAGTGACTACTGCTCAACTGGTGACGCTGCTGCTGTCACCTCCAGTGCAGTCAATGTCAACTGTGACAAGGTGACATGGCAGCGCCAGAGTAGCAGCACCGCCAGCACATATGCCTATGCATACAGGTGATGCGGTCTTGTACTCTGTGTTGGACATCATAATATGCTCCTGGTCTTGCCTGTCAATTTGGATTGATCAAGCGTCCCGTGTGTGCTGTGGGGTTTTCCAGCACTTCAAACTGTCATCTGTTGGCAGTGGTCTTTGTGAGGTCGTATGCCTGGCAGTTGAACATTTACTTGGATGTTTCCTGTACTGCTTTGTTTCTTAGAAGGAAGTGGGATGCAAAATTGTTGTGGTCATGCACTAGGATTCACGCACATTCATGTGGCTTCGTGTTTGAATAGCTTGTGCATACTGTGGCAGGTATGCGTCTAGGGCCAAGCAATATGCCATACAGCGGCGCAACATTGTGCAGCAGGCCGGTATTCAGGATTCCCTGCTGTGTAGCACAGCAACAGGAACTGCTGCCACTACCAGCACGACAGTCAGTTCCCTGGACATGGCAGCAGAGTCCTCATTCAGTACCTTGCAGACGGACAGCAGCCTCTTTGCTTCACCTGCATCTGTACTGCCTGTAGTGCATGAGGGCAGCACAGGTGCTAATGCTAACAGCGTTGGTGACCAGCAACCAGTGCATCAGCATCGGTATGACATGCTGCAAAGTGAGGATGATGTTTCTGATGCATCGGCTCTGAGGCAGCCGAGGTCTGCTGTCAGCATAAGAGCACTGGAAGCTTTGAAGCAGAAGTTGGGGGCAGCTAGGTGAATGTGTTTGGTTCTATGCTGACAGAAACATCATTCATGATGTTTTACTAACCACAGACGTGCTCATCATCAGGCCAAACACGTGGTGTCTGTTCACGTGCTGGGAGACTGCAAGCTTGCCCACAAGCTCTACTGTTAAAACAAGTATGACTTAGTTAGGCTATAGCCATAGTAGCTACTGAAACATCTTCCACCGTCAGCACCAAATGTGCCGTGCATGAGCTTGCAGCCAGCACCTAATTGGGTCACTGTTGGGTCAGACATGCATGGCATTAATGCACTTGAGAATTTCAGCACACAATTGGCTGACAATACCTTTGTTATTGTCATTTAGGCAGATTTGGGAGTCTGTTCTCGAATTCATATGCTGGTGTAGATAGAGCTGCATGCATGCATCACATGGCCCATGATGTACAAGAGTGTCTTGAGCATTGCGTCCCACAATTCCTCGCAAAAAAACTCCAGGCTGCTAGGAGCAGTGGTGTTAGAGTCAAATCGCTCTAATCGCTACATGTCACATCCGCAGCCAGCTGTGCAGCTTTTGTAAAACTTACTAACTGGGGTTCAGTCAGGACCCGTGCGTGCACATGCAGTCATGGTGCTGTGAATGCGTCGAGGTTAATCAGCCAGCACTTGTCCGCACGCAAGCCCTGCACTTATCGCATATTTGTGATCTGTTTAAAACTGTGAACTTATCGTTCACAAGATCGGTATGGGACCCGTCGTTCATAGCGGTGCATACACCGCGGCTGTGTCTGGTGCAAGCGGCTTTATTGGCACTGAACTGGTAAAGCAGCTGCTGGAGAAGGGTTATAACGTCAAAGGCACCGTTAGAGACACGTCTAATACGGAAAAGACAGCTCATTTGACGAAACTCGCTGAGGTCGGTTTTCGTAAGCAATGCATGTGTACTCCATACAGTCTGCTTGATATATGGTCAACTGTGTCATGCTGCATAAGGTCTGTATGCATTCATACCACTTGTTACTTGTGATTCTCACCGGTGACTTGCAGGCTCTGCCAGGCAAGCTCACTTTGCATGCGGCGGACCTGACCAAGGAGGGCAGCTTTGACTCAATCCTGAAGGTACTGGCTGCCTCATATGCTTTGTTGCCATGTTTTGCAGTGTAGTTTTGATTCCCAATTCTGAACACATGTTGTCTTCTAGGGAGTCGATTACGTCTTTCACACAGCTTCTCCATTTATCAGGGATGTAACAGACCCAAAGAAACAGCTTATTGAGCCAGCTGTGGGTGGCACCAAGAACGTGCTTTCCAGCGTGGCCAAGAACACAGACAGCATCAAGCGTGTTGTGCTGACCTCTTCCTTTGCATGTAAGGCACACAGGATCAAGCAAAAACTTTGCTGACTGTGTGATCCAATGCGCATGAATGCATATATTGCACCTACTCATATCCCTCTAGTGTCAAGCATTCTGGTCTGAAATCCGCCAAGCGTTTGTCCACATCATGCGATGTTGCAAAGTGCAGAATGCATGCATGCATTACTGCAGCCAATCCAAATTGTTCTGCGGACATGCAGCCATTGTGAAGCCCAAAGCCGGTCCAAGTGGAAAAGTGTACACCGAAGAAGACTGGAACACCGAAGTGGATGAAAATGCACAAGGCGCGGATGCCTACAGATACAGCAAGGTATTGCACACTTGTAACCTGCTATACGCTCATCTGATCTTAAACACCATCCTGCAGCCAACTACCTGACATCTGTGCAAGACTAGGGCGACACAACAATGTTTGGTTTCTTGCTATGTTAACCCGATCTGCAGGTGGCATTATAAACTGCCTCTGGTGCAGGTGGCGGCAGAGAGGGAAGCATGGGATGCCAGCAAAAAGCATAACTTTGAGCTGGTCACCATCTGCCCCACATTTGTGCTGGGCCCGGTCATCAGCAACCGTGCTGATGCCACCAGTATTCTTGATGTCAAGGTACATGACTCGGCCCTGCTGGCGATGATTTCTTATGACATGCATGCAGCTCGTGGACCTGAACCCCAACATCAATTGTAGGTTCCATGCATGAAAGCTCCGCAGTCATGTCAAAAAGCCAACGAGCACATGTAGTATTGGCATAGTTGGCAGGCGTATAACACCACTGACAGACTTGTCTGGTTCTGCAGGGGTTGATAGAAGGAACCAATGACACAGTGACGCCATGGGTATGTGATGTACGGGACATTGCTCGTGCTCATATCCTGGCTGTCGAGGTGCCTTCAGCCAAGGGCAGGTGAGATTTAGATTGTACATTTACAACTGAGGGCAATAGTCCCTTTAATGTGCTTGGGTGCAGGACTCAATGCTCATGACTTGATCTGCAGCAAGTCACCTTCATTTTAAACGTATGTTTTCAGTACATTTCGTGTGGGCTTTTTACTGCACCCTGCCCTAGCTCATTGCAGTTCCGATGTACCCTCTTGATGCTTTGAACTTGCTTGGCCTCACAGCATCACTGCATGCCATCAGCAAACTTGTTGTGAGGATGAGACAACATTGTCCCCCATTCTATGTTCCCCTCTTGCTGCAGATATCTGGTCAGTCAGGACTCTGTTGTGCCCGTCAAGGCTCTCACAGACTGCCTGTCCAAGCATTTTCCCAACTTCAAGTTTGCCAATGGCAAAGAGGCAGAGGTCAAGAAGGTCATTGATAACAGCAAGGTACTGTCACGATTGTCGACTGTGCATTGTCTGATGAAATGTCCAAGCTTGTGTATTGATCCGCTTATTGTGACTCTTGGAAGCTTGTGTTGGTTATACTTGTACATGTAAGCCAGGTCCAACTGTAACATTGACAAGCCGGAGCTACTCATCCCCTTGCTGTCATCTGAACCAGAGTTCTGGGCTGCTGCAG
>JAABUY010006987.1_pt1 | contig 10860 bp, 9 predicted proteins | sample 5560271 | NCBI WGS metagenome assembly JAABUY01 (sample SAMN10711886, study PRJNA513374) | rock metagenome | isolation source: Antarctica rocks | place: Antarctica: Victoria Land, University Valley
GCAGCGACCGTGACCACAGCCATTGCCATGCGACTGGGCAAACCCTTCCAGCCCAGTCGGGTGCATGTCGTGACCCAGTTGCCCCGGACCCGCAGCTCCAAGGTGATGCGGCGCGTGATCCGGCGCATCTACACGGACTTGGACCCCGGAGACCTATCATCGCTTGAGGATCCGGCCGCGGTCGACGTCATACGCGAGGCGGCGCGAAACGCCGCCGTTCGCGAGCAGGCACAAGCCTGATGGCGGCATCGGTCCTGGCCGGCATCCGTGTGCTCGACGTCGGCCGCTACATCGCGGGCCCGTTCTGCGCGGCGCTGCTTGGCGATCTCGGCGCAGACGTGATCCGGGTGGAACGGGTCGGCGGCGGCGAGGACCGCTGGGTGACCCCTGTCGCGTCCGGCGGCGACGGCGCGCTGTTCATGCAGGTCAACCGCAACAAGCGCTCGCTCGCGCTGGATCTGGGATCGCCGCGGGGCCTGGAGGTGCTGCGCCGCCAGGTCGCGCGGGCGGACGTGGTGGTGGCCAACATGCCGGCGCAGACCCTGCGAAAGCTGGGCCTGGACTACGAGCATTTGTCGGCGGGACGCCCCGACATTATCCTGACGACTGCGACGGCCTTCGGGCCAGGCGGCCCGTGGTCGGACAAGGTCGGCTTCGACGGCGTGGCGCAGGCAATGAGCGGCGCCGTGCACATGTCCGGTTTGCCGGAACAGCCAGCAAAGCTGATGGTGTCCTATGTCGACTATGGCACCGCGCTGTCCTGTGCTTTCGGCACGGTCGCGGCGCTCTACGAACGGCGCAGCACCGGCCGCGGCCAGGTCGTCGAAGGCTCGCTGCTCGGCACGGCGCTTACGATGGCCAACAACGTATTGATTGAGCAGGCCCTGTTGGGCCTGGACCGCACGGCAACCGGCAACCGGAGCCCGCTGGCAGCCCCGTCCGACATCTTCGAGACACGGGATGGCTGGATCATCGTGCAGGTCATCGGCGACCCGATGTTCCGCAGGTGGGCGTCCCTGCTCGGGCGGACCGACCTGTTGACGCTACCGGCATACGGCAGCGACCAGGCGCGCGGCGACAACGGCGAGGCGCTCAGCGCCGTGATGGCGGCCTGGTGCGCCGAACGGACCCAGTCGGCCGCCTTGGCCGAACTTGCGACCGCGAACATCCCTTGCGGCCCCGTTTACGCGCCGCGGGAAGTCCTGGCCGACCGCCACGTGGCCGAGTCGGGCGCGTTCGTGCCGGTCGAGTTCCCCGGCCTTGCCACGCCCGTGCCGGTCGCACGGCCACCGGTGAGCCTCAGCCGCTCACCTCTCGGGATCAGCCGCCGCGCTCCTCTGCTAGGCGAGCATACGCGGGAGATCCTTGAGGAGACCGGCTACGGACAGGACGAGATCGCGGCCTTGCGCGACGCAGGAATCGCCAGGGACTTGGCTGATTAGCGGCAAGGGGGATCGCACGACATGGACCTCGGATTGCGCGGACGCAACGCCTTGGTGACCGGAGCGTCGAAAGGGATCGGCCTCGCAGTCGCCGAGCAATTGGCCAAGGAAGGTTGCGCGCTGACCCTGGTCGCCCGAAGCGCGGCGGACCTCGAACGTGCAGCCGGACAGGTTGCACGGCATGGCACGCCGGTTTCGTTCGAGGCAGCCGACCTGAGCGACAGCGCGGCCGTGGACCGGCTGGCCGTGCAGCATGGGCAGGTCGACATCCTGGTCAACAACGCCGGCGCAATCCCCGCCGGGCGGCTGCACGAGATCGACGAGCCGCGCTGGCGCGCCGCGTGGGACTTGAAGGTGTTCGGCTATGTCAACATGACCCGGCGTTTCTATGCAGCCATGAAGGCTCGCGGCCACGGAACCATCGTCAACATCGTCGGCGCCGCGGGAGAGCGCGTGGATGCGGGCTACATCGCGGGGTCGTCCGGCAATGCGGCGCTCATCGCGTTCACCCGGGCGCTCGGCGGTTCCAGCGCGGCCGACAACATCCGGGTGACCGGGATCAACCCCGGGCCGGTGCTCACCGAACGGCTGGAAATCCTGCTCAAGGGCCGGGCGACGGAAGCGCACGGATCGCCCGACAGGTGGCGCGAGTTCCTGTCCCACCTGCCGTTCGGCAGGGCGGCAGCACCGGAGGAGATCGGGGCCTTGGCGGCGTTTCTCGCTTCCGACCTGTCGGGCTACACGACAGGCAGCATGTTCACGGTGGACGGCGGCATGGGCGCCCGCGGAGCCGCCTACTGACCCGGGGTAGCCCGATTTCCGGCCAAAGGACAGCCGGTTTCCTTTTCCGGCTGGAAGGCCTGCTCCGCAGGGATCGTATCGAGGATCTTGTAGTAATCATAAGGCGCGCTGGACTCGGACGGCTTTTTTACCTCGGCCAGGTACATGGCGTGTTCGACGGTCCCGTCCAGGCGCACGCGCGTACGGCCGAACAAAGGATCTTCGAACCAGCCGCGATTGCGTATCCCGGCGACGACGGCTTTGCCGTTCTTCGCGCTGCCGAGTTCGAGAGCCGATCGTAGGTAGGCCGTGACTGCCGAGTACACGGCTGAATGGACCTGAGTAGGTTTGCCGTTGTTCGGCGATGCGTGCTGGAAGCGGTCGGCGAATGCTCGGGTTTCCGAGTTCAAACCCCAGTAGAAGGCAGTGGTGAACTGCAGTCCCTTCGCGACGTCGAGGCCAAGCGCGCGCACGTCGCTGATGTAGAGGACGGTCGCCGCGAGTGTCTGCCCGCCTTGGACGATCCCGAACGCATTCGCTTCCTTGATCGTGTTGATCGTGTCCACGCCCCCGTTCGCCAGCGCGATGACCTTCGCGTGCGAGGTTTGCGCCTGCAACAGGTAGGATGAGAAGTCAGTCGTGCCGAGCGGATGCTTGACCGTTCCAACGACCTTCCCACCCGATGCCTCGACCACCTTCCGCATCTGCTCCGAGATCGAGCGGCCGTATTCCAGGTCAACGGCCACGAAGAACCACGAGCTTCCACCCTGCCTGACGATCGCCCGACCCGTCCCGTTCGCCAAAGCCCAGGTGCTATAGGTCCAATTGATGGTGTTCGGGGTGCAATCCGCCCCGGTGATCCGTTCGGACGACGCGGAGGTCGAGAGCAGTGCCTTATCCTTCTCCTTGGCGATCTGCGAGACGGCAAGGGCGACTGCCGAGTTAGGAACATCGACGATGACGTCTACCCCATCCTGATCGAACCAGCGGCGCGCGATGCTCGAACCAACATCAGGCTTGTTCTGCGAGTCGGCTGAAAGCAGCTCGACATCGACTGGGTTGCCTGCACGGTTGAAATCATCAATCGCCAACCGGGCGGCATCGACAGAGCGTTTTCCTGCATAGTCCGACATGGCACCGCCCATGTCGGACAGAATGCCGACCTTGATCCTTTCCCTGACCTGCGCGACCGCCGGCGCGCTTGCGAAAGCCAAGCCCAGAAAGGCGAGAGCAGCGAACGGATGCTTCATCGAAGTCTCCGAATCCAGGTCAAAGCTTCCACTTGGCGTTCAGCCCGTCCGCCCGCGCGGCGCGGCGAAGAAGGGTTGCCATCGCGCCGCGCATCAGCATCTTCGCGCCTGCGGGCACGGCGAGGGGAGCTGCCGGCAGCTCCAGGGTGTCCAGCAGGAGGCCCAGGAATGCCGGTGCTTCCGCCCCCTCCACGGGTTGGTCCATCGCCAGGTCGATCCACCGAAGCCTCGGCTCGGGCCTGAGATGGTCAGCCGGTTCGTCGATGACGGGATGGCGCATGTTGGGGAACAGCGGCACACCGGCCCTGCTTGCGGCGTCATACAGCGTTTCGGCGTAACGGAATGCCGCGTGGTCTGGGTTGAGCCCGTCGAAGTGCAGTCCCGTGACGCTGATGGGGAGATCGAACGCACGGACGGCGGCCTCGACCAGGTCGGCCCATGTGGCGGGCGTATCGGGGAAAAAGCGAAACCGCCGATCCCCGGGCAGGAAGCCCTTCAGCGCAAGCCATTGGACGCCGGCGAAATCGGGATGGTCGCTTTCGAGATCGGAAAAATACGTCAGCTTGCACCCAAGCTCCAGCATCCTGGCCTGCAACAGTTCGACCGGAACATCCGATACTCTGCAGCCCAGCCGCGCCGAAAGGCCGGCTGCAAGGCCCGCAGCGGTCCCGGCCTGCGTCCACACGGCCTCGATTCGGAGCGCACAGAATGCCACGTGGCTCGCCGAGATCGTGGTGGTCACCAGCAGGTTCTCGACCCCTTCCGGCGCCAGGCAGCCGAATGGCACTTGGTAGGGCACGCGCAGCGCCCGCATCAGCATCGCACCTTCGTAGGTGTTCGTCTCGGAATTGGGCATGTCGCCGCAGGGCCTGCACTCGATGGCCCAATCTCCCATCGCGATCGAGTGCGGCTGCCGGGGCGGGCGGAAGCCTGAGCCTGCCAGGAACGGATTGACGTTCGACTCGGTCAGCCTGTTCTTTCCCCTGAACCGTCGTCCCTCCCGCACATACAGCAGATACGGAACGTTTTTGTTCCCGGCGTACTCATCCTCGGCCAAGGTGAGTTGCGGGGTGCCGCCTTCGTTCTGAATAAAGTAAAGGAATCCCACTATGTGATCGAACAACCGCTTGCGGATGGCGGTCCGCTCGCGCGGATGGGCCAGGATGTAGTCGCGCGTCCCAGCCAGGACGTCGTTGCCCTTTTCCCTCTGGTTCAGAAGCATCTTTCCGTTGACGGTCGGGATCAGATCGAAACCGAAGCGCGGCAGCCCGTTCGGTGCGATGTCCGGGGCCTTCCAGGCGTACTTGCGCGCGTCATACGAGTCCGGCCGAGCCACCAGGCGATGACCGGCGCCCCCAGGGCGGTCGTCGTAGCGCAAGCTCAGCCGCGACGTGAACGCCATGATCTTCTCGTCGGCCTCGCCGCTGCTCCCGAGGAGGATGGTGTCCGGAAGGTACCCCTTCCCGTTTACCCGGCGCTCGTGCGTCGCGGTGTGGATGATGCCGGCATGAGGCTCGACTGCGGAACGCGCTTCCCTGCCCAGGTCGAAGCCCGCCCCGGCCCATGCCGCGACGTCGCCTTCGTAGCTCGCGTCGATCACGACCCTGGCTCGTACCTGGTGCGGCGTTGGAGCGGCCTCGGACGGCGGGTTCCCGATCGCGTCGGCCGCCGGCTCCCAAAGGACGGCTTCTATCCTGACGCCATTCATGACAACACCAATCGGGACGGCGCCGTTGATGAAGGTGATCCTGTCGTGCTCCGCCAGCATTGAGCGCCAGATGAGGTCGGCGACGTGGAACTCCCAGAACACGTCCACGCGGCTTTTCAGCATGGGGTCGTCCAGGCCGATCTGCTCGTAGTGGCGGAGGACGCGCCGGGTGAACTCCTCCGCGGTTCCGCTCAGCGCCTGCCGCGATCCGACGTCGAAGCAGTGCACGCCGTTGGCGCTCACGCCGCCAATCGACTGCGTGGGCTCCAGCACGACGACGCGCGAGCCTTCCCTTGCAGCGGCGATGGCTGCGGAGCAACCGGCGGCCGTCCCGCCGACCACCAGAATGTCAGTATCAATCGACGCTGGGCTGGACGTCATACAAATCCTCCATGCCTAGCTTGCATGTTGATGCTCTGCCGCCTCAGGGACCGTGCCGGTTGCTGGCGGCTGTCATCACGCCACTCCGCCAGCACCCGTTCAGACCCATGGCCCCGCCCTGCGGCGCCAAATGCAGCTGCGTGGCTCACCCACGCAGGAAACCGCTGCCGGGGTCGATCCAATCCTGCCGCGGGGGATTGAACACGTCGTATTCCAGCGTCTCCTCAATGGCCTCAACCCCGTGCGGCAGGTTCGGCGGAATGACGATGACCTCGCCGGCGTTGACCACCACCACCTGCTCGCCGCCAGCGCCGAGGATGAACTTGAGGCGTCCCTTGACGACATGGGTGAACTGCTCGTTCTCATGCGAATGGGTGGGAACCGTGTCCCCTTTTTCGAACCGGACCTCGCCGATCATGACGCGCTCGCTCGTGACGAAGCGGCGGGTGATGCCCCCGCGCAGGTGCTCGACCGGTTGGCTGTCCCAACGATAGTGCTCGGCTTGCGAAGACATTCGTATCCCTTCCATCAAGGCCCAACCCGCTTGTGCGCAACCTACGGCGCCGCTGCTGCTGGCGCGGCTGCACTAGGCTGCCGTGTGCGCTTCCTCAAAGCGGCTTGGCCGGATCAGCAGCTGTCAACATGCCGCTTGGATAGAACCGGTATCGGTCTCCCCATTTCGCCACATGGCCGACACCTGGAAACGGGAAATGGTAGGAAAGCACCGGAATGCGGTCCCGGGCGATCATGTCCAGCATCCTCGTCCGGGTCTGGACGCACAGGCCCGGGTCGATGTCGCCGATGAACTCAAGCCGCGGCGCTTCCAGGTCGAGAATGTGATGGCGGGCGAGGTCGGCAAGGTAGGCGAGCGTCTCGCGGCCCGAATTGATCATGAACATGGTATGGCCGGGGGTGTGGCCCGGCGCCAGCAGCGCCTGCACGCCAGGCAGGAACTCCTCGCCATCCTTGATGAAGATGAGCCGCTCACGAATCGGCAGGAGGTTCAGCAACGCTTGCTCGTGAAACAGCTTCAAGGGCGTCTGCTGCCTGGCAGGGTCTAGCCAGAAGTCGTGATCGACCTGGTTGATGTAGAACTGCGCGTTCTCGAACATGATGCGGCCCTGTACCACCAAGCCGCAGACATGATCCGCGTGGCCATGGCTGAGGACGACCGCATCGACGTCCGCAGGACGTATGCCGGCCGCCTCAAGATTCGAGAGCAGCCGACCCGCACCCGGACCGTATGCCTGCAGCAGGCCGCTGCCGGTATCGAACAGGATGGTTCTGGATCCGGTGTTCACCACGAGGACGTTCTCGTCGAGGATGACCCGGTCGGTCGGAAGATAGCTGGCCGACAAAGTCGAGGCGATCTCCTCGGGCGGTGCGCCGACGAATGTCCTTTTGGGGTCGCCGGTCACGATGACCCCATCGGAAACTACCGTGAGTTGGAAGCCACCGAGCCGGAAACTATGGAAGGCCGGAGCGCCGGCTTGAACGAGAGGCGCCACTGCCCGGGCGTCCGATGACCCGGCGCCCAGCGCGCTGGTTGCGACGCCGCCGATCATGGCGCGCCGCGAGACAGGATGGCGCTTCCGATGGACCATGGCTCGTGCTTTCCACTATGGATTGGCCTCTGCGTCCGCTGGGCATGCGGCTCCGAAGATGTGGCTGCCGCGGTCGGTCCCGCGAGGTTGGACGACGGCCAGCGGTTCACCGGCATGTCCCTCTTGATGTTGCCAGGGAGCCGGACGGGCAACCCGGCGATGCTGCTTCGGCCGGCGGGCTCGTCACCCCGGCTATTGGCGCGTTTCCGGCCGTGGCGGGACCGATTGCGGGTGCCGTCTTGCCCGGCCCTTCGGGCGCCGGAGGCGGCCTGCCCGCGCCGGCCTTGCCTGCGGCACTTTCGCCCGCTCCCGGCCGGTCCTGCGCGGCGGCGCCGGGAGCGGCCGTCAGCAGGACAGCCCAGGCCACGCTGCTTATTGCCAGAAGCATGGTCGTGCCCGAGATTCGGCGGAAGCCACTGGCGGAGGCCTTCAGCCAGGCTGGCGGGCGTGTTCCCGGCATGTCAGGCAAGACCTCTGAGCGGCAGCGACCGGACCCGCTTGCCTGTCGCGGCGAATAGGGCGTTTGCGATGGCGGGTGCCGTCGCCGGCAAACCGGCCTCCCCGGCGCCGCCGATCTCCCCGCCACTCTGGATCACGTGGACCTCGATCCTGGGCGCTTCGGCCATACGCAGGATTTCGTAGTCGTGGAAGTTGCTCTGGCCGACGCGCCCGTCCTCGATGGTGATCTCCTCCTTAAGCGCCGCGCTCACGCCCATGGTGATGCAGCCCTGCATCTGGGCTACGACGCTGTCCGGGTTGATCGCGGTTCCGCAATCGATCGCGCCGACAATGCGGTGAACCCTGGGCACGCCGTCCTGCAAGGATACCTCCGCGACCTGGGCGACGAAGCTTCCAACGCACTCGGAGAAGGCGATGCCCCGGTATCGCCCTTCCGGCAGCTTGTCGCTCCACCCGGCCTCCGCTGCCGCCTTGTCGAGCACGGCGAGCGCGCGCGGGCTGTCCCGCAGCAGGCGGCGGCGGAGCTCGTACGGATCTTTCCCGGCGGCTGCGGCCAGCTCGTCGATGAAGGACTCGACGAAGAAACCGTTGTGGGACGCGCCGACGGCCCGCCAGTAGCCGACCGGGACGTGCGTCGGCTCGAACGCGAACTCCACCCGCACGTCGCCGATGGCGTACTGCTGCAGCTTGCCCGGCGCGCTGGAGGTTTCGGTCGAGATGCCGAGCAGCCCGGCCGGGTCGGCCCCCTTGACCAGGGCGGTGCCCGTGGTGTGCTCGATGATGGAGGGTCCGGCCAGGCGGATCACCATGCCCGCGACGTCGCCGGCATCGGTCAGGGCGGCCGACAAGCGGGCCGACATGGCAGGGCGGTAGAAGTCATGCTGGACGTCCTCCTCCCGGCTCCAGATCAGTTGGACGGGGCGCCGCACGGCCTTCGAAACCGCCACCGCCTGCGCCACGAAGTCCTGCTCGAACTTGCGGCCGAACGCGCCGCCGGCGAAGGTCGGGTGCGCGACAACGGCATGCGCGGGCAGACCGCTCACCCGGGCCGCGACCTCGGCCGCGGTGGTCAGGTTCTGGGTGGGTATCCACAGCTCGCATCGCGTGTCGGTGACGTGCGCCGTGCACGTCACCGGCTCCATGGGCGCATGGTATAGGAACGGCACGGCGAAGTCGGACGTGATCACCTTCCCGGCTGCCGCCAGCACCGCCGGGGCATCTCCGGCCTCGATGGCCACCGGCACGCCTGCCCCGGCAAGCCGCGCCTGCCGCTGCGCGGCGATCCCGTCGGACGAGACGGCGCCCTGCGGCACGTCCGAGAACACGACCTCCAGCGCTTCGGCCGCGGCCTTGGCCCGCCAGAAGCTGTCCGCGACGACGACGACGGCCTCCGGCAGCTTGACGACCTCGATCACGCCCCGCCGCCCGCGCAGCGCGGCATCGTCCACGGACACGAGCCTGGCGCCGAACACCGGAGACTGCCGGATCGCCGCATAGGCCATGCCCGGCACCCGGACGTCGATGCCGTACTGGGCCGAGCCGTCCACCTTGGCCGGGATGTCGAACCGCCTGGCCGGCGTGCCCACGATCGTGAACGTCGTGCGCAAGGGCGCGCCCTGGGGCTGCGGCAGGCTGGCCGCCGCGGCCGCGAGGTCGCCGAACGGCGCGCTGCGGCCGGTCGCCGCGTGCACGACGTGGCCGTTGCTGACGGTGCAGGCCGCCGGATCGACGGACCACCGGCGGGCGGCGGCCTCGGTCAGCATGGCGCGCGCGGCGGCTGCGGCCTTGCGCAGCGGGACGAACCAGCGCCGCACCATCTGGCTGCCGGACGTGCTTTGGATGGGCCGGCCTGGCACGCGGTAGGCCGGGTCGAGCGGCGGCGCCTGGATCGACACTTGCGCCCAATCGGCCCCGAGCTCGTCGGCGACGATCATTGCCAGCCCCGTTGTGGATCCCTGGCCCAGCTCGAAGCAGGGCGTGACCACAGTGACCCCGCCATCCGGCCCGATCCGGATGAAGGCGCCGAGCAGGGCGGGCGCGTCCGCCGCGTCCGCATGGCGGGCGACGGGCGGACCGACCGCGACCACCAGGCCGGCGCCCGCCAGGACCGCTCGGCGGCCGAGCTGCAAGCGTCCGCTCACCGCGCCCGCCTTACGCACGGGCGGTCCGGTGGATGGCGGCCCTGATCCGCGCGTAGGTGCCGCAGCGGCAGATGTTCGTGATCGCCTTGTCGATCTGCTCGTCCGACGGGCTGGGGTTCGCCTCGACCAGCGCGGCGGCGGCCATGATCATGCCTGATTGGCAGTACCCGCATTGCGGCGTCTGCTCGGCGATCCAGGCGCGCTGCACGGGGTGCGACCGGTCCGGGCTGAGGCCTTCGATGGTGGTCACCTTGCGGGCACCCACGTCGGCAACAGGGGTGATGCAGCTCCTGACGGCTTCTCCGTCCAGGTGCACCGTGCATGCGCCGCAAAGGCCGACGCCGCAGCCGTACTTCGTCCCGGTCATGTCCAGGATGTCCCTCAAGGCCCAGAGCAAAGGCATCTCCCCTTCGGCGTCGAATTGCCGGGGTTCGCCATTGACGATCAATTCGTACATGCTGTCAGCCTCCCGTGGCCGTTGATTGCCGTTATTTGGCCAGCTCGCCCTTGGCGCGGTCGATCTGGGCAAGGCTCCATGTGTCCGGGTCCAATCCGTATTGCTGCTCCCATCGCACCATGAGGCCCTCGGCCTGGGCCTGCAGAATAAGTTCGTTCAGCCTGACCAGGAACGCCTCGTCGTTCTTGCGCACGCCGATGTGGTGCCCGTTCATCTGCAGTGGCTCGCCGACGATGGCGTAATGGCTCCAGCGCGGGTCCTTGACCTTGATCCGCAACAGGATCTCGTCGAACGCGAACGCCGCGCAGTGCCCGGCGGCCAGCGCCTCGTAGGCCTGCGCCGCATCGGCGAACTCGACGACGCGGCCGCCGTAGCGGTTCGTGATGGTCGGGTTGAAGTACGTCGATTCGATCCCGCAGATGTCGTGGCCCCTCGCCGTCTCCCAGGATGTGACGGGGCCATTCTTCGGGGCGATGAGCGTGCCGCCGCCCGGCCGGAGGTACGGGATGGTTGCATCGACGATCTTGAGGCGTTCAGGCGTGACCACCATGGTCGCCAGGATCATGTCGATCCGGCCAGACAGCAAGTAATCGACCCGGTTCTTGAACACCACTGGAACGAATTCGACCTTCGCCGGG
>JAABUY010006990.1_pt1 | contig 10856 bp, 10 predicted proteins | sample 5560271 | NCBI WGS metagenome assembly JAABUY01 (sample SAMN10711886, study PRJNA513374) | rock metagenome | isolation source: Antarctica rocks | place: Antarctica: Victoria Land, University Valley
TCGCTCTTATTGCGAAGCCTGTTGATATGGCCCCAGTCCGGCTGCTCCCATAAGCCACGCCGGTGGATTGGACGCGGCTCCGAGAGCTTCGATCGTTCTCCGCCAACTTAGGTAATTCGGGAAGTTTACGGTGGCGACGCCATGGAACCGCCGTATCCATTCCTTGAGGCGGCCGTGGTAGGCATTCACGTTGTTGATGTGCAGATCAGGTGCGTCCGGCCGTGGACTGCCCGGCGCGGGCAGAACATGGAACGTCACCCGGGCACGGCGCGCGAACGCCTTGATGGCCGTGCCGCCGTCACAGCACAATTCCGCGGGCCTGCTGATGACCTGCCCCAGGACTGTCGTGATGCTGGCGGCATCAAGACGCGGCAGAACGGCATCAATGGTCGCGCCGGTGCGGTCACGTGCCACCAGGACCGGGATTTGCTCCGCCGACAGGCCCCGCTTGCTGGCTTTGCCACCCCGCTTACGGGCCGCCCTCGGCAGCCCGCGGCGCTTGCCCTTGAAGGACTCCAGAACAAACGTTTCATCGGCCTCGACGATCCCGGACAAGCGTGTGGGCTTGTCCCGGTTGAGAGCCTCCAGGAACCGGTGTCTCCATCGGAACGCGGTTGTGTAATCCACCCCGCACCGCGTGGCCGCTTTCGCGATCGTCTCGCCGCTGATCAAAGCCCGCGCTTGATCCTGCCAGCGATCCGGGTAGTGCAATCCAGCCAGCGGCGTTCCGGTCAGCGGATTGAATGTCTTGCGGCAGCTCACGCAGCGATACCGGGGCTTGCCGCTAGCCTTGCCCCAAGGACGAATGTCGTCGCCACCGCAATGCGGGCATCCAAAGCTGGCGAGCCGACCCTGCCCAATTTGGGACAGCAGATCCTGGCCGCTTGCAGCATTGACGATCCCCGCGCGAACGACCGACGGCACGGCTTCGGCCTCGACAACCGTCATCGCCGCAACCGCAATACCGTTGTGCGATGAACCTGTATCATGCTCTTCGGCCAAGGCCAGTTCCTGAAACGCCCGTCCCCGCTGCGATGCATCCAGACACCGAACACCAAGCAGCCAGGTCGCGAATGCCACTGCATCCATTGCCGGTCTCCCTCACCGCGTCGCCGGAGCATCCCAGGTCGCTACAGACTTCACAATAAGAGCCAAATATATCCTAGATCGCGCTAAAACAGAGCCCCGTCGCGCTTGGGGCAAGTCAGCCTTCACCCGGCCTGCAGTATCGAAGCACACGAGCCACGGACGGCCGCGACCAGCGATCGCCGCCACGCGGCGTCAGCAGTCGCGCCGATTGCAGCGCCCGGGCATAGTCTCCAAGCGAGAGCGCCCCAGCCGCGCGGGCTGCTTGGATCACTCCTGCATACGCGCCAACGGCGCGGGCCTGCGCCGAAGCCACCCGCGCCTTTCCTCCAAATGTTGCGGGCTGCGGCACCGCGGCGAGCGTGCCCGTGGGCGGCAGGCGCGGGTTGCCCAGCCGCATGCCGCGGACCTTGGCGGCGGCCAGCGCCGCCTTCGTGCGCTGCGAGATCATCTCGCGCTCATGCTCGGCGACCGCGGCGAGCACGTGCACTGTCAGCCGGTTCACGCTCGGCATGTCGGCGGCGACGAAATCCACGCCGCCCTCCATCAGGTTGGAGATGAACGCCACACTGCGCGCGAGCCGGTCGAGCTTGGCGATCAGCAACGTCGCGCGCTTGGCGCGGCACATGGCCAGCGCCGCGGCCAGGCCGGTGCGGTCCGCCTTGCGCCCGCTTTCCACATCCTGGAACTCGGCAATGACCTCGGCGCCGACGGACCGGGCATGCAGCTCGACCGCGGCACGTTGCGCATCGAGGCCAAGTCCGGACTGGCCCTGCTTGTCGGTGCTGACGCGGTAATAAGCGACGAAGGCGCGTATGATGGGACCAAACTCTCAGTCGGGATTGTTGTCCCAACCCTACCCTGCCTTCGCGCTCGGGTCCAGACGATACAAACGCTCGTTTGTCTCGTCACAACTCCTGCAAAAGCCGAACCGGAACCGCACAGGGCGTCGTATGCCGGTCCAATCCAAGTACGACTTCAGACATGAACAGGCAATCAGGTTCGATTCGGTTCGCCTCCTTTCCTAATCGCGAAATTTGCAGCATTGTTATACAAAGGCGATTGCATTGCTAAAGATGAAGGTCGAAAATTGATTGCGCACCGGTTGGGGTCTAAACCTATCATGTCTGAGCGTGATGCTTTCACTTTGCGGCTCAAGCCCGATGTCCTTCGGTTTGTTAAGGAGGCGGCCGAACAGGAGAACCGGTCGATCCCAAACTACGTGGAAACGGTCCTGATCGCCGAGAAAAGGCGACGTGAGGCTCACGAAATCTCAAAGCCAAGCGCTTAGATGAGAGTGGTGCCAGGTAGGGCGGTCAAGGCGGCCGGAAGCCGTCTAGCGGCGCTTGCAGTCCAGAAGGCGGCACTGACGGCATGGTCCCAGTGCCTGGACACGGTCTGAAGCCATTCCCGCCCGTCGTCGCTCAGCCATGCCACGAACGAGGCGGCATCCATGACGGACGGGACGCCATCCTGCTTCCATTTATGGCCTGACCCGCCTCTTGCTTCCAAGCTGTCGAGCACGGCCGCGATGATGGCGAGGGCACCAAAGGCGACCTTCGGCGAGAGCACAGCCGGCGTCATCGGCTCGTGCAGAACCGGCACGATCGGTATTGTGTCCGTTGCCGGCACCAGTTCGATCCGCCACGCGAACCGTATTCTCGCGCTCAGCACGATGCTGAACGCCATGTGGCGCACGACCATCAGCAGGCTGCTGCCGGACGGCACGAAGCCCCATGACCGGCGTGGCGCCGTCCCAGAAAGGGCCGCTTGCAGGTCGTGCTGCAGTTCGCTGACCAGTGCCGCGAGTTCGGGTGAAACCTGCACCAGGAACGCGCCGGTATGACCGACCTTCCAGTCCTGCCCAGAGCGATCTGGCGGATACGGCAGCCTATTGCAGGAGCTGCAAGCCAAAGTCATCCGGCCGTGAGCATGCCGGAAGTGGCATGGGGCTTTCCTCCAGCACTGGCGGCAGGCGTTCTGCAGCAATACGCCGTGGTCAGGACAGACGACGAAGCACCCCAGGCGCCAGGTGGCGCGCTCGTAGATCTCCGGCCCGTGCGCAAGGTCAGCCCAGATGCAATCCGGGCACCAAGCCGCCGTGACCCGGTGCCAGCTTGTAGCGGTCCCGTCATCAAGGGTGACCCGCATGGCCCGAAGCCTGTCGGGTGCAATCCCGGCTGCCGCCGCAAGCAGGTCCACCAGCCCGGGGTCGGCACGATGGTCCAAGTGCTCAACGCAATCCAGGCCGGGGCCCTGCCCGCCGAGCAAGTGCCTGCACAGGTCGTCTGCTGTGGCGCCGTAACGCGATGCGACCCGAGCGACCCAGCAAGACAGCGCTTCCCCAGGATAGGGCCGCGGCGCCAGGGGCAGAGCTCCCGGCACTACGCCCTCTGCCGCTCCCGGCCGGCACGGGGCGAGGTGCGCATGTCGCGGGTAGGCGTCGCAACCCCGCGCCAGATCTCGGGATCGGCAAAGCTCTCCAGGCTGATCCGCTCGGTCCCGTCCTGGATCGCCTTGATCGCTGCGCGTTCGAGGACCTTGCAAATACCAAGGGTGATGCCGTCCGTCCGATCCACCAGGAGACGCCGGAGCTTGGGTGAGTCCACCGGGGACGGCTGCCGCAGCGGCAGGCTCCAGGTCAGCCGGGTGACGAAGTCGCGCAGATCCTCGCCGAGCGCCCACGGTGACAGCTCGATGGCGGTGAAGCGGCTGCGCAGCTGGCTGTCGGACAGCAGGGCGTGCCGTGCTTCTGGCACGCCCACGCCGACGAACGCCAGCCGCAGCTCCTTGGACAGGAAACGCAGCAGCTGCAGGAACACGCGTTGCTGGCGCGGCGTGCCGGACAGCACGGAGTTGAGTTCGTCAATGACCACCACCCGCGTGCCCACCTCGCACAGCAGGCGGATCGCAGCCTCATGCGAGGGGAAGCCATGGGTGAAATGACGCACCGAGGGCGCGTTCATCGCCTTGAGCAGTTGGGTGAAGAACGCCGTCTCGGTCGGCTGCGGCGGCATGAGCATGACGATGACCGGCAGCTGCTGCACCCCGGCGGCATCGTCGAAGCCTGGCGTGGTTTGCCGCTCGAACTTGCGGATCAGCATGGTCTTCCCCATGCCGCTCTCGCCGATGAGCAGGATGTTCTCCATCCGCTCCCGCCGCGGCTGCGTGAACGCCTCATGCAGGTAGCCGAGGACCCGGTCGGCCGCGGCGTGCTGCACCCAGCGCTCGGCGCGAATGTGCGCGATCCGCGTCTCCGCATCCAACGCCGCGATGGGCCGCACGTCCCGAGGCAGGTGCGCCCACTCACCAGGGGCGGCCATCACCAGAACTCCACGCCGCTGGCCTCGCCCTCTCGCGGCATCGGCACGCGCGCCTCGGTGTCCGGGTCTGCCTCGACCTCCGGCCGCAGCGGCAGCGAGAGCGCCGTCTGCTGCGCCATGCCGGTGCGTGCGGCCAGACGGCGCGCGGCTTTGCTATGCTCCTGTGCCGCGGCAAGCACCCGGCGCTGCTCTTCAACGGCCTCGAAGATCGCATGCTCGTCCACGGTCCGTCGCCCCTCGAAGCGGAGCCGCCGCGTGGCCTCCCGGTGCTCCCACAGTGTGATCGGTCGCCGGCGCAGGTCGGCGTAAGGCACCCGCACGTGGCCGCCGCCCGGCAGCTCGACGAATACGGCCTCCAGGTTGCGGGGGTCATACTTGATGCGCAGCTTGCCGGGGCCGGTGTCCACCAAGTGGGCCAGCGCGCCGTCCTGGTAGAAGATGCTGAACAGCTGGACGCCCTCGCGCCTGACGATCCGTTCCTCAAAGGGCAGGAAGTCGAGTAGCAGTGCGTCTGCATCGGCCGGCTCACGAAGCGGAATTCCGGCCTTGCCTTCCGCCCACGCCGCGGCCGGGCTGTGGGCCAGCGCCGAATGCACCTCGTTGTGGTAGGGGCCGAGCACCTCCAGCGCCAGGATGCGCTCGAACTCCCGGAAGGTGAGCACCGCCTGCGCCTCTGCGTCGTAGGCGCCGCGTGCCGCGACGTTGGACGAGGTCGAGCCCGGCAGCGCGTGCACACGGCCCATCAACGTTCCCATCAGCCGCTCGATATGCCCGCCGAAGCGCGGCGTGGCGGGCGGGCGATAGTCGATCCGGATGCCATGCTGCTGGCAACCGCGCTCGAACGCCCGCGAATGGAACTCGCGGCCGTTATCGACATGGATGACCTCCGGCAGGCCGTGCACGGGCCACGCAAGGCTGATGGCCCGGTCCATGAGCCAATCCTGCTTTGGCAGCACTGCCTGCGCGACCGCGAGCGCCGCCGACATGGCGCTCGGCGGGTCGAGCGAGAGCAGGAGGCCCAGCACCATGCGGGTGTGCACGTCCAGCACCAGCGTCAGCCAGGGCCGGCCGATGCAGGCGCGGGTGACGTCATCGACCAGCATGAGATCCACCTTGGTGTGGTCGATCTGGACCACCTGCAGCGGCCGCTCCGTCCGCAGGCCGCCTTTGATCTGCCGGAACTGATCGCCGACCACAGCGGCGCCGTCGCGGGCCCTCACGCGCTCGCGCAGGCTCCGGACCGACACCCGCGCCCGAAGCGCCTTCATCGACGGCGGCGTCAGCCCGACGGCGCGGCAATTGGTCCAGAGCTGGCGCCAGACCTTTTTCAGAGTTGGACGCTCCCGCTTGAGGTATACCGTCTCGATGGCGGCCTCGATCTGCACTTCCAGCGCCGCGCCGAGCCGCTGGGCGCCCTTGGCCTGACCGGGCTTGCGGGAAAGCAGCGATGCGGTGACGGGATTGGCCCGGAAGCTGCGCAGCAGGCCGTAGATGCGCGGCGGGCTCAATGCCAGCGCGCGTGCTGCCGCTTCAACCAGCGACCGGCTGAGACGTGGCGCTTCAGACAGGGGCCGGAGCACGGCCTCACGTCGTGCCGCCTCGGTCCAGCTGGCGTCGGACACCGAAAGCAGCGGCGTCCTGGACTCCCGCGTGCTTGCCATACCCGCTCCGACGCACGTTCGCTTGCGATATAGGGCAATTCTATTGCGATCTCAGGCATTTTTTCAAGATGAAGGGAACACGCAAGTATCTGAACTCGCTGGCAAGAGCTTCTTACGATCCAGGACACGCGACAGCGCGGCATCGTCGCCGGATGCACCCCTCCGACGTCGCCGTGCCACCTTCGCCACCGGCGGCCGAGGCGGACCCCCCTGCCCCGCCGGCGCTGTCGGATGCGGAGATCGCCGGCGCCCGCCGCTTCGTCGACGCGTCCCGCGCCGCCTCGACCCGCAAAGCCTATGCCGCCGACTGGCGCCGATTCTCCGCGTGGTGCGTCGCACGCAACGCCCCGGCGTTGCCGGCCAACCCGGCGCTGGTGGCGGTCTACCTGTCAGGCCTCAGCGGGCGCGGCCTGGCGCCGCCCTCGGTCGGGCGCGCACTCGCCGCCATCGCCCACGGGCACAAGCGGGCCGGCCTCGTCGCCCCGCATTGCGCCGAGGGCGGCGCCGTCGTCGCCGAGGTGCTCGCCGGCATCCGCCGCTCGCGCACGGGCGCGCCCGACAAGAAGCGCGCCGCCGACGCCGACGTCGTCATGCAGCTGCTGTGGTCCATCACCGGCGACAGCCTGGCGGCGCTCCGCGACCGGGCGCTGATCGCCTTCGGCATGGCCCTCGCCGCCTGGCGCTCGGAGCTGGTGGCGCTTGACATGGCCGACCTCGCCTGGGAGCCGAAGGGGTGCCGGGTCACCATCCGGCGCTCCAAGACCGACCAGGAAAGCGAGGGTGCCGTGGTCGCCGTGCCCGAGGGGCGCCGCCTCACCCCCCTCGCCCATCTCCGGGCCTGGCTCGAAGCGGCGGGGATTACCGAAGGGCCGGTGTTCCGGCCGCTATGGAAGGGCGGAGGCCGGCAGGGTTCCAGCGGCGAGGCCGTTGGGAAACCGACCGGAGGGGCCGGTCGGCATGAGTCCGCCGGTCTCGCTGGTGAAGAGCCGACCAGGCTGCACAGGCGGGTGCGCGACGCGCGGCTGTCCGACCACGCCGTGGCCCGCATCGTGCAGGCGCGCGCCGCCGCGGCTGGGCTCGATCCCGCGCGCTACGCCGGGCACAGCCTGCGCGCGGGCTTCGTGACGGCGGCGGCCGGCGCCGGGGCCGACGTGTGGAAGATCCAGCAGGTCAGCCGGCACAAGTCGATGCAGGTGCTGTCCGGCTACGTCCGCGACGCAAGGCTGTTCGACGACCATGCCGGAGAGCCGTTTTTGTGAGCTTAGTCATGGATCCCCTCCTTTGGGGCTACTAATCATACGGGCTATCTAGTAGGCAGCTGGTAGCTACCTATCGCCTGTCCGATAGCTACTTAGTAGCTATCTAGTAGCAACCCGGTCGCTATCCGAAAACTGTCGCGGCTAAGTGGAGGCTGCACGATACTTCCTTAGAGCATCAACAGCCATCTGGAACGCTTCACCGAGCACCCAGCCGTTCTCATCAGCCAGAGCGTAGAATGCGTCTGCATCCTCCTGCCGAACCTTAAGGTTCAGCTGCACGTTCCGACCGGTCCGGTAACGCCGCGGCTCCCGTCTCGATAATACGGGACTAGGCTCGCGACTGTGAAAGGATGCCGGCTCTGCAACTGCCCTAACTTGTTCCTGGTTCACGCCCGCTTGAACCTGCTTGGGACCAAAGTCACTGACGTCGAGATCATCATCCTGAAAGACTGGAGTTCGCACTTTGGCCATCAAACAACCTCTGCTATGGGATCCGCCGTTCGAATGCTATTCCGAAGCATTGCGACAACCTCTGCAGCAAAATTCTTTGCATTAGCCACCGCAGCGGGAACATTGCTGACCTGTGACGGTCCCAAATTTTCCAATGTACCACCGAACGAGAAAATCGCTCGGAATGCTTCGCGTTCATGCATCTGCACCGAGAATATTGGTACGCCGGCCGCATCAAGCTCACCACGGATATGCTGCAACAGTCGCGGTCGAATGGCGGCACTCGTACGAGTAAACAGCACTGCGAAAGGGATCAGACGATTGAAGGCCTTTTCCTGCTGCCTAATCAATTTTATAGCCTTGGCAGCCTCACTTGCGTCGAGCTGGCTACCCTGAACCGGGATAATGACTAAATCTGCACGACTGATTGCATAAGCAACCGTCATACTGGCTGTGCCTTCTAAGTCGACGATTACAAAGGGTGCGCGTGCAGCCCACATCTCGATTTCGTCGATGATCGTGGACTCATTTACCTCCGCCATAACCGATAGGGTAGGGGGCTTGCCGTCGAGCTTGGCCCACTTCGACACGGGGCGGTTTGGGTCGGCATCAATGATTATGACCTCGGCGCCCGTTCGAGCAAGCTCGGATGAAAGCACGACGGCGCTAGTTGATTTTCCAGCGCCTCCTTTAGGGCTTGCAAAGACCACTGTCGGCATCTGATAGGTTCCCGATAACTGATTGTCGAATATCCGACGACGATTTAGAAGAAAACAAGTAGCTAACGGATAGCTACTAGATATCCCGGATGACAGGCAAAGCGGCGAACGAAATTGAGAGCCTAGGTAGGGTCATCAGCGGGTAACCCGAGCTTGAGTCGACCTTGCCGAACCGGTGAGACAGAAGCGAAAGCAGCCTCTATCTTCGGCAGATTATGTACATAGTTGTAACGATAACTCTTGCGGCGCCCGCTGCCAATTTCATCGCAGGACCAAGCCGCCAAGCCACCTGCCGCCGTCATGTCACTGAAGGCTTGCCGGCACTCCTCGCGGAACTTCAGCTTTTGCCTAGTTGTCTCCGTCGTGTAATTGCGCCCGGCTAGTTCGGCTAAAGTATCTACGGATACCCATGAATAGTCCGGCTGAGTATCGATATACGGCCAAAAAGCTTTGGCGTAGTCAGATCGAAGTCTAAAATAAGCCTCGCCATTGATCGACGCCAAGCTGCGGCTTTCAAACATGCTGCGAACCCATTCGCCATAAGTCACCTTTACAATGCTGTCGAGACCGACACCTTCCCATTCGATGTGCCCCAGCAGATTGTCCGAATATCCTGCCCCGGCGAGCCGACCGGTCTTCGCAGCCTCTTCATAGGCCGAGAAGTCACCTTGATAGAAGCGGAAGGAAACAGATCTCAGTTCCTCAAACACTCGGAGTAGAGTGCCGAGATTATTCACGTGTGCGGTCCTGCCGGTTGCCGCCAGCAAGTCACGCCAAGTTGCTTCCGTATGATAAAAGGCCGCGCCATTTGGCCCTCCTAGTTGGGGTGGTGCCTCGGTCCGCTGTGCACGCATCCGAAACAGTGCATACAAAGCATCCCGATGTTGCGAGCCAAGCTCTCTGCCACGAACCTCGACGATAGTGTGCGGCCGAACGATATAAAGTCGCTGGAAAGCGGAGTCAGTGATCAGACCTTTGCATCGCGGCGCAAAGGCGGAAGTGCGTGCCAGACGGGAAGGCATGACGACCGGAGCCTTGCGTCCGCGCCGATTGGCCTTTGATCTTGCAAACCGCTCAAGCCGACGCTTCTCGATCTCGCTCAAGTCTGCGTCCTTCGTCACCAATCCGACCCCTTGATTCCAGGCAACTAAGGTCAGCCTACCATTCACGAACTGAAATGGGAATAGAAGGGTCGGTCTTGCGGAACCAAAGGGTCATTCTGGTATGCAGCTTGGAAAACTTAGGGGATAAGTGAATCAACGGGTCGGTTTGTGGGAAACAAAGGGTCGTTTTACGGAACTGAAGGGTCGGTTTCCGGAATCAAGGGGTCGCTCTTGGGCTGAACGCCACTGAGATTAAAGTAGTATTTCCCTACTAGATTTAGAAATAGACTCTTAAAAGACTTCCCTAGACCGTTGCTGTGGACAAGTGGCTAGACAGTAGGGCTTGCGACAGCCTTCCAGGCAACAACCGGCCCATACATGAGATGCGAAATCTCGGGCAGGGCTACGAAAACGACCCTTTGATTCCCTCGCCTGCGCCATCCATTCGCTTTCGGCTACCTGACAGCGTGGGCGTGCGCTGCAATTGTCCGACTTAACGGAAAGCGAGCGGTGGAAAAAGATATACCAGGCCGGAAAGCACTGAGGTCGTTGCAATCCTCATGTGACACCGGCTGACTCTTCGGTATGTAGGATCGAGACGCATCAAACTGGATTCGCCCCGATGGCTAAACGCGTGCCGCCGGCTGCTGTGGACAGCCCGCCTAAAAAACGCGCGCCGCGCCAGATACCTACCGACGACATTCCGCCTGACGATTTGCAAGCGCTTTTTGGCCGGAACCTAAAGATCGCACGCCTCAAAATGAAGCTGACACTGGAAGACATCACTTTGGCTACGGGTATGAAAAACCAGTATGTGAGCAAGGTCGAGAATGGACAAACGAATCTGACGCTCGCTACGATGAAAAGGCTAGCCGCCGTCGTAGGACTTGATGTGAGTGAAATGATCAGACGTCCACCGGTCGGGACAGATCCCATTATTCAAACGTCCAAAAACAAAGCCGAGAAATAACGGGGATGACCTCTTAAACACACTTGCCAGCCACATCTAATCCAACTTATGAATTGGAATAGAGGATAGCGCATTCAGGCGCTTGCCTGAAGTGGGCTGATCTTATGAGCGACTACGCCAAGCCTACAGCACGCGACGAGCAAGCCCGCCGCCTAGCGGCAATACTGTTCACTTTGCGATTTGGATGGCGGCGATGAAGTCGATGCGCTTGGTCGGCTGTGGGGTGCGAGGGCGCAGCGGATAGCCGCTCATCTTGCGCTTGACCCCGCGCGGCACCTGCCTGCC
>JAABUY010006996.1_pt1 | contig 10849 bp, 12 predicted proteins | sample 5560271 | NCBI WGS metagenome assembly JAABUY01 (sample SAMN10711886, study PRJNA513374) | rock metagenome | isolation source: Antarctica rocks | place: Antarctica: Victoria Land, University Valley
AGGCGCTCCTCCCGCACCTGGCGGACGGCGCGAACGTCGTGTTCGTCTGCTCGGGCGTCGAGGACCCCGAGCGCAGGCCCGCAGCCATCGCCGGGTTCCGTGGAGGGCGCTACGTCTCGGCAGAAGCGAGCGCGCGCGGCGAATGGGCGCCCGGCGGCTCGTCGAAGCCCGGGTTCGACGCCTACGCCACCTCCAAGCAGGGCAACCTGGCCACCGTATTCGTATTCGCTCGCGAGACGCCGAGGCTGCGGTTCAACGCCATCGAACCGGGCTTCAACCCGGGCACCGGCCTCGGCCGCGACGCGAACATCGCACTCCGAGCCCTGGGCAAGTACGTCCTGTCGCCTCTCGCGCCCGTAATCAAGTACTGGAGTACCCCGAAGCGCGCCGCTCGGGTGATCACCGAGGTGCTCACCTCCGAGTCCGATGCGACGGGGACCTACTACGACGAGAACGGCAAGCCGATGCTCGCGTCCGCACAGGTGCGGGAAGCCGCCTTCGCCGATCGCTACGTGGCTGAGACCCGCGCCCTGCTCGCCACCGCGACAGCGACGGAGGCGGCGTGACAGCCTTGCTCGCCCTGGTCACAGGAGCATCCTCCGGCATCGGGAAGGCCTTCGCCGAACGGCTGGCAGCCGACGGCTACGACCTCATCGTGGTGGGACGGCGCAAGGACCGTCTCGACGCGCTCGCCGCATCACTGCCGGACGTTGGGGTGCAGGTCGCTGCAGCCGACCTGTCGACCGACATGGGCATCGACACCGTCGCCGAACTGTGCGCGACCCAAGCGCTGACGATGCTGGTCAACAATGCGGGTGTGGCCCACTACATGCCTATGGCGGAGCTGCCCGCAGCGAAAGCCCGCGAACTGCTCCAGGTCAAGGTCGTCGCACCGACAATGCTGACTCGCGCCGCCCTCCCCGGCATGATCGGCCGCGGCGCAGGGACGATCGTCAATGTCGCCGGCATGATCGCGTTCTCCGGACCGGCGCCGGCAGCCCCACCGCCCGGCCAACGCGCCGTCTACGCCGGAACCCTGGCGGGTACGGTCGCGATGTCCCAGACCCTGCACGGCGAGCTGCAGGGCACAGGCGTGCACGTGCACGTCGTCTGTCCCGGAATCGTCGCGACCGAGTTCCACGAGGTTCAGGGCATGGACTTGTCAGCGGTTCCCCGTATGCCCGCCGCCAACGTCGTCACCGCCGCCCTGTCCGGCATCGCACTTGGCGAAGTCGTCAGCGCCCCCGGAGTCGAGGACTACAGCCTTCTCGACGCCGTCTTCCACGCAGACCTTGCCGCCTTCCACGGCCAAAGTCCCCAACTCGCTTCCCGCTACCTCGCCAGCTGAGACAACAGAGCGACCGAGGACAGACCAAGCTCTCCCGCCACGGGCCTCATCTGCACCGGCGCCCCGGGCGGTCGACGGTGTCCACAGAACCACCGCAGGCCCGCTACCCCTGTCGGACGCTCGACGGGACGTAGTCCTGCCTCCATGACCCGCCCGCCCGTCCGTCCGTTACGGAGCCGGGCAGGAGCGCATCCACACTGGGCGCGCGTTGTCCCAGTTGACGATCGGCTACTGGGACGGGGTCGACCAGGACGACTCCGGCGTCGCGTCCGCCATGGTCAACACGATGCAACAGGTCGGCGGCGCGCTGGGACTGGCGATCTTCACCTCCATCAGCACGTCCGCCGTCGGCCGGTACGTGTCCAGCCACGCGGGGCAGCGCCGCGACCGGCTCCAAACGCTGGCGGCCCTGTCCAGCTACCACACGGTCTTCTGGGTAGCCGCCGGCGTCTTCGTCGCGGGAGCCGTACTGACAGCTGCCATCTTCCGGCCCCGCCCCTGCCCCTCGGTCTGCGACTTAGGACCAGGTCGCGGGAGGCTCCGTGGCCGTCGTCGAGGAGCGCCGCGCCTGTGCTGCGCGCAGGGGGGCTGGCTCCAACACGTTGCGGACATCGTCGGCGGTCCGACGGGCTCGTCCAGACATAGTCGTGGACAGTGCCCGTGCCTACCGAAGGGACGCTTGCGGGACGGACGCTCCTGCTCGGGTGACTCTTGCGATCTCAGCGCGGTGCCTCGGTGCCTCAGTGCCGTGACCGCGCCGGGCTGGGCTCGGGTTGTGGAACGCTCGCTGAAAGGCCTGTGCGGGGTGGGCCTTGCGGTCACACGCCGGCGGTGTAGTGACCGGCCTCGAGGTCTTCGAGCAGGCTCGGCCCGGTCGGCGCCCAACCGAGCCGGTCGCGGGTCAGCGTCGCTGAGGCGGGGCTGTCGATCGCCATGAAGCTCCCGATCCAGCTCAGCTGCTCCGGTGCGACGGACGCGACCGGCAGGTCGAGCTTTCGCCCGATGACCTCGGCCACCAACCGCATCGGGACTCCCTCGTCGGCGACGGCGTGCAACGCCGAGCCGGCCGGTGCCTGCTCGAGCGCGAGCCGGAACAGTTCTGCGGCGTCTGAGCGGTGTACGGCCGGCCAGCGCTGGGCGCCATCGCCGACGTAGCCCGAGACGCCGGTCTGCCGGGCGAGGCCGACGATCGTGGCCAGGAACCCGTAGTCGCCGTCGCCGTGCACGGTCGGGGGCAGCCGGAGCACACTGGAACGCACCCCGCGCCCGGCGAGGGCCAGCGTGGCCTGCGCGGTCACCTGCCGGGGGTTCACGTTGCCTGCCGTGTCACCGGTGATCCCGTCGCGCTCGGTGGCCACCCGCCCCGGGGCGAGCCCCAGAAGCCCGGAGGCGATGACGAACGGCCGGTCCGTGCCGGCAAGCGCTTCGCCTAACGCGTCGACCGCGGCACGGTCGGCATCGGCGGCGCCCTGCATGTCGCCCGTAAAGGCGAGATCGTGCTTGAAGGCCAGGTGGGCGACGCCGTCTGCGGCGCTGGCCGCCTCGCGCAGCACATCCAGGTCGTCAATGGTGCCGCGTACGACCTGGACGCCCGCGGCCGCAAGGGCAGCGGCGCTGGCGTCGGAGCGGGCCAGTCCGGTGACCTGGTGGCCGGCTGCCAGCAGCTCGGGCACGACAGCGGAGCCGATCCAGCCGGACGCGCCGGTGACGAACACGCGCATAAAGACCTCCAGAACTCGGCCGCTCTCCCCGTCGGGGCGATGCGATGCGATGTCACTCGCTACCATTCACGCTAGCACCTCATGTCAGCCGCTGCCATCGCCTAGGATTTTGGCGATGGGGCGCTGGGAGCCGGGTGCACGCATACGCCTGCAGGCGGCAGCCATGGAGCTCTACGCCGCACGCGGGTACGAGGCCACGACGGTTGCCGACATCGCGGGCCGGGCCGGGCTCACGGAGCGGACGTTCTTCCGCTACTTCCCGGACAAGCGCGAGGTGCTCTTCGACGGCGCCCAGCAGCTGCAGGATCTGTTCGTGAGCACCGTCGCTGCACACCCGCCCGGCAGGGGAGCACTGAACGCCGTCCACGCCGCAGTGTCAGCCGCGGCCGAGGTGATGCAGCAGGGGCGCGAGCAGGCGTCCCGCCGCGCGGTCGTCATCGCCGGCGACCCGGTGCTACGGGAGCGCGAGCTGATCAAGCTGGCTACTCTCGCGGCGGCGCTGGCCCGGACGCTACGGGAACGCGGCGTCGGGGAACCGGCGGCAAGCCTCACCGCGGAGGCGGGCGTCGCGGTGTTCCGGGTGGCCTTCGAACGCTGGCTCGAGGGCCCGGCCGACGAGCTGTTTACTGCCCACATCGAGCAGGCGTTCGCAGCGCTGCGGGCGGTCGCCGCCGGCTGAGGGCACGACCGCGGGAGGATCTGCCGGTAGCACGTCCCGCTTGTCGTTCGCCTAACGGAACGTCGCCAGAGCCGGACGAGGTCTTCCTGGGATCGGGCAGCCAACAAGGTGAGATCTGCAGGATCACGTCGGCGGGCGTATAGCCCCCGACCGAGGGCCTCAAGCAGGCCCGCGTCCCGCAGGGCGTAAAGGGCTCGCGCGGGGGTGCCCAGCTCGCGGGCTCGTGTGAGAGTGAAGGCAGCCGGCAACGGGGCCAGCCACGTCGACGTGCTCGGCGGCTCATCCGGTTCCTGGACGTCGGACAAAAGTGAAGAGCGGCTTGTAGCCGCTTCCGCGAGCAATACGGGGGCGACATCAAGTAGCGGCACTACCCTTCACCGGTGCCGGAGGGCCTCCCGTCGCGCTGGATGTTCAGCAGCCATACCGGCTCGCCGTCGCGCACTTGCCCGTTCGGCAGAAAACCGGAACGCCGGTAGAGACGCTGTCCACGTTCGTTTTCGGGGTGGACGGTCAGCGAGACCTCCTCACAATCCGGACGAGTTTGAGAGATGTGAGCCAGGACGAGTGCCATGGCCGCTGACCCAAGGCCGCGCCCCTGGGTATCCGCATCTATGGCTAGGTGGAGCAGCTCTGTCCGCGTGGGCGAATGCGCCAGCGCAACGACTCCGACGACGGAACCCTTAGTGATCAGAGCGAGCGGCTCCCAATCAAGGTCGCCGGGCCGCACGTACGCCTTGGCAAGGATGACGAGAGCAACGGGCTGGTAGCCAGCGACGAAACGGAGTTGATCGGCCAAGACCTCCACAGCCAGCGACGCACGCCAGTTGTGCAGGTCGAGGGGCACGAGGCGGAGGTGCAAGCGGTCATCCATACGGCCATAGTGTCGGCCGGGTCTGAGGTGCAGGGAAGGGCCGCTTTTTCGCTGCCTCGCCGTGCCGAACCCGGCCGCCGACGACCTCGTGTAGCGCGTGCTCACGCGGCCCGACTTCAAGGGAGGTCTGTCGATCACTGCAGCTACTCCCCGTTGGCCCATGCCAATGCTGCCTTCTCCACCCGGCGGCCACCAAGCAGCGTGAACGTCAGCGACCCGCCGCTGAGCTGCGGCTTTCGGCGGATCACGCGAACTGCCGCCGCCACTTCGCCAAGCTCCGCTTTCGCGTGGCAACAACCGCGACAAGTGCAGCCAGCTCCATAGCAGCGAGGCTGTACCCGTACCCGTCGTAGCCACGGCTAAGAAATAGCCAGATTACGTAGCTGGCAACTACAAAGTTGGACAGCAGGCAACCAAAGTAGAAGGCTACAAAAAGCTGAAAGCGGCGCATAACAGTCCCCTTTCTCCGGGCGCGCCGACAGGCGGCTGGTTGGGTGCCGGGGAGCCTGACCTGCGCCTGGCTCAGGATGACACGGGGCCGCCTTCCGCATGCCCTTCGACGTCGTGTAGCGCCTGCTCTCAGCACAACAAGCACCTACCTGTTGGTTCCGTGGAGCCTCTCGTCCAAGGCGCGGCTCACCGGAACGCTAGCCGCCCAGCGTTCGGCCTCGGTTGCCTGAAGGTGTTCAGGGAGCGCCTTCTCGGGTAGGCGGCGCGACCGGCTACACGGTCGAGCCGCCCCGTCGAGATGCTCAATGACACCCAGCAGCAGAGCCGCGTTGCGCGGCCCGCCCGGCCAAATGCGTTCACTCGCGCCAGTCATACGCAAGTCCGCGACGCGACTGCCTATCTGCGCCACTTCCGCAGGTAAGAGAGCGAAGGCGCGCTCTGCGAGGGCCGGTTCTCCGTAGCGAAAAAGCTCGCGGGCCAGGGTGAGCGGTGAGGTGACGACGTGCACGCTGCCCATGACACGGAATGTAATGCCGAACCCGGCGAACGGTGGGGCCGGATCTTCTCGGCGACGAGCACTTACTCCGCTAGCGTCTGAAGCAGTTGACGGGACGACTCGAAACCGAGCCTCTCGGAGACAGGTACGGCCTTCCGGCCCGAGTGAACCGTTACACGACCCGCCCCAAGACCCCAAGCGTGCTCCGTCGCGGCCCGGATGAGTTCCGAGCCGATGCGCTTCCCGCGCTGTTCCGGCACGAGGAAGACGCTTTGGATGTCCCCCGAGCAGCGAGTTGTCACGCCCGGCCTCGGCACCCTCGGGACCAGCGCGAGCCACGCCATCCCGACGACGCCGCAAGTTGCCAGGCGAGCGACGAAGGCCAGATGCGTGTCATCGTGGTCGGCCCACCAGGCGGCAAGGTCAGCCGCGAAGGAGTCCACGGATTGCTGCGCCTGCTCGGGGGGTGCCGCGCGCAGCCACAGCAGATAAGCCAGGTGCGCCAGGTCCTGCGGTCCTGCGAGGCCAATCTTCACGCGGTGAGTGCGTCGTAGGCCCCTCGGCGGATTAGTAGCCGGATCTCCATCTCGCGAAACAGATTTACCTTCTTACGCCGTCGTCGCAAGGCTGGTTCAGATGTGAGCGAGCCCTCCGGGGAGGCGCAGCGTCGTCATGTCGGCCCGGTGATGCACACTTGCCACGTGACCCTGGACATCGTGGTCGCGACCGGTCCCAACCTCGAAGACTGGCGCACGATCCACAACCGAATCATCCCTACCGACCCGTTGTCGGCCCACGACATCGCTGAGCTTTCGACTCGCCACCGCCTCACGTTGGCACTTGCCAATGATCAGGCGGTCGGCAACGCGACTGTCCGGCCGCCGCGGAAGCCTGACGCCGCGGTCACGGTGATTGTTCGGATACTTCCCGAATACCGGCGCAACGGTTACGGCTCGACCTACCTCCATGCCGAACTGGCGCAAGCCCGGGCGCTGGGTGCCCGGCGTATCGAGACAGTCGTGCTCGCCTCGAACACCGAAAGCCTGGCTTTCGCTCGCGTATATGGATTTGTCGAGCACGACCGTTACACCCTCGACGGCGACGCCATCCCATTCGTCTACCTGCACCTCGCTCAAAGTCAACCCCATCGGGCCTGACGGCAACAGAGCATCAGTTGCGGCACGTCCCGCCTGGGCGGGCGCGATGGACGACAGCGCCTGCCCGAGACAGCGAAGAAGGCCGGTTATCCCCGCAGCGTCGGCCATCGCGCGAGGCCTACGCCAACGTCGTAGTCGTGGCCCGATCGAAGACTCTGGCGTCGCTCTCGCGAGACCCCGGGGCGCCCTCACCGCAGCACGCGGTACCGCAGATGGGCTACGCCAGGCGCTTCCAGCACGCGCTCCAGTTCGAGGCGGGGAGTGCCCGCGTCCAGACCGTCGAACAACCGCTCTCCCGACCCGAGGATGACCGGGTTCACCTGCAGGTCGATCTCGTCGACGAGGCCGGCGTTGATTGCCTGACGGCCGCACGACGCACCGCCCGCGATGCTGATTGGACGATCCCCGGCGACCTCTCGCGCCTGAGAGTAGGCGGACTCGATGCCGTCGGTGACGAAGTGGAACGTGGTACCGCCGCCAAGTGGGATCGGTTCCCGCGCATGATGGGTCAGGACGAACACCGGGCAGCGGTACGGAGGTTCGTCGCCCCACCACCCCGTCCAGTCCGAGTCGCCCCAGTCACCGCGGACGGGGCCAAACATATTGCGGCCCATGATGGTCGCGCCCATGTCGTCGAGCATTTCCGCGATCACCTGCTGGTTCACTGGGTGGACCTTGGTAGGTCCGAGGTGCCATTCGTGCAACAACTCGCCGCCGATCCCGAGCGGGTGGTCCTCGCTCTGCTGCGGGCCGGCGACGTAGCCGTCCGCCGATATCGACATCGACAGGTTGGTCCGTGGCACGGGGGCTCCGTTCGTGGGTGCTTGCGTGACTTCAAGGCAGACTCAGAAGGTGGGTGAAACTCATCGCCTACCTAGCCGTCGACGGGTTGGCGGCAGTGCTGGCCCGTACAGTGGCGCGCTGCTGCCTTGATCATGCCTCTGAACTGCGACGATGCACCAGAATGGCAACATCTTCCACACTGTTCGTGCCGGTTCGATCCCGGTCACCCGCTCCGCTCAAACCCCAGGGTAGGTCTCACAGCAGGAGCTTGAGGGAGCGCCGCAACGGTGTGCTCGCCTTTAGGGAGTGAGCCGCCAGTTCCAGGAGCCGGGCCGGCCTGGAGCCGCGCCGGGTGGCCAGCGGAGCGCGGGGGCCTCAGCGGGACCCGGCAGGCGCCTCGGTCGACGAGCGGAGCTGGTAGGGCACGGACGTGACCATGACGCCGGGCTGGTAGAGCAGCCGTCCCTTGAGCCGTAGAGCGCTCTGGTTGTGCAGGAGCTGTTCCCACCAGTGGCCGACGACGTACTCGGGGATGAAGACGGTAACCACGTCGCGGGGGCTGTCGCGCTTGAGACGCCGGATGTAGTCCAGGACAGGTCGGGTGACTTCGCGGTAGGGCGAGTCGATCACTGTGAGCGGGATGCCGATGCCGCGGGAGTCCCATTCGGTGACCAGCGCGTCGGTGTCCTCCGCGTCGAGGGAGACGGTGAGTGCGGTGAGGCGGCTCGGCCGGCTGGCTTTGGCGTAGGCGAGCGCCCGCAGCGTGGGGTTGTGCAGCTTGGAGACCAGGACGATGGCGTGGTTGCGACTCGGGAGCACGACCCCGGAGGCGTCAGGAGCCAGCTCCATGGCCACGTTGTCGTAGTGCCGGCGGATGCTGCGCATGAGGAAGAACAAGACGATCATCGCGCTGATGGCTAGGTAGGCGCCGCCGAAGAACTTGTAGCGGACGACGATGACCAGCACGACGCTGGTGACGATCGCGCCGGTCGCATTGATCGTCTGCGAGCGCCGGATCGAGGAGCGGCGCTTGGCGTCGTCGGTCCTGCCGAGTTCGGTGTTCCAGTGCCTGACCATGCCGTACTGCGAGAGCGTGAACGAGGTGAACACCCCGACGATGTAGAGCTGGATCAACTTGTCGATGTTGGCGTTGAACCCGATGATCAGCGCGCCAGCGATACCGGCGAGCAGCAGGACCCCATTGCTGAAAACGAGTCGGTCGCCGCGGTTGTGGAGCTGTCGGGGCAGGAACCGATCGTGCGCGAGGATCGAGGCGAGGGTTGGGAAGCCGTTGAAGGCGGTGTTCGCGGCGAGCACGAGAATCGCGGCGGTCGCTGCCTGGAACGCGTAGTACAAGAACGTGCGCCCCCAGACACTCTCGGCGATCTGACTGATCACGGACGGGTTGCCATCGGAATAGGCGCGGGCATGTGTCGCGATCGCCAGCGCCGTGATGCCGCTGAACATGCTGATCGCCAGAGCGCCCATGATCGTGAGGGTCGCGGCGGCGTTCCTGCTCTTGGGTTTCTTGAACGCCGGGACGCCGTTGCTGATCGCCTCGACGCCGGTCAGCGCCGTGCAGCCGCTCGCGAACGCGCGCAGGCACAGCAGGAGCGTGAACACGCCGCCGACCTTGGCGGTGTGCACGAACTGCAGGTGCGCGCTCTGGGCGTCGGGAATGCCGCTGGTCAGCGCCCGGTACACACCGCTTCCCAGCAGCAGGAAGGTCAGCAGGACGAAGGCGTAAGTGGGAAGTGCGAACGCCGCGCCGGACTCCTTCACTCCGCGCAGGTTCACTACGGCCAGCAGGATCACGAACCCGACGGAAAGTACGACGGCGTGCGCGGCGAGCGACGGCACCGCTGAGGTCACGGCGACGACCCCGGACACGACCGATACGGCGACCGTCATCACGTAGTCGACGAGCAGCGCGGCGGCCGCGGTGAGACTGGCTGTCCGGCCGAGGTTCTCCTTGCTGACGACGTACGCCCCGCCGCCGCTCGGATAGGCGAAGCAGGTCTGCCGGTAGGAGGCGACCACGACAGCCAACAACAGCGCGACCGCCGCGGCGATCGGCGCTGCAAGGCCGAGGAAGGACGCGGCGCCCGCGGCTCCCAGGACCAGCAGTATCTGCTCGGTCGCGTAGGCCACCGAGCTGATCGGGTCGGAGCAGAACACCGGCAGGGCGATCTTCTTCGACAGCAGGGTGTCGCCGAGGCGGTTGCTGGCAAGCGCCCTACCGATGAACAGGCGCTTCACGATGTCACGGGAGGTGCTCACCAGACGTCGCTCCGCGCCAGGGGGGTGCTCACCAGGACGGCGCCAGGGCGAGCCATTGCTCGGTAGGACCGCCCGGGTCGACGGTGGCGTTTCGAAAGGCACCCTCGGCGGTCGCTACCCATACCGAGCCGAGGTCGACAGCTGCGCTGGTCGCCTCTTGGCGGAACCTGAGATCACCAGAGCTGAAGCTGACCGGCGCGGCACGTGGGGCCCCGGGGCCCCAGACCAGCGCCCAGTGCCGGGCGTGCAGGCGCCCGAGTCGGCTGAACGTGGCGAACCCGCACACCGGTGCACGGGCCCCTGCGGGTAGGAGCATCGCGTGGCCCGGGTCGAGCCGGCTCTGCAGCCGCAGGTAGTCGACGCTGCCGTCCCTGACGACCGACAGCGCCAGCCCAAGTCCGGGCGTTGCGCACGTCGCGAGCACCACGGCGCAGCTGGTGGAGGTGCGGACTCGCTGGCGGCTGTGACCCATGCTCGTCCACCTCCTGTCGCCGCACCCGCCAGGTGCGGCTGCACAGCCAGCGTCAGGCCGAGCTCGGCCATCGAGCAGGCCCTTGACGCGTTCTTGACGCCGCCGGCCTTCTCCTTGACGTGTTGCATACGCGGCGCGAGCCGAGATGGGTGGTGGCGCCCGGGTTTGCTGGGAAACTGACGGGATGCCCTCCCGTTCGCTCCGCGGTCTGCCGGTCCGTCGGCTGTGGGTGGGCGCGGCCCTGGGCGCCGGCGGGCTACCGCTGTTGACGGCGGTCCTGGTCGCGCACCGCCAGGAGCTGAGCTACGCGACGCCGGTCCTGCTGACCTTGCTGCTTGTCGTCGCCGTCGCGCTCGTCGGTGGGCTGCGCCCGGCGGGGCCCGCCGCGGTCGGTGGTGGCCTGCTGCTGAACTACTTCTTCACCCAACCGATCCACCAGCTCACCGTCGAGCGCCCCCAGGACCTGCTCGTGCTGGGCGTGTACCTGGCCGTGGCCGTCGCGGTCAGCGCCGTCGTCGACGTCGCCGCCCGACGGACCGTGGAGGCCGCCCGGGCGGAGGCCGAGGCCCAGGCCCTGTCGTCCGTGGCCGGC
>JAABUY010007000.1_pt1 | contig 10846 bp, 7 predicted proteins | sample 5560271 | NCBI WGS metagenome assembly JAABUY01 (sample SAMN10711886, study PRJNA513374) | rock metagenome | isolation source: Antarctica rocks | place: Antarctica: Victoria Land, University Valley
GGGCGGGGGCGCGGGGGCGGGGGGGGGGGGGGGGGGGTGGTATAGGGTTTTTGGTAACCCTTTTAGAAGGTTGGGTTGGTTTGATTTGGTGGTGGGATGAGGGATGGAGGTGGTAGGCTTTGGGTTTGTGGTTGTGGTTCAAGGGACTTTTGAAGGGCTTCTAGAAACCTAGGGCGGCGGGATAGGGAGGTAGTATACATATATATCCCCATCTCCTTCGACGCAGAGATCTCGTGGCGGCGTACGTAATGATTCGACATCGCCATGTTTTTTTTTTCTTGGTCCAGGGTTTCAAGTCAGTGTCTCGCTTTACCTGTACATTTTTTCTCTCTCTCTTCTCTTCGAGCAGCGGAAACGTTGAGATTTGCCTTGCTCGGGTTTTGGAAGGAAATGGAAAGGCTGGGGGGCGTTCGGTTTTGGGATTATGTGGAAGACGGGCAGGTATGATTTCGGTATGGGCCTGTGTGCTGCTCCACGCACGGCTTCGTTCACTGTGGCTGCAGAAGATGTTGTGCGGTTTGTTTGGGGGAGTGTGCAAGAAAGGGTTTTTTGGTTCCTTGGGGGGTTGAGATGGCGGGATATTGGCGCTGGTTGTGAGGGGTTGTTAGGAGTTGCGTTTCTGATGGTTGGGTTCGGGGGTGGGCGGGGGAAGGTGCTGGGGGTGGAGGAGGTGCAGAGATAGGGGAGAGGGGAGAGGGGAGAGGGGAGAGGGGAGAGAGGAGGGATGATGTGGACGGGAGGGGTGGGAGTCGTGGATATATTGTACATACCGCCTCCTCTCCCATTTCTCCCTCTTCATCCTCCCGCCTCCCTCTTTCCCCTCCTCTTCTCCCCCTCCAACCCCCAGATTCGCAGGAATAACTCGGCTATGGATACAGAATCTATGGGAAAATGCTCATGGGTTGTGTGGACGGAGAAGGAAAGTCCTGGTATGGGTTGTGTGGGGAGTGTGGGGGTGTGAGGAGGATGAGGGGATTTTGGGGGGGGGGGGGGGGCGTGGCGATGGAGGAGACTCTTTTTTGGGGGGGGGAGGGGGGGGAAATGGAATGTTTGGGCGTGTAAGAAGGGAGGGGGAAAGGATTGAGTTGGGATTTAGTGCAATCTCTAATTGAGTGGTTTACGGTTATAAACCCGTCCTCTAGGTATCCAAAAATAAAGACGTCTGTGGTAGCGTATGCGAGTCAGAGACTGTACAACAACTCAGAAAAGAAATGTTACAACGATACCTCATCAAAATCCTTCACGCCTTCGCTTCGTTATCATTTCCAATTCTAATCATTCCGGAAACTCTTCAGGGGGGATGAATTTGTTGCATCTTGGGACGGAGGTATGGTCGTCTTGTGTTAGGTTCGTGATAGGTTTGCCGGTGGGGGGGGGGGGGTTTCTGATTCAGGGGAACTTGAGTATGGGAAGGGGGATTGGGTATGGATGGGGGTATGGGTTGTTCGAAGATTATCTAAAGCGGGGAACGAGAGTATGAAAATGGTAAAGATGACCATGAAAGAAGCGCTTTGAGCTATGAATTGTAAAAAGATAGACGATAGACGACAGAAGCTGCGTCTTGATGGATTGGTCGAAGAAGGAAACGCCGGACAATTCTGTCAACCCCTTTCAAAATCTATAATCCACAGGCAGCTTTCACACAGCAAATGCTCTGGTGCACCTCTCACTCAAGAAACGCAACCGCCCTCTCCTCAAACCCAACCCACACCACCACCACCACCACCACTACCACCACCGACACCCGACACCACTCCCACCGCCCAAACATACACCGTCGTCTTCCCCTCACACTTCGGCATTCTTATATACCCCCCCCACGGCGGCTCAAACCGCCCACACTCCCACCACACCGTCGCCGCCAGCCCAAACACCTCGCTAATACTCGCCTCCCAACTACAGGACCCAACCACGGCCAACGAAAACCGGCACTGCCCATATTCCCAAGCGTACGGGCCGGTGTAGTTGCCGTCCGGGCCAAAGGCCGTGGGGGCGTTGAATACGGGGCGGTGGATATTGTTGGCGCGCAGTAGGAAGCAGTCTTCGTGATTGGGAGAGGGCATAGTGTGCACACACTGGATGGTTTCGGGGGCTGTGTTGTTGAAGATGAGGGCGTGGGGGGGAGGGAGGGGGGAGGGAGGGGGAAGGGAACGTTTTTGCTGAGATACCAGTGCGGGTGGTCTGAAAGCTCTGACGAAAGCGCCGCGGTACGGATGGTCCAGGAACGCGATACCTCCTTTAGGGGGTGAAAGCCTCGTGCACTCCAACATCAGATGCACGGCCGTTTGGAAGATCCATAGAAGCGTCGTAGCCAGAAATGGTACTTCGTTCATGCCCAGCTGGAATCCACAGGCGCCGTGGACCCATGAGTAAGACCCTCTGTGGGTGCCTCGCGCCCCAAAGGTCTGGATCGTGGTTGAATCGGGCTTTGTGGCTTCGTCCATGAAAAGGGTGAAACAGTCGTTGAAACTGGGTCCTGGGTCGCGAAGAACGCAATTACGTGAGTGGATAGCAGGACTCGATATGTTGGCGGTGCCACCATGTGCGGAGAAAGAGTTGATTGTGCTTGGCAGAGAAGATCCCTGAGGATTGCGGACATAGATTACTGCCCAACCATCATTGAGTACCGCAGAACCCCCACACGGTATGTCATGATTGGCACAAGTCGTACCAACGAGAAGTGCCATGCCAAAGATCCATCGTAAAGTGGACTCAAACCTGTCTCCCGTCCTTACCACCAACTCGAATTCGCACTCGTTGTGTCTCCAGGTGTACGGCCCGCTGTAATTTCTTCCTCGCCCATAAATGTATGTAATTTGGAAATCTGAGTCTTGGATGTGGGAATTTACGAGAAGAACGCAGTCTGATACTTTGGGTGGGCGACCATCTAACTCACAGCTAAGTAAAGGTGAATAATATGGTACTTCGTCGAGGCTCGCTGCGGCAGGGGTATCTGAAAGAGTAATGGAACCATCGGTGCCGTCGAAGGTGCTGGGTTGTAACGGAGAGGCGTGGCTTGGAAGAATGAAAGAAAGGAAGACAAAAAAAGCGGAGAACATGACAGACATGGTCCTGAACGATATCTTTAATCAACCCAAAACTCTAATCTTTTTGCAAAGTCTAATCCTTTATCTTTTGCTCGAATTTGCGCTTCGTTGTCGGCTCAGCGGCTGTACTCCCAATGCTTCCCTTTCGTACGGGCGCCTGTCAAGCACCTCTGGAGCTGAAACATTTGCGCGAGTTTCAGAGTGACACTGAAGTCAAGGAATAGGTAGAGAAGTCGGAAAGATATAGATCAAGTACGGAAAACATGTAATGTCTGTGACAGCATCAAGCCCTAACGGAGAGGATCATGCTGTCCCTACCTTAGAACACGTGCAAGATTCTGATGGGATGCGAAGGGCAATAAGTTCATGGTGGTGGGAGAATGAGTCCTCATACCTCACTAACAAATTCTCTAAGGAATCTTTTCTCACACTCACAGGTTGGAAATTTATAGGTTACCTTCACTCCGCTCTTCTGACATGCTGGGGGATGTGCCGCCCCATTCGAGACTTGATCATTGTCTGACCACTGCTAGTCTTGAGCCCCTTCGTAACATGCATCTTGTCCCACTCATCATAGGCTCCCTTGATGTCGAGATCTCGGATCTTGTATCTAGCGCTACTCGGAGCTTCGTGTATGAGTCCGGATCAACTCTTGCCCTGCTGCATCCATTTCATTGATACGTGCGCGAAAGGGCACTATGTCCTTTTGACAGGCACGACAGGTTGAGTGACTTCTAATACCACACGCCAGAGCCTCTAGCTGCCGCTCTGTCTGCTACGTTCCGCCTCTGATCTCGCTGTTGATCCTGCGATCCTATCGCTGGTGAAGCAGTGTCGGGTATGTTTTCCTGATTGTAAAGCCCTGCTGTGGTATAATCTATACGCGCTAGAAAGGGTTTAAAAGATCTTAGCATGCCTAATTTGTCGAGTGGTGTACATGTACTTACTGTATCGAAAAGGGGGGTACGTAAACTCCCTAAGTTTAATGTGTGTTTCAGCAAACTCTTATGTCGCATATCGAATTTCCAAATTTTCGGTTCTTGAAAATGGAGTATTGTCGATACCTTATGTATCTAATGAACCGTATTCGATACTTTGAATACTACTATCGTTTTGCACATGTTTAATGGTGGGCACCATGGCCCATCTCTTGTCCAAGTATGCCTCGATATCGGCAACAGTGCTGGTCGGTCTTTACGCTGGTCTACTCGGGTTGCTCACGACGTCTTTCTTTCAAGCCCATGTTGTCTATCTCCATAAAATCCAGATGACCTGGTTCAAAGATCTCGACGTCCCTGAAACTTTTGGCTTCCTACGCAACCAGGCTACCCCATTTTCCATCAATTCCTCCACTGGCGGAACGCTGTACGCCTGGCATATTCTACCCGTCGAGTTGTATCGTCAGCACGAGCCCGCCCTAGTTGCGGAACCTGCTGGCTTCGTCTTGGATATCACATCACGCTTCGCCTTCGAGCTACTGCGCGACGACCCTGATGCTCTGTTGGTTATCCATATGCATGGAGCCGCAGGTACCGTCGGGTCAGGCTACAGAGTTCCCAATTATCGCGCGCTATCGGCAGGACAATCCAAGGCGATCCATGTCTTAACATTCGATTATCGAGGGTTTGGTCGCAGCCGCGGCACGCCATCCGAGCGTGGGCTTTGTCTTGATGCCATCGCGGTCGTCGACTGGGCGACAAATGTCGCCGGCATCCCAGCGTCTCGGATCCTCATCTTTGGCCAATCTATAGGCGCTGCTGTGAGCCTCGCTGTCTTGGAGCACTTTGCCTTGCAGTCTCCACCGACAATATTCGCAGGCACCATCCTAGTCGCACCATTTGCCGACGTGGCTACCCTCATGGCGACGTATCGTGTTGCAGGTTCCATCCCTATTTTATCACCGCTGGCCAGGGTCCCACTACTGTTTAACTACCTCAGCACCTTCCTACAGGACAAATGGTCGAACAATGACCGTATCGCAGAATACATACGGGCTAACGAAGCTAATAAGGAGAAGTATCGACTGACTCTGATCCATGCCGAGGATGATTATGATATCCCGTGGCATCACACCGAAGTCCTCTTCTGGCACGCCGTTAATGCTATGATACCTCGAGGGATCAGCTACAACGAACTTGAAGAGGCGAAGAATAAGTCAAAGACAGATTTGGGCGCTGCCGGGTCGGTCATGGAGTTGCGGACAGAACAAGGCGTCATTAGGGAGGAGATTCTAAAAACCGGCCTACACGATGTTGTCATGAGCTACCCGATAATCACCATGGCCGTCATGCGCATCTTTGAAGCTGCGGATCCGTCGTTCAGATGATGCGTAGATGGAAAATGAAAAAGGTTAATAGTAGGTTTTTTCAAGTCAACTGTGCTTGAGCGGATTTCTTGTATACGGTTTTGTTCTCGATTACATTCTTTTAAGAATTACCTTTTTAGAAAATTCTTTTCTTTTGTGATTCTTGTATCTTTATCATTTACTCGTATGATAAAGTTTCTGTTATTATTCTTCAACCACAAGTGTCGTAGAGCCCGCCAGGATCATTTTAATCATCCAATCATGTGCAATTGCTGTCTCACAAATTGAATTAAATTTACCTTTGATAGGTTACTAATCACCAGGCAGAAGGCAGCCAGTTTAAGATGTGACCTTGCAATTCAGACGGCTTAAGGAAGAGACTCAGGAGTGCTCATTGTTGACTCGCGTTAAAGCAGGCCTCTTTTCACCTTCGAGACTTGAAATACATGTTTTATGAGCATGTCTTTAGTGATCAATTACTGACCTTGTCCTGTTGGAATTTGCAGCGCCTTCAAATGTTTAGTGATACTAATATCGTTCATCGATACATTTTCCAATAGTTTATCCATCTGCCCGTCCATTACATCATGCGCAAAGGCGCGATTGGGGCGCCGTCCTCAGAATGCACAGATTTGTACGCCAGATGCCTTCCACCGAGACGAGGATTGTGGATCCCCCGCCAAGGCTCTCACTCGTCCTCAGGTATTGGGAACACACTCATACCACCTGCAATCAGGAGCATCAAGTTTTGGTGCACGGGTGGTCTATTCGAGGCCAGACCATTCGCTGAGTTACTTGTATAAATGCTGTGGCGATGATGGCCACCAAGAAATTAGAGATGAGAAACCACATGTTTGAGTAACAGAGGCATGAGAATTTCTATGGGACTTCGCTAAAAATTAAAGGAAGAATGTACGTCTCAAGTAAGGGTACTACTCTTGAAAGGCTTGACCGCGAGCAAGTAACTCAGCACCCAGACGAGCCTCATTCTATTTCATCCTCAGTCCCTGCATCATATCCGCAGCTCTTTATTCTCTTCCGTAATTCGAATGCGCACCAAAAAAAACCCCAAAAAAAAAATTGGGCGGTCGTCTCTTATCATAAGTTCTTTGCAGCGGCAAGAGGAGCAGCGGTTTAAAAACAAGCAGTTCTCAGGAGGAGTTTTGGATAGATCAGCTTCGACGCAGTAGACCAAGTAACTTGACCATAGGCACAGGAGTATGTCCTCCCTTAGAGGAGGTCTGATACCATTTCCGAAAGGTCTCAAAAGTTCTCCTGAAAGTGTTTGGTTGGGATAATCTTACCTTAGTAAGAATACACTTATATCCAAAAGTACAAGGTAGCTCACCTACTGCATCCCGAATCCAATGCGTGAACACGGCCTGGTGTGTTGGTGCTGAAACCCGAGGCTCCAAATATCTCTGTCAACCATGTATTGGAGCTTCCACGCAAATAGAAGATCACGCAAATTATCTGGCATAGAAATACAAACAGTATCACCATTCGCCCTTGTCCAACTACCTGTATATGGATCTATATTCAACACCACTGAATATTTGACACTTCCTAATTCCACCTATGTGGAGAGCCATCCTGCATGTGGTTTTCCCCACTGCCCCCAAGACAAACGCCGGTGATTCATGCCTCACGAACAAGTATATGCCGCAACTGAAGAACATTGAAGGGCAGAAGGGAGCCTTCGTACAGAATCAAGGCAGACAGTACAAAATGTAGTTTACTCGTTATAATGATATACCTAGAGAAGTTGGTTAGTGCAAGGGCTCAATAAAGACTACTCGATGGAGGTTAGATTTGACTCACGAAATAGTTCGGTAGCCCCCAGCAGCCCCACCCTAACCTCCTCGCCATCTTGGCGAAACCTTCCGTTTCCATCAGATGGTAAAAAGGGAATGGCGGAAACATCGCTCCGTCTCGGTGAACCTCTGCCTTCACTAGCAACGCCGTCCCTCCGACGCCATCTAGCGGTATCTCATGGCTCTGATCTCGGCCTTCGGATTTGTCTGCCGTCATAGCCATGAGTGTTCGATATGTCGCCATATCAGCGTATCCTTCTAGGAGAATCTCATCAGGTCCCATCTTGGATGCTAGATCCGCTGCGTCTTGGCTGTCTTGCCATGAATTGTAGTCGTAGGGCCTAATATCTGGTTTGCCCTGGTCGTCTACAAAGCGCTGAAAGCAGTTTGGTACAAGGACAGGTTTATCATGAAATGCCAAATCCTGTATTAGGGTGGGTGGTGATTCCACAATATCTGAATCCAACCATAGAACCCAGGATGTGTAAGGCCCAATGGTGGTGAAGAGCAGAGAGTTCCGGGCGCGAGACATGGCGGAGCGCCTCGAGCGCTGATTCTCCTTCTTATGCCTCTCTGCTTCATCTTGCGATTGTAGCGGAGGCTCGAAATCTTGTCGTAAAATGGTAATGCTTGCAAATCGTTTGGCCTCTGGGCCTGACTGGGTAACGGCGATAGCAGCTTGGAGGGCAGCGGTTGCCGCGTTTCCCTCGCGGGTTTTAGGTATGATGAAACCTAGAGCGATGAGGGAATGTGGATAGGTAAGGGTAACTAGATTGTCCCAATAACCTTGGTAGAAGCGCGCAAGCGGGGTGAGGATTAGAACTGTCTCTTGGTTTGCAATTGGGTCTGTGGTTGTCGTCACATTGTTGAGGTGGTAATGGACGACAGGCGGAGGAATTCTTTCGCCATTCCCTCGTAATGCCGATTTTTTGAAGGGCGTAGTCGGTGGGGAGAGAGGATGTTCGGCGGCGGAGTTGAACTTCTTCCTTGCTGTCGAAACAGCAGCAGCGCTCGATGCCGATGGGGAAAGGACAAATATAAGGAAGCCGAAAGCTAACAGGACCGCGAGTATCAGCGTTATAGGGTTCGTCCGTCGTATTGCTCTCGACAATGCCATTGTAATCAGACCAAGGAAATTGCTGGCTCTTGCTTGAGGTGCTGGGAGTCTTGAATCGTCCGTGGGGGCGGTCGACAGACCTCACAAGACCATGCTGTGTGAGATACTTCCATACACCGTTACATGCAAGACCAGAAATGTACCGGATAGTGGAAACAGCTCTCTGATCACTTGGTGGCTTCAGCTACGACAGAACTTATAAATTCATAGATGGCGTCTCCTGCTGATGGGGGCTAAGCCTAACGGAAACCCCCGACGGGAACTAAAGACAAAGAGGCTAAGCTAATTTCGGACTGCTTCTTTCCACAGCCTACAGGGCATGCATCTTTCGAACGTCCACTCGAACATGAAAAGAGAGTAAACTCGTGTTCAGAGGACATCATTGGCTGCACCTGGTTTCTCTACAGACCCTTCACCAGCTCATTCAAAATTGATAGTTCGTTACACGTAGTCGCTTACAACTCGGTTTTAGAGAGTTAACCCAACTCCACTTAAGCTCTATATTCCTCTCCTGTCTCTACCTCTAGCAGCAGCAAACCTTTCCTGCATTTCGAAATTCTCCTTATTAAACTGCCTTTTTACTTTGTATTTCCCCAGCAGATATTTTGTATTTTATTATGTGAATCCTACGAGAACGTACGGCGAGCACCCGTGGGTTACAGCACAAGAAGGTTTCTAGTAGGCAGCTACCTTTTGTCCTACAACTCAAAGACCAAATAGTACTGCCTACCTGCCATGAGATCGGGCTTAACTTGTATTCTTCTAATGATACATTCATTCTGTGAACACGATGCTTCACCCATGCTTCAGCTTCACTCGGACTTACATATGTCCTGGCCCTCATGTCCTCCGACTCTTCATTTTCATTAGCCACAAATGGATACGAATAAATAGTGACATGCCAATCCTGTCGGATGGAAGTTAAGATAAGTTTGGGTCGTGTCTTACCAATGGTGTCCTTTCACGCGATCTTCTAGAATCCGTCGTGTACACCTACTTTCTTTTCTTTTTCCAACCTCTCAAAATTGTATGTCCACCACCATTTATGGCTCTCATTACTTTCTACACCAGGTGTTTCGTCCCATGGTTTAGGGCTAAGGATGTAATGAATATTTTTGACCTCGTCATCGCGCCATATAGGGGCGTGCACATCCTTCCATCGCAGCGTTTTCAGTGCGTTGTAGACGTATGGTAGTGCAACCCATCTGCCATGGAACAGATCTGAGAGCAAAGACTGGTCGGCAAACTCATAGCTTTCTATAGCTGAAGAGGTCGTCATTCGTTCCATTATCAGGTCATACAACACCTGGGAGGGATTGACGACTTGAAGACCGCCATTTGGCATTCCCAGGCCGGCCGTCGGCGGGGCGCCTTGTTTTTGCGCCTTCTCAGGATCGCTATGCTGGGTGGTGAATGGGCAATTTTCCGGTATCCTAAAACATGAATTATTCTGTGGCCCTTCAGAGATATACACTGTTCAGTAGTCCTCGATAAAGCCACTTACCAGTTTTTGGGATAATGTGGTTTCTTCAATGGATTACAAACGCATGCGTGGCTTGCCGCAAACACCCTGTTCCCAGATCCATTGCTGCTTGGGGGATCTAATTCAACATCCATGAGTTCATCCATATTCTTGAGTACTAGCATGTCACTGTCTAATTGCACGACTCTGTCATATTCCGAGAGCGAAAATGGAGTGAGCTTGCTCCAGCAATCATAGAATCGTGTGTCATTGCTATAGTCCTTGTGTATAGCGGGAAGAAGGTAGTTAACACGCTTCTTTGGGATCTTCCGAAGGTCAAGCGCTTCATGGCCCTCAGGCGGAAAGGTATCGGTGTAAAGGGCGACCAGAGGGTATTTTGATCCATGCTTCTTGAGCGAGTAGTCGAGAATGAGAAGGCCTGAGAGATACTTCGTGTTCGTAATGAGTGTTGTCCATACTTTGACGGATCAGTGTCTGCAGTAGACAAAGATGAAGAGTTGCTGAGCTACCTTTCTTCGAGGCAACCACCCGAATGGGTTCAGGATTTGTAGACTCAGACATGGTCAGCGATTCTTCCTGTTCCAAACTATTGCAGACAGAATTTCGGCGAGGCGGCTTGATGTAAAAGCAGGGTAGGGTTTTAAGAATATACTGAGGGGGTCTATGGATTTCAGTTCCTTACATTTCTTCTAAATAGCTCAGCCGATGCCACGAAGAAATTTATTGGCTTGCCAAACCGCGGTCCAAGGGTCTTTACGCGCGAATGTCGATCTCCCGAGCTGGGCCGATGACATCGTTGACTTGGAAAACATCCCGGTACATCTGCTTTCTTACTAAGGTATCGATGTATCGACGCCCTTACCTATCAAATATGCGTATTATCTCCGACGTTCTTTCGGAGCCAGAGTATGGGCGTGGGAATACAGTCCCATTTTCTCATGAAAGATAATTCCATCATCCTTCGATTGCATCATCCTTCAGTGGCCCATGTCCGCAGTAGCAGAACCTGCCATTGTCAATCCGGACACCAGCAATGGAAGCAATGAGGCTCTTGGCCAGGGGCAGCCTGCCAGAAGCGCG
>JAABUY010007001.1_pt1 | contig 10842 bp, 9 predicted proteins | sample 5560271 | NCBI WGS metagenome assembly JAABUY01 (sample SAMN10711886, study PRJNA513374) | rock metagenome | isolation source: Antarctica rocks | place: Antarctica: Victoria Land, University Valley
GTTGAGCGGTAACGCGAGCGACCCGTTGAGCGGTAACGCGAGCGACCCGTTGAGCGGTAACGCGAGCGACCCGTTGAGCGGTAACGCGAGCGACCCGTTGAGCGGTAACGCGAGCGACCCGTTGAGCGGTAACGCGAGCGACCCGTTGAGCAGCGACGCGGGCGACTCACTAAGCGGCGGCGCGGGATGAGTGGCGGCGAGAGCCATAGCCTGATGCCCCTTGGTGAAATCCAGCCGCAGGAGACGAGGGCCGAATGCCCGCGGCAAAGCACAAGATCGCATTGCAGCAAAAGAGCTGTCGCTAAACTATGTTGGTATTGCCGTGCCGCGTCCAGCGCGTTGGCGCGTTGCCGGCGCGGTGTTCACGCGCTGTTTGCCAGGCCAACTCCAAGTGAAGCAAGATCGGCCCAATAGCCGGGGTAGGTCTTGGCGACGCAGCCGGGGTCGAGAATGGTGATGCCGTCGATCCGCAGCCCGGCGAGCGCGAAGCTCATGGCGATGCGGTGGTCGGCGTAGGTCTCGATGCGGGCCGGGCGCGCCGTGCCGGCCAACGTGGGGTCGGCGGCGACAACCAGGTCGTCGCCGTCCTCGCGCCCCAGCCTCGGCGCGATGCGCGACAGCTCGGCCGCGAGCGCCGCCAGCCGGTCGCACTCCTTGACCCGCAGGTTGGCGACGCCCGTGAAGCGGACCGGAACCGTGTTGAACGCGGCCAGCACGGCGAGCGTCGGCACCGCGTCCTGCATCTGCGAGCCGTCGATGACCGGCGGGAGGTGCGGGAACATGCGGATGAGATGGCACGCGTGGGCGTCGGGCTGGCTGGAGACCTCCGGCGCGAAGCCGAGGTCGATCGCGCCGCCGGTCAGCGCCTCGGCCGCCCAGAGGTAGGTCGCGGCCGAGGCGTCCGGCTCCACCGCGAAGTCGGCGGCGCGGTATCCGGTCGGCGCTACCCGCCAGCCCGCCCGCCCAACGGGTTCGACCTCCGCCCCAAACGCGGCCATGGCGGCGAGGGTCAGGTCGACGTAGCCGCGGGCGCCGATGGCCGGGCCGGTCAGCGCGACCTCGACAGGGCCGCGTCCGCAGGCGCCGACCATCAGCAGCGCGGAGACATACTGGCTGGACAGGCCGCCATCGACCTCCACCCGGCCGCCCGCGAAGCCGCCGCGCCCGCGCACCAGGACGGGAGGGCACCCGCTGCCGGCCTCCGCGTCGACTCCGAGCCGGCGCAGGGCGGCGACGAGCGGCGCTATCGGCCGCTTGCGCATGTGCGCGTCACCGTCGATCACCACGTCGCCGTCGACCGTCGCGGCGGCGGCGGTCAGGAAGCGGGTGGCCGTCCCGGCGTTGCCCAGGCTGAGCGGCCCGGCCGGCGCCACCAGCCGCCCGGCCGCGCTGACGACGAAGCCCGCCGCGTCCGGCTCCGCGACCGACACGCCCATGCTGCGCAGCGCCACGGCCATGAACGCCGTGTCGTCGCTCTTGAGCGCCCCGGTCAGCCGGCTGGTGCCGTTCGCCAGCGACGCGAGCAGCAAGGCGCGGTTGGTAATCGACTTCGACCCAGGGGGCACCACCTTGCCATGGAGCGGGCGGCGCGGCGGAATGATCATCAGTGCGGGGGGTTGGGCGCTCGCAGCCATCGTGGTCACTCCTGGTTTCGCCATTTCCGGGCATCGATAGCCGAAAATGCCGCCTCCGGCCGGATAAATCCTTCCGGCGGAGCCTGCAATTCTCGCCATCCATCGAACGGCGCGGCGGTTTTCCGGTCCGCGCGCAATGCTGCAACTGGGCGGTCTCTCTGTTTTGTGTCTTAGGTCCACCACTTTATATTTTGCCGCCGTCCAATCAAATCGACTATGCGAGGAGCGCGTCGAGACTATCGGCCGCGTTATTAACTTTTGATATTTAGGTTAAGCATTGAACGGCCCTGCCCTTCTCTCGGACATTTGCCCCGCGCAGCTCGCCAGCCGCAGCGTCGTGCTGGTCGGCCTGATGGGTGCCGGCAAGACCAGTGTCGGGCAACGGCTCGCGGCCCGGCTCGGGCTGTCGTTCCGCGACGCCGATGCCGAGATCGAGGCGGCCGAGGGCTGCACCATCGCCGAGCTGTTCGTGCGTCGTGGCGAGCAGCACTTCCGCGACGTGGAGCGCAACGCCGTCGCCCGGCTGCTGGCTGACGGGCCGCTGGTGCTCGCCACCGGCGGCGGCGCCTTTATGGACGCTGCGACGCGCGCGGCGATGCGGCGCAGCGCGGTGTCGATCTGGCTGCGCTGCGGGCTGCCCATCCTGCTGCGCCGGCTCTCGAACTGCACCGACCGGCCGCTGTTGCAAGGCAGCGATCCCGCCGAGACGTTGCAGCGCCTGATGGCGCAGCGCCATCCCGTCTACGCGGAGGCAGACCTCGTGTGCGACTGCGCCGACGAGAGTCCGGACGCCACGACGGCGAACGTGTGCGCCGCCATCCAGGCCTGGCACCCGCCCCGGCGCCTGACCGTCGCCCTGCCGTCGGCGTCATATGACGTGGTCGTGGGCAGCGGCCTGCTGGCCCGCGCCGGCGCCTTTCTCGCCCCGGTGCTGGCGGGCAAGGCCTACGCCGTGGTGACGGACGAGACCGTGGCGGCGTTGCACCTTCCCGCGCTGCTGGACGGCCTGGCGCAGACTGGGATGAAAGCCCACCCGATCGTCGTTCCGGCCGGCGAGGCGTCAAAAAGCCTGGAGATGTACGGCCGCGTCGTGGCCGGGCTGCTGGAGTGCGGCATCGACCGCCACACCGCGGTGATCGCGCTGGGCGGCGGCGTGGTGGGCGACCTCGCCGGCTTCGCAGCCGCGACGGTGCTGCGCGGCGTGCCCTTCGTGCAGGTGCCGACGACGCTGCTCGCCCAGGTGGACAGCAGCGTCGGCGGCAAGACCGGGGTCAACACGCCGTTCGGCAAAAACCTCGTGGGCGCCTTCCACCAGCCGCGCCTGGTGCTGGCCGACACCGCGACGCTCGGCACCCTGGCGGGCCGCGAGATGCGGGCGGGCTACGCCGAGGTGGTCAAGGCCGGGCTGATCGGCGACCCGGCGTTTTTCGCGTGGTGCGAGCGCAACGGCGGCGCGCTGGTTGGCGGCGACGTGGCGCGGCTGACCGAAGCGGTGCTGCGCGCCTGCGAGTTCAAGGCGGCCGTGGTCGGCGACGACGAGCGGGAGGAGCGCGCCAATGGCGGCCGGGCGCTGCTCAACCTCGGCCACACCTTCGGCCATGCCCTGGAGGCCGAGGTCGGCTATGGCGGCGGGCTGCTGCACGGCGAGGCGGTCGCGGTCGGCCTTGGCATGGCGTTCCGCCTTTCGGCGCGGCTCGGCCTGTGCGCCGAGGGCGACGCGGCGCGGGTGGCGCGTCACCTGGACCAGGTTGGCCTGCCCAGCGAGACCGGCATGTTGAACCGGCGCTTCTCCGCCGCTCGGCTGGTCCAGCACATGCGCCGCGACAAGAAGAACCTCGGCGGGCGGCTCCGCTTCGTGCTCGCCCGCGGCATTGGCGAGGCGTTCACCTCGGACGGCATCGCCGAGGATGTCGTAGCGGAGTTCCTGCGCTCGGAAGGTTGCGAGGGCTAGGGGCAGCGGCTTGCAGTTATCGGCCCCGGCGCACGCTGGCTGGGACTGAGGCAGGCAAGGGAACCGACTGGAGCCTGAGCACGCTTAGGGCATCTTCCTAAACGGCCCAGGTTGCCAGGGTGTCACACTACATTTAATCGTGAGACCCGGCTCAAAACGCTGCACCTTACCTGAGATGCGCAGCCTGCAACATCGGCCGCAGATGCTCGACCATGGAATGAGGAGTGGCATGGGGCCGTGCGGCAGGGCAGGCGCGGTGGTTGGATTGGGCGTGATTAGGACTTGTGTCCTTGCTCAAGGAAGTCGATACGGGGCCGGCGTCTCAGCAGGAGGTTCCGATATCTGACGACCCCTCACCCAAGGACCCGCTGCCCGGTGTCCGTTCGGCCGACCACCTGCCATACGGCGTCGATACCATCGTCATTCCGTTCACCTGGTCTGACCGGCGGGAGGCTTCGGTGTCCGGCGACCCCTTGTCCATGGGCCTGCCGCCCGAGGGCTGCTCGGCAGGCGACCTGCCATACGGCGTCGACACCATCCGGCTGCGCATCTCGTAGCCGGCCGCGCCCGCATCGCGCGGGTACAACGGGCGGATGTGGCGAATGCGGCGGCTACGGGGGTGGACGGGCGCAGCCCGGCAGGACGCGCCGGGGGCGGACGAGGGGACCGGAGACCGCGACGGCTTGGCAGCAACAGGCCCGGGTCACGCGCCCCCCTTTCCAGAACCGGGCCAAGTCGTGCCAGCTAACCAAGCTGTAGAGGGAGGGGGACCCGCTTCCGAACTGCTGGCTGCGTTTCGCGCACTGCGCGTCGGTGCGCTCCAGGGTCGAGGACCGACGGCGAAAGAGGCCGACGCCGGGCTGAGCGGCGGCAGTGGCGCCGATGGCGGCTGGGGCAGCTCTGCCAACAATACGGAGGGTTTTGGCGCGACCGCGCCGGACCAGGCCACCGCCATGCTGGCAAGTTCTCCGCTTTCGGGCGCTTCACCGCCGACCGACGCAGGCACGGCAGCAACCGCTGACGCAGGAGCCGCCGTGGGCGCCGCAGCGGGCAAGCCCAACGACCCGAACGCACCCGTGCCGGTTGTGGACGACCAGGGCAGGCCCGTCCTGATCCCGGAAGGACCCTACGAGGGCCAGCAGATGCTGCGTCCGGCCAGGCTCGACCCGCATTTCTTTGTCAACCAGGGGACCGCGGACAGGAGCTACTACGACGCCCTAACCCACAGTCCTGTTTCTGACAATGGCGGCGCGGACTTGGCCATCCTGTCGCTTGAACTTATGAGACTGTATAAGCTCAAACAGGGTGGCGTGTGGGACGCACAGCGCGCCGGCGGCAAGAACTACCCGGAGTACGTGGACTACGCCACCGTCGCGATCGGCCTCTACTCGGCGTCCTCCGGCGTGTCGCGTGACGAGATCCTGCGTATGCAGGACGCCTACGCTGCAAGATACAGCCGCTTCCGGCCAGGCACTGATATGGACAAGACCTACATCCACCTGCCGGTCCGCAACGTCGCCAACACGGACCTGGGCTTCCAGCTCTACCAGTCCGGCGGCATCCACGCCGCGGCCGGACCCTAAATGGGGCGGGAGCGGCCAACGCCTGGGCCCGCACGGCGCCGCGACCGGCGCCTGGCGCTCGGCTTGGGTGCCGTGCTGCTTACGTTGCTTGCCGTTGTACTTACCGTTGTAACCATTGTATGGGTCGCAACCGGTGTCAGGGAGGATAGCTGCGAGCACGCCACCGTCGCCCGCGTGCCCTCTCCCGACGGGGCATGGGAGGCCAGGGTGGACGAGGACGTGTGCCTGTTCGGGTTTGGCGTGGGGTACGTCGCCGCGGGGATCCACCTTGTCTCCACCCGCGACCCGGCCCACTTCGGCGACCTGCTCGGGGTGGACACGGGCGGGCACGAGGACGAAAGGCCGCGCCTGGTGTGGACGGGGCCGGACGTTCTGCAAGTCACGGTTCCCAACCGCTCCTTTCTCAAGGTGCTGATGCGCGAGTTCGATGGCGTGCGGGTGGACCTGCGGTTCGACCCGGACGACCCCGCTGACAGGGCCGCATGGCGGCGCAAGTATGGCATGTCGCCGAACCGGGACCCCTAGAGGTGAGCATCCCACAGACGAGCCTGTGATGCCTTGAGGGAGGTCGTCATGGAAACACATGGAAACGTCGCCAACACTGACCTGGGTTTCCAACTCTACCAGTCCGGCGGCATCCACGCCGCGGCCGGACCCTGAATGGGGCGGGAGCGGCCAACGCCTGAGCCCGCACGCCGCCGCGGCCGGCGCATGGCGCTCGGCCTGGGTGCCGTGCTGCTTACGTTGCTTGCCGCCGTATGGGCCGTGACCGGAGACGGAGACGGGAAGGACACCTGCGAGCACGCCATCGTCGCTCGCGTGCCCTCTCCCGATGGGGCATGGGAGGCCAGGATAGACGAGGCCGTGTGCCTGTTCGGGTTTGGCACGGGGGCCGTCGTCGCGGGGGTCCATCTTGTCTCCACCCGCGGCCCGGCCCGCTCCGCCGACCTGCTCGGGGTGGACACGGGCGCGCACGAGGACGAAAGGCCGCGCCTGATGTGGACGGCGCCGGATGTCCTGCAGGTCACGGTTCCCAACCGCTCCTTTCTCAAGGTGCTGATGCGCGAGTTCGATGGCGTGCAGGTGGACCTGCGGTTCGACCCGGACGACCCCGCCGAGAGGGCCGCATGGCTGCGCAAGTATGGCATGTCGCCGGACCCGGACCACTAGGGGGGCGGGCATTTCACAGACAAGCCTGTGACGCCTTGAAGGAGGTCGCCATGAAAACACATGGAAACCTGCTGATCCAGAATTTCGCCAGCTTGTTCAACTTTTGGTTCAACTCCGATCTCATTGACGTAAGCGATCATGCCGAGGCAATCAGCCTAGCTGGGACGGTGATGGCCGACCTGATGCAGAAGGGCACGCCGGCGCAGGAGATCACCGGGCCGTTGACCGAGGCGCTCGCGCATTGGGGCCGGCAGTCGTGGACGAGTTCAGCAACGCCAGCGATAGCGACTGGTCCTTCAATGCGGATACGGAGAACTTGCTGAAGGACATTGTGCGAGAGATGGTTGTGGCCGCGCGCCGCCGAGAAGAGCAAGCAACCGCCCTGAAGCTGGGGGATGGGCAAGCAATTTGATGGACTCAGTCTTGGTGTCGGGTGAGAATACGTGCTCTACGCCGTTCGCAATGCGTATGTTGACGTGCGGGGCCAGCCTGGTCTGAAAACCTGCTATGCCGCCGAGCAGCATGACGCCCTGAGGGAGTTGGAAGGCGAGAACCCATGACACGTCGAGGCTTGGCCAGCCTGGGCTTCGCTGTTTGGGCGGCGGCGTTGGTCCTTTCGACCTCCGCCTCCCACGCGCAATCCTACGGGCAGTGTCAGGCGAAGGCAGGTGGGAACACCATGAGCCTCAAGGATTGCGACGCTGCCGAACTGGATCGCCGCGAGGCGGTGCTGAACAGGCTCTACAAGCAACTTCTCCATGCTGTCGGCTCCGGGCGTCAGGCAGGGTTGCGCAGGGCCGAGCGCGCCTGGGTGGCCTTTGCCGACAACGAGTGCGACTTCCGCATGTCGGGGGAGGCCGGCGGCACGGACGCGCCGTTGGTTTACAACGCTTGCCGCCTGGAGCTGATCGCACGCCGCACCGACGATCTGCAAAGGGCGCTCAAGATTGAACAGTTCCTAGGGGCCACTTCACGGTAGGCAGGTCGGAAGCATGAGGCACGCCCTTGCGTCCCTCGCCGTCACCCTAGTGGCAACAGCGCTGACACCGGCCTGCTGGTCGGCCGAACCTATGCCGCCGGAGGTCGCCAAGGACCTCGATGTCATGTCATTTCCCAACTCCATCCGCCCTCAGTCGATACCCGGCGCAAGGACCTTTGCCCAATATGGGTTCACGCAGGTCGCTCCGACGGAGGGCGAGGCGGGCAGCGTGGACGTGTATCCACCTGATCACGCATGGCTGTTCAAGATCACGGTGCTCGGGAGCGAGGGCGACAATGTGACCGTCTGCGTCCTCGACGAGGCCCTGAATGGCGGTACGTACCTGACCCAGACACCGTTGGAGTTGCAGCGGCGCGGCGACGGCCTGCTGCACGCCACCGACCGGGACGTCAACGATCCACGCTGCAGCCAGTCGGAACGGTGACGTAGGAAGCTGAGAACGCCGGGCGTGCGGCAGGGGCAACCCGGTGGGCCGAGGATGAAGGGCGTAGTGATGATGAAAGGCGTCGCGCTGGCGGCAGGGATCGTCGCGGTGCTGGCGGCCTACCCAAGCGCCGCTCCGGCTCGGCCCAAGCCGGCCGGCTCCCTTTGCCGGGCGCCGGGGCGGTCCTGTCCACCTGCGACATAGGAACCAAGACGGTGTCGACCTGCGGCCAGGAACGGGGCGGGGCCGTGTCTACGGCTTCGGGCGCTTGGGCCGTGTCGAGCTCGAAGCCACCGACCTACATCTCGCTTATAGATAGAGGCTGGTCGGGCGGCGGCGAGACGTAGGTGTATGCCGACACCCCGACGCACCGCTACATCGTTTACAACCAGATGGTCAGGACCGGGTTCGGCGCTGACGGGCATCACGACCCGAAAGAAACATCCGGCCTGGTGGTGCGGAGCAAGGGGCGAACGGTCTCAAGCCGGGAGTGTTCGGCGCTGCCGGCAACCTTCGAACAGCTCACCAAGACGCTGGTGCCGGCGGGCGACTACGTGCCCACTGAGCGCTGCCGCGGCGAGCCGGTGGGGAGAACCCCTGTCCGTACGGCCCGGCAACGGCGTGCTGGCGACGCAACCACAGGTCCATCCGACATCTCTGTTGTAGGCCGCAAAAGTGTAAGCCGGTCCCATCGGTTGCAGCCTCAAAAGCGCCAGGCACAAGCTAGCCGCATCCAACAGTCTCATCAGGCGTGAGCCGGTTCAGGCTGACAAACACACGCCCAATCACGGATGGGTGCAAGCCGCTACAGCTAGGCGGAGTTCCGCATCAGCCGGCCCGACATCTCCGGATTCTGCGCCCGGTGCCGCAACATGTGATCCGCCAGCACGCACGCCACCATCGCCTCGCCGACCGGAACCGCGCGGATGCCAACGCAAGGGTCGTGCCGGCCGCGCGTCATCACCTCGACCGGCTCGCCCCGGCGGTCAAGGCTGCGGCGCGGCTGCAAGATAGAGCTAGTCGGCTTGACGGCGAAGCGGGCGACGATGGCCTGCCCCGTGCTGATGCCGCCGAGCACGCCGCCCGCATGGTTGGAGCCGAACCGTACCTGGCCGTCCTCCGCCCACATCTCGTCCGCGTTCTCCTCGCCGCGCAGCTCCGCAGAGGCGAATCCGTCGCCGATCTCCACGCCCTTGACCGCGTTGATCCCCATCAGCGCCGCCGCGATGTCGGCGTCCAGCTTGCCGTAGATCGGCGCCCCCTGCCCCGGCGACACGCCCTCGCACACCACCTCGATCACGGCGCCAATCGAGGAGCCAGCCTTGCGCACCGCCGTCAACTCCTCGGCCCAGGCGTCCGCGGTCTCCTTGTCCGGGCAGAAGAACGGGTTGCGGCCCACTTCGTCCCAGTCCCACCGCGCCCGCTCGACCCGGTGCGACCCCATCTGCACCATCGCGCCGCGCACCTGCACCTGGCTGCCGAGGACAAGCCGGGCGACCGCGCCGGCTGCGACGCGCATCGCCGTCTCGCGCGCCGAGCTGCGCCCGCCGCCACGGTGGTCCCGCACGCCGTACTTCAGCTCGTAGGCGACATCCGCATGGCCGGGGCGGAAGCGCTCGGCGATGTCGCCATAGTCGCGCGAGCGCTGGTCCATGTTGGCGATCTCCAGCGCGATGGGCGTGCCGGTCGTCTGGCCCTCGAACACGCCGGAGAGGATGCGGACCTGGTCCGGCTCCTGCCGCTGCGTCGTGAAGCTGGACTGGCCGGGGCGGCGCTTGTCGAGCCAAGGCTGGATGTCGGCCTCCGACAAGGGCAGGCGCGGCGGGCAGCCGTCCACGACGCAGCCGATCGCCGGACCATGGCTCTCGCCCCAGGTGGTCACGCGGAACAAATGGCCGAACGTGTTGTGGCTCATACGGTCTCCTGCTTGCGGCTGCTTAGGCTGCTGCCCGCGGCTGCGCCGGAGAATACATGGTCCAACACGAGGTTTTTGAAACCGGTCGCCGCGACCGCCGCCCCCGCAGCCGGCATCAGTTCCGGCGTGTCGGAGATGACGAGCGGCCCATCCAACGGGTCGTCCGTCGGCAGCCCGTGCGAGCCTTTGACCAGCGCCGTGCCGCTGATCGGGATCACGTCGAGCAGGGCGCGCTGGCCGAGCTTGCGGCTCAGCAGCTTCACGGCGAGCCGCAGCTTTGCCGCCGGGAGCTTTGGGTCGATGAACAATTCCATCGGGTCGTAGCCGGGCTTGCGGTGGATATCGACGGTGCGGGCGTAGTCCGGCGCTCGTCTGTCGTCGTCCCACCAGTAGTAGCTGAACCAGCGGTCCGGCGCGGAGAGGGCGATCAACTCGCCCGACCGCGGATGGTCCAGGCCGTGCGCCCGCTTGCCGTCCTCGTCGAGGACAGTGGCAACGCCGTCCAGGTTCTCCAGGGCGCGCCGGGCCGCCGGCAGGTCGCCAGCGTCCCGCACGTAGACATGGGCCATCTGGTGGTCGGCCAACGCAAAGGCGCGGCTGGCGCCGGCGTCGAGCAGCTCGCGCCCCATCTCGACCCGCACCCGCACCAACCCGGCGGCCCGCAGCGCCCGGTTGACGTGAACCGCCTCGCGCACCGGCACGATGCCGTATTCGGACACGACGACGACGCGGCAGCCCTCCGTATGCGCCGCGTCGATCAACGTGCCGCACAGCGCGTCGACTTCGCGCAGGTCCTTGGCGATGCGCGGGTCACTGGGGTTCGGCCCCCATTTTTGCAGCCCGTAGTCGAGGTGCGGCAGGTAGCTGAGCGTGAGCGTCGGACGCCGGGTGCGCAGCACGTGTTCTGTGGAGCGGGCGATCCAGCGGCTGCTGGAGATGTCGGTCGCCGGCCCCCAGAAGCGGAACAGCGGAAATGTGCCGAGCAGCCCGTCCAGCTCGTCGTGCAGCTCCGGCGGCTCGGCGTAGTGGTCGGGGATTTTCCGGCCGTCGGCCGGGTACATCGGCCGCGGCGTGGCGCTGAAATCGGCGCTGGAGTACATGTTATACCACCAGAACATCTTGGCGCAGGTGAAGGCCGGGTCGCGCCGGCGTCCGGCTTCCCAGA
>JAABUY010007002.1_pt1 | contig 10842 bp, 8 predicted proteins | sample 5560271 | NCBI WGS metagenome assembly JAABUY01 (sample SAMN10711886, study PRJNA513374) | rock metagenome | isolation source: Antarctica rocks | place: Antarctica: Victoria Land, University Valley
CACGGAAAAGGCCAGGGAACGAGCTGCGAAAAGGATGCAGACAGCCGCATAAGGCGGCCTCGCATCTAATTCTGCACTTCCCGCCCGTGCATCACCCCTGCGCCGGCAATCTCGCAACAGGCTCCGAGCTTGATCATTTCGAAACGTCGCCGGGTGGCGGTGGACAACTCGCCGGCAGCGCATGGCCACCTGGCTGTGGCCCCGGCCCCTTGCCCGACTATGGCGGCGAGATGCCGTCGGCGGTCGAGCAGCAGGCAGGTGATGGCGAGACCTGCAGCAGGCGGTCCAGCTGCGCCGCCTCGCGACGCAGCCTTTCAAGTTCCGCGGCATGGACCTGCGCCTGCCGCACCGCTTCCGCGACATAGCGGTCCCAGGTTCGCCCGCTCCAGCTTCGTCGGTTCCAGTCGCGGCGCTTGGCCGTGGACGAACAAAGGTCTGGTCGAAGCGCCGCGGCCTCGCAGGCATGGTCGATGTCGGCCTCGATCTCTGCCGCCCTTGCCCGCCGCTCCGTCGCGCCAGTTGCCAGAGCCGTTCGGTCCAGCATGGGCTGGACGGCAAGTGACGACATTGCGGCAGACGCGCTGCGCAGGTCGTGGTCATGCAGATGGACGACGTTCATGGTGGATGCTCCATCGGCGGTCGATTGGAAGGCGGCCCGGCATTCACACGCCGGGCCGTGGGCAAGGTCAGGCGGCCGCCTGAGCTGCCGCCGCTGCGACCGGCAACGACCCGGCGGTGTCCGCCTCGGGCGCATCGTCCTCCTCCGTGTCCGCCGCATCGCCGCCGTCATCCGACGAGGCGTCCTCGTCGTGGTATTGGCCGCTCTCCCGGTTCTCGCCGCCTTCCTCACCCTGCGTCTCGGCCCCAGCCCCCTCGAACATGCGGGCCGGGTTGCGCCTGGCTTCCAGCTCGCCCTCGGTCGGGGCGAAGCGGGCGCCCGGGTAGACGAAGGTTGCGTGGGCGAAGTGCGCCAGCATCGCGGCGCGGGTGTCCTTGACCCGGGGCTGGATCGCCACGGCGTGCGCGCCGGCACATGCCTCCAACGCGGCACGCGACAGCGACGGCAGAAACTCCTCCGTGGCCATGTTCGGCAGGAAGGCGTCGGCGTCGATGGCGCTGCCGGCGTGGCGGGCGCCCATGCCGCTGGCCGAATGGTTGTCGCGGCACGACAGCACCTCGACCAGGGCCTCGCGCGCGGCGTGGCGCAGGATGTCGAGGTCGCGGGTGAGTACGCCACCCTCGGTCAGGGTCTCGCCGATGCGGCCCAGCGCGTTGGCGCGGAACCGGGTGACGCCGCTCTTCACCGTCACGTTCCTGCCGCCGAGGGCCAGCACCAGCATGCCGATCAGCTGGTCGTCGTCGATCGGCTTCTCGCGAAGCGCCCGGTGCAGCGCGTCGGTGCGCAGGTCGCCGACGATGGCGTCGCCCTTCTGCGTCAGTTCGGGACGCGGCTTGCGCTCCGGCTGGGCGGCGTCGCCGGCCAAGCTGCCGGAACCAGCCTGCGGTATCGTGTAGTGATGCTCGCTGATGACGCCGGTGCGGTTGTCGATGCAGTGGGCGGTGAGCACGCCTTCGGCGGCACGGCCGTAATGCGGCTGGGCACCCTTTGGCAGTCTGGGGCGGTTGTACTCATCCATCTCCACGACGATCCCGCCCTCGGGCAGGTTGGCCTCCAGCCACGCCTGCTGCGCGGCCAGGAAGGCATCGACCTGAGTGGTCGAGCGACTGTCCTCGTCCGCTGGGGCGAACAGGTCCTCTTGCCAAAGAATGCCGAACGCCGCCGCCGCGTCCGCGCCGAACTTGGCGTCCCTGGCCAGCAGCCGGGGCTTGTTGAGGGCGTGGGCGACCCTCCCCCATTCCGCCTCGTGTCCGCGCTTCGGCTTGTGCTGCTTCCAGACCTCGGCCTGCTCCTCCGCGGTCGCCGCGGCGATGATCCGCAACTCGCGCGGCTGGGGCAGGTCGTTCTTGCTCATCTGGTCCAGCATGGCCGGGCAGATGTTGGCCAGCAGCCGGGCCTGGGCGATGTTGCGGGTGGTCATGCCGAGCGCCTCGGCGATCGCCGCCTCGTTCCAGCCGGCGGCGGCCAAAGCCTGCATGGCGCGCCAGCGGTCGACCTGGCCCATGTCGGCACGGACCAGGTTCTCCGAGATTGCGCGCATCGGGTCGAGGGCGGCGTCGGCCGCGTCCTCGGTCATCACCAGCACCTGGATCTCCGACAGGCCGGCGGCGACGCAGGCCGCGGTGCGGCGGTGCCCGGCGATGATGACCAGCTTCTTGCCGTCCTCCTTGACCAATGGCGGCTGCACCAGGCCGATCGTCTTGATGGAGGCAACCAGCTGGGCGTCGGCGAACTCGCCGGCGGCGGACTTGCGTGGGTTGTTCGGGTTGGCCTTCAGCTTGCACGGGTCGACGTTGCGGATTTCCATTTGAGTGCTCTCCTGGCTGGTTGATGGCGCCTCCCAATCTCTTGGAAGACCCTCACCCAGCCCGCGGGCAGGCTCGTCCGGCACCATTGCCGGCGGGCGTCCCTGCCCTGCGCCGCGCGCGGCCCGCGCTGGCGGGCTGCGTGCCAGCGGGGCCGGGATGCCGTAGCCGGCGATGGAGCGCAGCGGTGGCGGAGGAGCCTGCCTGCGAGCCTCTCCATTCGGCATCATCGTTGCCTGCTCATTTCCGTCTACTCGGCGTCAGCCTCGGTCTGGGTCTCCACCTCCACCTCCACCTCCGCCTCATCCTCGTCGCAGGATGCGCCGCGCAGCCGCGGCATCATCCCGTCCAACTCGTCGGCCTCGGCCTCGGCCTGCTCGGTGGTCTTGGCCAGGCTGTCCTCCAGCGCCGCCATCTCGGCCAGCTTGGCGGCAAGCTCGCCCGCCAGGGCAAAGCCACCGCCACCGACACGCGCACCGTAATCCGCCACCCGCCGGGTGTTCTCGACGACGGAGCGGCGCTGCTCGGCAAGCTCCGCCTCGAAGTGGTCGAGCGCGTGCTCCAGCCGCGACACCAGGCCAAGCGCGGTCAGCTCGGCGTTGAACGGGATGTCGCTGCTCTCGCCGGTGCGGTCGAGGCCCACCGTGACCTGCAGCTCCTTGCTGCGCCAGTCTTTGAACGCCTGGGCCGAGATGCGGAAGCCACCGATGCCCGCCAGCACCCAGTCGCCTTCCTTGGCCTCGACGTCGAGGTTGCGCAGCAGGTTGAGCAGCGCGCCGCCAGCCTTGGGCCGCTCGGTGTAGCCCTTGCCGTCCACCGTCATGGCGAACAGGTCGCCCTTGGTCGGCGTGCGGAGGGCAAGGTCCCCCTCGATCTCACCGATGCGGCGCTCGGAGGCGGCAATGGCGCGCCCGGCCGCGGCCAGCTGGCTGCGCACGGCATGCTCGTCGTCGAAGTGCGCCGCCTCCTGGCGCTGCAATCGGGCGATCTCGGCTTCCAGCCCGGCCTTCTGCATCAGCCGGGGGTCGCCGGAGGCGATCGCCTTGGCCATGGCGAACTGGCTGACCTGGTTGCCGGCGTCCTCGATGCGGCGGATGGAGCGGTCGCCCGACAGCGCCGCGTCGATGAAGCGCTGCTTGCGCTCGTTGTTCTGCCACATGGTGGCGTCGGTGCTGCCGAGCGTGGCGTAGGCGTAGATGCCGATCGTGTCGTTCTGGTTGCCCTGGCGCTCGATGCGGCCCTCGCGCTGCTCGATCTGGCTGGGCAGCCACGGCACGTCGAGGTGGTGCAGCGCCTTCAGCCGCAACTGGGCGTTGACGCCGGTGCCCATGGTTCCCGACGAGCCGATCAGCACCGCCACCCGGCCGGCGTTGACGTCGGCGAACAGCCGCTGCTTGGCCGCCGACTTCCGGTACTCCTGCATGAAGGCGATCTGCCCGGCCGGCACGCCACGGGCGACCAGGCGGTCCTTGATCCAGCGATAGGCCGAGAAGCCGCGCTTGGCCTCGACGCTCAATGTGCCGAGGTCGGAGAACACCATCTGCGCGGCACCGCGCACCGGGAACACCGAGCCGTCCGGGCGCAGGTAGCTGTTGTTTGCGTTCTCGGCCCAGATGCGGTGGACGTTGCCGACCAGGGCGTTGAGCTTGTTGCCCGGCTCGCCGTCGTAGCCCTCCAGCACGAAGCGCAGGTCGATCGCGGCGTGGCGGCCGTCGGTGATGACCGAGAGCAGGATGTCGTCGCCCTTCTCGGCCCGGCGCTTGCGCTGCTCGATCGCGCTGATCCGCTGTGCCAGCACGCGCTGATACCAGCGGAACGTCCGGCTCGGCTCGGCGGTGACGATCTGCCGCTGACCCGTCTCGATCCGCGGCAGCTTGAGGAACCCGCGCAAGTCGTGCTTGGACACCACGTCGGCAAACGAGCGGAACATCGCCATCAGGTCGGCCACGTTGACGAACTCGGCGAACCGGGTCACCGGCTTGTAGGTCCCCGACGGCTGCAGCTCCAGCTCGGTGGTGCTGGAGCCGAACGTCGCCGCCCAGGCGTCGAACTGGTGCAGGCCGCGCTCGGCCAGGGCGTCCGGCTGCAGGAAGCGCTGCAGCGTGAACATCTCCGCCAGGGTGTTGGTGATCGGGGTGCCCGACGCCATCACCAGCGCGCGGCCGGGGTTGATGGTGTCGATGAAGCGCGACTTCACGTAGAGGTCCCAGGCGCGCTGCGAGCCGTCCGGCTGCACTCCCTTCAGGTTGGTCATGTTGGTGGCGAAGCTGAGCTTGCGGAACTCCTGCGCCTCGTCGACGACGATCTGGTCGATGCCCATCTCGGCGATGGTCAGCATGTTGTCCTTGGGTGTCGCCAGCGCCTCCAGCTTGGCCTCAAGCTTCTCCTTCATTGCTTCGATGCGCTTGCGGGTGATGCGGTCGTCGCCGTCCAGGCGTCCCAGCAGCTCGTCGTAGACGGCGACCTGCGCCGCCACCATGCCGCGCTCGAACGCGGCGGGTGCCGCGATGAACTTGAACGCCGAGTGCGTGACGATGACGCAGTCCCAGTTTGCGGTCGCGGCGCGGGCCAGGAAGCGGGCGCGCTTGGGTCCGACGAAGTTGGTCTCGTCGGCGACCAGGATGCGGACGGTCGGGTAGAGCTGCAGGAACTCCCGGCTGGCCTGCGCCAGGCAGTGGCCGAGGACCACCATCAATGCCTTGCCCACCAGGCCGAGCCGCTTCTGCTCCATGATCGCCGCGGCCATCAGGAACGTCTTGCCGGAGCCTACCGTGTGGGCGAGGTAGGTGGCGCCGGCGGCCACGATGCGCCACACGCCGCGCTTCTGGTGCGCCCGGAAGCTGATCGTGCTCGACGCCCCCGGCAGCGTCAGGTGCGACCCGTCGAAGTGGCGCGGCACGAAGTTGTTGTAGGCGTCGTTGTAGGCACGGGCCAGCCGGTCGGCGCGCTCGGGGTCGGTCCAGACCCAGCCCTCGAAGGCACTCTTGATCTTGGCCAGCTTCTCCTTGGCGGCCTCGGTCTCGGCGGCGTTGACCTCGCGGTGCTCGCCGTCCTCGTCGCGCCACACGTCCCAGATGGTCGGGATCGCGCTGTGCAGCGCGTCGTCCAGCAGCTCGCCGGCGTGGCGGCGCGCGGTGCCCCACTCGGAGGTCGCCGCCGCCTGGCCGGCAAAGGTGCTGCGGTCGACGCTCCAGGCGGCGATCTCGACGGTGTGGCGCACCCGCGTCGCGATGCCGATCACCTGCTCGCTGAACAGCTCGACGTCGGCCGCCGGCACCCACGGCGCGCCCAGGCGCACGGTGATGTCGGACGGGCGCAGGTCGGGCGGCTGCACCCGGCGCAGCGCCTCGACGTTGCGCCCATAGCGCCCGTCCAATGCCGCGGCCGCTTGGGCCCTGGCCAGCTTGCTCCGCACCGGGCCTGACAGGTAGGCGTCAGCGGTTTGCCAGCCGAACGTGCCGTCCGGGTCGGAGAACTGCGGGTCGAGGAACACCGCTTCGCCAAGCTCGGCCACGGTGTCCTCGCGGCTGCGTCCCAGCAGCTCGGCGATTCGGCCAGGGTGACGGCGAGCGCGTCGGTCGCGGTGACGATCACCGGCTCTGCCGGAGGGTAGATCACCCGCTCGCTGAACACCGGACCCTTCTTTGCCGTTCCGGTCTCCGGGTCGTAGTCCTCGATCGAGGCCACCAGCCAGCAATCCGGGTCGTCGGCGAACGGCTGCAGGTTCGGCCGCCGCTGCGTCTCCGTCACCGCGCCGCTATCCGGGCTGGTGTTGCGGCTAGTGGTGGTCAGGTTGATCGGCCCGAAGGCGCGCACGAAGGCGCCATAGGCGGTGCGCAGCTGTGCCTGGGCGCGGCCCCACGGTAGGTTCTCGATCTGGGTGCGCAGCACCTCGCGCACCGCTTCGCGCACCGGGATCAACAACCGAATGATCCTCGCGTGCTTGGCGAAGATGGCGCCGCTCCCCTTGCCATCGGTTTTGCCCGACTTCACCGCGACCGGCTTCGCCAATCCGTTGATGACCTGCATCAGCGTGTCGTCGACCAGGACGTAGCTGCCCTCCTTGATCGTCGCACCTTCCGCCGCAGTGCCGACCTGCAGCCGCGCGCGCTCCGCCGGATGGGCCGGCGTGGACTCTGCCGACGCCGCGTGGCTGCCGCGCGGCAGCCGGTTGATCGCCGCCAGCAGCGCAGCGCCGAGATCCTCGTCGCGGCCGTGGCAGGTGTAGGCCGGGCCATACTGGCTGGTGGTCCAGGCGTGGGTGCCCAGCACCATCTCCGGGTGCTCGGCGAAGTAGCGGTTGACGTGCAGCGCCCCCTCGCCGTCCTGGGCGGCCACCACCTCGGCCAGCTCGTCCCACGCGGCACCGCCCGGCTCCCCGTTCGAGGCGCGGCGCTGGAAGAACAGCAGGTCGACCACGACCTCGGTGCCGCTGGCCGCCAGCATGGCGCCCTGCGGCATCCGCACCGCGCCCACCAGGTCGGCCATGCCCGCGATGTGCGCCCGGCTCTTCGGGTCGATGCGGTCCATCGCGTAACGCGAGCACACGAACGCCGCCAGGCCGCCCGGCTTCAGCCGCTCGATCGAGCGCGCCATGAAGTACTCGTGCAGCGACAGGCCGAGCTTGCCGGACGGATCGTCGCTGCACACGGTGCGGTCGCTGAACGGGGGATTGCCGATCGCCAGCTCGAACGTCTCAGCCAGCTTCGCCTTGGTGAAGTCCTCCTGCCGAACCCACGCCTCGGGGTAGAGCAGCTTGGCGATGCGCGCCGTGGACGGGTCCATCTCGATCGCGGTGATCGCCGTCTTGCCGGCTAGGTCCTCTGGCATCAGTGCCAGGAACAGCCCGCTGCCGCAGCCCGGCTCCAGCACGCCCCCGCCGGCGAAGCCCATGTGGGTGACCGCGCGCCAGATCGCCCGGATCATGAACTCCGGCGTGTAGTGGGCATACTGGGTGGACCGCGCCAGGGCGGCCATCTCCTCGGCCGGGACCAGCTGCTCCAGCTCGTGGCCCATCTCCTCCCAGCCGGGCCGGAAGCTCTCGCCGGGGCGGCGGAAGAAGCTGTTGGCCAGGTCGCTCGCCCCGAAGCCGGTGAACTTTGCCAGCCGGGCTTGCTCCTCGGCCGTTGCCGGACGGGCGTCGTCCTCGATCTCGCGGGCCAAGCGGATGGCGGCGATGGTGTCGGCGGCGCGGCCCTTCCAGTTGCCTGCCAGGACACGGTCGCCAGTCAGCCGGAACGTGACCGCCGGGATGCGCGGCGTGACGGGAGCAGGTGGTGGCGCTGCCGGCTCGCTGTCGCCGCCATCGTCCGAGGTCTCGCGGAACCGGCCGGCGCCGGTCGTGCCGCCGCCGCCGAGGTCGAAGCCCCAGCCGAGGCTGGAGCTGTCAAACAGGCCGAGCTGGTTGCTGCAGGTCTTGTTCATGGCGATCGTCCTTGCGGGAAAGCACGAAAAGCCGCGCACCTGCGGGGGCAGGGACACGGCTTGGTGCGGGTGGGTGGATGGGTGGAGGGATGGGCAGGCGGAAGCGGGACCGGGATCAGCCCGGCCGGGTCACTCGACGGGTTCGAGGATCTCCAATGGCAGCATGCGCAACCGTGCGGCCTTCTCGCGGCCGCGCGGCGGGAAACTCACCTGGGTGTAGTCGGCGAACACCGGGCCGCAGAGGCGATGCACCGTGCCGGTGCGGCCCGACACGTCGCCGCCGCCGCCGCGCGGATCGCGGTTGACCCTCACCACCTGGCCGACCTGCAACCAGCCCGACGCCATGGCGACGAGCTGTTCGCGTTGCCGGCGGGTGCGGTCCAGCCAGTCGGTGGTGCGTTCAAGCGCCGCGGGCTGTCGCCATTGCCAACTGCCTAGGAACCTGGGCGGCTGTAATGGTGACTCAGCGGGGGTTGGAACTTCCTTGCGGGGGCAGCTGCCCCACCTCACCTCGTGCTGCGACTGGCGGTTCACGGCAGCCGCGCCGCAGCGGGGCACCACAGGCGGATCAGCTTGCGTTCGGTCGGGTCGAGCATGGCCAGCGCCGCTAGATGCAGCCCCTTGTAAGTCTCCGCTGGCATTCCAGCCGCTAACACGGCCGGAACCTTCACCTCCGATGCCATTCCACGCCCTGAGGGGCGCGGAACCTTTGGCATCTCCGCCAGCTTCGCCGCGCCTTCCAGCGCCCGTGCCACGACGTGCTCCCAGGCAGCGCCGTCGGTGCGGAACCGCGGCTGGCCTGGCGCGGTGCTGTCAAGGCGCTGGATTTCGATGCGCGGCGTGCCGTCCTCGCGCAGGCCGCAGTCGAACACGTCCCAGCCCTCGGCCTGGGCGACGTCGAACCGGAAGGCGTGCAAGCTTGGAATGGGGTCGGGCGGGCGCAACGGGCTGGCCTGCGACACCGTTCGGGTAATCTGCCCTACGCCTGCCTTCCACATGCTGCGCACGTGGAACCTTCCGCAGGCTCCGCCCAGCGCGCGGTCGATTGTGGGTTTCAGGCTTGCGAAGTTCATGGGGCTGCTCCTGGTTCGGTCTCTTCTCCCGAGACTTCACCTCAGCCGCTGACCGGCGACCCGCCGCGCAAGGGCGCCGCTTGGCGCCCGACCCGACCCTTGCGCGGCGGGTCGCCGGGCGGCAACTACTCCCCTCCCATCCTCACAGCCGTCATCATCCTCTCGCCACCGATGCTCTATCTGCGTCGCTCCACGTCAACGCCAAAGCTGGAGTTCTCACCCCGGTTTCGTTGCGTCTCGCTTCAAGTTCCCATGGCTCCGGTCAGGCCGCGCGCGGACATACGCGCTTTGGGCATGCGCCTCGCAATAGGGCGCCTTGGTGAGAGCCGGAGCGCCGCACAGCCGGAACCCGGCCGTGCGCGGCTCGCCTATTGGCCAGCAGCATTCGTGGCGCTCACGCGCCGGCCACGCACGCAGTTCCGGGCTGGTCGCTGCGATTGGCGCTGCGGCAGGTGGCACATTGGAGCTTCTGGCATTGGCAACCGCGGCCCTACCCGTCGGCATGGTCGCGGGTGGCCTTCGAGCCACCACCTTCTGGTGCGCTGGACGTTTGGCGGCGGGACCGCCGCGTCGAATGGGTGAAGGCCGCCCCGGCAGCGCCAGCCTGCGCGCCTTGCCGATGACGGCGTTCTTGGATGTGCCGAGGCGGCGGCCGATCTCCGACGCCGAATGCGCCTCGCCCCAGAGTTGCTGCAACCTGGCCACGGCCTCAGCGGTCCAGTCATAATCGGCGATGTCCCCTCGCATGGAACCCTCCTTTTTCTTGTTCTGATTGTGAAACTTCGATTTTGCAAGGCGGCACGGTCAGTGCTAGCCAGCGCGTTTGCCGAACCATCCGCCGTCGACCGGCTTTGGCCTGCCGAATGCAGCGAGAGCTTCGCTGGCCGGGATGGTCAATCGGGCCGGACAAACCTGGCCGTTGTTCAGGATCAGCCGCCCTGTCCTGAACCCGTGCAGCATGTCGAGCAGGTAGTAGGGGTCACCCGGCAGCCAGCGATGGCTGTTCCAATAGTCCAGCAGCGCTTGGCGGATTGCCGGCGCGTGCCGGTCAAGGTCGCGGCGAGCCTTTCGCCACAACCCGGCACGACGGTCGCGTTCTGATCGCTCCCACTCGATCCAGGTCGCCCCCCGCGTTGTCATCAGGTCGTCGATGCTCAGCTGGGCCTCGGCGATCAACGACGCCAGCAGCGGCAGGTGCTCGCGCTGCCGCCGTTGCAGCCGCAGCGCGGCGGCGCGCTTGCGGTCGGTCACGGTGTATTCGCACCGTGGCCGTCGCGTGAACCTCACGCAGCTTGTGCCGCATCAGATGGCGTGCAAGCCGCGGCGTCGTCCTCGAAGCTGTCGCCGGCGGCGGTCGCCAACGCGTAGTCCGGGTGAAACCCCAGCAGGTAGTCGGCGATCTTCTGCGCGTCCGAGGCGGCACGGAAGATTTCCCGCTTGTCACGCTTTAGAACTTCGGCCCATACCTTGATGTAGCTGGCGTGATTCGGGATGTTGCAAGGCAGCTCCATCTCAGCACCGATAAGCACCGAGACCAGTTCAGCCCGAAGTTCTTCTTGCGCATACTTGACAGATCCGTATCTTCCACTGAGATCTCGGTTCAAGCGGTACTCTGCTCCTGACCAATGCGAAAGCTCATGTAAGTGTCGGTCCGAAGACATCTTGCGTCGTTGGAGTAGGTTGTGGCTCCATGACATGGCTCGATTTGCAGGATGCCGCCGATGTGGACGAACCAGAACCGCAGCCGCTACGACCGCAGCAAGCTGCGCTATCCCAGTGACCTGACCGACGCGGAATGGACACTGATCGCGCCGGTCATTCCAGGCGCAAAGCGCGGGGGCGGCAAGCGGACCGTTGATCTTCGCGAGGTGGTCAACGGCCTGATGTATGTGCTGAGCACCGGGTGCCAGTGGCGTGCGCT